>Ga0105243_10003341_pt1 | contig 13017 bp, 12 predicted proteins | sample KBSM34metaG_FD_81525 | JGI IMG/M metagenome (GOLD analysis project Ga0105243, IMG submission 81525) | Miscanthus rhizosphere microbial communities from Kellogg Biological Station, Michigan, USA - KBS M3-4 metaG | ecosystem: Host-associated > Plants > Roots > Rhizosphere > Soil | place...
CACGCCGAGGACAACCTCTTCGAGATCGACCGCGAGATGGTCGAGGAGCGCCATTTCGCCAGATGCGAGTCGGTCCTCGCCGACTGCAAGGAGCCGCACCGGATGCTGGAGGTGATGCAGCGCTTCAAGCCCGACGTCGTCTTCCACGCCGCCGCCTACAAGCACGTGCCGCTGATGGAGGCCAACCCGCTGGAGGCGGTCCGCAACAACGCGATCGCGACCCGCGTCACCGCCGAGACCGCCGCCGCGTCGAAAGTGGAGCGCTTCGTCCTCATCTCGACCGACAAGGCGGTCAACCCGCAGACGGTGATGGGCGCCTCGAAGGCGATGGCCGAGTGGATCGTCCAGGCGGCGGGGGAGAAGTATCCGGAGACGCGTTTTGCCTCGGTCCGCTTCGGCAACGTCCTCGCCTCCTCGGGCAGCGTCGTCCCGATCTTCCGCAGCCAGATCGAGCGCGGCGGCCCGGTCACCGTCACCCACCCGGAGATGACCCGGTACTTCATGACGATCCCCGAGGCGGTGCAGCTGGTGATCCGCACCGGCGATATCGGCGCCGGCAAGGGCGAGGTCTTCGTCCTCGACATGGGCGAGCCGGTGAAGATCGTCGACCTCGCCCACAACATGATCAGGCTCGCCGGCTACGAGCCCGAGCGCGACATCGCGGTCGAGTTCACGCAGCCGCGGCCGGGGGAGAAGCTGCACGAGACGCTCTTCTCCGACGGCGAGGACGTGCAGCCGACGGCGGCGCGGCGGATCAACCGGGCGGTGCGTAAGAAGGCGATCGACCAGGAGTGGGTTGAGTCGACCCTGAACTCGCTCGAACACTTGGTAATGGCCGGCGACGAGGCCAATCTGGCCGAGCGGGTTGTCGAGATGATCGCCTCTCCCGGCGGCGACGCTGCGACGGTCCTTCCCAACGAATAGCCTCCCGCAGCCACCTTGGTCCACGCGATCGAACAAATCGGCGCCTTCGCCGGGCTGGCCGCGTTCCTCGGGCTCGCCGTCCTTGCGCTCCTCTCGTTCACCCACGGGCGCGACATCCGCCGCCTGCGCGAGTGGGCCGGCTCGGCGCCCGAGCGCGACGCCGAGCGCAAGGAGCAGACCTCGACGATCGCCGCGCAGCGGGCCGAGGAGCTGCGGGCGCTGGAGGAGGCGCGGACGGCCGAACACGAGTCCGTCTCCAATCGCGAGGAGCGCCGGCGGCGCCGCGAGGAAGGGCTGCCGGAACAGAGCCGCGGCGAACGCCTGCGCGGCCGCTTCTCCGGCATTGGCGAGACCGCCTCGCGTCCGAGCTCCCTGGTCGCGCTCTTCGTCGTCATCCTCGCGATCGTCGGCGGAGCCGCCTACCTGCTGCTGGGCGGAGATGACGAAGGCAGCGGGGGCGGCAACTCCAAGCAGGCGGCGGCGAAGATGAAGCCGGGAGAAATCGAAGTGACGGTGCTGAACGGCACCTCGGTCGACGGCTTGGCGGCGATCTACGGCGACAAGGTCGAGGCCAAGGGCTTCGAGCTCGGCGCCATCAGCAACAGCAGCGCCAGCTTCGAAGACAGCGTCGTCATGTTCAAGCGCGGGCACAAGCCCGAAGCAAGCAAGGTGGCGAAGCAGGTCGGGATCGCGAAGGTGCAGCTGATGAACGGGGAAATCGAAACCGCCTCGGCCGGGGCCGACGTCGCGCTGATCGTCGGCGAGGACAATGCCGAAGCGGCCGAATGACCTGCGGGAGCGTTTCTCCCCAGCAGCGGTCGTCTTCGCCCTCCTCGTCCTAGCCACCCTCGCCGCCTTCGCCTACTCGCAGCGGGTCAAGCGCGACCCGCTCGTGCTCGACAAAGTCAGCTTCGTCGGCGCGCCCGTCCTCGAACCCAAGGATCCGATCCATCCGTTCACGCCGAACGGCGACTGCGTCTATGACCGGGTGCGGATTCGCTTCCGGACGACGATCAGCGATGACGGCACGGTGCAGGTGATCAAGCCCGGCGGCAGGGTCGTCGTCACCCTCGACCGCGACACCTTCCTCAAGCGCTACTCGTTCCACACCTACTACTGGGACGGGCGCCAGCGCGGCGGCGGCACCGCCCGCCCGGGTCGCTACAAGCTGCGGGTCAAGCTCGGCAGCGAGCGGACGCTGGTGACGCCGGGCGTGATCCGCCTCCACCGCTCGCCGGAGAAGGCGAAGATCCGATGCTGAGCGATCTGCTCGCCGGGACCGGGCTCGTCCTTGCCGCCGGGGCGAGCGCCGCCGCGATCCTGCTGCCGCCGGGCCGGCCGCGGGCGCTGCTGATGGTGGCGGCGATGGCGCTCTTCCCGGTCCTCATCCTCGGCGACCAGTGGCACACCGCGCAGATCGTCGACCTGCGCCACGACGAGGGGCGGATCGTCGCCCTGCTTGCGCTTGCCGCCGCCGTGATCGCAGCGCTCGCCTACGCCTTCCGCCGCTGGCCGATCCTGATGCCGCTGGCGATCATCTTCGCGATCCCCTTCCGGGTGCCGTTGGAGGCCGGGGGGGACACCGCCAACCTGCTCGTCCCCCTCTATCTGGTGATCGCGGCGGCGGTCGTGGCGACGCTGTTGCGCGACTGGTCCGAGCCGCCGCCGGGCCACGCTCCGCGACCGCTCGCCTGGCTGCTGGCGGCGGTCGTCGTCCTCTACGCCCTACAGGCGCTCTACTCGGATGACTTCTCAAAGGGGCTGCAGAACGTCTGCTTCTTCTTCGTCCCCTTCACGATCGCCTACCGGCTCCTGCGCGAGGTCGTCTGGGACGCGCGGCTCCTGAAGTGGGCGCTGGTCGTGATCGGCGTCGAGGCGAGCGCCTTCGTCCTCATCGGCAGCGTCGAGTACCTGACGCAGAGCCTGTTCTGGAACGACCAGATCATCCGCTCGAACGAATTCCACACCTACTTCCGCGTCAACTCGGTCTTCTGGGACCCGAACGTCTACGGTCGCTACCTGGCGCTGGTGACGACGATCGCCGCCGCGGCGATGCTGTGGGCGCGGACGCGGGAGACCTTCTGGCTCCTCACCGGGCTGATCGCCGTGCTCTGGATCGGCCTCGTCCCGACCTTCTCGCAGTCGAGCTTCCTCGCCTTGCTGGCAGGGCTGGCAGTCCTCGCGGCGATCCGCTGGAGCCCGAAGTGGACGCTGGTGGCCGTCGGAGCCGGTCTCGTCGGGGCGATCCTCGTCGTCCTCCTCGTCGGCGGTTCCGGGAAGATCACCAGCGATCGCCTCAACGTCGACCTCAGCGGCCGCGGCAGCCTCGTCTCCGGCGGCGCCGACCTCTTCGCCGAAAAGCCGGTGCAGGGTTATGGGTCGGGTTCGTTCCAGGCGGCTTACCGCGACCACCGCGAGAACGAAGACGCCCCGGTCACTGTCTCCCACACCGAGCCGGTTACCGTCGCAGCCGAGCAGGGGCTGGTCGGCTTGATCACCTACTTCGGCTTGATCTTCGTCGCGCTCGGGACCCTCGGGCGTGGCCTCTGGGGGTCACGCCCACCGGACCTCGCCGCCCGTGCCGCAGTGCTGGCCGCCTTCGTTGCACTCCTCGTCCACACCCTCGCCTACGCGGGGTTCTTCGAGGACCCGATCACCTGGGTGCTGCTGGCGGTGGGCGCGTCGCTTGCCCACGCCGTCGCCGGCGACGATCCGGTGATCCGCAAGCCCGCGTAGGGTCAGCGCATGTCGGGATACCTGCGCCGGCTGGCGACGACCGGTGCCGCCTACACGGCGGCGAGCATCCTCAGCAAGGTCATCGCGGTCGCGCTGCTGCCGCTCTACACGCGCCACCTGACCCTGGCCGACTACGGGGTCGCCGAGGTCCTCTTCGCCGCGGTCGTCTTCGCCAGCATCGTCGTCCGCCTCGGCCTGATCGAGGCGATCCTGCGCTTCTATTACCAGGAGGACGAGGACCCGGGCCGGGTCGTCGCCGGCAGCTTCGCCGGCCTCTTCTGGCTCTCCACGCTCGCCGCCCTGGTTGCTCTCCCGTTCGCCGGTCCCCTCTCCGAACTGTTGCTCGATGAATCGGCGCCCGGGCTAATGCGGATCGCGATCGGCGGCCTCTGGGTGCTGACGATGTGGGAGTTCATGCTGACCCTGTTCCGGCTCGAAGAGCGGGCGCGCGCCTTCTTCCTGACGACGATCCTCAACGTCGTCGCGGCGATCGCGCTCACGGTCGTCCTCGTCGTCGGCCTCGACGAAGGCGCGCGCGGTCTCCTGCTCGGCAGCTACGCGACCGGCGCCGCCTTCGTCGTCGCCCTGATCGCCCTGCAGTGGCGCCACCTCTCGCTGCGGGTCGACCCGGCGTTGCTGCGCCGCCTCTTCCGCTTCGGCCTGCCGACGATGCCGGCCGAGGTCTCCCTCTACGCGCTCAACTTCGTCGACCGGCTGATCATCCTCCGCTCGGTCGGCGCCGCGGAGGCGGGCCTCTACTCGCTCGCGGTCAAGTTCGCGCAGGCGGTCAACGTCCTCGTCCGCGGCTTCCAGCTCGCCTGGCCGCCGCTCGCTTATTCGATACGCGACGACGAGGAGGCCCGTCGCGTTTACGCAACCGTCGTCACCCTCTTCGTCGCCGCCTGCGCCTTCGTCGTCACCGGGATGTGGCTGTTCTCGCGCTGGATCGTGCGGGCCTTGGCGGCGCCGAAATTCTTCGACTCATGGGAAGCGATCGGCCTCGTCTCCACCGCCGTCACCCTCTACGCGCTCTACCTCGTCCTCGTCGTCATCCTCGGCCGCACCGGCCGCACCGAGTTCAACCTGCCGGCGGCGGGCGGCGCCCTCGTCGCCAACGTCGCCCTCAACCTGGCGCTGGTGCCCTCAATGGGAATCGTCGGCGCCGGCCTCGCCCTTGTCGCCTCCTACATGGTCGTGCTCGGCCTGATGTACGTCTTCACCCAGCGCCTCTTCCCGGTCCCATACGAGTGGGGTCGGCTGCTGCGGGTGACCCTGACGGTCGCGGCGCTGGTCGGCGTCGCCGAGCTGCTGACGCCGACCGACGGCGCGCTCGGCCTCCTCCTCCGCGCCGCCCTCTTCGTCGCCTACCCGCTGGTTCTGTGGCTCACGGGTTTCTTCAGCGCCGAAGAGCGCGAGTGGATCGAGCGCCTGCGACGACCGCGTGAGGTGATGGCCAGCTTCGCAGCCCTGCGCGCCCAACCGGCCGCGGTGGACGGCTGCATCCCCGAGACCTACGAGGTAGAGCGAATGGACGAGGACCTACGAAATTGAGCGCGATCGCGTAGGGATTCTCCGCGGCCTGGGAGGAGCGCTTGGCGGGCGTGCGCCCACATGATTCGCGGGGAGCGGCTGGGGAGGACGGTCGCGGCGAGGGCGCGCAGGGCGTAGGTCCAGGCGGTGAGGAAACGGACGGTCATCGCGGCGAGCGCGCCATGGTGCTTTCGCATGTAGAGGTCGCGGTTGCGGTGGAATTCGACGATCCGGGGCAGGCCCTTGGCGAGGTCGGTCGAGAGTTGGTCGTGGTGGACCGCCTGCGCGGCGGGGACATAGAGGGAGTGCCAGCCCGCCTCGGCGAGGCGCTTGGCGAAGTCGCACTCGTCGTAGTAGACGAAGAAGGCCGGGTCCATGTAGCCGACCGCAGCCGCCGCCTCGCGGCGGACCATCAGCGCGCTCGACTGCGCCCAGTCGACCCGCCGCGTCTCGGAGCCCACGCTCTGGACGGTGAAGCGGCGATGGAGGAAGAGGGCGCCGATCGCCGCCGTGCCGACGCCGGAAAAGCGCCAGGCCGAAGGGACGGGGTTGCCGCCGGAGTCGAGCAGCTGCGCAGTTGCGGCGGCGGCCTTCGGGTCGGCTTCGAGGGCCGCGATCAGCGCCCCCGCCGCCCCCGGCCGCAGCTCGGAGTCCTCGTTCAGCAGCAGGCAGTACTTCCCCTTCGCTTCGCGCATCAGGGTCGAGTCGTTCTCGGCCTTGCCGGTCCGCCGCTCGAGCGCGATCAGGCGGATCTCGCCGCCGAGCTGCCGCACCGCCTCGGCCGAGCCGTCGTCGGAGGCGTTGTCGAGGACGAGGATTTCGCGCTCGACCCCGGCGGGGTGGGCGCGCTCGATCGCGGCCAGGCAGGCGAGCAGGTACTCGCGGCCGTTGGTGTTCACGACGCAGTAGGAGAGCGTGGGCGGCAAGGGGGCCACGATAATCCGCCCGGTTGTCCTACATGTCCGACATCGCCTTCCGCTCATGAAGATTCAGCTCGTAGACCCCTCGGCGTTCACGCCGCCTTATGACCGCGCCCTCGCGGCCGCTCTCGCCCGCGCCGGGGCTGAGGTCGAGCTACTCACCAGCCGCTTCCTCCACGGGCCGGTGCCGGCAGCCGACGGCTATCGCGTCGATGAGCGCTTCTACCGCCGCGCCGGCGCCCGTGGGCTCGACGCACCAGCTCGCCTGCCGTTCAAGGCCGCGGAGCACGTCCCGGACATGCTCCGACTCCGCCGCGCCCTCGACGGCGACGTCATCCACTACCAGTGGCTGACGATCCCGCCCCTCGACGTCCACCTGCTGCCGCCACTACGGCCGCGCGTCCTCACCGCCCATTACATCCTGCCGTCCCAGCCGAGTCGGCGGCAGCTGCGCTCCGCGCGCCGCGCCTTCGGCGCGATGGACGCGGTCGTCGCCCACTCCGAGCACAGCGCCGCGCGACTGCGGGATGAGGTCGGGCTGGAGTCGGCAAAGGTCCGCGTCATCCCCCACGGCGCCTTCGACTACCTGACGAAGCTGCCCGAGGAGAAGCCGCTGTCGCCGGAGTTGGAGGGGGCGGAGGGGCCGGTCATCCTCTGCTTCGGATTGCTGCGTCGCTACAAGGGAATCGAGAACCTCGTCGAGGCCTATGCGCGCGTCGCCGGGAGCGGGGCAGAGCTCTGGATAGTCGGCAACCCGCGAATGGACGTCGAGCCGCTCCGCCGGCAAGCCGCGGCGGCGGGTGGCCGCGTTCGCTTTGTCACCCGTTTTGTCGACGAGGCCGAGATCCCGGCGATCTTCCGCCGCGCCGACCTCGTCGTCCTTCCCTATCTCGACGCCGAGCACTCCGGCGTCCTCTACACCGGCCTCGCCTTCGGCAAGCCGCTCGTCCTCAGCGCCGTCGGCGGCTTCCCCGAGGTGGCGGAGGCGGGCGCCGCGCGGCTGGTGCCGCCGGGCGACGTAAATGCTCTCGCCGAAGCCATCGAGGATCTGGCCGGAGACGAGTCTGCCCGCGCCGAGTTAGCCGCCGCCGCGACCCGCGCCGCCGCCGGCCCGTACTCCTGGGAGGAGTCCGCCCGCCTCCACCTCGACCTCTACCGCGAGCTGATCGAGGCGCGCTCATGAACACCGTCGCCGCGATCCTCTTCTGGCTCAGCGCCGGTGCCCTCGTCTACACCCACCTGGGATACCCGCTGGTGCTGTGGGTTCTGACCCGGAGCCGGATGCGTAGCGGCCGAAGGGATTCGAACCCTCGACCTTCTGCATGGCAAGCAGACGATCTCCCTTCGGTCTCTCTTATCGTCCCCGCCTACGACGAGGAGGACGTGATCGCTGCGAAGGTCGCCAACGCGCTCGCGCTCGATTATCCGCGCGAGCGGCTACAGGTGATCGTCGCCTCCGACGGCTCCAGCGACGCCACGGCGGAGCGCGCCCGCGCCGCCGGCGCCGACCTCGTCCTCGAGCTGCCGCCTGGCGGCAAGGTCGCCGCGCTAAACGCCGGCGCCGATCAGGCGACCGGCGAGGTCCTCGCCTTCTCCGATGCCAACAGCAGCTGGGCGCCGGACGCGCTGCGCCGCCTCATCGATCCCTTCGAGGATCCGAAGGTCGGCTACGTCTGCGGCCAGGTCCGCTTCCTCGACCCCGGCGGCAACAACCTCGAGGGCGCCTACTGGCGCTATGAGATGGCGGTGCGGGAGATGGAGTCCGCCCTCGCCGGCGTCACCGCCGGCAACGGCGCGATCTACGCCGTCCGCCGCGAGGTCTACGTCCGGCTCGCCCCCTCCGGCAGCCACGACCTCAGCTTCCCCTTCGCCTTCGCCAAGCGCGGCCTCCGCTCCCTCTACGCGCCTGCCGCCCGCGCCGAGGAGAAGATGGTCCCGACCGTCGAGGGCGAGTTCGCCCGCAAACGGCGGATGATGGTCGGCCTCTGGGACATCGTCGTCGGCGAGGGGATGCTCGCGCCCCGCGGCTATCCGCCGCTCTTTGCCTTCGAGATCCTCTCCCACCGGGTACTCCGGTACCTCAGCCCCCTCCTGCACCTCGTCGCCCTCGTCGCCAACGCCTTCCTCCTCGGCGACGGCTGGTTCTACGTCCTCACCTTCGGTCTACAGCTGGCGCTGCTCGCAGCCGCCCTGCTGGGCCGCTTCCTCCCGCTGTGGCCGTTCCGGATCGCCCGCTACTACGTTCTCACCACCGCCTCGATCGCCGCCGGTCTCTGGGACCGCCTCCGCCACGGCGCCGGCGGCCGCTGGGAGAAGGCGGAAGGGACCCGCTGATGCCGCGCGCCTTCGACATCCTCATCGCCGCCCTCGCCCTGGCGATCCTCTCGCCGGTCCTCCTGATCGCGGCGATCGCGATCAAGCTGAGCAGCCGCGGCCCGGTCGTCTACCGGCAGCGCCGGGTCGGCCTCGGCGGCCGCGAGTTCGAGATGTGGAAGCTGCGGACGATGGTCGAAGGCTCCGACCCGGTTGGCGTCGGCAAGGTCGTCTACCGCGACGACCCGCGCGTCACCGCCCCCGGCCGCCTCCTCCGCCGCACCTCCCTCGACGAGATCCCCAACTTCGTCAACGTCCTCCGCGGTGAGATGGCGATCGTCGGCCCGCGCCCGACGATCAAGGCCCAGGTCGACGACTACACCCCGCACCAAAAACGCCGCCACGAGGTCCTCCCGGGAATCACCGGCTGGGCCCAGGTCCAGGGCCGCGCCGGCATCCCCTGGGAGGAGCGGATCGAGCTCGACGTCTGGTACGTCGAGCACCGCAGCGCCGCCCTCGACCTCCGCATCCTCGGCAGAACCCTTTGGCTTGTCTTCACCGGACAGGGGCTCGCTCCAGACTGAGCCGGGATAGGGTTTCGGCGTGAGCGCCGACCGCCCCGACGTCAGCCTGCGCCCGTTCGAAGAAGGCGACGCGCCCGCCGTCCACCGCTGGTTCAACAACCCGGCGGCGATCGCTTCACTGATGGAGCAGCGCGAGGGCTTCTCGCTAGAGGAAGCCGAAGGCTGGGCGCGGCGGGCGATGGATGATTCCGGCGAGGACCGCAAGTTCGCGATCGTCGTCGAGGGCTACGAGGAGCCGGTCGGCTTCACCGCGCTCTACGGGCTCTTCCGCCAGACCGCGCCGGAGCTCGGCGCCCTGATCGGCGACGACGTCCGCGGCAAGGGGGTCGGCCGCCGGGCCGAGGCGCTGACGATCGCCAAGGCCTTCGACGAGTACGGCGCCCACCGCGTCTACGGCCGCATCCCAGCCCGCAACGAGGTCGCGAAGAAGACGGTCGCCGGGCTCGGCTGGAAGCACGAGGGGACGATGCGCGGCCACCTCGCCCGCAAGGACGGCCCGCCCGATGACTGCGAGGTCTGGGGAGTCCTGCCGGACGAGTTCCGCGCTGCCGCCGCGGACCTGCTCGAGTGACCTCCGCCCGCGCCGAACTGATCGAGGACGCCGGGGCGGCCGCGGCGAGCGAGGAGTTCTTCCGGTCCCGGCCCTTCTTGGAAGCTGAGGGCGTTACCCACAGCTTGCGAATCGAAAGCGAGCAGAGCGAGCTGGTTGGCCCCCTGATCGTCCGCGAGGTCCCCGGGACCGACGCCCACGACGCCACCTCCCCCTACGGCTACCCGGGCCTGGTCGAGCGAGCCGGACGCACTTCTCCCCGCATACCGGGGACAACTGCGTCCGGCCTTGATCCCGCCTCGATCGACTGGAGCGCCACCGGCCTTGTCAGCGTCTTCATCCGCCACGCCCTTGGACCCGCGCCCCTTGCCAATCCGAGCGAGCGCAACGTCGTCCAGATCGCCGACCCGGAGCTGCCGCCGAAGAGCCGCCCCAGCGACCGCCGCCAAGTGCGCCGCAACCTCGAGGCCGGCTACGAGCTGGAGCTAGTCCCCGGCGACGCCGCCACCGCCGAGCAGCGCGCCGGCTTCCTCGGCGTCTACGAGCAGACGATGCGCCGCACCGACGCCGCCGAGCACTACTTCTTCGGCGGCGACTACTTCGCCCGGATTCTGCAGGCGCCCCAGACCTGGCTCGCCCTCGCGACCGCCCCCGGCGGCGCCCTCGCCGCCGCCTCGATCGCGACCGTCAGCGACGGCTACCTCCACTACTACCTCAGCGGCAGCGCCGACTCCCACTTGCGGGACTCGCCGATGAAGAACGTTGTCGCCCGCCTGGTCGAGCACGCCACCGCGCTTGGCCTGCCGCTCAACCTCGGCGGCGGCATCGCCCCCGGCGACGCGCTCGAGGAGTTCAAGCGTGGATTCGCCAACCGGCAGCTGACCTGGCTCACCTCGGAGCTGGTCTGCGACGCCGAAGCCTACGAGCAGCTCAGCCGCGGCCGCGATTCCGGCGGCTACTTCCCCGCCTACCGCGCCTAGGCGTTGCGCCCGGCTCAGCCTTCTTCGGGTTCGGCCGGCGTCGGGCCGTCGAATTTAAAGGCGAAGACCGGCTCGCCGCCGTACTTGCCCCAGGTCTCCTTGCCGAAGGCCCGGATCGCATCCAGCGTCGCCGCGCCTTTGTATTCGCGGCAGGCGAGCAGGTTGGTCCAGGTCGCCGCGGCGACGTCGTAGACCATTTCGTCGTTGGGGAAGAAGAGGGCGGCTCCGTACATCGTGTCGTAGAGACCCTTCAGTTCCAGCTGCGCCTGCTCGGCCAGGTCGGGCGAGTACTCGATCGCCATCCGCCCGTGCTCGAGAGAGTGGACGACGTCGAGCTGTTTCGGCGGTTCCGAGTAGGCACCGTCGGCCTGCTGGAAGGGCGGTTCGACGTGGTTCCCCGAGGTCGGAGGACTGGTCTTGTAGTTCGGTTCTTCGGCGTTCTCAGGAAGGTGGTTGTGCCCCTCGTCGGGCAGTTTCAGCCGCAGTTCGCAGTTCGCCTTCTGCGCCGCGACTTTGACGTCGGTCTCCTTCGGTGCAGGGGGGACGATTCCGGCCCGCTCGTCCGGCTCCACCCCGTTGGTGTTGCCGATCGTTTCGTCAAGATTGATGTGGGCGCCGCCGTCATCGGTGGCGCCACCGCCGGCGCTGCTGCTGTCGTCGCCGCCGCTGACGAGGAGGAAGACGACGACGGCGATCGCGATGACGAGCGTGGAGGCGACCGCGTAGCCGATCAGCAGCCGGTTGCGCCCGGACTTGCCTTCGCTTTCTTCCGCGGCGATCCGCTCTTCCCGCAGCCGTTCTCTTTCGCGCTCTCCCTTGCCCATAGCGCTATAGATTAATCCGCTCGCTCCATTTCGGCAGCGTCGCCCCGCACCCGCTCCCACGGTCGCGAAGCTTTCAGCGCCGCCAGAACCGCTCGCGTCGCGGGGGCTCGGTTGAGCGCGTAGAACTGAATCCCCGGAGCTCCCGCGATCAGAAGCTCTGCGCACTGCTGTGCCGCATAAGCGATCCCCAGCTCAAACTCTCGCTCCGGGTCGCCCCCCGCAGCCTCGAATGCCGCTTCCAGCGCGGGCGGGATCGTCGCGTCGCAGAGGTCGCAGATCCGCTTCGTCTGCGCGAAGGTGGCGACCGGGATGACGCCGGCGATGATCGGCACCTCGATCCCCTGCGCCCGGGCGGCGCGGACGAAATCGAAGTAGACCTGGTTGTCGAAGAAGAGCTGGGTGATCAGGAAGCCGGCGCCCGAATCGACCTTCGTCTTCAAATAGCGGAGGTCGGTCTCGAGGTCGGGTGCCTCCGGGTGGACCTCCGGAAAGCAGGCGCCGCCGATGCCGAAGCCCCAGCCGGCGGAGATGAACGCCGCCAGCTCGGCGGCGCTGCCGAGGCCGCCCTCGGGCTGGACGAAGTCCTCCTGCCCGCGCGGCGGGTCGCCGCGGAGGGCGAAGACGTTCTCGATCCCCGCCGCCTCGATCCGGTCAAGCGTCGAGGCCAACCCCTCGGTCGTCTCGCCGACGCAGCTGAGGTGGGCCATCGTCTCGAAGCCGATCTCGTCCTTCAGCGCCCGGGCGATCTCCACCGTCCCGTCTCGGGTCGAGCCGCCGGCGCCGTAAGTCACGGAGACGAAGTCGAGATCGAGCTTGCGCAGCTCCCGCGCCGTCTCGTAGAGCTGCTCGGTCGCCTCCGCCGTCTTCGGCGGGAAGAACTCGACCGAGAAGGTCGGCCGGCGCTCAGAGATGATTTCGTCAATCCGCACCCCGAGAGGGTAGCTTCCGCGCATGAGCGAGGTCCGCTACGAGCGCGAGGGAGCGGCCGCGGTGCTGACGATCGACCGCCCGCAACGCCGCAACGCGGTTGACGGCGCAACCGCGACCGCCCTGCGCCGAGGTCTCGAGGAGTTCGAAGCCGACGACTCGGCCTGCGTCCTCGTCCTCACCGGCGCCGGCGGCGAGGCGTTCTGCGCCGGCGCCGATCTCAAGGCGATGGATCTTGACGTTGAACACCCCGCCGGCCCGATGGGGTTCACGCGCTTGACGCCGGCAAAGCCGACGATCGCGGCCATCGACGGCTGGTGCCTGGCGGGCGGGCTCGAGCTCGCGCTCTGGTGCGACCTGCGAATCGCCACCCCGGCCTCGGCCTTCGGCTGCTTCGAGCGGCGCTGGGGGGTGCCGCTGATCGACGGCGGTACGCAACGGCTGCCGCGGGTCGTCGGCCTCGGCCGGGCGCTGGAGATGATCCTCAGCGGCAGGCAAGTCGACGCCGAGGAGGCTCACCGGATCGGTCTCGTCAACGAGATCGCGGAGCCCAACCGTCACCTCGAGCGGGCGCTCGAGTGGGTAGAGCGCCTCGCCTCTTTTCCTCAGGAGACGATGCTGAGCGACCGCCGCGCCGCGATCGAGGGGACTGGGCTCCCCCTGGCCGAGGGGCTGGCGCTGGAGGATCGCCTCGGTCGCGAGGTGCTCGAAGTCGCCGCCCGCGGAGCC
>Ga0105243_10003344_pt1 | contig 13014 bp, 5 predicted proteins | sample KBSM34metaG_FD_81525 | JGI IMG/M metagenome (GOLD analysis project Ga0105243, IMG submission 81525) | Miscanthus rhizosphere microbial communities from Kellogg Biological Station, Michigan, USA - KBS M3-4 metaG | ecosystem: Host-associated > Plants > Roots > Rhizosphere > Soil | place: Michigan...
GCGATCGCAGGTTGCAAAAAAGCGGAGTGACGTATGGACACGTCACCCCGCTTTCATGTGCTGAATTCAATTCGCTGCGCGCTTTTAGTGGACACACTAAAGCTGTAGCTTACAGAAAAGTGCTTTTTGGGTCTACCGTATATGTGCCTCTAAAACACATGATTGCGACAGGGGGGTGCCTTGCACCCCATCGCCGGCAAGCCGGCTCCCACCCGTCAGCACCAACCCGAAGGCTTGCACTCCCCTGTGGGAGCCGGCTTGCCGGCGATTGGCCCATCAGCAACACAGCAAGGATCAGTGCAGCTCCAGCACGTCCTGCATGTCGTACAGGCCTGGCTCGCGCCCGTCCAGCCACAGCGCGGCACGTACCGCACCCTTGGCGAACGTCATGCGGCTCGACGCCTTGTGGGTGATCTCCAGGCGCTCGCCTTCAGCGGCGAACAGCACGGTGTGGTCACCCACCACATCACCGGCACGCACGGTGGCGAAGCCGATGGTCTTGCGATCACGCGCGCCGGTCTGGCCTTCACGGCCATACACCGCCACTTCCTGCAGGTTACGGCCCAACGCATTGGCAACCACTTCGCCCATGCGCAGCGCAGTACCCGACGGCGCATCGACCTTGTGACGGTGGTGCGCTTCGATGATCTCGATGTCGACATCATCACCCAGCACCCGCGCCGCCATGTCCAGCAGCTTGAGGCTGAGGTTGACGCCCACACTGAAGTTGGCAGCGAACACGATCGGGATTTCCTTGCCCGCGTCAGCCAGCAATTGCTTCTCTTCGACGCTGAAACCGGTGGTGCCGATGATCATCGCCTTGCCGTGCTTGCGGCAGAAGGCCAGGTTCTTCAGGGTTACCGAAGGGTGGGTGAAGTCGATCAGCACGTCGAATTCGTCGGCAACCTTGGCCAGGTCATCGGACAGCAGCACGCCGATCCGACCGAGGGCCGCCAGCTCACCTGCATCAGCCCCGACCAGCGAGCTGTCAGGGCGATCGATCGCCGCCGTCAACCCGGCTCCTGGCGTTTGCTGCACGGCCTCGATGAGGGTTTTGCCCATCCGCCCTGCTGCACCCATCACTGCAATACGTCGCATCGCTATTTCCTTGTCAGAGATCGCCGAAGAAGCGCTTTACACCGTCGAACCAGCCACTGGCCTTGGGCGAATGGGAGCTGTCGCCTTCCAGCGAATCACGCAGCTCTTCGAGCAGCTCGCGCTGACGACGGCTGAGGTTGACCGGGGTTTCCACTGCCACACGGCACAGCAGGTCACCGGCACCGCCACCGCGCACCGGCGCAACACCCTTGCCACGCAAGCGGAACTGCTTGCCGGTCTGGGTACCTTCCGGAATCTTCAGCTTCACGCGGCCATCGAGGGTTGGCACTTCCAGCTCGCCACCCAGCGCTGCATCGGTATAGCTGATCGGCACTTCGCAGTACAGGTGCTTGCCGTCACGCTGGAAGATCTCGTGCTCACGCACATTGATCACCACGTACAGGTCGCCGGTCGGGCCACCGTGGGTACCGGCCTCGCCTTCGCCCGACAGGCGAATGCGGTCACCGGTATCGACACCTGCAGGCACCTTGACCGACAGCGTCTTGTATTCCTCGACACGGCCTTCGCCATGGCACGAATTGCAAGGGTCGGTAATGATCTTGCCCTGGCCATGGCAACGCGGGCAGGTCTGCTGCACCGAGAAGAAGCCTTGCTGCATACGCACTTGGCCAATACCGCCGCACGTCGGGCAGGTCGACGGGGTCGAGCCCTTCTTCGCGCCAGAACCGTCGCAAGGCGTGCAATTGACCAGCGTCGGCACGCGGATACTGACCGTGGTGCCACGCACCGCTTCTTCCAGGTTCAGTTCCAGGGTGTAGCGCAGGTCGCTGCCACGCTGAGCACCACCACGACCACCGCCACGGCCGCCGCCGCCACCGAAGAAGTCACTGAACACATCACCGAAGATGTCAGAGAAGTTGGCGCCGCCGAAGCCTGCACCACCGCCGCCCATGCTTGGGTCGACGCCGGCGTGGCCGTACTGGTCGAACGCCGCGCGCTTGCTGGCGTCAGACAGCACTTCGTAGGCCTCGTTGGCCTCCTTGAACTTGTCTTCCGACTCTTTGTCGCCTGGGTTGCGGTCCGGGTGGAACTTCATCGCCAGGCGGCGATAGGCCTTTTTCAGGTCAGCTTCACTGGCGCCGCGCTCGACACCCAGGACCTCATAATAATCACGCTTGGACATAGGTCATTTGCACCTTGTTGGGCGTTCGGCATCTGCGCCGCGCCATCAGCACCTGCCCAAACACCACGAATGGCCCTGACAGATGCTGTAAAAATTCTCGAATTCCAGATACGCCAACGCGGGAGCAAGCCCCCGCGCGGCGACATCCTACCAGCTCACCGACAAACGCCGGTGAGCTGGCCGACAACATGCAACGATTACTTCTTGTCGTCGCCTTTTACTTCTTCGAACTCGGCGTCAACCACGTCATCGTGCTTGGCTTCCGGCTCGGCTTGCTGCGCGCCGCCCTGAGGCTGTTCGGCCGACTGCTCGGCGTACATCTTCTGGGCAACCGGTGCCGACACCTTGGACAGCTCTTCGACCTTGGCATCGATCGCGGCCTTGTCGTCGCCTTTTACAGCGGCTTCCAGGGCAACGACGGCAGCTTCGATGGCAGTTTTTTCTTCAGCGGTAACCTTGTCACCTGCATCTGCAACCATCTTGCGGGTCGAGTGAACCAGCGCGTCACCCTGGTTACGGGCACCGGCCAGCTCTTCGAACTTGCGGTCTTCCTCGGCGTTGGCCTCGGCATCACGCACCATTTTCTCGATTTCTTCGTCGGACAGGCCGGAGTTGGCCTTGATCACGATCGACTGGGTCTTGCCGGTGGCCTTGTCTTTCGCGCCGACGTGCAGGATGCCGTTGGCGTCGATGTCGAAGGTCACTTCGATCTGTGGAACACCGCGTGGTGCTGGCGGGATCTCGGCCAGGTCGAACTTGCCCAGCGACTTGTTGCTCGAAGCCTGCTTACGCTCACCTTGCAGCACGTGAATGGTCACGGCGCTCTGGTTGTCGTCGGCAGTCGAGAACACCTGCGACTTCTTGGTCGGGATGGTGGTGTTCTTCTCGATCAGCGCAGTCATCACGCCACCCATGGTTTCGATACCCAGGGTCAGCGGGCTGACGTCCAGCAGCAGTACGTCTTTCACGTCACCGGCCAATACAGCACCCTGGATAGCGGCGCCCATGGCGACGGCTTCGTCCGGGTTGACGTCCTTGCGGGCTTCCTTGCCGAAGAAGTCGGCAACGGTTTTCTGTACCAGCGGCATACGGGTCTGGCCGCCGACCAGGATCACGTCGTCGATCTTGCTGGCGTCGATGCCGGCATCTTTCAGCGCGATGCGGCAAGGCTCGATGGTGCGCTGCACCAGGCCTTCAACCAGCGACTCCAGCTTGGCGCGGGAGATTTTCACGTTCAAGTGCTTAGGACCGGTGGCATCTGCAGTGATGTACGGCAGGTTGACGTCGGTCTGCTGCGCGGACGACAGCTCGATCTTGGCCTTTTCAGCGGCTTCTTTCAGGCGCTGCATGGCCAGCGGGTCGCCCTTCAGGTTCATGCCGGACTCTTTCTTGAACTCCTCGACGAGGTAGTCAATCAGCAGCATGTCGAAGTCTTCGCCACCCAGGAAGGTGTCGCCGTTGGTAGCCAGTACTTCAAACTGGTGCTCACCGTCGACTTCGGCGATTTCGATGACCGAAACGTCGAAGGTACCGCCACCCAGGTCATAAACGATGACAGTGTGGTCGCCCTTGGCTTTGTCCATGCCATAGGCCAGTGCCGCAGCGGTCGGTTCGTTGATGATGCGCTTTACGTCCAGGCCCGCGATGCGACCGGCGTCTTTGGTGGCCTGACGCTGGCTGTCGTTGAAGTAGGCCGGCACGGTGATGACCGCTTCGGTGACAGGCTCGCCGAGGTAGTCTTCGGCGGTCTTCTTCATCTTTTTCAGGACTTCGGCGCTGATTTGCGGCGGCGCCATTTTCTGGCCGTTGACTTCGACCCAGGCGTCACCGTTGTCGGCCTTGGCGATTTTGTACGGAACCAGCTCGATGTCTTTTTGCACCACTTGCTCTTCGAAGCGACGGCCAATCAGGCGCTTCACTGCGAACAGGGTGTTGTGCGGGTTGGTGACAGCCTGACGCTTGGCAGACTGGCCTACCAGGATTTCGCCATCGTTGGCATAGGCCACGATCGAAGGGGTAGTACGCGCACCTTCGGCGTTTTCGATGACTTTGACGTTACCGTTTTCCAGGATGGAGACGCACGAGTTGGTGGTCCCCAGGTCGATACCGATGATTTTACCCATGTTAACTCTCCCGAAACTTGAATTTGGTTAGCAGCGACTACTTTGGCCAACTGCGGTAATACTTGAAGGCTTGACACCTAGATGGGGTTGCCCCGACAGATTTCAAGCCTTTTCATTGATCGAAGGCTGAGCGGCGCTCGGCGCCTTGCTGACCACCACCATGGCGGGGCGCAGCAGGCGGCCGTTGAGCAGGTAGCCCTTCTGGAACACCTTGAGCACGCTGTTAGGCTCGACCTCGGCGCTTTCTTCCATGGCCATGGCCTGGTGGTGCTCGGCATTGAACGGTTCGCCGTGCGGGTCGACAGCCTCGAGGTTGTAGCGCTTGAGGGTGTCGTGGAACATCTTCAGGGTCAGCTCGATGCCTTCACGCATCGGCTTGATGCTTTCGTCGTCGGCATTGGACAGTTCCAGGCCGCGCTCCAGGCTGTCGATCACCGGCAACAGGTCGCCAGCGAATTTTTCCAGGGCGAACTTGTGCGCCTTCTCGACATCCTGCTCGGCGCGACGGCGCACGTTCTGCAAGTCGGCAACGGCGCGCAGCGACTGATCCTTGGCGGCGGCCAGCTGTTCCTCGAGCTCCAGAACACGGGCGCCGACATCTGCTGCACCAGTCTCTTCGACGTTAAGGTCTTTCTCATTCAGCTGTTCGTCAGCCATTGGGTCTCTCCTGCGCAGATTTCTGGATTGCGAGCCAGGCTCGCCTTTGTTGTCGGCTATATGGGGCCGGAAAAACCAGCTTCAAGGGGCAACATGGTTTTCCCGGGCGGATGAGAATGTGCGAGCGGGCATTGTCAGGGTAGAAAAAAGTACTGTATAAATAACCAGACCTGACCCTTCGGGAGCCGCCCCCATGCTGCTGCACCTGTCTATTCACAACTACGCCATCGTCGAGCACCTTGACCTCGAACTTGCCCGCGGCATGTCCGTCATCACCGGCGAGACCGGCGCAGGCAAATCGATCATGCTCGACGCCCTCGGCCTGGCCCTCGGCGACCGTGCGGACAGCGGCGTGGTGCGCCCCGGCGCAGACAAGGCAGACATCCTCGCCACCTTCGACCTGGCAGATATCCCCGAAGCGCGCACCTGGCTTGCCGAGCGCGACCTGGACAACGACGGCCCGTGCATCCTGCGCCGGGTGATCACCGCCGAAGGCCGCAGCCGCGGCTACATCAATGGCACGCCCTGCCCGCTGGGCGACTTGAAGTCGCTCGGCGAGCTGTTGATCGACATCCACAGCCAGCACGAGCACCAGTCGCTGCTCAAGACCGACACCCATCGGCGCCTGCTGGACGAGTACGCCGGCGCCATCGACCTGGCGCGCCAGGTGCAACTGGCTGCCAAGCGCTGGAACCAGACCCGCCTGGAGCTGGAGCGCCTGTCCAATTCAGGTGACGAGCAGCGCGCCCGCCACCAGCTGCTCAGCTATCAGCTGGAAGAGCTGGACAACCTCGGCCTGGGCGAAAACGAGCTGGAGCAGCTGGAGCAAGAACACAAGAACCTGACCAATGCCGAGGCCCTGTTCGGCATCTGCCGCCAGGTCATCGACCAGTGTAGCGAGAGCGACTCGGGCAATGTGCTCAGCGCCCTCACCGCCAGCCTCAACCGGCTGGGCGCCGCCAGCAACTCACCGAAGGCCTTGGGCGAGGCCGCCAACCTGATCGCCAGTGCGCAGATTCAGGTCGAAGAAGCCGTGGGCGAGCTCAACCGCTTCCTCGATCACTTCGACGCCGACCCAATGCGCCTGCAGGCCCTGGAAGAACGCCTCGACACTATCTATACCCTGGCCCGCAAGCACCGCGTGCACCCCACCGAACTGCCCCACCTGCAGCAACGGTTGATGGAAGAGCTGGAAGGCCTGAACGCCAGCGACGAGTCGATCGAGCGCCTGGGCGAAGAACTGGCGGCCTATGCCCAGCATTACAAGGAACGGGCGCGCGAACTGAGCGCCTTGCGCCAGCAGGCCGCCCAGCAACTGGCGGTGGCCGTGGAACTGGAGGTCCAGCGCCTGGGCATGCCGGGCGGGCGCTTCTGTATCGAACTGATCCCTAACGAGGGCAACGACCTGTCGCCCCACGGCCTGGAGCAGATCGAACTGCTGGTAAGCGCCAACCCGGGGCAACCGCTCAAAGGCCTGGCGAAAGTACTTTCGCCAGGCCTTTGAGCGGTTGCCCCGGGTTGGCGCTTACCAGCAGTTCGATCTGCTCCAGGCCGTGGGGCGACAGGTCGTTGCCCTCGTTAGGGATCAGTTCGATACAGAAGCGCCCGCCCGGCATGCCCAGGCGCTGGACCTCCAGTTCCACGGCCACCGCCAGTTGCTGGGCGGCCTGCTGGCGCAAGGCGCTCAGTTCGCGCGCCCGTTCCTTGTAATGCTGGGCATAGGCCGCCAGTTCTTCGCCCAGGCGCTCGATCGACTCGTCGCTGGCGTTCAGGCCTTCCAGCTCTTCCATCAACCGTTGCTGCAGGTGGGGCAGTTCGGTGGGGTGCACGCGGTGCTTGCGGGCCAGGGTATAGATAGTGTCGAGGCGTTCTTCCAGGGCCTGCAGGCGCATTGGGTCGGCGTCGAAGTGATCGAGGAAGCGGTTGAGCTCGCCCACGGCTTCTTCGACCTGAATCTGCGCACTGGCGATCAGGTTGGCGGCCTCGCCCAAGGCCTTCGGTGAGTTGCTGGCGGCGCCCAGCCGGTTGAGGCTGGCGGTGAGGGCGCTGAGCACATTGCCCGAGTCGCTCTCGCTACACTGGTCGATGACCTGGCGGCAGATGCCGAACAGGGCCTCGGCATTGGTCAGGTTCTTGTGTTCTTGCTCCAGCTGCTCCAGCTCGTTTTCGCCCAGGCCGAGGTTGTCCAGCTCTTCCAGCTGATAGCTGAGCAGCTGGTGGCGGGCGCGCTGCTCGTCACCTGAATTGGACAGGCGCTCCAGCTCCAGGCGGGTCTGGTTCCAGCGCTTGGCAGCCAGTTGCACCTGGCGCGCCAGGTCGATGGCGCCGGCGTACTCGTCCAGCAGGCGCCGATGGGTGTCGGTCTTGAGCAGCGACTGGTGCTCGTGCTGGCTGTGGATGTCGATCAACAGCTCGCCGAGCGACTTCAAGTCGCCCAGCGGGCAGGGCGTGCCATTGATGTAGCCGCGGCTGCGGCCTTCGGCGGTGATCACCCGGCGCAGGATGCACGGGCCGTCGTTGTCCAGGTCGCGCTCGGCAAGCCAGGTGCGCGCTTCGGGGATATCTGCCAGGTCGAAGGTGGCGAGGATGTCTGCCTTGTCTGCGCCGGGGCGCACCACGCCGCTGTCCGCACGGTCGCCGAGGGCCAGGCCGAGGGCGTCGAGCATGATCGATTTGCCTGCGCCGGTCTCGCCGGTGATGACGGACATGCCGCGGGCAAGTTCGAGGTCAAGGTGCTCGACGATGGCGTAGTTGTGAATAGACAGGTGCAGCAGCATGGGGGCGGCTCCCGAAGGGTCAGGTCTGGTTATTTATACAGTACTTTTTTCTACCCTGACAATGCCCGCTCGCACATTCTCATCCGCCCGGGAAAACCATGTTGCCCCTTGAAGCTGGTTTTTCCGGCCCCATATAGCCGACAACAAAGGCGAGCCTGGCTCGCAATCCAGAAATCTGCGCAGGAGAGACCCAATGGCTGACGAACAGCTGAATGAGAAAGACCTTAACGTCGAAGAGACTGGTGCAGCAGATGTCGGCGCCCGTGTTCTGGAGCTCGAGGAACAGCTGGCCGCCGCCAAGGATCAGTCGCTGCGCGCCGTTGCCGACTTGCAGAACGTGCGCCGTCGCGCCGAGCAGGATGTCGAGAAGGCGCACAAGTTCGCCCTGGAAAAATTCGCTGGCGACCTGTTGCCGGTGATCGACAGCCTGGAGCGCGGCCTGGAACTGTCCAATGCCGACGACGAAAGCATCAAGCCGATGCGTGAAGGCATCGAGCTGACCCTGAAGATGTTCCACGACACCCTCAAGCGCTACAACCTCGAGGCTGTCGACCCGCACGGCGAACCGTTCAATGCCGAGCACCACCAGGCCATGGCCATGGAAGAAAGCGCCGAGGTCGAGCCTAACAGCGTGCTCAAGGTGTTCCAGAAGGGCTACCTGCTCAACGGCCGCCTGCTGCGCCCCGCCATGGTGGTGGTCAGCAAGGCGCCGAGCGCCGCTCAGCCTTCGATCAATGAAAAGGCTTGAAATCTGTCGGGGCAACCCCATCTAGGTGTCAAGCCTTCAAGTATTACCGCAGTTGGCCAAAGTAGTCGCTGCTAACCAAATTCAAGTTTCGGGAGAGTTAACATGGGTAAAATCATCGGTATCGACCTGGGGACCACCAACTCGTGCGTCTCCATCCTGGAAAACGGTAACGTCAAAGTCATCGAAAACGCCGAAGGTGCGCGTACTACCCCTTCGATCGTGGCCTATGCCAACGATGGCGAAATCCTGGTAGGCCAGTCTGCCAAGCGTCAGGCTGTCACCAACCCGCACAACACCCTGTTCGCAGTGAAGCGCCTGATTGGCCGTCGCTTCGAAGAGCAAGTGGTGCAAAAAGACATCGAGCTGGTTCCGTACAAAATCGCCAAGGCCGACAACGGTGACGCCTGGGTCGAAGTCAACGGCCAGAAAATGGCGCCGCCGCAAATCAGCGCCGAAGTCCTGAAAAAGATGAAGAAGACCGCCGAAGACTACCTCGGCGAGCCTGTCACCGAAGCGGTCATCACCGTGCCGGCCTACTTCAACGACAGCCAGCGTCAGGCCACCAAAGACGCCGGTCGCATCGCGGGCCTGGACGTAAAGCGCATCATCAACGAACCGACCGCTGCGGCACTGGCCTATGGCATGGACAAAGCCAAGGGCGACCACACTGTCATCGTTTATGACCTGGGTGGCGGTACCTTCGACGTTTCGGTCATCGAAATCGCCGAAGTCGACGGTGAGCACCAGTTTGAAGTACTGGCTACCAACGGCGACACCTTCCTGGGTGGCGAAGACTTCGACATGCTGCTGATTGACTACCTCGTCGAGGAGTTCAAGAAAGAGTCCGGCATGAACCTGAAGGGCGACCCGCTGGCCATGCAGCGCCTGAAAGAAGCCGCTGAAAAGGCCAAGATCGAGCTGTCGTCCGCGCAGCAGACCGACGTCAACCTGCCGTACATCACTGCAGATGCCACCGGTCCTAAGCACTTGAACGTGAAAATCTCCCGCGCCAAGCTGGAGTCGCTGGTTGAAGGCCTGGTGCAGCGCACCATCGAGCCTTGCCGCATCGCGCTGAAAGATGCCGGCATCGACGCCAGCAAGATCGACGACGTGATCCTGGTCGGCGGCCAGACCCGTATGCCGCTGGTACAGAAAACCGTTGCCGACTTCTTCGGCAAGGAAGCCCGCAAGGACGTCAACCCGGACGAAGCCGTCGCCATGGGCGCCGCTATCCAGGGTGCTGTATTGGCCGGTGACGTGAAAGACGTACTGCTGCTGGACGTCAGCCCGCTGACCCTGGGTATCGAAACCATGGGTGGCGTGATGACTGCGCTGATCGAGAAGAACACCACCATCCCGACCAAGAAGTCGCAGGTGTTCTCGACTGCCGACGACAACCAGAGCGCCGTGACCATTCACGTGCTGCAAGGTGAGCGTAAGCAGGCTTCGAGCAACAAGTCGCTGGGCAAGTTCGACCTGGCCGAGATCCCGCCAGCACCACGCGGTGTTCCACAGATCGAAGTGACCTTCGACATCGACGCCAACGGCATCCTGCACGTCGGCGCGAAAGACAAGGCCACCGGCAAGACCCAGTCGATCGTGATCAAGGCCAACTCCGGCCTGTCCGACGAAGAAATCGAGAAAATGGTGCGTGATGCCGAGGCCAACGCCGAGGAAGACCGCAAGTTCGAAGAGCTGGCCGGTGCCCGTAACCAGGGTGACGCGCTGGTTCACTCGACCCGCAAGATGGTTGCAGATGCAGGTGACAAGGTTACCGCTGAAGAAAAAACTGCCATCGAAGCTGCCGTCGTTGCCCTGGAAGCCGCTGTAAAAGGCGACGACAAGGCCGCGATCGATGCCAAGGTCGAAGAGCTGTCCAAGGTGTCGGCACCGGTTGCCCAGAAGATGTACGCCGAGCAGTCGGCCGAACAGCCTCAGGGCGGCGCGCAGCAAGCCGAGCCGGAAGCCAAGCACGATGACGTGGTTGACGCCGAGTTCGAAGAAGTAAAAGGCGACGACAAGAAGTAATCGTTGCATGTTGTCGGCCAGCTCACCGGCGTTTGTCGGTGAGCTGGTAGGATGTCGCCGCGCGGGGGCTTGCTCCCGCGTTGGCGTATCTGGAATTCGAGAATTTTTACAGCATCTGTCAGGGCCATTCGTGGTGTTTGGGCAGGTGCTGATGGCGCGGCGCAGATGCCGAACGCCCAACAAGGTGCAAATGACCTATGTCCAAGCGTGATTATTATGAGGTCCTGGGTGTCGAGCGCGGCGCCAGTGAAGCTGACCTGAAAAAGGCCTATCGCCGCCTGGCGATGAAGTTCCACCCGGACCGCAACCCAGGCGACAAAGAGTCGGAAGACAAGTTCAAGGAGGCCAACGAGGCCTACGAAGTGCTGTCTGACGCCAGCAAGCGCGCGGCGTTCGACCAGTACGGCCACGCCGGCGTCGACCCAAGCATGGGCGGCGGTGGTGCAGGCTTCGGCGGCGCCAACTTCTCTGACATCTTCGGTGATGTGTTCAGTGACTTCTTCGGTGGCGGCGGCGGCCGTGGCGGTGGTCGTGGTGGTGCTCAGCGTGGCAGCGACCTGCGCTACACCCTGGAACTGAACCTGGAAGAAGCGGTGCGTGGCACCACGGTCAGTATCCGCGTGCCGACGCTGGTCAATTGCACGCCTTGCGACGGTTCTGGCGCGAAGAAGGGCTCGACCCCGTCGACCTGCCCGACGTGCGGCGGTATTGGCCAAGTGCGTATGCAGCAAGGCTTCTTCTCGGTGCAGCAGACCTGCCCGCGTTGCCATGGCCAGGGCAAGATCATTACCGACCCTTGCAATTCGTGCCATGGCGAAGGCCGTGTCGAGGAATACAAGACGCTGTCGGTCAAGGTGCCTGCAGGTGTCGATACCGGTGACCGCATTCGCCTGTCGGGCGAAGGCGAGGCCGGTACCCACGGTGGCCCGACCGGCGACCTGTACGTGGTGATCAATGTGCGTGAGCACGAGATCTTCCAGCGTGACGGCAAGCACCTGTACTGCGAAGTGCCGATCAGCTATACCGATGCAGCGCTGGGTGGCGAGCTGGAAGTGCCAACCCTCGATGGCCGCGTGAAGCTGAAGATTCCGGAAGGTACCCAGACCGGCAAGCAGTTCCGCTTGCGTGGCAAGGGTGTTGCGCCGGTGCGCGGTGGCGGTGCCGGTGACCTGCTGTGCCGTGTGGCAGTGGAAACCCCGGTCAACCTCAGCCGTCGTCAGCGCGAGCTGCTCGAAGAGCTGCGTGATTCGCTGGAAGGCGACAGCTCCCATTCGCCCAAGGCCAGTGGCTGGTTCGACGGTGTAAAGCGCTTCTTCGGCGATCTCTGACAAGGAAATAGCGATGCGACGTATTGCAGTGATGGGTGCAGCAGGGCGGATGGGCAAAACCCTCATCGAGGCCGTGCAGCAAACGCCAGGAGCCGGGTTGACGGCGGCGATCGATCGCCCTGACAGCTCGCTGGTCGGGGCTGATGCAGGTGAGCTGGCGGCCCTCGGTCGGATCGGCGTGCTGCTGTCCGATGACCTGGCCAAGGTTGCCGACGAATTCGACGTGCTGATCGACTTCACCCACCCTTCGGTAACCCTGAAGAACCTGGCCTTCTGCCGCAAGCACGGCAAGGCGATGATCATCGGCACCACCGGTTTCAGCGTCGAAGAGAAGCAATTGCTGGCTGACGCGGGCAAGGAAATCCCGATCGTGTTCGCTGCCAACTTCAGTGTGGGCGTCAACCTCAGCCTCAAGCTGCTGGACATGGCGGCGCGGGTGCTGGGTGATGATGTCGACATCGAGATCATCGAAGCGCACCACCGTCACAAGGTCGATGCGCCGTCGGGTACTGCGCTGCGCATGGGCGAAGTGGTTGCCAATGCGTTGGGCCGTAACCTGCAGGAAGTGGCGGTGTATGGCCGTGAAGGCCAGACCGGCGCGCGTGATCGCAAGACCATCGGCTTCGCCACCGTGCGTGCCGGTGATGTGGTGGGTGACCACACCGTGCTGTTCGCCGCTGAAGGCGAGCGCCTGGAGATCACCCACAAGGCGTCGAGCCGCATGACGTTCGCCAAGGGTGCGGTACGTGCCGCGCTGTGGCTGGACGGGCGCGAGCCAGGCCTGTACGACATGCAGGACGTGCTGGAGCTGCACTGATCCTTGCTGTGTTGCTGATGGGCCAATCGCCGGCAAGCCGGCTCCCACAGGGGAGTGCAAGCCTTCGGGTTGGTGCTGACGGGTGGGAGCCGGCTTGCCGGCGATGGGGTGCAAGGCACCCCCCTGTCGCAATCATGTGTTTTAGAGGCACATATACGGTAGACCCAAAAAGCACTTTTCTGTAAGCTACAGCTTTAGTGTGTCCACTAAAAGCGCGCAGCGAATTGAATTCAGCACATGAAAGCGGGGTGACGTGTCCATACGTCACTCCGCTTTTTTGCAACCTGCGATCGC
>Ga0105243_10003348_pt1 | contig 13001 bp, 10 predicted proteins | sample KBSM34metaG_FD_81525 | JGI IMG/M metagenome (GOLD analysis project Ga0105243, IMG submission 81525) | Miscanthus rhizosphere microbial communities from Kellogg Biological Station, Michigan, USA - KBS M3-4 metaG | ecosystem: Host-associated > Plants > Roots > Rhizosphere > Soil | place...
ATGGGGGAAAGGTTTGAATGGGGCGTGGGGGGGGGGGCGGGGGGGGGGTGGGGGGGGGGGGGGGGGGCGTTGAGGGGGGGGTTGGGCTTTGCGGGATGGTTGTGGGGGGAGATACGGCAAAGCCCATCCCCCGCTTCAACGCCCGCCCCCTCCGTCTCCAGCAGCCCCCAGCAGCCCCCAGCAGGCACTATTCAAACTTTTCGCCGATATCAAATGGTGGCTGCCGGTAGTTTCAACGCTTATCTCAATCTCACTCCTCACCAAGTATCTCTGGGTAATCCATCACCCCGAGTTGATCCTGAGTTCGTTAGGTAACCCCTCAAACCTCGTCGCCTGGTTATTCTTCAGCCTGCTGATACTTGCGTCGCTGCTGCTCATCGTATCGGTGCCATCTGTGGTCTTCACGTTGAGCATGTCTGTATGCACCGTTGACAGAGAACTGGAAAAGAGGCTCGCTTTCCGCTTTGGCCTCATCGTAGGCGGGGGCTACCTACTGCTATCGCTCAATCTGCTGGGGGCCATGTTTGATTACACAATGGCCCCAGGCTACTTCTTCCCTATCGTCGTAGTCGCTGCCGCTTGTGCCGTGATAGTTCTGCTTCGCCGCGATGCGCTCCTGCATAGCAAAGTACTGGAGCTGCCGCCGGGTCCCCGCAAACCCTTGCATCGCAGACTCTATTACACAGCCCTCGTTGGCTGGCTAGGTGCGCTGCTAGCGTTTACTTCAGTGAGTGGAGTGATGCCCGCCCAACTAGCCATCATGACGTGGCGAGGCGGATATAGCGACGAAGAGGCATTCGGGGCTATCGCTCTCTGCTTGATGATAATGTTCCTGTACCTAGCGCCAGTCCTCGTCTTTTATCTGACAAACGGCAATTCGATGCAGCGCACCGGCAGAGCCGCACTGGTGCTGCTCGGGTGCATCTTCGTCAATGCCATGCTGTTGCCGGCCCTCTTGGACCTGTGGGTCTATTCCGCCGCCAATCTGATCAAAATCAGGGACAATACCGAGCTGAGCTATGTGTTGAACGAAAAGGATTATCCGAAGGAGGTCTTCAGCAGCGACTCGTGGCAACAGGAGAGCTACGACGGGCCAAATGGTTTGTATAGCGTCAGGGCGTTTCGTCAGTTCCGCTTCGGCGATACGTTGTTAATCTGTCCCGCTAGCTATCGAAATATCGCTTTGAAAGAGATCGGCAGCTACGCACACCGCTGTATTGCGTTGTCTGAGGCCAAGGTGCATGTAGCCGCTCCTGTATTAAGCAAGGATGCCGCGACGGTAGCCAAGCCGAATTGATCCCGCCCCCATGCCTACCCACGTTCCGGTGTTGATTGAATACCGGAACGCAAGATATAAATCTTGTCCCCTTTTTTCGCGGCAGACAAACAGTTCGAGCGAACGAGTGCCCATGGCCGTATCTGGTTCTCCACCTGGTTGCTGTCGATGTGCACAGCCCTATCGTCCAGGTACCTGGTACATTCCGCCTGGAATAGAGACTGCTCATCCTATATCTTCCAGGGGGGCGCCCTCTATGTTGGAGGCATAAAGTCCTGCAAGCACCGAGGCCCCCCCTGGGCCTTTTCATCGCAACGCGATGCTCTTGGGGAATCTGGGTTTTCGAAGCGTCATTGATCATGCGTGAGGATTGACCATGGATGGGCAGGAAAGGCCGGTTATTAAGGCTTATGGCTTTGTTGAAGCAGTGACTTACCCTGACCCTAAGGAGAGTAACCGGGGGCGGGTGAATTTAGTTTTGGATAGCCTTCGAGTAGAGGCACTCCAGAAGGGTGTGAGCGTCAGGGACACGGCTGATGATCTTTTGATAGTTCGGATCCTTTCAACCATCAATCGTTTAGAAGCGCGCTTCCCAGGGAGCAATTGGGAAGAGGGAAGCTGGATCGAGTTCAAGCTCCAAGACAGTCCAGGAGATCCTCCAGCTTGGTACCTCTCCGCTGATGGTGACTACGGCGGAAAGGTCGTTCGCACGAACATCACCGAAGCTGTCCGCATAGGAGGAGGGCCGTTTGCGGCGAGTAGACTTGAACAAAAGCTGGTCGAGTTTTGCCAAGCTCCTGATGCGAAACACGTCCAACTGCTTTCAAGTTCGCGTCCACAACGAAGCGCGAGCGGTCCTTTTGTGAGGGTAGTTGACGTCGGTCAAGCTAGCTTTTCAGCCATCCATTCCAGCAAAAACATCACATCTCCAATCATGGGGTACTTTGACGTAGGAGAGCCGCTCTTTTTTCATCACAAGACATTCCCCAGCGTGTTTCTCGAACAGAAAAGGGTGCCTCAATCGGGATTTGTCGTCCTGTCTCACTGGGACTTTGACCACTATTCGTTAGCCGTCAGCAAAATTCCGGGGCTTCGGAACCTCGCGTGGTATGCGCCTGATCAACCAGTCGGGCCAAATGCGGCCCGGCTCCAGGCTCTTCTGGGTACCAACCTGACTCTGCTTTCTGCTCCGTTCTTCAGCATCAGGAGTGGAATAGAGCTATGGAAAGGTACAGGCGCTCGCAACAATCGAAATGACAGTGGATATGCAATGAGGATAATCAGGGCCGGAGGACCCGTTCTACTCTCGGGTGATCTACCTTACTCCCTATTGCCCCTTGGCATTGGGACTCAGTTTTCTGCAATTGCGATAACCCATCACGGAGGTGCCTTCACTGGGCCACCTCCCATCCCTATGACTCAAGGAGCCCTGGCAGCCGTTTCTTACGGTATACCAAATCGCTATCATCATCCCAACACTGCGGCCATTGGGCTACATCAAAGCGCAGGCTGGTCGATCCAGCCGACCAACACCTCAGCAAGGAAGCGTGGAGACATCTGGCTCTGACATTGCTCACGCGAAAGCATCTGTTTAGCACCACGCATTTACGCGCTCGTACCGACTATTCTTGTCGGGCGTGTATGCTCATGACTCCAGCTTTCGAAATATTCCATCGACCAATAAAAAGTTGCGCATCGCCGATCTAGAAACTTAACTCAGCTGTCCTCTGGTCGTTTTGCAGAAAATTCCAAGCCTAGCTCTTTAATTTTACCCAGCACTTCTTTTGGCATTTCCTCAAGAAGAGGAGATATCCATTCTTGAAACGCCTGGATATAGGCGTTATTTATATTTTTTTGATGTTTTTTTCAGTCAGACCCAGAACCTCTGTTTGTGCCTTACCCTTTTGCCCTGGTAGCATTCCTTCAACAAATGAAAAACTTAGTAGCTTTGATTTTTCCAGTCAACAATTTTGTATTTTGATCCGAAAGGCACTGTGAAATTAAACACGAAAACATCGAACGCAATATTGCAAGTCATGTGCGGGTATTTTTCTTATCATGTGGTATCAAACCGCAAGGCCTTAATGAAATACGTGCTGCAGCGCTACCGCATCGACCCTCGCAACCAGACTCGAAGCCCAGCATATCGTGGTCAAAAAACCCTGGGAACAGCACCCTTAGCTGATGAACGACTGGCCCAGACAGGCCAAGGGTGCCCCGGGCGGCCGAATTTTTTATAGATTCGATCCCGGTTCATTTATGACGCGTAGCTCCAACAGCACCGTCCATCGGAATCCAGGCTACGCAGCGTTCCAACTGGTATTCCAAGCACGTTAACCAAACACTTTTTTACTAGCCAAAACACATAGATACCGAGTTGTTTCAAATTACCCCGGCCCTTCGCTGCTATTTGGTAAAACCAAGCAAGCCGGCTTGGCTTAACGCTTACCCCCCAGCCCTCCCCTCATGGCCCACCAGCGCGGTCAGTGAATCCTGCAGCGCCGCTGCCCCCCTCCTCCTGTTGGATTTGCACCTCGCGGCATTAAATCCTACTGTGCACGGCGTTTTTGGATATGGACGATAAGGATATGGCCCAACTCTTCCCGGCACTCAGTGCCTGTCGCTTCGACGCTCCCGGCGAAAAACGCCTGGCGGAGCGACTCGAGAAAAAGCTCTCAAACGACTGGTTATGCTGGTTCAACGTGCCAGTAGGCCCAAAAGGTCTGCAACCTGACTTTGTCCTGTTGCACCCGAAAATCGGGCTATTGGTGCTCGAAGTCAAAGACTGGAAAATGACTTCGCTGATCTCGATAACGGCCAGCGATGTGAAAAAATATGATGATGGTCAGGAAAAAACCGTTATCAATCCCCTAGCGCAGGCCCGCAAGAATGCCTTTGAAACGGTTCAGGCATTGGAGAAAGACAGCGCGCTGACCCAAGGTGCTGAGGCTTACCGGCCCGGCAAGCTGATCATGCCGTACAGCTGGGGGGTGGTGCTCACCGAGATCACTCGCAAAGAGTTCGAGGCAAGACAGCTTGGTGCCGCGATGGAGGGCACGCGGGTCATCTGCAAGGACGAGATGTACGAATCCGCCGACAGCAGCGTATTCGAACAGCAAGTTTGCAAGATGCTGGTCCATCAGTTTCCCGTGCATCTGGTACCAGAACAGATCGACCGAGTGCGTTATCACTTGTTTCCAGAAATCCGCTTGAGCCCTGCCCCCGCCCAGTTCGGGTTGTTCAGTGAACAAGACGCGCCCCTTCCCTGCCTGCTGAAAGTGATGGACCTTCAGCAAGAGCAGTTGGCGCGCTCAATGGGCGATGGCCATCGGGTGATTCACGGTGTGGCAGGTAGCGGTAAAACCATGATCCTGGTCTATCGCTGCTTATACCTGGCTCGCGCAGCCACTAAACCGGTGCTGGTCTTGTGCTTCAACAAAACACTTGCCGCGCGTTTGAACCAGGTGCTGCAACAGCACCGCCAGGAGCACAAGGTAACCGTCGTAGGCTTTCACGCCTGGTGCCACAGTTTGCTGACCCAAGCAAAACTCGCCATCCCCGAAATGAAAGGGGCGAAGTTTATTCAAGCACTGGAAGAAGAGGTGCTTCGGCAAATGGAAAGCGGCGCCCTCGCGCCCGAACAGTACGGTGCCATCCTGATTGATGAAGGGCATGACTTCAAACCCGAGTGGTTCCGCTTAGTCGTCCATCAGGTGGACCGTGAGCGCGAGGACCTATTGGTACTGTATGACGACGCCCAAGCGATCTATCGCGGCAAGGCGTCGAGCACAAAATTGGCGTTCAGTTTTGCCAGCGTAGGCATCAAGGCTTCTGGCCGTACCACGGTGCTGCGTATCAATTATCGCAACACGCTGGAAGTGCTGTCGGTTGCCCATGCATTCTCCAAGGAGTTGCTAAGCGCACGCGACGCCGAAGACGACCATGTACCTGTGCTTGCACCCCAAAGTGCAGGTCGCCGGGGTGAGATGCCACAGCTTCTAAGCCTTGCTGGGCCTGCACAAGAGGCGCAATGCCTGGTTGCTAGGCTGAGGTCAGAACATGAAAACGGCAGAGCCTGGGACGACATGGCGGTCATTTACCGGCATACCGAGCAGGCCTTCTGGGTTGAAGAGGCGCTAAAGGCGGCAGGTATCCCCTACACCACCGCACGCGTGAGTTCTCAGCGCACAAAGCTTTACGCCCACCATTCGGTAAAAATCGTCAGCATGCACTCCAGCAAAGGGCTGGAGTTTGGTTTTGTGATGATCCCGCGCCTGCATGAAATGCCAGCCAAGGGCGAAGATGAAGCTGACGAGATGCGTTTGCTATACGTGGCGATGACACGCGCAGTCGATCGCCTGGTAATGAGCCATCAAGGTGAGTCGGGGTTCACCGAACGTCTCGGGGAAGCAATCGCTCAAGTAAAAGCCAGCCTTTAGGTCAACGGCTGTTCGTACAGCGGTTTGGAATAGCCGCTGTCACCCATATTTTTGTAAGGTAAGAAATGGACTTCACACCCATCATCGCCCAGCACTGGATCCCCCTGAGCTGGTTCATCCCCCTCGTCATCTTGCTTTTCGCACTCAAGTCTCCAGGTGTAAAGGGCTACCTCGGCGAGCTGCTTGTACGCTACTTCGCCTACCTGCACCTGAACGAGCAAACCTATCGCCGCCTGCACAACATCACCCTGGACACCCCGGACGGCACCACCCAGATCGACCACGTTTTCGTCTCGGTGTACGGTATTTTCGTGCTGGAAACGAAGAATATGAACGGCTGGATCTTCGGCAGCGAAAAGCAGCCCCAGTGGACGCAGAAGCTCTACAAGCGCACCTTCAAATTCCAGAACCCGCTGCGGCAGAACTACAAGCATCTCAAAGCACTGGAAACGACCTTGGGCGTGAATGCCGAGCACCTGCACTCGGTGATCACCTTCGTCGGTGACAGCACATTCAAAACGCAGATGCCTGCAAACGTTACCCAAGGCAGCAAGTTCATTCGCTACATCAAATCGTTTAATCAGCCGGTTTTCACCGAGGCCGATGTGAACGCCATGCTGCAAACCCTGCAAACCGGCCGCCGTGCCCCTACCCGCGCTACCCACCGCGAGCATGTGCAAAACCTGAAACGCCGCAGCGACCCGACAGCCGAGCGGCAATGCCCTAAATGTGGCAATGCGCTGCTGGTTCGGACCGCCAAATCAGGGGCGAAGGCAGGGCAGCAGTTTTGGGGTTGTTCGGCATTCCCCAAATGCCGAACGATGCAGAGTCTTTAAGCGTGAGAGGGGCTTGCGGGCGTGTCGATTCAGCCGATACGACCAGGGCCCTTCAGTTCAGCTTTCAACCGGCGGGCTTCGTGTCGGGCTGCTTTGTCACCGGCAGCATCAAGTGCTCGCACGTTCAGCCCGAGGTCACCGTCAAAGCACATGGGGCCACCGCAATCGTCGTCATACTCCTGGCCGTCATAGAGCCCGCCGTCATGGTAAGCGCGGACGTTTGAGGCGGTCACATCTTCGCCGAGCATTTTGCTGAGATAGATCCAGGTCCAGGTATCCACCGTTGGTGTGCCTTCAGCTTGCTCGACCAACCAACGCATGGACTTGATGTGCCCCAACGGAGCGGCCTTTGCCGCCCAGTAGGCGCAGTCATCTTTCAGTTTTGACCTGACCACGACCGAGGCAGTCTCACAAACAACATACGGCGAGTCCGAGTCTTTCAATAACTGGAGATGGGCACGGGCCGCATTCAAATCACGTTTGCCTAATGCGTCGGCGGCCGCGTCGATCAGTGCGTATGGGTTATGGCCGGCGACCGCACAATCGTAGTGGTACTGATAGCGGTCACGAACATGCTTGTAACCCGCCGCTTCGTTCGCAAAGATTTCCTCCACCTCGGAAAGCACCCGTCCGGCACGCCGCTGTTTCAACCAGTAATCCGACTTATCTGCTTCTTCATCCACCATCGCCTGGTAGATCTGCGAGATCGGGTAGTGCAATGCAGGCTTGCGAGCACACTCCTGTTCAAGCATGCCGAGGGCTATTGCCATGGTTGGTGCGTCGTCTGGCTGTATGCACTCCATAAACGTAATGAGCACGTCAGCCTGGCAGTCGTCGAGGCCACCTTCGAAAAGGCTGATGAGGGCAGCATGGGGAATGGCAACCAGCTCCAAGCTTTCCGTAATTTCCTTGAGCTTTGCAGCTGTGGCGTGAGCGTCACCCTGAGCCCTGATTGCCCGGTGCCTCTGAGCGGCTCGCTCGAGGGAGTATTGGCAGCCGAAGGCAACCTGTACATCGCCTACATCAATGGCTCCGTTGCCGCAGCTGATGATGAATGCTTGGCTGCTCAAGCTGGCGAACGAGCCATAGCCCATCAGGGCTGCGAGCATTTCGTAGGTATGGCCAACGGAGAGTTTGGAACCGAGGCGGGAGTTGATTCCCTGGCGAACGGCGAAAACAAGATCTTTGAGCGTCATGAGTCAATCCTCAAGGCCCGTCGATGCAGTGGGGTACGCGTTTAAGCCGTATCGACGAGCGAGAGGCTTGATCAAAGTATGTGGAGTACAGATGCCATTTTTTACTCGCGTACAAGTAGGCCTGGCGGCGCGGGCCACTATAGGGGATTGGCTAGCCACAGGGAAGCCCCCCCAAACCCTCCCAGCGAAAATGCAACCACTTGTTTGATAGCCGATTTTTTCATAGCGCCACTCCCGCAGGCGGGTCAGATATGGCCATTTGCCTTACGATCAAACACATTACCACCATGTCAAAAAGTTGATACGCCAGTCTTTTTGATAGAGAATTAGAAACAGGATGCATTTTAGCGTATTTCAGTATGCTTTAAGCGAGTGCAGGGAATGGACGAAGACAGAACCTCAGATGCGGCCGTGCCGCCCATCGACCAGCTTGATCTCACGGCACACGGCGTTTTGGGCCACTTCGCCGCGTCGTCGCGCAATGTCCAGTTGCTGAATTTTCTGATGGCCATGGACCGCGTGGACCGCTGGGCCGTGGACTTTGACGAAGACGCTCCCGGGCAACAGTTCGAAATCCAGCTGCTGATGCAAGAAATCCAAACCTTCGTGGAGGCCTATGCGCGCGTGCTGCATCGGCTTCCGCAGCCATTCGCCGAGCTGCTGGCACACCTCACTTCGTCGCGCTGCATGTACCTGGTGCGGTATGTCGCGCAACGCAATGAAGCTTTCACCGGGGCGCTGGCCGCGCTGTTAGGCAGCGACTCAGCGCAGTCGATGGACCTGGCGGCGTTTCGGCGTCGGCTGGATGCCTTCAGCAAGACGCACCTGCTCAGCGAGATTTTCTGCGGGGAGCGGCTGCGCGAGATATCACAGATCATGGGGAGTTACGCAGATGTATAAGGGACGCTTGAACCCTGTCGCACAGGCGATAGGCAAATCTGTGGGCAAGCGCGCGGTACTGGGCGGGGTGCTGGGCGCCTGGCTGGTGCTGGCCGGGCCGGCTTTCGGGGCAACCAGCAGCCTGGGCGCGACGTCGAGCAGCCTGATCTCGCAGCAGGATTCGGTCGTCGCCGATGCCATCAAGGCCGATGCCGAGGACTGCGCCGAGGGCACCAAGGAAGGCACCATTGGCGCCTCCATCGGCGATGCGCTGAAGATCCATACCGAGCTGGCGTCGGCCACACCCAATGTCGAGTCGCTGTTCAGCGCCACGGCGGATTGCTTCGGTGGCCTTAGCAGCCTGTTCGACCTCTCGGGCTCCATCCCGAGCCTGGGCAGCATCCTCGCCTCCGCCCAGGCGGCGGTTCTGCAATACGCGCAGAAAAAGGTGTGTTCGGCGGTACAGCAGGTCGCCTCGATGGTTACCACGCCGATCAACCAGGCGATTGGCAAGGTCAGCAGCGGCACCTCGCTGGGCGACCTCAACGGCCTCACCAACGGCCTGGTCAGCCAGGGCATGAGCACGCTCGACCCAGAGCTGGGCAGCGGCTACCACAACGCCGCGGCAGGCTACGAAGCCACCTACACCGTGGATGTGAACCCCTTCAACTACGTGCAGACCGACTTCGGCGGTGGCGCCGGTGCCGGCACGGGTACCACGGCCCCAGCAAGCACCAATAGCGTAGCGGCGCCTGCCAGCGCAGCACCGGCCCCCGTCAGCACGCCAAGTGCCTCGCCAAACTCGAACAGCGGGTCGTCCAGCTCCGCTGCGGGCCTGTTCAACTAAAAGGGGCTGTCGATGAAAAAGATCGCAGCAGTTCTGGCGGTGGGTCTTGCGGTCGGGGCCACGGCGCTGCCGGCCCAGGCGCTGACCTGGGCATCGGTGCTGACGTTCTTCAACACGATGCAGAGCGAAATGAGTGCCTGGTCGGTGACGGTCAAGCAGACCGCGCTGTCGGCCAACGTCGTCTCGCAGGTGGACAGCGACTCGAAAAAGCAGCTGGCCAACGCGGTAGGCACCATCGACATGTCCGACCGGGTGATGAAGGCCGTGACATCGTTCGATTCTGCCGTTGGGCAGCCGGTGACCATCAAATGCACGGCCCAGGAGCAGGGCAAGCTGTTCGTGGAGGCCGTGTCCCAGCGTGACAAGGACACGGCAAGGCTGATGGCCACTTACGCCTCCCAGCGTGTGGGCTCCAGGGTTACGGCCGATCAGTCGGCCCTGGCCATGCACCGCGATACCTACTGCACCGTGTCCGAGGCCAGGCAGGGCATGTGCACGCTCAACGCCAACGGCATGCAGGGCTGGGATGTGGATTACGCCGGGCCGTTCAGCGAGAACACCCTCGCCCCCGAAGGCGAGGCGGCAGCGTATGCGTACACCGCGATGATCACCGATCAGCGCGCCGAGGCGCACATCGACTGCACCTCAGCCGCCTGCAACGCCGCCCAGTCGCAGCAGCTCGCCGCCTCGGCGATGAGCGCGATGGCTGCCAACTCTCTCGTAGGGCAAGTGACGGACCGTCGCGTGCCAATGCTCACAGGGCAGTGATATGAATTTTCGGCTCAAGTTAGCGGGCATTGTCGCGGGGTCGACAATGCTCTCCAGTGTTTCCTACGGTGCGCTGTACGGTTTCGGCCCCGCAGAGGCATGGACCGCAGCGCAGATATCGACGCACACGGCGACAGTGGGCGCCAATATTGCCGCCTTTGGCACCAGCTTCGGTGCGCAGATGACGACCAAGTTCGAGCAGATCATTTCGGCGGTGGCCATTGCCACCAAGCAGGAAGCGCTGTCTGCAAACGTGGTGGCGGACAACAACCGGCAAACGTCTGAACAGCTGGTGAACGCCATTCGTGCGCAGCAGCAGAACACTGCGGTCGCCAAAGCCTACCTCGACTTCAACGCGGCGACCGGCCAAGGCTTCGACCCTTGCGGTACGGTGGCCAAGAACAAATCGATGGACCTGGCCTTCACCACCCTGGCCGCCAAGGCCAAGGCGGCAGTCGGTGTACTCGACGCCTCCCCGGGTCGCCTGGTGACGTCAACCTCCCAGGCGATGCAAGCGCGCCTGAAAGAGCACCGCGACAAGTTCTGTACCGCCGCAGAGGCGGATGCCGGGCTGTGCACGCTCAGCGCCTTGCCCGGCGGCGATACCAATGCCGCCCTGCTGTTCGAGCCTGCGGAAGAGAACTCGCTGACGACCGAAGCGCGTACTGCCTACATTCAGCATGTGATTGGCCCGCCGGACGAGAAGCTTGCCAAAGAGGCCGGTGCGACGCCTGCCGGTGAAACCTACATGGTCCAGAAAAACCGCAAGGACTCGATGTTGTCGGTGCCGGCCTACAGCTTGTCGACCATCAACGCAGCCAACACCCGCAGCACCCAGTTCGGCGGCAAGTCGCCCAACGAAGTGCTCAAGCTGCGTGTGAACCAGTACTTCGGCGGCAAGGAAGCCGAGCAGTGGTCGGGCAACCTGGCGCGCCAGACCCAGCGCGGGCTATTGGTGGAGGCAGCCAAGATGGGCGGCCTCGAGGTATGGATCCATCAGCAGCAGTACGAGCAGAACCAACGGCTGATCGCCAACCTGGCGACACTGGTGGTCGCCTCGTCCGACCGCCTCGACGCGCCGCTGGAGTCGCGATATCAGAAGGTGCTGTCTGAAACCGCCAAGCAGGCGGTGCAATGAGATGCGTATGAAAAAGGACTTCGACGAAGCGCGCGAGTCGCGTAAATGGAAGGTGTCGTTCGGCATATCGCTGGCCCTCACCTCTACGCTGGCCTGGGCCTACTGCCCACCGCAGTATCAGGAAACCGTCGTGGCGCCGGCGTTCACGGCGGCTACCCAGACGCTCAACGGGGCGGTGTCCACAGTCGACGCCTCCCTTTCGGCGTTGCTCGAGACCCAAAGCCAGCGCCTGACCTCCGCCATCGCGGTAATGACCAAGCAGAAAGCCCTGTCGGCCAACACCGTTGCCGAGGCAGGGCGCAATGCGGCGCAACAAACGGCGACCGCGCTGAACGTGCTGGCGCAGACCCAGCGGGTCAAGCAGGCCCGCTTCGACTATGGCGGTGAGTTCGGCCAAGGCTTCTCGCCGTGCAAGGTCTACTCGACCCGAACGCTGATGAGCAACCGCGATGCCGACATGACCACCGAGGTTCGCCAACGGGTCAAAGCCGAGATCGTCGCCGCACCGGGCACCTATGCCGAGCCGATCAGCGCCCAGTCAGCACTGGTGAAGGCACGGCAGAAGTTCTGCACGCAAGACCAGGCCGATTCGGGCATGTGCCAATCGACCGGGTCGATGCCGGGCGCCGACCTGACCGTGGCTACCTTGTTCGAACCCGCCATGGAAGGCGAAACGCTGTACGAGGCCAAGGTCGGGTTCGTCAACAACATCGCTGGCCTGCCTGACGGCCCGGTACCGGCATCGGCCGGCAAATCGTCTGCCGCCGAAGACTATGCCCTGTCCAAGGCCCGTAAAGACGCGCTGGTCTCGCCTGCACTCTCCAGCCTCAAGGCCATCCAGCTCGACTACTCGGGTGTAGAGGGCAAGGAGACAGGCTCCGACCTGCCGCTGGCGGTGCACTTCCGTAACGAGGTCAAACGCTATTCGGGCAACACCGCCGAATACGACAGCTGGGCCCGGGTGATGGCTGCGCAGAACGAGCGCGGCGCGCTGGTCGAGCTGCTGAAGATCAAGGCGCTGGACCTGGCCATCCAAGAGAAGCAGTACCGCCAATACGAAAGCATGGAAGCCCAACTGGCTTCGCTGGTGTCGCTGGAAGTCACTGCAGGTGGCGCACAAGCCCGCACCAGCCAAGCCGCCTCGGATGCCGCCAAGCAAAACGTGAAGCAGAGTGTTAAGTGACGGAGCGCAAGGTATGAACAGAACGATCTTGCGAGGCGTGGCTGCCTTGGGGCTGGCGGTTTACGCCCACAGCGCCATTGCCGACACTTGCATGGTATCGCCGACCGACAAGGAAGTTGTTTCCGGGCGTTTCGGCAAGTTCCGCGGCGGCGGTTCGGGCAACTTCGGCTCGGCCAACAAGAAAGCGCACATGCACGATGGCCTCGACTTCTCGACCAGTGGCGCGTCGCAACCGGTGTACGCGACCACTGAAGGTGTCATCGCATTTGCCGGAAGCCGAGGGTCGGCGGGCAACACAGTGCTGATCAAACGGGACAACGGCGATATCGTCGCGTATTACCACCTTAGCGGTTTTGCTAATGGCGTGAAGCGCTACGCTACGGTAAAACCCGGGCAGCAACTTGGCCTGTCGGGCAATACGCCCAGCAGCAGCATGACC
>Ga0105243_10003349_pt1 | contig 13000 bp, 11 predicted proteins | sample KBSM34metaG_FD_81525 | JGI IMG/M metagenome (GOLD analysis project Ga0105243, IMG submission 81525) | Miscanthus rhizosphere microbial communities from Kellogg Biological Station, Michigan, USA - KBS M3-4 metaG | ecosystem: Host-associated > Plants > Roots > Rhizosphere > Soil | place...
CCGCCGTCGGACCCGCGAGGCGGCTACCACTCCGGCCCGTTTCCCAAACAGGAGCAGGAACAACCGGGCCTCACGGCCAAGACCGAGCCCACGCCGGACCACGGCGAACGCAGCTACGAGGGCCACGGCCGGCTGGACGGCAAGGCGGCGCTGATCACCGGCGGGGACTCCGGTATCGGCAGGGCGGTGGCGATTGCCTTCGCAAGGGAGGGGGCCGACGTCGCGATCTCCTACCTCCCCGAGGAAGAGGCAGATGCCAAGGCGACGGCGGACCTCATCCAGGAAGCCGGCAGGCGTTCCCTGCTGCTCGCCGGCGACGGGCGGGAAGAGCAGTTCAGCACGGAGATCGTCGACAAGACGGTTGGCGAGTTCGGCCGGCTCGACGTCCTGGTCCTCAATGCCGCGTACCAGAAGAACCGCGAGAGCCTCGATTCAACCCCCACGGAAGAGTTTGACCGGGTCTTCAAGACCAACCTCTACAGCCTGATCTGGACCGCGCAGGCGGCGGTCCCGCACATGAAGCCAGGCGGGTCGATCATCACCACGGCCTCGATACAGGCCTTCAACCCGTCCCCGGGACTGTTCGACTACGCGATGACCAAGGCCGCGCAGGTGGCCTTCACGAAGGCGATCGCACAGGAGCTTGGGCCGAAGGGTATCCGGGTGAACGCCGTCGCGCCCGGGCCGATCTGGACACCGTTGATCCCGGCCACTGAATGGCCGGACCACCTGCCTGACTTCGGGCAGGACACGCCACTCGGACGCGCGGGCCAGCCCGCCGAACTCGCCGCGGCCTATGTTCTGCTGGCGTCCAACGAAGGCTCGTACATCTCCGGCGCCGTGCTTCCCGTGACGGGCGGCAAGGGACTCTAGTTCCCCATCAACCTCGACGAAAGGGAGGAACACCATGGATCAGGATCGCAGGAACCCTGAGGAGGAAGCGGGCGGCTACGGAACGCCCACGGTGGAGCAGGAAATGGGCGGCGAACAGCTGGCGCAGCCCCGGACCGGACAGGCCATCGACGAGGACGCGGACAGCGCGGGTGAGCCGGGCGCCGGACGCATGGGCGGCACCGAAGAACAGGCCAAGGCCGAGCGACACACTGATTGGCCCGACGTCGTCCTTCCGTCAGCGGAGGCGGAGATGGACGAAGGAAACACCGACGTGCTGGATCGCCCCGATGTTGATTCGTCCAAGGGTCCCGACGGCGGCGGGACCGGCCGGCCGCAGGAGAAGTCGCCGCGCGATGACGAGGAAGAAGGCGAAAGGTTCGACGCCGGGTAGGAGGCCGTACCCGGCCGACGGTAAGGCTTCGTGCCGGCTCGGGGCAGATCCTTCGTTGACACCCCCCGTTTCGGAGTCCTCAATGGGGTTATGGATCAGGCCACTGTAGGTGCCGTCTGGGCGGCGACATGCATCGCGGCGGTGGTGGCCCTCGCGTTGGCTGCGCGCCGGATCGGCCGCTTGAACGCGGCGGCGTGGATGCTGGCCGTCGCGGCACTCCTGCTCGCGGGGGAGGACCCATGGCAGCTGGTGTTCATGGCCTCCACTCCTGTCAGTAACACGGACGATGGAGTGCTGGGTCTCGTGAAGGCGCACACCTTGGCACACATGGTCGGCGGCGCCGGCATGTCCGTGGCTGGCCTTGTGCTTGCGGTGTGGGTTGCCCATACGGGACTTCGTCGCGCCCAACGCTGGGCGTGGTGGGCGTTGCTGACTGTTCTGCTGATCGTCGGAGGAACCGACACGTATGAACTGACGATCTATCCGCACGGCCTGCCCCTGTTCCCCACGCCCTCCGACGGCAACCGGGGCTTCGGCTGGCCCAGCCTGGTAGCCGGTTTCGCGGCCTGGGCTTTGGCCCTTGGCTTCTCATATGGCCCCGTTTTCCGAAGCGGCGACCAAGGCGGCCAAGGCACCCAAGGAGGACAAAAAAGAACTCGCCGCTAGGAGCCCTTACCGCTTCTTCGGGTGCCGCTTCGCCGCAGCGTTGATCGCCGACTTCGCGGCCGGCGGAAGCCCTGCGGTTTCCATTTCGGGCTCGGCCGCGGTGCCGCGCGCCCGGGCGACGGCCCTCATGCCGTGGTAGATCACCAACGCCGCAGCCGACCCCAGCGCAATGCCCGTGAACTTCAGTTCGCCGATGGTCCAGGTGTAGTCCGCGATGCCGATGATCAACGCGACGGCGGCCGTGGTCAGGTTGACGGGGTTGGAGAAGTTGACCTTGTTCTGCACCCAGATCTTCACCCCCAGGATGCCGATCATGCCGTAGAGCATGGTGGCCGCGCCGCCCAGCACGCCCGCCGGGACGGTGGCAATCAGTTCGCCGAACTTCGGCGAGAAGCTCAGCAGGATCGCGAACACACCGGCCACCCAGTAGGCCGCCGTCGAGTACACCTTGGTGGCGGCCATGACGCCGATGTTTTCGGCATAGGTGGTGGTGCCGGAACCGCCGCCGAAGCCGGCCAGGATGGTCGCGGCACCGTCGGCCATCAGCGCGCGACCGGAAACGTCGTCGAGGTTCCGCCCGGTCATGGTGGCCACGGACTTCACATGCCCAACGTTCTCGGCGACGAGCACCAGCACCACCGGCACGAACAGGCCCACCACGCCCAGGTGGAATTCCGGCGTCTGGAAATGCGGCAGGCCAATCCACGCCGCGGCATCCATCTTGGAGTAGTCCACCTCGCCGCGCGCCATGGCCGTGAGGTAGCCGACCACCACGCCCACCAGGATGCTCAGGCGGCCCACGATCCCGCGGAACAACACGCTGACCAGGATGATCGTCACCAGGGTCACCAGTGCCGTGATGGGCGCCTTGTCGAAGTTCGTCTTCGCGGCCGGGGCCAGGTTCAGTCCGATCAGCGCCACGATGGCGCCCGTGACGATCGGCGGCATGGTCCGGTTGATCCACTCCGCGCCGAACTTATTCACCACCGCGCCGATGAGCGCCAGTACGACGCCGGCAAGCACCACTCCGCCCAGCGCACCGGCCACGCCGTACTGCTGCTGGGACGCCAGGATGGGGGCGATGAAGGCGAAACTGGAACCAAGGTAGCTGGGCACCCGGCCCTGGGTGATCACCAGGAAAAGCAGCGTGCCGATGCCGGAGAACAGCAGGGTGGTGGCCGGCGGCATGCCGGTGATGATCGGCACCAGGAACGTGGCGCCGAACATGGCCACTACGTGCTGCATGCCGACGCCGATGGTCAGCGGCCAGGCCAGCCGCTCCTCGGGGGCCACCACCTGGCCGGGGCGGATGGTCTTGCCGTTGCCGTGGAGCTTCCATTTGACGCCGAGCATGCTCATGGCAGGGGCCTTCCTCAGGAGATTGCGGGGTTTCGCTGCCACTTTACCGCCGAAATGCGAGGCCCGCTTTACGTGCTTTGGCTCGAATAAAGAACGTAAAGCAGGCCCCGCAACGGAAAGGAAATCAGTACCCCAGATTGAAGCTGCGCACGGACTCCCTGATGTCCTCTTCCACGAGGTCGGCGTTGATGGCCGCGGCTGCCACCGATCCTTCGCTGGCGGCCGTGATGACCTGGGCCCGCGGATTCACCAGGTTTCCGGCAACATACACGCCGCGGACGCTCGTCAGCCCGGCCCCGTCCGTGACCACCCAGCCGGCGTCGTCCGTTTCGCAGCCCAGGCCGCTGAGCAGGCCGTTGTTCGGCACGAAGCGCGGCGGCACAAACAGGGCGCCCCGGGGGACCAGCCTGCCGTCCGTCATTTCCACCCCGGAGAGGTGGCCGTCCTGCGCCACCACCCGCTGGACTGTCCCTTCCACGATCCCGATTGCCCGGGCCGTCAGCTCGGTGCGCTGCTGGGCGGTCAGGAGCCCCTCGGGAACAAAGAGCACCACGTCCTTGGCCCACTGGCGGATCAACTGGACGTAGCGGACCGAGTCCGGGGAGCTTCCCAGGACACCCAGCGGCCGGTCACGGACCTCGTAGCCGTGGCAGTAGGGGCAATGCAGCACATCCTTCGCCCACAGCTCCGCCAGGCCTTCAATCTCCGGAAGCTCGTCGCGCAAGCCGGTCGCCACGAGCAGGCGCCGCGCCGAAATCCGCCGCCCGCCCTCGGGGCCGGCGCCCGCCGAACCGTGCTTGGGGGGACCACCACCGGACAGCAGCACCCAGAAGCCCGAGGTGCCGTCCGGCACCAGGTCCTGTACGACGCCGTCGAGCACCTCGCCGCCATAACCGCGCACTTCTTCCCGGCCGACAGCCAGCAGTTCCCGCGGCGGCATGCCGTCACGCGAGAGGAAGCCGTGCATATGCGCCGCCGGCGCGTTCCGCGGAGACCCTGAATCCACCACCAGGACCTTCCGCCCGGCGCGGGACAAGACCAAGGCCGCCGACAATCCGGCCGCGCCGCCACCAATAACCACAACGTCGTATTCGCTCATGCGTCCAAGGCTGGAGCTTCATCCCTGAACCGGCAACCATCGTTGCTGTTTTCGGGAAATCCGGCTTGGATGGGCGGGTGGAAGACGAAACAGGCGGGATCACGGCGGCACTCGAGCAAGTGGGCGAACGGCTGAAACGGCTGAGGACTCGGCACGGCATCACGCTGACGGCCTTGGCCGAAACCACGGGTATTTCGAAAAGCACCTTGTCCCGGCTGGAGACCGGCCAACGCAAGCCAAGCCTGGAATTGCTGCTCCCGCTGGCGCAGGCATACAGGGTGCCGCTGGACGACCTGGTGGGTGCGCCTGAGGTCGGTGACCCCAGGATCAGGCTCAAGCCCCGCCAGGTGAACGGGCGGACGGTCATTCCCCTCACCAAACAGCCGGGCGGACTGCAGAGCTGGAAGATCGTGATTCCGGCCTCGAATGCCGAACCGGATCCGCGCGTCCATGAAGGCTACGAATGGATGTACGTGCTCTCCGGGCGGCTGCGCCTCGTGCTTGGCGGCCATGACCTGGTGCTCGGCCCGGGGGAGGTGGCTGAGTTCGATACCCGCGTGCCCCACTGGTTCGGCAGCGCGGGGGAGCAGCCGGTGGAGGTCCTGAGCGTCTTCGGCGGGCAAGGCGAGCGGATGCATCTCCGGGCCAAGTCAGGCCCGAAGCGCTGAGAAGCAGATGCAGGGAAGCAGGCGTTAACGCGCGGCGTTCCAGGCTTTGATGAACTCGTCCTGGTCCGCGTTCTTGACGTATTCGAAGGACTCCTTGGTCAATGTCTTGGCGGCGTGGAAGTTGAGCTGACTGTCGTCCGGGCCCTCCAGCACGGTCCACGCCCCCGGGGCCACCAGCGGTTTCGCAAGGGATGCAACATTGTTCAGCGACACCTTGAAGTCCGCGCTGAGGCCGGGATTGTCAGCGGAGTCATTGATATCCAGCGCCGTAACGGCGGGGTTGCCGGCTAGTTCCTCGAAACCTCGCAGCTGGGTGGGCTTCCCGCCGTACCAGGAGTAGCTAAAAGGATTTCGCGGTTGCCAGGCAACGGGGACCCACAACTTCAGCGCGTACCCCGCGGTGAATTCGGGCTGGTTCTGTGCTTGCTTGACAACCGAGGCGGCATGGCTGATGTCTGACAGGGTGACTGTGATCCACTTGCCGCTTCCCATACGCACGGACTCCACTCCCGGAAGGCCGCGGAAAGCTGCGCGGAGCCCGGCAGCTTCCGGGGCCAGTGCTGCGCCGGCTACGCTGCCCTGCCGTACGTGGACTGTGAGCCCGCCGCCGGCGGCCGTGGCCGCCTGCTGGATCGCGGCCTGGGCTGTGCTCGGTTCCACAGCGATGGTGAGAACACGGTTCTCGAACGTCCATTCCGCGATTTCTTCGCGAGCGGAAACCGCGTGCAGGGCTGATTCCAGCCCGGCCGGGACGTCCTGCAGGATGGCGTTGACCGTTCCCCGTGGCTCGTTCAACTCGCCCTCCAGTTCCGCGTTCAGTTGTATTTCCGGGCCTTCGGACCACGTGGGCAGGCTGTTGAGCAGCTTCCGGTCGGCGAGGAACGTCTCTGTACTGCCGCGGTAGATGTTGTCGCCCGGGGCGCCCGACTTGCACGTCCAGGTCCCGGCCAGACTCTTCCCTGTGGCCTGGAGCTGTGTACGGAGCTTGGTCTTGGCTGGCGCAGCTGGGTCGTCGCCCCTGCAGACCCCAACGCCGTTGGCTGCCAGGCCTTGGAGCTCAAGCCTGGAGCCAAAAGGCGGATCGTAATCCTTGATCCGCTTTTGGAAGTCTGCAAAAACGTCCTCGGGAGTATCCGCCCGCAACATCACCAGGATTTCGGAGGAGCCAAAAAACGACGCGGAGCCCGGACGGATATCCAAACGGTCGATCCACTGAGCGTTGCTCTTCTCGATATAGGCGCGGAAAGAATCTCCAGATCCGTGGTCCTCCGCGCAGGATGCGGTGCCAAGTCCCAGCACCGTGGCGATGACCAGGAAGAGTGCCGTGCGCTTCATGTCTACCCCCGTATCCCGCCGAAGCGGACCAGCTGCGTCGATTCGCGGCCAGCCTAGCCACCCGCGTGCCCAACGTCACACGGCGTTATGGGAATCTGTGGAAAACGCTTGAAGTTGCAACCATGGAAAGCAACAGCGCCCGGCCACCCCAATCGCCACGGGCCCAGCGAAAGGTACGCGAATGACAATCGCCCACGAAGAAGCAGTGATTGACGCCGCCGCAGTCGACGCCATTTTTGCCGAAGCCCGCACCGCCAACTCCTTTGCCGGTGAAGTCACCGAGGAGCAGGCCCAGGCCATCTACGAACTGACCAAGTTCGGCCCCACCGCCTTCAACTCCCAGCCGCTGCGCGTCACCTACGTCCGCTCCGACGAGGCCCGTGCCAAGCTCGTGGACTCCCTCGCCAACGGCAACAAGGCCAAGACCGCTTCCGCCCCGCTGGTCGCCATCCTCAGCTACGACACCGCCTGGCACGAGCAGTGGGACAACTTCCTCCCCGGCTACAACGCCCCGAAGGCCATGTACGACGCCAACGCCGAGTTCACCGCGGCCACCGGCAACAACAACGCCCACCTGCAGGCCGGCTACTTCATCCTGGCCGTCCGCTCCCTCGGTTTCGCAGCCGGCCCGATGACCGGTGCCGACTTCGCCGCGATCGACCGCGACTTCTTCCCGGCCGGCGACCAGAAGAGCTTCCTGGTGGTCAACATCGGCCAGCCCGGCCCGGACGCCTTCGGCGCCGCCAAGCCGAAGTTCTCCTACGACGACGTCGTCCGCACCGTCTAACGGCGACACAGCCAAAGGCCCGGGTGCCGCGCTCGCAGCGCGGCACCCGGGCCTGCTTGTTTAACAGCGTTGTTTGCCGGCGCGGTGGGAAACTGTCCCTATGCGGAACCTCGTCATGGTGGTCTTCGTCGAGGAAGTGGCCGAGGGGCTCGTCTTTCCCCGCGATGACTGGCCGCTGCACATCACCCTCCTGAGGTTCGACGTCGATTCCTCCCCAGGCAGCCGGCCCGACGTCGTCCCCCACCTCGAGCAGCTCCTTGCGGCTCCCGTGGCGGGTGCGCTGGGCGCGGAGCTCACCGTCGGAGCTGAGGAGCGCTTCGGACGCCAGGGCTCCATCCCGGTCAGCCTGGTGGACCACCACCCGCTGTTGCAGGGCCTCCATGAGGAACTTTTCGACGCCGTCGCGGGTTTGGGCGGGAATGTCGCCACCCCGCACCACACGCTGGAGGGCTACCGCCCCCACATCTCGCACCACAACGGAAAACGACCGCACGAGGGCGACGCCGTCCTGCTGGACCACGTCGCCCTCGTGGACATGGCGCCCGGCGGGAAACACACCATCCGCAAGATCCTGGAGCTCTGGCGCCTGCCTGCTGGATGACCTGGAAGAACCGAAAGGCTAGGCGATGACCCCGTCCACCAGCTTCTTGGCCTCGTCCTGGACCTGCTTGAGGTGCTCGGCACCCTTGAAGGATTCTGCGTAGATCTTGTAGACGTCCTCGGTGCCGGAGGGGCGGGCTGCGAACCAGGCGTTCTCGGTGACTACCTTGAGGCCGCCGATGGAAGCGCCGTTGCCCGGTGCCTCGGTGAGCTTGGCCGTGATGTCCTCGCCGGCCAGCGTGGTGGCGGTGACGTCCGCGGCGGAGAGCTTGCCCAGCTTGGCCTTCTGCTCGCGCGTGGCGGCGGCGTCGATGCGGGCGTAGACGGGAGCGCCGAACTGGTCCGTGAGGCCCTTGTACAGCTGTGACGGCGACTTGCCCGTCACCGCCGTGATCTCCGAGGCGAGCAGGGCCAGCAGGATGCCGTCCTTGTCCGTGGTCCACACGCTGCCGTCCAACTTGTTGAAGGAAGCGCCCGCGGACTCCTCGCCGCCGAACGCGCCTTCGCCGGAGAGCAGGCCGGGGACGAACCACTTGAAGCCCACCGGAACCTCCACGAGCTTGCGGCCGAGGCCCTGCGCCACGCGGTCGATGATCGAGGAGGACACCAGGGTCTTGCCAACCACGGACGCCGGGTTCCAGCCGCTGCGGTTGCGGTACAGGTAGTCGATCGCGACGGCGAGGTAATGGTTTGGGTTCATCAGCCCGCCGTCGGGGGTGACGATGCCGTGGCGGTCGGCGTCGGCGTCGTTACCGGTGGCGACGTCGTATCGGGCGTCTCCGGACGCGACCTTCTGGATCAGCGAAGCCATGGCCGCCGGCGAGGAGCAGTCCATGCGGATCTTCTCGTCCCAGTCGAGGGTCATGAACGCCCACTGCGGGTCCACCGTAGGGTTCACCACGGTGAGGTCCAGCTGGTGGCGTTCGCCGATCTCGCCCCAGTAATCCACGGAGGCACCGCCCATGGGGTCGGCGCCGATGCGTACGCCTGCTCGGCGGATGGCGTCCAGGTCCAGCACCGAGGGAAGGTCATCCACGTAGCTGCTGAGGAAGTCGAACTTGCCCGTGGTTTCGGCCTTGAGCGCGTCGTTGAGCGGGATGCGCTTGACCCCGCGGAGCCCATCCTCCAGCAGCTCATTGGCGCGATTGGCAATCCAGCCGGTGGCGTCGGTGTCGGCCGGGCCGCCGTGCGGCGGGTTGTACTTGAAGCCGCCGTCGGCCGGCGGGTTGTGGCTGGGCGTGACGACGATGCCGTCGGCCTGCGGCGTGCCGGGGGCAGCCTCGCGGTTGTGCTTGAGGATGGCGTGGCTCAGGGCCGGGGTGGGTGTGTAGCCGTGACGGGCGTCGACCAGAACGGTGACGCCGTTCGCGGCGAGCACCTCAAGGGCGGAGTTCTGGGCGGGTTCGCTCAGGCCGTGTGTGTCCTTGGCGAGGAACAGCGGGCCGGTGATTCCCTGTCCGGCGCGGTATTCGACGATTGCCTGCGTGATGGCGAGGATGTGGCCCTCATTGAAAGACGCCTTCAGGCTGGAGCCGCGGTGGCCGGAGGTGCCGAACGCCACCCGTTGTGAAGGATCGCCCAGATCCGGCTTGACGTCGTAGTACGCGTCAAGGAGGGCGGTGAGGTCTACAAGGTCCTGGGGAAGGGCAACTGTGCCCGCACGGCTAGCCATTGCCCCAGCATGCCAGACCGTTTCACACCGCTGAAGAGATGTGACCGCGAATCGGCCCCTATGACGGCAGGAGTCGCCGCCAACGCCACAAGATTCATCGTCCGTTTACCGACTGCGCGGCGGTAGGCTGGGCAAAACAGCACTTTCAGAGGGGGATCTCATGAGTGAACAGCCAGCCAAGCCGGACGAGACGCCGAAGAACGACACCCCGCAGGGGTCCGAACCGCCGTCGTTCATGCCGCCGGGCCAGCCGGGGCCCGAACAGTACGCGCAGCCGGCCCAGCCCGGGGCCTACGGCCAGGACGCACCTTACGGCCAGCAGCCCTACGCCGCGCCGGCAGCCTACGGTCAGCAGAGCCAGCCCTACGGTCAGCAGAGCCAGCCCTACGGACAGCAGAGCCAGCCCTACGGACAGCCCGCGAGCCCTTACGGACAGGTGCCGGGCCAGCAGCCCTACGGCCAGCCCGCCGGCCCGTATGGCCAGCCTGCCTACTACGGTGTGCCCGCGGAGCCCAAGGGCCTGAGCATCGCCAGCATGTGCTGCGGAATTGCCGTCTACCTCGGCTTCGGTTTCATCCTGCTTCCCCAGATCGCGGCCGTCGTGCTCGGCCACATGGCACTGAAGAAGGAGCCGTCAGGTAGGGGAATGGCGATTGCCGGCCTGGTCATGGGCTACCTTGGCATCCTGCTCACCGTGGTGCTCGGCATCTTCTTCATCATCGCCGTCACCGCTGCGTCGCAGTACCGCTACAACTACTGACAGACGACGACGGCGGCAGGCGCTTCGGCGGGAATCCCGCCAAGGTGCCTGCCGCCGTCGCGGTTAGTCGCGGTTTAAAGGGAGGTTGTCAGCGCACGCCCGCCATCAGTTTCTTGATGGCCGGGGTGCCCGCGGCAAGCGCCGCCGCGAGGACCACTGCGGCACCGCCCACGCCCACGAAGTACGGCAGCTCGTCTTTCGGGTTGTACAAGCCTGCGAGGATGCCCGCGAGGGTGGTGCCCAGGGAAACGGACAGGAAGAACAGCGCCACCATCTGGGTGTGGAAGGCCTGCGGGGCGAGCTTGGTGCTCACGGACAGGCCGATGGGGGAGAGGAACAGTTCCGCCAGGGTGAACAGGAACAGGATTCCCACCAGCGCCAGCAGCGGGGTCTTGCCCTCCCCGGCCAATGGGATGAAGGCCAGGAACGCCAGTCCCATCACCAGCAGGCCGGCGGCGAATTTCATGGGCGAGCTCGGCTGCTTATGGCCCAACTTGGTCCAGAGTGCGGCCATGACGCCGGCGAAAATGATGATGAAGACCGGGTTGATGGACTGCACCCACGCGGCCGGCATTTCCCAGCCGAACAGGCTGCGGTCCAGCTTCTCTTCGGAGTACACGGCGATGAACGTGAACTGCTGCTGGAACAGGGCCCAGAACGCGGCGGAGGCGATGTAGAGCGGAATGAAGGCGAGCACCCGGCTGCGTTCCACCGTGGAGACCTTGGGGCTGCGGAAGATCAGCACGAAATAGATCACCGAGGCGCCGATCGCGGCGTAGGCCATGGAACGGGCCAGGTTTCCGGCGTTGACGATTCCCGTGGCCAACAGCGCGGCGATGACGGCGGCGATGGCCAGGAAGATGAGTCCAAAGCGTCCGCGCTGGGCCGCGGGCAGCGGATTCGGCACATGGTGCGCTTCCTGCGGCAGCTTGCTGCGGTTGATCGCATAGATGCCCAGGCCGATCGCCATGCCAATCGCGGCGGCGCCGAAGCCCCAGTGGAAGCCGTTGCTTTCCTGCAGCCAGCCGGTCACCAGCGGGCCCACGAGTCCGCCGATATTGACGCCCATGTAGAAGATCGAGAAGCCGGCGTCGCGGCGGTCGTCCTTTTCCTCGTACAGCGTGCCCACCAGCGCGGTGGCGTTGGCCTTCAGGCCGCCGGAGCCGACTGCCACCAGCACCAGGCCGGCGATCAGGCCGGGGATGCCCGGCAGCAGGGCCAGGGCCACGTGCCCGGCCATGATCACGAGGGCGGAACCGAAGAGGATGCGCTCGGAGCCGAAGATCCGGTCAGCCAGCCAGGCGCCCAGGATCGTGGATAGGTACACGCCGCCGCCGTAGGCGCCCACCAGGCCGGCGGCCAGGGTCTGGTCGATGGCCAGGCCGCCCTGTTCGGCGGTGAAGTACATGTAGTAGAGGAGGATTCCCTGCATTCCGTAGAAGGAGAACCGCTCCCACATCTCTACGGAAAACAGGCTGGCCAGCATTTTTGGGTGGCCGAAAAAAGAGGTGTCCGCCGGGGTTTTGGCCGGGGACACCGTCGTTTGCGATGTGCTCATTTACACCATGCTGGCACTGAATGGTAGTCAATGTCACATTCTGGACGCCTGGGGTAAGGCAGGCAGAGGGCCCAAAGACTCCGTTCAGACGGGCAGGACGGGCGTTCCCCGCTGCTCCTCCACCTGCGCCGCGAGCTGCAGGAGCAGCAGCTCCGAGCCTGCCTTCCCGATCAGCTGGATGCCTGTCGGCAGCCCGCCCTCAAGGCCTGTGGGGATGCTGACCGCGGGCAGTCCGCACACATTCACCATGGAGGACCAAGGCGCGAATTCGCACTGCCGGCGGTAGTCGTCGTCGGGATCGCCATCCCATTCGCCACCCGTGCCGCTGAACCAGCCCACTGGCCGCGCCGTCTGCGCGAGAGCGGGCGTCAGGATGACGTCCCATTGCCCGTATTGCGCGACGGTGTCTTCGCTGAAGCGGCGCAGGAAACTCACCGCCTCGGCCACCTTCCGGGCGCTGCGCTGCTGCGCCCGCTTCCGGAACGTCCGGGTGAGGGGCGTCAGGAGGGCCTCGCGCTGCGGCAGGATCCGTGCGCTTCCGACGCCGGAGGTCCAGGCCGCGGTGAACGCGTCCGGGTAGCGGTTGTCGTAGCGGACTGCCGCTTCGAAGACGGCGTGCCCGGCGGCTTCGAGGAGGGCGATGCCGCGGTTCAGCCCGGCGAGGGCCTCCGGGCCGGCTTCGAACGGGAAGATGCCGCTCCACGGGCTGTCCAGGCTGGCGCCGATCCGCAGCCGCGGCGGTTCCCGCCGGACTCCGGCGAGGTAACCGCCGTCGGGCCGGGACTCCCAGGGGACCAGCGCGTCCAGCATCAGGGCCGCGTCCGCCGCGTTCCGGGCCAGCGGCCCGGCCACCACCAGACGCGCAGCATCTCCGGGGCTTTCACCCGCCGGCACCAGCCCGCGCCCCGGTTTCAGGCCGACGATTCCGCAGGCCGCGGCGGGAATGCGGATGGAGCCGCCGCCGTCGCTGCCCGGGGCGAACGGCAGAAATCCCGCCGCCACGGCCGCGGCGCTGCCGCCCGAGGAGCCGCCGGAACTGCGGCTCAAGGCATGCGGATTGCGCGACGGCGGCGCGATCCGGTTCTCGCTGTAGGCCGTCAGTCCGAATTCGGGAACCTGGGTCTTGCCCAGCGAAATGGCTCCGGCGCCCTTGAGGGCCGCGGCCAGGGCGCCGTCCGCGGGCGCGGGCTTGTGGTCCAGGGCGGCGCTGC
>Ga0105243_10003350_pt1 | contig 12999 bp, 24 predicted proteins | sample KBSM34metaG_FD_81525 | JGI IMG/M metagenome (GOLD analysis project Ga0105243, IMG submission 81525) | Miscanthus rhizosphere microbial communities from Kellogg Biological Station, Michigan, USA - KBS M3-4 metaG | ecosystem: Host-associated > Plants > Roots > Rhizosphere > Soil | place...
GAACCTCCCCGGTGGGGTCGAGATGGTGATGCCGGGGGACAACGTCGAGATGACGGTCGAGCTGATCGCCCCGATCGCGATGGAAGAGGGCCTGCGCTTCGCGATCCGCGAGGGTGGGCGCACGGTGGGCGCCGGTCGCGTGACCACGATCGTGAAGTAGGGACGAGAGAGAAGGCGCATCGATGGCGGGACCGAAGATCAGGATCAAGCTCCGGGCGTACGACCACCGGATGCTGGACGTCGCCGCGCGCGACATCGTCGAACACGTCCAGCGCACCGGCGCCAAGGTCGTCGGCCCGGTGCCGCTTCCGACCGAGCGCAACATCTACACGGTCATCCGATCGCCGCACAAGTACAAGGACTCCCGCGAGCATTTCCAGATGCTCACGCACAAGCGGTTGATCGACATCGTCGATGCGACCTCGAAGACCGTTCAGGAGCTGCAGCGGTTGAACCTGTCCGCCGGCGTCGACATCGAGATCAAGCTCTGAGGCCACGATGGGTGACGTCAAGGGGATCGTGGGCGAGAAGGTGGGGATGACCCAGATCTTCGACGAGACCCGCGCCGTGCCGGTGACGGTGATCAAGGCCGGTCCGTGCGTCGTCGCGCAGGTCCGCAGCCAGGGGACCGACGGGTACGACGCGGTCCAGCTCGCCTACGGTCAGATGCGTCCCCGCGACATCAACCGCCCCACGAAGGGCCACTTCGACAAGGCAGGGACCGAGGCGCTTCGCCACCTCGTCGAACTGCGGACCGACGACGCCGCTACGTACACCCTCGGCCAAGAGGTACGGGCCGACGTCTTCGCGCCGGGAGACACGGTGGACGTCGTCGGGGTGTCGAAAGGCAAGGGGTTCACGGGCGTGATGAAGCGTCACGGGTTCTCCGGGCTCAAGGGAAGCCACGGGGTCGAGAAGAAGCACCGTTCGCCGGGGTCGATCGGCGCGTGCGCCACCCCGTCGCGTGTCTTCAAAGGCATGCGCATGGCCGGACAGTCCGGCAACCAGCGGGTGACCGTGCTCAACCTCGAGGTGGTCCGGTCCGACCCGGAGCGCGGCCTGCTCTTGGTGAAAGGCGCGGTACCCGGCCCGAACGGTGGCCTCTTGATGGTGCGTTCGGCCGTGAAGTCCCCGGCGGGGAAGGGGGCGTGATCGCGATGCCAACGATCGACGTGCTGAACGCGACCGGGAAGAAGGCAGGTTCGCGGGAGCTCGCGACCGATGTCTTCGAGGCGCCGGTGAACGTGCCCCTGATGCATCAGGTGGTCGTCGCGGGGATGGCGAAGCTCCGTGCCGGTACGCACAAGGTCAAGACGCGGGGCGACGTGCGCGGCGGGGGGAAGAAGCCGTGGCGACAGAAGGGGACCGGTCGAGCACGGCAGGGCTCGATCCGGGCACCGCAGTGGGCCGGCGGTGGCGTCGCCCACGGACCCGTGGTTCGCGACCACGACCAGCGCATCAACAAGAAGATGCGCCGCGGGGCGCTCCGGTCGGCGCTCACCGATGCGCAGGTGGGCGGCAAGCTCGCGGTGATCGACGGCCTCTCGTTCGAAGAGCCCAAGACGAAGCGAGCGGTCGAGATCCTCGACGCCCTGAAGGTGGAGGGACGGATACTCCTCGTCCTCGCTCAGCCGACCGACTCCGGCGCCGTCGAGAAGTCGTTCCGGAACCTTGTGCATGTTCGTGTTTCCTACGCGGGCGGCCTCGGGACCTACGACGTCTTGCTCGCCGATCGCATCGTGGTGACCACGGACGCGCTCGATGCACTCGAGGGCGTGGCGGCCCCAGCGGCGAGCGCTCAGACGGAGGCAGGTGAGGACTCGTGAAGTCCGCCCGCGACGTGATCATCCGGCCGGTGGTCTCCGAGAAGTCCTACGCGGGGCTCGAACAGAACTCCTACACGTTCCTGGTCGACAAGCGGGCGAACAAGACGGAGATCAAGGAGGCGGTCCAGTCCATCTGGAACGTACGCGTGACCTCCGTCAACACCCTCAATCGACACGGCAAGGTGAAGCGGCGCGGTTTCACCAAGGGCAAGCGGGGCGACGAGAAGCGCGCGATCGTCACGCTGGCCGACGGCGACGCGATCGAGATCTTCGAGACGGGGAAATAAGCGATGGCGGTCCGCAAGTACAAGCCGACGACACCGGGCAGGCGCGGCGCGAGCGTGTCCAGCTTCGACGAGCTCACCCGGTCCAAGCCGGAGAAGTCCCTCGTCGCGAAAGGTCGGAACAAGGCCGGGCGGAACACCCACGGCCGGATCACGGCACGTCACCAAGGCGGCGGGACCAAGCGCCGGTACCGGGTCGTGGATTTCCGTCGGAACAAGGACGGGGTGCCGGCCAAGGTCGCTCATATCGAATACGACCCCAACCGGAGCGCCCGGATCGCGTTGTTGCACTACGTCGATGGCGAGAAGCGCTACATCCTCGCACCCGACGGCATCGCCCAGGGCGACCTGTTGATGTCGGGATCGGAGGCGGAGATCCGGCCGGGCAACGCGCTCCCACTCCGCAACATCCCCGTCGGTACCGTGATCCACGCGATCGAATTGAAGCCCGGCGCGGGCGCCAAGATGGCTCGCTCGGCGGGCGCCAGCGTGCAGCTGATGGCGAAGGAGGGCGCCATGGCAACCCTCCGGCTCCCGTCCGGTGAGACGCGGTTGGTTCCGTCGGCCTGCAAGGCAACGGTCGGCGCCGTCGGGAACGCCGAGCATGAATTGATCTCCTTGGGCAAGGCGGGTCGCGCCCGGTGGCAACGGAAGCGCCCTTCCGTTCGCGGCGTCGCGATGAACCCCGTCGACCATCCGCTCGGGGGCGGCGAGGGCAAGTCGTCGGGCGGACGCCACCCCAGTTCACCGTGGGGGAAGAAGGAAGGACGTACCAGGAAGAAGAAGAAGGCGTCGACGAAGTACATCGTCCGGCGCCGAGGGAAGGGTCGGAACTGATGCCACGGTCCGTGAAGAAGGGTCCGTTCGTCGACGAGCACCTGATGAAGAAGGTCGACGACATGAACAAGAAGGGCGAGAAACGGGTCGTCAGGACCTGGTCCCGCCGTTCGACGATCGTCCCGGATATGCTCGGTCATACGATCGCGGTGCACGACGGGCGCAAGCACGTCCCCGTGTTCGTCTCCGAGTCCATGGTCGGGCACAAGCTCGGGGAATTCGCGCCGACCCGTACCTTCCGCTCCCACGCGCGCGATGAACGACGGACGGGGGCGAGGTAGATGCCCCAGTCGCGCGCGACCATGAAATACGTGCGGACGTCGCCGCGGAAGATGCGGCGCGTTGTCGATCTGATCCGGGGCGAGCATGTCGAGGAGGCTCGGCGGATCCTCCGCTTCTCGAGCCTCGGTGCGTCGAACGACGTCGAGAAGCTGCTGAACTCGGCCATCGCCAACGCCGAGCAGAACCCGGGCGTGATCGCGGAGAACCTGGTCGTGGCGCGCGGTTGGGTCGATCAGGGTCCGACGCTCAAGCGGTTTCGGCCGCGCGCGTACGGACGCGCAACGCGCGTCCGGAAGCGCACGGCGCACGTGACGTTGGTCGTGGAGACGATAGGAGACGAGGGCTAGTGGGACACAAGGTCCATCCGTACGGATTCCGGCTCGGGGTGATCTACCCGTGGAAGAGCAACTGGTACGCCAAGCGTGATTACGCCGAGCACCTCCACGAGGACATCTGGATCCGCAAGCACATCCGCTCCCGGCTGACGCGAGCCGGCATCTCATCCATCGACATCGAGCGCAAGGGAGACCAGATCTGGGTCTTCATCCGAACCGCGCGTCCCGGCATCGTGATCGGCCGCAAAGGCGTCGAGGTCGACCGACTCCGCAAGGACATCGAGCGGTACACGAAGAAGCGGGTCGATGTGAAGGTCGAGGACATGAACCAGGCATCCAGCGAGGTTCGGCCCGAGACCGACGCCGCGCTCCTCGCTCAGGGCGTCGCGGAACAGCTCGTCGGACGTGTGGCGTTCCGTCGCGCGATGCGACGAGCCGTCCAGACCGCGATGCGATCCGGCGCGCTCGGGGTGCGGGTCGCGACGGCAGGTCGTCTCGGCGGGACCGAGATGGGCCGCAAGGAGTGGTACCGGGAGGGTCGCGTCCCGCTGCACACCCTCCGCGCGAAGGTCGACTTCGGCACCGCCGAGGCTCGCACCACCATGGGTGCGATCGGCGTGAAGGTCTGGGTCTACCACGGCGACGAGGTTCCCTACCGCGAGCAGGAGACCGAGCGGGCCCGCGCGCGCGCGACGGCACGTGCGCGCGGCGGCGGCGGCGCGCGCCCGACACCTCGAACCGAGGTCCCGGCCGAGCCGGCGTCCGTTGAGGCTCCGATCGAACCCGCCATCGCCGAAGGCGTGGCTTCGCCGGCAGCCGACGCAGCTCCCGTTGAGACACCGGTGCTGGTCGAACCATCTGCGCCGGCCGAGGCATCAGCCGCTGGCGAGACATCAGCAGTCGCCGGTGAGACATCGGCCGCGGGCGAGACACCTGCAGCTGAGCCGCCCGCCGCCGGCGACACCGAGGGCGGTGACGCCTGATGCTCGCACCGAAGCGCGTGAAGCACCGGAAGGTGCACCGGGGCCGGATGAAGGGCAAGGCCAAAGGTCATACCGAGATCCAGTACGGCGACTACGCGATCGTCGCGCTCGAGCCGGGTTGGATCACCAACCGTCAGATCGAGGCCAGCCGCGTGGCGATGACCCGTCATATCAAGCGGGGTGGGAAGGTGTGGATCACGATCTTCCCCGACAAGCCCGTCACGAAGAAGCCCGCGGAGACGCGCATGGGCTCCGGGAAGGGCAACCCGGAGGGCTGGGTCGCGGTCGTGAAGCCGGGTCGCGTCATGTTCGAGCTGTCGGGTGTCAACGAGCCACTCGCGCGCGAGGCCATGTTGCGAGCGCAGCACAAGCTGCCGATCAGGACGAAGTTCATCACCAGGGTGGGTGAGTAACGATGCCGAGCAAGGCAGTCGAGCTCCGCGAGCTGCCCGACGACGATCTGTACGTCCGGATCGAGAGTGCGAAGGAAGAGCTCTTCAACCTGCGCTTCCAGCTGGCGACCGGGCAGCTCGACAACACGGCGCGGCTCAAGGAGCTGCGCCACGACGTCGCGCGTCTGGCGACGGTGCTCCGCGAGCGGGAGCTCGAGCTCGACAGGATCGAGGCGGCGCAAGCCCGCGAAGATGTGGCTGAGGAGGACGTCGAGTGAGCGACCCGACGACGACGAAGGACGTCGCGAACGATCGCGGCCGGCGCAAGGTGCGCGTCGGCGTGGTGGTTTCCGATGGCATGGACAAGACGGTGGTCGTGCGCATCGACCGGCAGGTCCGGCATCCGTTGTACGGCAAGACGGTTCGCCGGTCTTCGAAGCTCGCCGCGCACGATGAGCAGAACGACGCGCACGTTGGCGACACGGTCCGGATCACCGAGACCCGTCCGGTCAGCAAGACGAAACGGTGGCGGGTCGTCGAGGTCGTCGAGAGGGCGAAGTAGTCGTGATCCAACAGGAGACGCGCTGCAAGGTCGCCGACAACACGGGTGCCAAGGAGGTCCTCTGCATCCGGGTGTTGGGCGGCTCGGCGCGTCGCTACGCCGGCGTGGGCGACGTGATCGTCGGGACGGTCAAGGACGCCCTGCCGAACGGCGCGGTGAAGAAGGGCGAGGTCGTGAAGGCGGTCGTGGTTCGCACGGCCAAGGAACGCCGGCGACCGGACGGTTCCTACATCCGTTTCGACGACAACGCGGTCGTGATCCTGACCACGGACGCGAAGAACCCCCGCGGTACGCGCATCTTCGGGCCGGTCGCCCGGGAGCTGCGCGAGAAGCGGTTCATGAAGATCATCTCTCTCGCTCCGGAGGTGCTGTAGCCATGCCGGGTGTCGACATCAAGAAGGACGACAACGTTCGCGTGATCTCGGGCAAGGATCGCGGGAAGGAAGGCCGGGTGGTCCGCGTGATGCCGCTCGAGGGTCGGGTGATGGTCGACGGCGTCGCCCTCGCGAAGAAGCACTCCCGCACGGGCGCGCAGCGGACCCGCACCGGCCAGCAGCTGCAGCAGGGCGGCATCATCGACGTTGAGATGTCCGTGGACATCTCCAACGTCCAGCTGATCTGCCCGAGCTGCCACGAGGCCACACGGGTCGGCCACCGGCTCAACGCGGACGGGATCAAGGTTCGCGTGTGCAAGAAGTGTGATTCGGAGCTCCACGATGGCTGAGGCCTACGTTCCGCGATTCAAGGCGCGGTATCGCGACGAGCTCGTGCCGGCGCTCAAGGACGAGCTGGGCTTCACCAACGTCATGCAGGTTCCGCGCGTTGAGAAGATCGTGGTCAACATGGGCGTTGGTGACGCCATCAAGGACGGCCGTATGCTGGATGCGGCCTTGGAGGATCTGACCACGATCACGGGCCAGAAGCCGGTGGTCACGAAGGCCCGCAAGTCGATCGCCGGGTTCAAGCTTCGCGAGGGGATGTCGATCGGCGCGAAGGTGACCCTTCGCGGCGATCGGATGTGGGAGTTCCTCGACCGTTTGGTGTCGCTCGCGTTGCCGCGGATCCGTGACTTCCGCGGGCTCGATCCCGGCTCCTTCGACGGCCATGGGAACTACACGTTCGGCGTGACCGAGCAACTGATCTTCCCGGAGGTGGACTACGACAAGGTGCTGAAGGTCCGCGGGATGGACATCACCATCGTCACCACCGCGCGGAACGACGACGAGGGCCGGGCGCTGCTCGCGGCGTTCGGATTCCCGTTCGCAGGTGAACCTGCGGAACGCGCGAGCTGAGAAGCGGAGAAGGTTGAGGCGGATGGCGAAGAAGGCCCTGATCAATAAGCAACGCAAGCAGCCGAAGTTCCGGGTGCGCGCGTACACCCGCTGCAGGCGCTGCGGCCGGGCTCGTGCGGTCTACAAGCGGTATCTCCTGTGCCGGATCTGCTTCCGTGAGCTGGCGCATCTGGGGGAGCTCCCGGGGGTGACGAAGGCCTCATGGTGAGCGCATCGACAACCAGGACGAGCACGACGGCCACGGCGAAGAAGGCGAAGTTCTCTTCCAACGTCTCGGACCCGGTCTCGGACCTGTTGACGAGGATCCGCAACGCGAACACGGCGTACAAGGATGAGCTGGTGGCTCCCACGTCCAAGCTCTCGAAAGCCGTGCTCGACATCCTTGCCCACGAAGGGTTCATCGGCGGGTACGAACGCGAGGGGGAGGGTGTGCACCAGCTGTTCCGGATCCGTCTGAAGTACGGCCCTCGCAAGCAACGCACCATCACCGGTCTTCGGCGTGTCTCGAAACCCGGCCGGCGGATCTACCGCGGACGTGGTGACCTGCCCCGTGTGATGGGGGGGCTCGGGATCGCCATCGTCAGCACGTCCCACGGCGTGATGACGGACAAGGACGCGGCGCGCAACGGCATCGGCGGCGAAGTACTCGCATACGTGTGGTGAGGGACGGGGAACGAGCGGGACGATGAGCAGGATCGGGAAACAACCCATCGCATTGCCGGGCGGCGTCGAGGTCGCGGTCGGCGGAGACAACGTGGTCACCGTGAAGGGGCCGCGCGGCTCCCTGACCCAGACCATGCATGCCAACATGCGGATCGTCGTCGAGGACGGCACGGCTCGGGTCGAGCGGCCGGACGACGAGGGGTTCAACCGGAGCCTGCACGGCCTCACCCGATCCCTGCTCGCAAACATGGTCGTGGGCGTCACCGACGGGTTCGAGAAGCGACTCGCGATCGTCGGGGTCGGCTATCGAGCGGCCCTGAAGGGGAAGGATCTGGAGGTGCAGGTCGGATACTCCCATCCCGTGCTCGTGGAGCAACCCGACGGGATCGAGTTCGAAGTGCCCACGCCGACCCAGATCGTGGTTCGTGGCAACGACAAGGCCCAGGTTGGCGAGATGGCCGCGAATATCCGGAAGATCCGCAAACCCGAGCCGTACAAGGGCAAAGGGATCCGGTACGAGAACGAGTACGTACGGAAGAAGGCCGGCAAGGCAGCGAAGGGAGGTGCGGCCTGATGGACGCGAAGACCAAGCGAACGGCTCGGCTGCGTCGCCACGCCCGCGTTCGCAAAGCGATCGGCGGCAGCGCCGCGCGCCCACGTCTGGCGGTGTACCGGTCCAACCGTCACATCTACGCGCAGTTGATCGACGACGTGCAGGCCGCGACGCTCGTGGCGGCCTCCGACACCGAGGTCCAAGGTGACTCACCCACCGTGCGCGCGAAGGCGGTCGGCGAGCTGATCGCGGGTCGTGCCAAGGAAGCCGGCATCGCATCCGCGGTGTTCGATCGCGGCGGGCGTCTGTACCACGGCCGCGTCGCCGCGGTCGCCGATGGCGCGCGCGAGGGAGGTCTGCAGATCTGATGCGACGCTATGACGCCAGGAACGAAGACAAGAGCCCGTATGAGGAACGGGTCATCTCGATCAACCGCGTGGCGAAGGTCGTTCGAGGTGGCCGGAGGTTCTCCTTCGCGGCGCTCGTCGTCGTGGGCGACGGAGCAGGCCGCGTCGGCGTGGGCTACGGCAAGGCGAAGGAGGTGCCGTCCGCGATCGCCAAGGGGGTCGAGGAAGCGCGCCGCAAGATGTTCGAGGTGCCGATGATGGGCACCACGATCCCGCACGAGATCGTCGGCGAGGCGGGAGCGGGCGTCGTCATGCTGAAGCCGGCGGCCCCGGGGACCGGCGTGATCGCCGGGGGCGCCGTCCGGGCGCTGGTCGAGTGCGCCGGCATCAAGGACATCCTGTCGAAGTCGCTCGGCTCATCGAACCAGATCAACATCCTGAAGGCGGCGGTTGCCGGACTGCAGGCGCTCCGCAAGCCCGAGGAGGTCGCCCGCAGCCGTGGCCGCCAGGTCCACCAGGTGGCTCCCAAGCCGATGGTTGACGCGATCGCTTCCGCTGAGGAGCGCACCAACGCCGCACGGGCCGCGGCCCTCCAGGAGCAGTACGGCGTCGCCGAGCCCTCGCCCGGAGGCTCGCGGTGAGTCAGATCAAGGTCACGCAGGTGCGCAGCGTCATCGGCCGGCCGAAGGGCCAGAAGGACACCGTCCGCAGGCTCGGCCTGCGACGCATGCACGACAGCGTGGTCAAGGAAGACCGGCCCGACATCCGGGGCATGATCGCCAAGGTTCGGCATCTGGTCGCCGTCGAGCAGGTCGACCGTAGCGCGAAGCGCCGTTCGAGCGGGGAGGGAGAAGGATGAAGCTGCATCATCTCCGCCCGGCGGAGGGCGCCTCGACGGATCGGACCCGGGTTGGTCGTGGCCGAGCGGGAGCTCGGGGCAAGACCGCGGGGCGCGGCACGAAGGGAACGGGGGCGCGGAAGACCGTCCCGACCTACTTCGAGGGCGGCCAGATGCCGTATCAGCGGCGCGTCCCGAAGCTGAAAGGGTTCGCCAACCCGAATCGGAAGGAATACACGCCCGTGAACATCGAGGTGCTCGCGACCTATTTCGACGCGGACGTGACGCCCGAAGCGCTCTACGCTCACGGGCTCGCCCACAAGGGCCGCCCGGTCAAGGTGCTCGGAAGAGGACAGATCGACAAGCCGCTCACCGTCAAGGCGCACGCGTTCTCCGCTGCAGCGAAGGCGAAGATCGAGGCGGCCGGCGGTCGGGTTGAGACGCTGGGTGGATGACGTCAGGGTGATCCGGGGTACCCTTATGCCGCCGTGCTAAAGGCGTTCCTCAACTCGTTCAGGATCCCGGACCTCCGGAACAAGATCCTGTTCACCCTGTTCATCATCACGCTGTACCGGTTCGGGTCACATATCCCGGTCCCGGTCGTCGACACCAGCGTTCTGCAGAACCAGGCGAGCTCGGGTGGCTTCCTGGACTTCATCAACCTCTTCTCCGGCGGCGGCCTCAACCGGTTCTCGGTCTTCTCGCTGGGGATCATGCCGTACATCACGAGCTCCATCATCATGCAGCTGCTCACGGTCGTGATCCCCAAGCTCCAGCAGTGGCAGGACCAAGGCGAGGCGGGCGTCAAGCGGATCAATCAGGCCACGCGCTACGTGACCGTCGTGCTCGCGTTGTTGCAGTCAACGGGCCTGGTGTTCCTGTTCCACTCTGGACAGAACAACATCCCGGATCTCTTCCCCGCGGGAACGTTCAAGCCGCCCAACGTATTGCTGATCGTTCTCACCATGACCGCAGGCACGGCGCTGATCATGTGGCTCGGCGAGTTGATCACTCAACGTGGTGTCGGCAACGGCATGTCGATCCTGATCTTCACCAGCGTCATCAGTCGTCTGCCGTTCGAAGGGAGCGCGATCCTCCGGGCGGGTGGCTGGGGCAAGTTCATCGTCGTCCTACTGATCGGCTTCGGGATCATCGTCGCGGTCGTCTACATGGACCAGGGCCAGCGCAAGGTACCGGTCCAATACGCCAAGCGCGTCGTGGGGCGGAAGCAGACGATGGGTGGGAGCACCTACCTGCCGCTCAAGGTGAACCAGGCCGGCGTGATCCCGATCATCTTCGCGACGTCGGTGCTCTACTTCCCGGTGCTGATCGCGAGCGTCTACCACGGGCAATGGTTCTCGGACTTCGTGAACAAGTACGTTCAGAACCAACGAAGCATCCTGTACATGTTCATCCTTGCTTCGTTGATCGTCTTCTTCAGCTACTTCTATACGGCGATCCAGTTCGACCCCGTCCGGACGGCCGACAACCTCCGTCAGCAGGGCGGCTTCATCCCCGGGATCCGGCCCGGGCGCCCCACGGCCGACTATCTCAACGACATCCTCGTCCGCATCACGCTGCCAGGCTCGCTCTTCCTCGCGGCCATCGCCCTGATCCCGACGATCGTCCTCGCGATGTGGAACTTCCAGCAGTTCCCGTTCGGAGGGACGTCGATCCTGATCGCCGTGGGTGTGGCGCTCGAGACGATGAAACAGATCGAGTCGCAGTTGATGATGCGGCACTACGAGGGTTTCCTGCGGTAGCGGAGGGAGCGCCCGATGCGCTTCGTGTTCCTCGGACTCCCCGGTGCCGGCAAGGGGACACAGGCCCGGATCCTGTCGGAGCGCCTGGACATCCCCCAGATCTCGACCGGCGACATCCTGCGCGAACACGTGCAGGAGGGGAGCCGTCTCGGCATCGAGGCGCGCACCTACATGGACCGGGGCGAATACGTCCCGGACGACCTCGTCGTGCGGATGGTGGAGGAGCGTCTCGGCGAGCCCGACGCCTCCAAGGGGTTCATCCTCGATGGTTTCCCGCGCACCGTCAGGCAAGCACAGGCGCTGGAGGTCGCGCTCGCGGAGCTGGGGACGCCCCTGACCGCGGTGGTGAAGTTCACGATCTCCGACCCCACGGCGATCCGGCGCATCACCGGTCGCTACACGTGCCCTACGTGCAAGCGGACGTACCATCAGGAGTGGAAGCCGCCGGCGAACGATCTGGTCTGCGACGTCGACGGAACGCCACTGGAGAAGCGGAATGACGAGGACGAACTGACGGTGAAACGACGTCTCGCGATCTACCGGGAGCACACCGAGCCCCTCGAGCGCTACTACGAGGAGCGCGGGCTGCTCCGAGAGGTGGATGCCGAGGCGCTGATGGATTCCGTCACGGAGCGCATGCTCGCGGCGCTCGGTGACGCGGTCTGAAGCGAGGGAAGCCCGTGATCATCCGGAAATCACCCGACGAGCTCGACAAGATGCGGACGGCCGGTCGCATCGTGGCGGGCACGATCGGCCGCGTCCTTGAGGCCGTCGCCCCCGGCCGGACCACGCTCGACCTGGATCGGGTGGCCGAGCGATACATCGCTGAGCAGGGCGCGACCCCTTCCTTCAAGGGATACCGAGGGGCCTCCTCGAGGCCCTTCCCTGCAACGATCTGCGCCTCCGTGAACGATGAGATCGTGCACGGGATCCCGTCCTCGGCGCGTCGGCTCCAGGAAGGAGACCTGTTGTCGCTCGATTTCGGTGCGATCTGGCAGGGGTTCCATTCGGATTCCGCCGTGACGGTCTTCGTCGGTGGTATCGCGCCCACCGCAGAGGCGGAGCGGCTGGTCAAGACCACCGAAGTCGCGCTCGACGCAGCCATCGCCGTGATCAACCCGGGCGGGAAGCTCTCCGACATCGGCAACGCGATCGAAACGGTCGCTCGGCAGGAGGGCATGGGGATCGTGCGGGAGTACGGCGGCCATGGGATCGGCCGGGCCCTCCATGAGGACCCGTTCATCCAGAACTGGGGCAAGCCCGGACGCGGGCCGGAACTCCGGCCGGGTCTGGTCGTCGCCGTCGAGCCCATGCTCAACCTGGGCGAGGACGAGACCGCGGTCACGCCCGATGGCTGGACCGTGGTGACCGCCGACGGGTCCCTGTCGGCGCATTTCGAGCACACCGTCGCCGTGACCCAGGACGGGCACGAGGTCCTGACTGCCCGAGACTGACTCGCCGGTCGGTTCGGCCAGCGCGGCAAGGGATCTGGCTACAGGTTAAGACCCCCCTTTCCCGAACCGACAACTCAAGGGTGACCGCACGTCCGAGCCAGTTCGTCGTGTCCCCCCGCGGGACGCTCAAGCGTCTCGTGAGCGTATCCGTCGTCGTCGCCATCACTGCAGGCATGTTGACCACGGCCCTGGTGGCCCCGGCGAGCGCCAGCGATCCATTGACCTTCATGGGGATGATCGGGCGGCCTCGACTCAATGCACCGGAAGGCGTCGCGGTCGCCGCTTCAGGGGACGTCTACGTCACGGATCCGAACGTCAGTGGCACCACGGTCAACGATCAATTGGTCAAGTTCTCTGCCGACGGCTCGTTCCTCGACGTGATCGCCGGCCCGGGGCCCGCCACCGGACCGGTGGCGGTCGGGAAGGTGTACGACCCAACCGCCGTCGCGGTCGCTCCGAACGGTGATGTCTTCGTCCTGGAGCGGTACAGCAACTCGGTCAACCGGGTCCAGCGATTCGACGCCCTGGGCAACTACGTGACGAGCTGGGGCGCCTACGGAACCGGGAACGGTCAGTTCGTCCACCCGA
>Ga0105243_10003351_pt1 | contig 12995 bp, 3 predicted proteins | sample KBSM34metaG_FD_81525 | JGI IMG/M metagenome (GOLD analysis project Ga0105243, IMG submission 81525) | Miscanthus rhizosphere microbial communities from Kellogg Biological Station, Michigan, USA - KBS M3-4 metaG | ecosystem: Host-associated > Plants > Roots > Rhizosphere > Soil | place: Michigan...
CTGGCCCAGGGCCGTCACGGCCGGGGCGGCCAGGGCGGCCGGAGCCGCCGGAGCCGCAAGCGGCGCGGGCGGGTTCGGGCCGGTGCCCGTCCCCGGAGCCGGCGTCGCCGCCGGCGTGCCCGGGACATCGGTCCCGGTGATGCCGCCGAACCGCAGGTTCTCGATCCCGGTCAGCGTGTCGGTGCCGTCAGGCCCCGCGCCGCCTCCGTCGCTGACCGTGATGCTGCCGTCAGCGTTCCGGGTGATCGTGTAGTTCGCCTGCGGGCCGGAGAACACGGCCGTGTCGATCGTGCCCGCCGGAGTGGTCTCGAGCTCGATCCTGCGACGCATCTCGAGCCGGCCCGGGTCGACGAGGCCGGCGAACACGGCCTGCTGCAGGGTCATGCCGTCCGTACCGGGTCCGAAGGTCCCGGTCAGCGCCTTGCCCTCCATGAGGTTCGTGCTGCCGATCTCGGCGCCACCGGCGTCGAGCACGGCGATCCGGACGTGCAGCGCGTGGTCGCCGTCGATGATGTCGTCCCCGCCGCGGCCCTCGATGGTGTCGCCACCGCCGCCGCCGAGCAGGATGTTGCCCTCGCCCCAGACGTTCCCCGACAGCGGGCACGTACCCGCCGCGGAGGCCGCGGCCACGGTGTCCGACGGGACCGGGAACGTCTTGACGAAGTCGCTCAGCCCCTCGATGCGTGCCACGCCGGCGGCATCGAGCGCGTCGCAACCGCTCATCCCGGCCCCGCCGACACCGCTCGGGACGATGTCATCGCCCTTGATGATGTCGTTGAAGGGCGAGCCGGAGTCCGCCTCGGTCTCCTGCCAGCGGTCGCGGTTCACGACGATCTGGATCGGCACGCCGGCCAGCTGCTGGTTGATCTCCAGGTCGTCGTTGCCACCGACGGTGTCGTACTGGTGGAACGCCCAGTCGAACCCGCCCGCGCCGGCGTTGCGGTCGACGGCCGCGTTCTGGGCCATCAGGTCGTCGCCGCCCTCGGCGTCGTAGTCGTTCTCGCCGACCTGACCGACGAAGACGTCGTTGCCGGGATGGGACTCCGCCGGGTCGTCGAAGAACGGCGCGCCGTGATCGCCCTGGAGCAGGTCCTGGCCGGAGCCGCCCTGGATCCAGTCGTCCCCACCGTCACCGAACACGGCGTCCGCGCCCTGCCCGGCGTTGATGAAGTCGGTCCCCTCACCGGCGAACGACTCGTTGTCGTTCGCGCCGCCGAGAATGAAGTCGGCGCCGTTGCCGCCCATCGGGATGTCGTCCCCCGGGCCGCCGTCGATCGCGTCGTTGCCGTCGCCGCCCTTGAGGACGTCGGCGCCATCGAGGTCGGTGATCACGTCGTTGCCGTCACCGCCGAGGGTGACGTCGTCGCCGCCGCTCCCCTCGAGGATGTCGTCGCCGGCAGCGCCGTAGATCGTGTCGTTGTCATTGCCGCCGAAGATCCGGTTGACGACGGCGGTGCCGTTGAAGACCGCCTGGCCGTTGATGCCGGACGGGTCGACGGCGTTGCGGGCCCGATACTGGATCGCGCCGTCCGCCTTGCGAAGGAGCAACTGGTTCTCGTCGCAGTCGGTGTTCGGATCGTCGTTCACCGAGCCCGCGCCCGTGATGACCGGGAGGCCATCGGCGTTGACCGTGTTGGACCCGCTGAACGGAGCCGTGATGCCCGACAGCTCGAACTTGCAGTCCGCGGTCGCGAACGCATCCTGCTTCAGGGTGTGCGTCCCGGTCGTGTTGCGCTCGATCATCTCGGAGAACGAGTTGCCCTCGAGCTGGGTGCGGAGGTTCATGCCGGGCGTCCGGTTCAGGTAGTAGAACCGGTCGTTGTCCTGCAGGTTCTCCAGCGTGTTCTGGAACACGTAGTTGAACGTGCTGCCGAGAAGGCCGCCGAAGTTGTTCGTGACCTCGGCGAGGCCGCCGACCCACAGGTCGATGTCGTCGACGCCGGTCTTGGTCACGCCGTTCGTGTTCGCCCAGGCGCCCGTGCCGAACATGAAGTCGGCGGCGTCGCCGGGAATGTCGGCCGGGTTGGTGGCCGGGGCCGAGGTCGGGTCGACGATCGCCTTCGCGGCGGCCCGCTTGGCCGCCAGCGTCGTCGCGCCGGTGATCGACGGATGCGTCCCGTACGCCGCGACGAAGTTGATCAGCGACTCCGGGTGCTTCAGGTGCTGGCCGAAGTCCGACCAGTCCGTGTACGGCGCCAGCTGGGCGTCGTTGGTCTTGTTGTGGATGATCCGCCGCACGCTGTTGAGCGGCGGGACGCCCGCCTCGCGGGCGCGGGCCATGTTGATCGCCGGCAGGTCGAGCGGGAGACCGAGCAGGTTGTTGCGCAGGGTCTCGGTCACGAACTCGTCGAGCTCGTTGCCGGCCTGGTCGGACGAGCCCATGACGATGGCACCCGCGGCGGCCTCCGGCGTGTACGTGCTCGCGCCGTTGTGGAAGTACTCCGGCGGGCTCAGGAACCCCTTGAGCAACGACACCGAGTTGTCGACCTTCGCCCCCGTCGGGCTCTCGTTCTCACGCGCGACGGTGTCGTCGAGCATCGAGTGGCCGAAGCGGTAGACGGCATGGGCGAACTCGGCCGGGATGGCCGGATCGACGTCCGGGTTGTAGACGTGGAACGGCCGGACGGCCGGCTGCACCTTGCGCGCGAACTCCTCGAACACGAGGTGCTGGTACTCCATCTCGGTGACGAAGCGCGCGGCCTGGAACAGGCGCTGACCGTAGCTCCAATGGCTCGGGCCGGTGGTGCGCCTCCACTGGGCCAGCGCGGCGATGCCGTCGGCCGTGGTGTCGGTCTCGAGCGTGTGCTTGATGTCGTCCACGAGCCGATCGTGCTCGGAGTGGAAGATCTGGTGGATCGCGGTCAGCGCGATGTTCTCGTTGACCCGACCGTCACCGGCGGCGAAGTGCGTGTTGAGCAGCTCGTCGTCGTACGTGCCGGGCGCCTGCTGGGTGAAGTCCGTCTGGATCGTGGTGTCCCCGTCCGGGGTCGGATCGACGGGCGGCGTGCCCGGGTTGTGGTCCGTGTCCTGCGGGCTCGGGTCGGCGTTGTGCGCGATGTCCGTCAGGAACGGCGTGTCGAAGCGGCGGACGTTCGCGGGCGCCGCGACCGGGCTCGCCGTGTTGCCCTCGAGCATCGTCCCGTCCGTGCGCACGTACTGCGGCAGCCCGCGGAGCGGACCGGGCAGGAAGTTGCCGTACGGATCGGTCGCGATCATCGGGATGTTCAGCACGTCCTTGTCGACGAGGTGGAGGCCGAGCTTCGTCTCCGCCTGCGCCTTCACCGATGCCCAGGTCGCCATGCCGGTCGCGCCGTTGCCGGTGCCGCCGAGCAGCTTGCCGGTGTCGACGGGCTTGCCGGCGACGACGGTGTACTCACGCAGGTAGGCCTGGTGCGCGGGATGCGACGTGTAGGTCTGGCTCTGGTCGACCCAGGGCGAGTCCGTGTTGGTCGCGTCCTGGACGTCGTCGGCGCTCTCGTCCTGCGGCGTCGCCGGATCGTCACCGAGGACGTGGTCCGGGCCGGGCTGGTTCTGGGCGCGAGTGAGCACCATGAACGCCTGCGACGCGGGAACGGCGTCGTGGCTGCCGGGCTGGCCGGCGGGAGCATCCGGGATGCCGTCCGGGCCGAGGGTCCGAAGCGGGTCGTCCGCCTTGAGCGGAACGAACACGTTGGCGCCGCTCTTGACGGTCTGGTCGACGCCGTGGTCGAAGAACTGGCCGAAGAACGTGAACAGCGAGTTGTACGGCGGGGACAGCCCGACGTCGGTCGTGACGTTCGGGATGAACAGCGTCTTGTGCGACGGAGTGCAGCCGTCCGGCACACCCGCGATCGGGGTGGGCACCGCTGTCGGGTCGGGATCGGTCGTGCACGGCACGACACCCGTGTTGCCCTGGGTGCGGACCGGATTGCCGGCCGCCGCGATCGCCGCGGGGTTCGTCGACGTCTGGTCGACGATCAGGTTGCTGACGGTGCGCGGCTGCGAGTCGAAGACGTCGCCCTTCTTCTGCTTGTAGGACGTCGAGCCCGGAGGGCCGAAGCCCGGCGGCACCGGGTCTGCGTCCCGGAAGCTCTTGTCGCTGAGGCGCGGGAAGGTCTGATCCGCGGCGGCGAACGTCTCACGGCCGGGGAACAGGTTGTTGCAGGATCCGTCGACCGTGCGCAGACCGTACGAGGTCAGGCGGTCGGGGATCTGCTCGGCGTCGGGGATTCCGTCCCCGGGCGTCGCGACGAGCGTGTCGCACGGATGGCTCGCCGACAGCGTCGCGGCATGACGCTCGGCGATGTTGATCTGCTTGAGGATGAACTTGAGGTCACCGGTCGTGACCGTGAGGCCCTGGCCCGTCGGCGGCGTCACGTCCGCCCGGGCGCTCCCCGGTCGGAGCGACGAGACGCCGATGGCCCCGACCTCGGCGATGAGGAACAGCATCGCCGAGACGGCCGCTGTCCGATGGAGCACCCGCCACCAGCGGTGGCGAGGGCTACGGCTACTGCATGCGCGGACTCTTCCATTCATGGATGGTCCTACCCCCTGTATGAGTGATTTTCCGGCGGGCACACCCCAGCGCCCGCGGCCAGCGGAGGGTGCGGCCGCTCGATGAAGAAACGCCTCCTATTCCCGTGAAGAAAATGTGGAGACGGCCAGGTCTACGAGATGTGCGCCGGCGGGATTCCGATTCCCGCAATCGACGCGGTGCTCTCGGAACCGGTGCATTCGGGAAACGCAACGCCGGACCGCACGATCGGCGTAGTGACATCACGCAACCGGGGGCGTCCACCAACGCCGAAGCGGCCGCCCGGGGGTGGCGACCGCTTCGGTCAGGGGGCGGTCCCGCGGCGCCTCCGGCGCCGCGGGACTGGTCGCTAGCGACCGTGCTTCGGCCTCAGCGAGCCGTTACGAGGGCAGACCTCGTGGACGGAGCGCTGTCGCCCACCGCATTGGTGGCTCTCACCTCGAACCGGTACCTGCCGCCGGCCGGCAGCGCGACCGACACGGTGCGAGCGTTCGCAGCGGCCGTCGCGTCGACCCTGACCCCGGTCGGCGTGACGCCGTCCGCGGCCATCCGCAGCGCGGCGATCTTGTACCCCGTGATCGCCGAGCCACCGGTGTTACCTGGCGCGGTCCAGTTCGCCGTTGCGGTCAGGGCGCCTCCGACGGCCCCCTGCGCGGGAGCCAGGATGCCGGGCGCGTTCGGAACCGTTGCCGGCGTGACCGCGTTGGAGGCCGCCGACAGCGGACCCTGATCGGCCGTGGGGATCGTCCCCGTGAGCGTGGCCGCCGTGACCGCGCGCACCCGGAACGTGTACGTGACCCCGTTGGTGAGGCCGGTGATGTTCCGCGTCGTCCCGGTGCCCGCGACCGTGTCCGTACGGAGCACGACCGTGATGCCCAGGACGGTGATGCGGACCTGGATCTGGTAGCCCGTGATCGGCTTGGTTCCGCCGGTCGCGGCATTCCAGGACAGGCTCACCGATCCGCCTGTGGCACCGCGGACGGCGACCGCGTTCGTCGGAGCGGTGAGCGGACCGCCCGGCGTCACGGCGGCGGACGCCGCCGACAGCGGGCCGGAACCGAACGCGTTCACGGCGCGCACCTGGAAGGTGTACGGCGTGCCGTTCGTCAGACCCGTCACGACGCTGGTCGTCGCCGTGGCGGAGAGACCCGTCACGGTCTTGACGACCGAGCCGCCCGAGCTCACGACGATCTCCTGGCTCGTGATCGAGCTCCCGCCGTCGCTCGTGGCCGCGGTCCAGCTGACCGTTGCCTGCGTGCTGGCGGCGGTCGCCGACACGCCACTGGGCGCGGATGGCGGACCGAGGACGACCGTCTGATCCTGGAACTTCAACTGTTCGATGTTGGTCAGCGTGTCGATGCCGTCACTGACCTTCTGTGCCGGGATCGTCCCGACTGCCGCCCCGAGCGGTCCGGTCTGCTCGACCGTGATCGCCCCGCCCGTTCCGGACGTGATGGTGTAGCTCGACCTCGGGCCGAGGAAGACGGCCGTGTCGACGCCTGCGTCGGTCGCGGGCGCGTCAACGATCTCACGCCGAACACGGAGATCCCCGGGGTCGACGTCGCCGTTGTTCACGGCCGCCTGCAGCGTCGGTCCGGTCAGGTTGCCGGCTGCGTCCCGCAGGTACTGGCCCTCCATCAGGTCGGTGTGCCCGACCTCGATCGCGGTGTTGTCGTGATTGCGAACGCTGATCTCGACGTGCAGCGACTTGTTGCCGTCGATGACGTCGTCGGCGCCGCGGCCGGTGATGTCGTCGCTACCGCCGCCGCCGAGGAGGATGTCCCCCTCGCCCCAGATCGGGCCCGACAGCGGGCACGAAACCGGGGTCAGCGCCTGCACGGCGGCCAGGGAGCCGTCGAGCGGGCTCGTGGCACCGGGGGTCCGAGGCAGCAACGCCTCGAGCCCGGTGATGCGGTCCAGACCGTCCTGGTCGAGCACGTCGCAGCCGGTGAACCCGGCTCCGCCGATCGCATCGGGCCTGTCGTCGACGCCCTTGATGACGTCATTGAACTTCGACCCCGAGTCGGCCTCCGTCTCCTGCCACCGGTCACGGTTGACCACGCCGGGCAGGCCAAGGAAATCGAGGTTGTTGTTGATTGCCATGTCGTCGTCGGCACTGACCGTGTCGTACTGGTGGAACGCCCAGTCGAAGCCGCCCGCGCCGGCGTTGCGGTCCACGGCCGAGTTCTGGGACATCAGGTCGTCCCCGCCCTCGGTGTCGTAGTCGTTCTCGCCGACCTGACCAACGAAGACGTCATTGCCGGGCTTGACCTCACCCGGGTCGTCGAAGAACGGCGCGCCGTGGTCACCCTGGAGGAGGTCCTGGCCGGAGCCGCCCTCGATCCAGTCGTCTCCACCGTCGCCGAACACGGCGTCCGCGCCCTGGCCGGCCATGATGAAGTCGTTGCCGGGGCCGCCGAACGTCTCGTTGTCGTTGGCTCCACCATTGGTGAAGTCCGAGCCGTCGCCGCTGATCACGAGGTCGTCCCCCGGACCGGCGTCGATCGCGTCGTTGTCCGGACCGCCCTTCAGCGTGTCAGCGCCGGCGAAGTCAGCGATCCGGTCGTTGCCGTCGCCACCGAGGACGGTGTCGTCGCCGCCGCCGCCGTCGAAGACGTCACTGCCACCGGCGCCCCAGAGGGTGTCGTTGTCGTTGCCTCCGAACACCTTGTCGACGACGAGGTCTGCACCCTGGTACACGGCCTGCCCGTTGATGCCGACCGGATCGACCTTGTTCCGCGAGCGGTACGCGATGGTCGGATTGCCGTCGGGCTCGGGGCGGGCCTGCAGGAGCTGGTTCTCGTCGCAGTCCGACGCCGCGTCGTCAGCGACCGAGCCCGGGCCGAGGATCGGCGGGAACAGGTCCGGAGGCAGCGGCACGGTATTCGTGTTCGGCGTGTGCAGGTTCGCCAAGATGAACTTGCAGTCGGCCGTCGCGAACGCGTCGGACTTCAGCGCGGTCGTGTTCTGAGTGTTGCGCTCGATCAACTCGGAGAAGGAGTTGCCCTCGAGCTGCGTGCGCAGGTTCATGCCCGGCGTGCGGGCCAGGTAATAGAACCGGTCGCCGTCCTGCAGGTTCTCCAGCGTGTTCTGGAACACGTAGTTGAACGTGCTGCCGAGCAGGCCGCCGAACAGCTGCGTCTCCTCGGCGAGGCCGCCGACCCACAGGTCGACGCTGTCAAGGCCGACCTTGGTCGTGCTCGATTCGCCGTTCGGTGTGCTGGCCCAGTCACCGGTGCCGAACATGAAGTCCGCGGCGTCCGTGGGCGGCACGTCGCCGGTCGCGGGGTTCACGATCGCCCGGGCGGCGTTGCGCTTGGCCAGATAGCCGTCCGCGGCCAGGATCGACGGATGCCGGCCATAGGCCGCGACGAAGTTGATCAGCGACTCCGGGTGCTTGAGGTGCTGCCCGTAGTCCGACCAGCTCTTGTACGGAGTCAGCTGCCCGTCCTGGGTGTCCGCGAAGATCTCCTTGCGGAGCACGTTCAGCGGTGGGACGCCCGCCTCACGGGCGCGGGTCATGTTGATCGTCGGCAGGTCGAGCGGGAGGCCGAGCAGATTGTTGCGCAGCGTCTCCGTGACGAACTCGTCGATCTCGTTGCCGGTCTGGTCGGAGGAGCCCATGAAGATGCTCCCGGCGGCCTCCTCCGGCGTGAGCGTGCCGGCCGCGCCGCCGTTGAAGAACTCCGGCGGGTTCAGGAACGCCGTGAGCAACTTCAGGTTGTTCTTCGACCCGTCCGCGTTCGTGCGCGCGACGTCGTCGTCGAGCATGGAGTGCCCAAAGCGGTAGACGGCGTGCGCGAACTCGGCCGGGATAACCGAGTTCAGGTCGGAGTGGTAGAGGTGGAACGGCCGGATCGCGGGAACGAGCTTCCGGGCGAACTCCTCGAACACGAGATGCTGGTACTCCATCTCGGTGATGAAGCGCGCGGCCTGGAAGAGCCGATCGCCGTAGTTCCAGCCGTTCGGGCCGGTCGTGCGCTGCCACTGCGCGAGCACCGCCAGCCCCCCGGTCGACGTGTCGCTCTCGAGGACGCCCTTGATGTAGTCCACCAGGCGGTCGTGCTCCGAGTGGAAGATCTGATGCACCGCGGTCAGCGCGATGTTCTCGTTCACGCGGCCGTCACCGGCGGTGAAGTGCGTGTCGAGGAGCTCGTTGTCGAAGGTCCGCGGGTCCGCCAGGGGCCGGGTGGGGTCGTTCACGACCCTGTCGTCGTCCGGCGTCGGCGTGAACCGGACCCCCTGGGCGTCACGCCGGGGGCTCGGGTCCGCGTTGTGGGAGATGTCGGTGAGGAACGGCGTGTCGAAGTAGACCGCGTTGTCGGGGACCGGCGTGGCCTCGTTGACATCCGTCGTCGCGGGGTCGTCGAGCACGCCCTCCACGAGGCCCGTCTTGGTGACGTACTGCGCCAGCCCGCGGTCCGGGCCGGGGATGATGTTGCCGTACGGGTCGACCGCGAGCAGCGGGATATTCGTCGCGTCCTTGTCCTGGAGCTGGAGGCCGAGCTTGTCGGCGGCCTGCTTCTTGACCGACGCCCAGGTCGACATTCCGCTGTCCTTGAGGTCGTCGGCGCTCTCGTCCACGGGCGTGTCCGGGTTGTCGCCGAGGATGCCGTCGGGACCGGCCGCTCGCACGGGATCGCCGAGCAGCTTGCCGGTGTTGACCGGCCGGTTGTTGACCATCGTGTACTCGCGCAGGAACGCCTGATGCGACGCGTGCGAGGTGTACGTCTGGCTCTGGTCGACCAGCGGGGTGTCCGTGTTGGTCGCGTCCTGGACGTCGTCGGCGCTTTCGTCCACGTCCGGCGTGGACGCGCGGTCACCGAGGATGCCGTCGGGGCCGGGCTGGTTCTGGGCGCGTGTGAGGACCATGAACCGCTGGCCTGCCGGCACCTCGTCGCCGTCGCCTGGGATGCCGTTCGGGCCCAGCGTGATCAGCGGGTCGTCGGGCTGGAGGGGCACGAACACCGTGGAGCCGCTCTTGACGGTCTGGTCGACGCCGTGGTCGAAGAACTGGCCGAAGAAGGTGAACACCGAGTTGAACGGCGGCGACAGGCCGACGTCCGTGGTCACGTTCGGGATGAAGAGCGTCTTGTGCTGCGGCACGCAGTCGGCCGGATCCGAGGCCGTCGGAGGGACCGAGCACAGCGTGACGCCGCCGTTCGGGTCCTGGCTGCGAACCGGGTGCAGCGCCGCCTCGATCGCCGCCGGATTCTCCGAGGTCTGGTCGACGATGAGGTTGCTGATGACGCGCGGCTGGGAGTCGTAGACATCGCCCTTCTTCGACGCGTACGTCGTGTTGCCGGTCGTCGGCGTGCCGGGCGTGGCCGGGAAGCCGGGCGGCACGGGCTCCGCCTCGCGGAAGACCGGCGGCTTCGCGAGCCGCGGGAACGTCTGGTCGGACGCGGCGAAGTGCTCGCGGCCCTGGACCAGGTTGTTGCAGGAGCCGTCGACGGTACGCAGCCCGTACGACGTCAGACGGTCGGGAACCTGCTCGTCGTTGGGGATGTCGTCGCCCGGCGAGGCGACGAGCCCCACGCACGGGTCGGTGTTGCCGGGCGTGGTCGCCAGCGTATGGGCGTGGCGCTCAGCGATGTTGATCTGCTTCAGGATGAACGCGAGATCACCGGGCGTGACGGTAAATCCCTGCCCGGTCGGCGCGGTCGCCGCTTTCGCGCGCGATGGCCGCACAGACGACACGGCCACCACGGCCACCTCGGCGACCAGGAACAGCATCGCCGAGAAGACGGCCGTTCGGTGGAACACCCGCCACCAGCGGTGACGATTGTTACGGGTACGGCGTGCCTGGTTCGTTCCAGACATGGAGAGGCCCTCCCCCCGTTCGAGTGGTATCCGGCGGGCGCACCCCGCGCCCGCGGCGAGCAGGACCCTCTCCGCGTCACATGAAGAAATCCCTCACGGGCTCATGAAGAAGCCATGAAGGGACAGCAGTCTGCGAACCCTGCGCCGGGCTGGGTGCGAGTTCATGCAACAGCCGGCGACCGCCGCATTTTCGGTTAAACGGGCGCATCGAATTTCCGGTAGTCCGGGCTCGGGATCGCGGGAGTCGCGTCGCGCCGGGGGGCGACTACAAGTGCGCCCGAGGGGCGTCGACCTGCGCCGCCGTGGCGGTCGCGGGCGCCAGCTCGCCACGACGACGCCAGAGGTCCGGCACCGCGGCGGGAGCGGGTCGCCGCTCCGCGGCCGCCGGCTCGGCGAGCGGAAGGGAGACGGTGAACGTCGTCCCCTGCCCCGGCTCGCTCGCAACCGCGACGTGACCGTCGTGAACGCGCACAAGATCCGAGACGAGGGCGAGCCCCACCCCGGATCCGTCGGCGGCGCGGGCGCGGGCCTCGGGGCTGCGCCAGAAGCGGTCGAAGACGTGCCCGAGGTCCTCGGGCGCGATTCCCACGCCGGAGTCCGCAACCTCGATCACGGCCACGTCCCCGCGCACGGCGAGGCAGACGGCGATCCGGCCGCCCGGGTCGGTGTACCGCAGCGCGTTCGACAGGAGGTTGTCCAGGACCTGCGCGAGACGCTCCGGATCGCCGACGACGCGCGCGCGCGCCACCCGGTGGGTCAACGTGATCGACAGTGCCCGGCACCGGTCTGCGTAGCCGGCCACCGAGGCGTGCACGATGGCGTCGAGGTCGATGGGGCGCTTGCGCACGAGCAGGCCCGACCGTTGCGCCTCGGCCAGGCGATCCACGTCGTCGACGAGGCGGCGTACGCGGTGCGCGTCGTCCTGGATCTGCGCAAGCGCGGCGTCCTTGTCGTCGACAAGGCCGTGCCGAACGGCCTCGACGCGGGCGACGACGCCGACGAGGGCGCCGCGCAGCTCGTGCGTCACGTCGCCGGCGGTCGCCCGGCGCAGTTCGTCCTGATGGCGCAGCGCCGCGGCGAGGCGATCCATGGTCTGGCCGAGCCGGGTGATCTCCCGCCCGCCGCGCGGCGCCGCGGCCGGCGTTTCCATCTCACCTGCGCTCATGCGGCGCGCCACCTCGGTGAGGCGCTGCAGCGGCCGCGCGAGGTACAGCGCGATGAGGAGCGCGAGCAGGAGCGCGAGGCCGGCGGCGAACAGCCCGGACTCCAGGAGCAGCCCGCCCATTCGCGCCTGCAGGCTGCGGTCGAGGCGTTCCGCGGCGTTGTCGACGTCGCCCGTCCGCGACGGGGTGGCGACGATCGTGCCGACCTGGCGCCCGTCGACCACGATCGGCGCGCGCTCGCCGTCGGCCCAGTCCGTCGCCGTCGCCGGCGAGCCCATGACCGGGCGCCCCTGCTCCCCGAGCACGACGACCTCGTCGCCGTGCTCTGCCGCGACGGCCCGCAACGCCAGAACCGGCCGTTCGGACCAACCGCCGACCTCCAGGTAGGCGCTGGCCGCCATCTCGGCGGCGTTCGTGGCCGAGAAGCGCAGGTCGCGCTGCGAGAACTCACGCAGCTCCGTGTCGACCCCGCGGTTGATGACCACCGCGCTGACCGCGACGCTGACGATGGCAAGCAGCATCATGGCCGCCACGAGGTACACGCGGACCCCGAGCGGACGGCGACGAATCACGTCGGCTCGACCCCGAGGCGATAGCCGATGCCGCGGACCGTCTCGATGCACCGCGGGTGCGCCGGATCGACCTCGATCTTGCGGCGCAGGTTGCGGACGTGCACGTCGATCATGCGCTCGTCGCCCTCGAAGTCGTCGCCGCGCAGCCGGTAGGTGATCTCCGAACGCGTGTACACGCGGCCCGCGTATTGGGCGAGCACGAGGAGGAGGTCGTACTCGCTGCGGGTGAGTGCGCACGCGCGGCCGTCGACGCGCACCTCGTGGCGGACGCTGTCGATCTCGAGCCGGCCGCCGTCGAAGGCGAGCAGGTCGCGCGGCGCCGGGTCGCCGCCGGTCCGCCGCAGCAGCGCCTTCACGCGGGCGACGAGCTCGAGCGGGCTGAACGGCTTGGGCAGATAGTCGTCGGCGCCGAGCCCGAGGCCCTTGACGCGCTCCTCCATGCGCCCCCTCGCGCTCAGCACGAGGATCGGCACCTGCGAGCGGCGCCGCACCTCCTGGAGAACGGTCTCGCCCGAGATGTCCGGGAGCCCGAGGTCGAGGACGAGCAGGGCCGGCGAGCGCGCGGCCGTGAGCGACAGTGCCTCGTCGCCGCCGGCGGCGGAGTGCACGATGTAGCCGTCGCGCTCGAGCGCGGCTCGTGCGACGTCCTGGACAACGGCGTCGTCGTCGATGATCAGGATGCGTTCGTTCACGGCTGTGGACCGGCTGCCGCCGCCCGGGTCGGGCGGAATCGTTCGGCCTCGAGCCTCGCAGCGGCGAACGGTTCTGGAGAGAGAAGAACCTGCAGTATTCGCGTGCAGGGTCTGGCGCCGCCCGGGCGCACGGCTCGCGGCCGCCGGGCCCGCGCTCAGATGAGCGCTAGCTGCCGGAAGGCCCAGGCGGGCTCGGGATCGAGCCCGGCGGTCACGCGCCGCTCGAGGTCCA
>Ga0105243_10003354_pt1 | contig 12992 bp, 13 predicted proteins | sample KBSM34metaG_FD_81525 | JGI IMG/M metagenome (GOLD analysis project Ga0105243, IMG submission 81525) | Miscanthus rhizosphere microbial communities from Kellogg Biological Station, Michigan, USA - KBS M3-4 metaG | ecosystem: Host-associated > Plants > Roots > Rhizosphere > Soil | place...
AAGGGAATTCAGACAACTTCTTCACAGGAGTTAGGTGAGATCGTTGGCATTTCCGCCGCGCAAATCCGCAAGGACATCTCACAATTCGGCGAGTTTGGTAAGCAGGGAACCGGGTATTCGATCTCCTTTCTTATTGAACGCTTGCAAGATATTCTAAAAGTGAACCGGAACTGGGAAGTGGTGATCGTCGGAATGGGCGATATCGGACACGCATTGGCGCATTACCAGGGGTTTGCAAATCGCGGTTTCCGCGTGAGCACAGTGTTTGATAACGACCCCAAAAAGATTGGGCAGAAGATTGGCGAGTTTGAGGTTTATGATATAGCCGCTCTGGCTGAAAAAATAAAACAGCACAAGATCAAAATTGCTATGGTCACAGTTCCTGCAAGCGATGCACAGGAGGTTGCTGATCAACTCGTTAAAGCTGGCGTGAAGGCGATTTTGAATTACGCACCGATTAGCCTGAATGTGCCTGAGGATGTGCGCGTTCAGTATATTGACCCAGTCACGCATTTGCAGCGCATGACGTATTATTTGGATTAGCAAGATAATGAAAAAGGCGTCCGTTGCGGACGCTCTTTATTTTTGGTCTCATTAAACCTGCGGCAAACTTCTCCTCAGGATGTTATACATTGGCAGGGCTTTGACAGCGCCTTCCACCGCACAAGTCATTGGGTTATCCACCAGATAAGCGGGAATGCCCAATGATTTGGTAAGCAGTTTATCAACGCCGCGTAACAACGCACCTCCGCCGCACAGTGCCACACCCCGGTCAATAATATCTGCCACCAACTCGGGAGGGGTTCTCTCAAGCACACGGCGTCCCGTTTCGATCACAGCCTTTAGCGGATCCTGCAGAGCTTCGACGATCTCACCAGTTGTCACTGTGACCGGACGCGGCAGGCCTGTGACCTGGTCCTGTCCCTGCACTTCCATGCTGTTCTCGGTATCTAGTGGGACAGCGGCCCCAATCTTCATTTTAAGCTGTTCAGCAGTCACTTGACCAATCACAATCCCATACTTTCTACGGATATAGTTAACGATCGCTTCATCCAGATCCATGCCCCCGGCCCGGAGTGTTTCGGCAGAGACGATTCCATACATCGCCATGACTGCCGCCTCGGTACATCCGCCACCGAGACAGATCGCCATATTTCCAGAAGGCGAGCCAATTGGCAGGTCAACACCCAGCGCGGCGGCCAGCGGCTGCTGGATCAAATAGGCTTCACGGCTTCCAGCTTCCAGCACAGCTTCATAGACCGCGCGGCGCTCCACACTGGTTACTCCGTATGGAACGGTGATCATCACACGCGGCCTAAAGATACGCATGGATCCGCTTACACGCTGAAGCAGATACGAAAGTAATGTTTCCGTGATTTCGTAATCAGCGATGACCCCATTCTTTAGTGGCCGTGCAACTTCGATACTTTCAGGGACGCGACCGTACATATCGCGCGCCTCCTGCCCCACTGCTACCATCTTTTGCGCATACGCTTCAATGGCAACGATTGTAGGCTCCTCGACAAGTACCTGAGTGCTGTCGGCGAGACGAGTGAACATGGTACCCAGGTCAATGCCCAGGTCTTTGGAAAACATTGCCACGGTGCCTGCTATTCTGAAAAAAAACTATTATTCATGGATGGGTATTTGGCTACACTAAAGAGGCCTGCACGGAAAAGATTTCCCTGCTTTTACGATTCTGCCGAACCAATATTGCTAGCATGGAATTCAGACCCAAATCCCCCAATTCGCTTCTGCAAGTCACCTGCTACTTGCTTAATTAGATCTGTCATGATGCCTCCGCGCCAAGTTTCATGTTACGTACAAGAACCCGGATAATTTCTTTATCCGGGCGGATGTGTAATTTTCCGCTTGCGCTCCTTCGTGAGGACGAGCACAATCAAACTAATGATACCTGAAAGACTTGGCATTGTCTAGCTACAGAGTGCCGCATAATTGTCGAAACTGAAATTTTTAAGTAAGGCCGCAATCACTTCATAATTTGGTAATTGATAAGGCAGGCGGTACAAATGTCTTTCGGCTTCATAACCCTTGTCAACAGCACAGCTTGCGCTATCATATAGCATATACTAACTGCGAAATTTTATTCACTAAGGAGAAAAAATGTCCTCTTACGGAGAAGACAAGCCTCCCAGTCGCCATATGAAAAGATACTGGAAGATCGCCGTACTTGCTAATATCAAGGACGATACACACCCCAAGCCGGAGGGCGTGCCACCGGATGCTTTTGCCGACTTCGACCACATTGAGACGATTGACTCGATTCGTGCCGCGCTGGAAACTGATGGCCACCAAACAGTCTTTATCCACGCTGATGTGGATCTCCCCTACGCCCTCAGGGATGAAAAACCCGACATCTGCTTCAATATCGCGGAAGGACTAGGAGGCGACGCGCGCGAAGCACAGGTTCCCGCCTTGCTGGAAATGTTGCAAATTCCCTATACCGGCTCGCGCGTATTGGCTAACGGTATTTCCCTGGATAAGACCTTGACCAAACGCATCTGGCGCGACCGACGCCTGCCCGTTGCACCCTTTCAAGAGTTCAACGCCGGAGACGAACCTCTACGTCCTGAACTGAATTTCCCTCTTTTCGTTAAACCGGCGCGTGAAGGCACAGGCATGGGCGTAGATATGAATGCCATCGTTCACAACGAAAAGGAACTGCGCGAGCGTGCCATGTATATCATCGATACCTATCAGCAACCCGCGCTCGTTGAAACCTTTCTGCCGGGCCGTGAGTTTACAGTCGGTATTCTGGGGCGCGCAGACGCAAAATTGTTTTCACGCCATCCTGAATGGTACGAAAAGGATGGTTTTCATCGCTTCCCTGTTCTTGAGCTGGATAGCACCCGTTCAGTAACACCAATGGTATACAGTCAGGCCGCGAAATCTAAAGAAGTGGGCGAAGAAGGCGCTCCGGGTTATTTTTGCCCTGCAGATATCGAACCCGAACTCGAAAAGAAGCTAAAATCTTTTGCCTTGCGTGCGCATCAGTTGCTTTACGCGTTGGATGTCTCACGCACAGACATCCGTCTTGATGAACAAGGCAATCCCCGTGTGATTGAAATCAATACCCTGCCTGGCCTCACACCGGGTTACAGCGACCTTTGTCTGCAAAGCCAATCCGAGGGAATCCGCTACGAAGATCTTGTATTAGAGATTCTCTATCTTGGAGCATCTCGCTGGAGTATGGTCGAGCCGCGCGACCTTTCGTCAGAATCAAACAAAAAGAAATAAATATTTAATATGAATCACAAAGACCGCTAAACGGATAAGTATATCTCTTAGCGGTCTTTGTTAAATCAACTTTGATCAGTTTAGCTCATAAACTCGTATAGTAATTTGGAGCTGACAAGAATCGGTCCATTTGCTCCAGGCCAATCATCAGCCGGCAGATTTGGCCATTTTAGTCTTAAGCCACTTCAAGCGGAAGGTTTCTTCGCGCTCACGCTCCTCGAGCGAACTGACGATGAACGCCACCATATTTTCATATTGAGGGATAAAAATATGCTGAAGTGCATTTACGCGGCGTTGGGTTTTGCGCAATTCGTTAGCCAGCCGCCATACTGTGGCGGTGAGCATGGCAAGTTGAGGAATGCGTAACAACACATCACGGAACGCGGTGCTGGCTTCATCTAAAACGGCAGGAGTGTCGCCGGGGCTGTAGAGCAGTTTCGGCGGCTCGCCACTCGCTGTGATCATGGGGATCGCAACGCCCATGATACCGCGCAATTTAAGATGCACATCAACAGTTTTATTAACAGCGAGAGCCGCCCATTCAACGTGATCACTACCCATTACCAACCGAGCCTTTTCCATGGCATCGTAAGCAGTTTGAAGCAACGCCCACACCTCCTTTTGAACTGCGTCGGCTTCCTTTGCTACACGGACAAGTTCAGTGGTTAACGCCTCGCGCTTGCGATCAAGGATCTCATAACCCTCGCGTGCAAATCGGAGATCCTTCTTTAAGCGGATCAGATTTGTACGGGTAGGAGCAACATTAATTTGCGGCATCTTCGCCTTTGTAGTATTGTGCGATCTCATCCAATGTTACGCGGGTAAGTTCCTGCTTCGGCAACATGGAGAGCAGTTTCCAGCCGATCTCAAGAGTTCTTTCAATGGTTCGATTCTCGGTGAGACCCTGGTTGACAAATTCACGTTCAAAGGCGCGCCCAAACTTAAGGTATTTCTGATCCACCTCGCCTAATTCCTCTTCACCAATGACGGAAGCCAGCGCGCGTATATCCTGCGTCTTGGCATACGCGGCATAGAGTTGTGCACCCCAGCGCGGATGGTCATCGCGAGTGCGGCCCTTGCCGATACCATCTTTCATCAAACGGGAAAGGCTGGGAAGAACCGTTATAGGCGGATAAATACCTGCAAAGAAGAGTTCACGCCCAAGCACGATCTGTCCTTCGGTGATGTAACCGGTAAGGTCAGGCATCGGATGAGTGATATCATCATTGGGCATTGAAAGGATTGGAATCTGGGTAATGGAGCCTTTGCTTGTTCGAATACGACCTGTGCGTTCGTACATCGAGGCGAGGTCACTATACAGGTAGCCCGGATAACCTTTGCGGCTTGGCACTTCACCGCGAACGTTCGAAATCTGTCGCAAGGCTTCGCCGTAATTGGTCATATCAGTGAGAACGACCAGCACATGCATCTCACGTTCATACGCCAGATACTCAGCCAGGGTCAGCGCGGCGCGCGGGGTAATGACACGCTCTACCGGGGGGTCATCAGCCAGGTTGAGGAACATCGCCACACGGGTCAACGCTCCACTTTCGGTGAATGAGCGGCGGAAGTAATCTGCCACGTCGTTCTTCACTCCCATGGCGGCAAACACAATAGCGAATTGCTCACCTTCGGTTTGTGGTGCTCCAGCCTCTCTTCCAAGAGTCGCCTGACGCACAATTTGGGCCGCCAACTGGTCGTGCGGCATGCCTGCCCCGGAAAACAGGGGCAATTTCTGGCCGCGGAGGAGTGTGTTCAGTCCATCAATGGATGAAATGCCCGTTTGAATGTAATCGCGCGGATAGACGCGCGCCGTTGGGTTGATCGGCTGGCCGTTTACATCTGCGTAATGATCTGTAAGCGGCTGAGGACCGCCATCGATCGGGCTGCCCAAACCATCAAAAATGCGCCCGAGCATTTCTTCGGCAACGGGCATGTGCAGGGTGTTCCCAAGAAAACGGACACGTGTTCCATCAATGGACAATCCTGTAGAACCCGCAAAAACCTGAATGACCGCCGTCTTTTCGCCGACTTCAAGGACGCGTCCACGGCGGAGTCGACCTGTCGAATCTTGAATTTCTACGACTTCGTCGTAACTGACGTTTGCCGCGCCTTCCACGATCATGATTGGTCCTTCAATACGGCTAACGCCGACGACTTCCTGTCCGCCTAATACTGTTACTTCGCTCATCTGTACTCCGAATCTAAGCGACTCATTTGCTCGTCAATTGCCTTTTGAATATCTTCTATCTTTTCCAGTTCATCATTTGGCACGGAAGACTTCATACGGATGATTACATCCACTACCGGCAAGTCATGGATCACAGAAATCGGCGCGCCGCGTTTGATGATGTTCATACCGCGCTCGTGGAAGTAGAGGACGAGTTCAAGCATGCGAATCTGCTTCTCAACCGGTGAATAAGCATCCACAGGATCTGTGGCGTTCTGTTGCAATATGCCTTCCCGGATCAGGCGGGTTGTTTCAAGAACCATGCGCTCCGCGTACGGCAGTGCATCGGGGCCGACGAGTTTGACGATTTGCGACAGGCGGCTTTCTTCGCTCAACAATTCCATGGCGCGGTTGCGCATTTCAAACCAGTCCTTGCCCACCTTCTCGCGCCACCAACCCGCAACATCTTCAAGATACTCACTGTAGCTATCCAGCCAGTTGATGGCCGGGAAGTGTCGGGCGGAAGCGAGCGATTTATCCAGCGCCCAGAAGCAACGGATAAAACGCTTTGTATGTTGTGTGACCGGCTCCGAGAAGTCACCACCGGGAGGCGACACCGCGCCCACGACGGTGACTGATCCCTGGGTTCCGTTCAAATTATCCACAGACCCGGCTCGCTCATAAAATTCTGCAAGACGACCTGCCAAATACGCGGGATAACCTTCCTCCGCGGGCATTTCTTCGAGACGACCAGAGACTTCACGCAGCGCCTCTGCCCAACGGGAGGTTGAATCCGCCATAAGGGCGACACTGTAACCCATATCACGGTAATACTCGGCGATAGTAATGCCTGTGTAAATGCTGGCTTCACGCGCGGCAACCGGCATGTTTGATGTATTCGCTATCAGAATGGTACGTTCCATTAATGGGCGTCCAGTTCTCGGATCCACAAGATGCGGGAATTCCTGAAGTACCTCAGTCATCTCGTTGCCACGTTCGCCGCATCCGATGTAGACAATGACCTGTGCGTCCGCCCATTTCGCAATGCTGTGCTGTGTGACTGTCTTGCCCGAACCGAACGGGCCAGGAATGCCCGCTGCACCGCCCTTCGCTACGGGGAAGAATGTATCCAAGATACGCTGACCCGTAATCAACGGGATGTTATGTCCGAGGCGCTTAACAAACGGGCGCGGCCGGCGAACGGGCCAGCGCTGGAGCATAGTCAGTTCTTTTTCTTCCTTGCCAGCTTTAAGTTTAGCAATGGGCTCGGTCACGGTGTATTCACCAGGATCAGCAACCCAGGTGATTGTGCCTGCAGTGTCAGGGTGAACCATAACACGATGTTCGAATGTATCTGTTTCCATGGCAACGCCAAGGATCGCGCCGCCTTTGACTTCATCACCGACCTTTACTTCGGAGGTGTATTTCCAGCGCTTCTCGCGGCTGATTGGGTCGAAGCGGGCGCCGCGACTGATAAATGAACCCATTGCCTGTTCAATCAATGGAAGCGGGCGTTGCACACCATCGTAAATGCTTTGAATTAGGCCAGGTCCCAACTCAACGGATAGCGGCAGGCCGGTTCCAAAAATCGGTGCGCCTGTTTGCATGCCGGCAGTCTCTTCATAAACCTGCACAGTGATGGTATCCCCGCGCAAACCAATCACTTCACCGACCAGGCGCTCTTCACCAACTTCCACGAGTTCAAGCATACCTATATGACGAGACCCGCGCGCACGGACGACGGGACCACTAATCCACGTTATTATTCCGACTTCATCGCTCATTACTTGTCGCCAATCAACATCTGATAGCCCGAGGCTCGTAGAGTACCCTGCAACCTATTAAGCCGAGTCTCCAACGTATTATCGTAATGTATTTTTCCATCCGCGGCATCCACAAGGATTCCCGTACCTTCTTCAAGCACGCTTCCAATCGTGAAATCTCCATTCAGTTCCTTGGAAATTTCATCCAGCGATTTCTTCAGGGATTTTTGGCTTGCTCCATCTGCCCTTACTTCAGCCTTGTCGACACTCAATTGCGTTAATGCTTCGCGAAGCAACATCGCGGTGATCTGGTCATAATCAGGGCGCTTTTGAACTGCAGACAGTTTTTCTTTCGCTGCGTCAAATACGCGATCCAATAATTTTTCGCGATGCTCTAACTGCAAAGTTCGGGCTTTCAATTGAGCACTTGCAACGACCTGACTTCGCAGGCGTTCCGCGTCCTGCCGGGCTCGGTCAAGGATGGCTCTACGTTCCTCCTCCGCCTGTTCCCGGGCGCGCCCTAGGATCGCCTCTGTCTTTTCCTTTGCCTCGGCCTTTATTTGTTCTGATTCATCGCGTGCCTCAGTTAGAATGGCACGCTCGAGCATCTCAATATCTTCTGTTTCAGTTTTCATAAATAAATTATCCAATCTACCGCTTGTCTCATAATAAGTATACTTTTCGAATTGCTTCGTAGGCTAATGTTCAAATTTCAAGCATAGACAATTATGCGGCACTCTGTATTCTTCTGCGTTCAATAACGAATGAGGCAGAAAAGATTCACAACTTTATCCCAATCGCCCGAAGAACGATTTCACCAAGCGATGCCTGGCCTTCCGGAGAACCGCCTTGAGACGGAATCTCAACGATCAGTGGAACAGTGCTGCGTAGTTTGAGATGTTCCATCCTGGCAGGGATCATTTCAGCAACATCCTGAGTTACAAGGACAATACCAACGTCCTTTGACGCCTGGGCCTCATCGAGCGCCTCATTTACTTCAGCCGCCGTTGTGGCCACTCGCCCGCCCACGCCTGCAAGGGAGAATCCCAGCACAGCCTCGGGATGACCAATCACCAGAACCTTCATTGTTTCCTACCCAAACAGAACCAGGAAGGAAATGAGCAAACCGTAGATGGCAACACCTTCTGCCAGACCTACGAAGATAAGCGAACGGCCCAACGCTTCTGGCTTTTCAGCAATAGCACCGATCGCCGCGGCCCCAGTGCCGCTTACCGCTACACCAGCGCCGAGGGCTGCCAGGCCAGTAGAGATGCCTGCTGCCAGTGATGCATAAGGATCCGCCGCCGCTTCCTGCGCGGCTACTCCGGCGGCCAGAACAGTCTGAGGCGAAACGAGCCAAACGACCCCAATGCCTAGCCCCATCAAGATCAGAAACAGGTTGTAGCCCTTGAACGCAAACACCAAATCCTTTGTGGCTTTTACTGGATTATTGCTGCGAAGGCTCACAAAGTACATCACAACCGGTGCCAGGGGTATCAGGGTTGCCAATGTTACAATAACTATTTTGATCATCTTTCTTCTCCTTTTAGATTATGGAATATTGCTTATATGTTAATTCTGTTACTTTTCTTTCGCCGTCGCAAGGGCAAGCGGCTCATAAGGCGAGCCTCCGCCCTGGAAGAACTTGCTGAAGAACTCGTAGTAGTGGAGGCGCATCGTCTGTATGGTGACAATGAAACCTTCAAGACCAATAACGAAAAGATTTCCTAATACAACAGTAGCCCAGTAAGCAAAGCTTCCCTCTGCTCCTAACAACCGTGCTATGACAAATACGGCTCCAGTAAAACCCGCATGCACAATGGCAAACGCGCCCACCCGCACATAAGATAAGGTGTTGCTTAGCATACTGATGAATTTTTCCAGCACCTCTGCAAGCGATTGGACGATGAACATCCCCCAGCCGCCTTCAATCTCGAAATGGCCAGTTTCCATCCAGTGCTGCAAAGGATGAGAAAATATAACGGCCAAGAACAGACATATAATGAAAAGTATTAGAGCAATGGTTACAACAATACCAATTTGACCAATTGTTATAAGAATTTGGGGTATAAAGGAATCACCAGTAAATAATATTGAGGCAACATATCCTAATAGGACCAAAAAGGAAAGATACAATATCAAACCAGCAAGACCGTTTGAGTCAAAGAAGAAGCGTCCCCAATTCTTTGCTCGGGCTGCGTTATACAAATTCATCAAGTGCGCAAGTATCAACAGCACAATGCCTGCCCCAATTGCAAGTCTAAGAATATCTAACACGTCATGAATAGGACTTAGCCAGAAAAATTGCCCAAAGAATGGATGATGTGGCAGGATCTCTTCAAACCCAAATATACTGCCATATAGGAACCCAAAGATCGTGCCACTTAAACCACAAGCGACCAGGAGCCCGCCCAGGGCCGATCTGCGGGACAGGAACCAGCCAATGGCAGCCAGCACGAGTCCGTGACCCACATCGCCAAACATCGCCCCATAGAGCAGTGGAAACGTCACAAAGATCAGGGCAGTAGGATCAATCTCCTCGTAGCGGGGCCGCGCATAGGTATTAACCAGCAATTCAAACGGGCCGAGAAAACCAGGGTTTCGCAACGCAACCGGGACGTTTGAACGCCCTCCTGTACGCTCCGCCGGAATTGCCTCGATCAGGATCTCTTTGGAGGCTTGTTTTAGCCGCTGCGTTAAGGTTTCCAGATCAGCACTTGGAACCCAACCTACCACTACATAGGTGTGACGAAGCTGGCCGAACCGCGCGATCGCATCCGCGATCAGTCGGCTCACATGAACGTCCCACAATAATTTATGCAATTCTTTCCTGTGGGTATCAGCCAATCTCCCCAGAATGCGGTCCAATTCCGAAATTTTTTCTTTGGAGGTCTCAATCGCTTTACGAATCGATTCAGTGATCTCTGCCGGAGTGCCAGCGAATTCTTCCGGCAGGGTCAGGGGATTCAAATACGCGCTTTTCACAGCGCGATCGATAATATCCGAATTACTTCGTGGACCCAGCAGCCACACAACAGGTTTCTTGGGATCTTCACGCAATGTAAAAAATGCATGGGGAACTCTGGACAGGCTTGTTTCCAGCCTGCTCACATTTTCTGCAGGGATGATTCCCAGCACCGAGTGCAAATAATTGGATTTACGCAATGCGCCAACATCAACATTTGTATCAGCAATTGGTTCCAGTTGATGGAGTTGGCTTTCAAGCTGCTCCAGTATCTTCTTTTCGGCAGCCAGTTGATCACTTGTCTGCTTCACTTCCGCTTCAATGCGATCCACAGCAGACTGAATGGGCTCCAAATCAGCAATTGAATCAAAATCAGAAGGTCCAGAATATTCCTCTTCCAGATTCAAGTTCTGCATGATCACCTGGATACGGCGCTCCAACGTGGAAAAACTGGCAGCTGTTTCCTGCCAGGTATTCGGTCCGAGATTTTCCAGCCCTAAATAGGTGCTATCGATCTGGTGAAAAACCCCGCGGTTGCCCAATACTTTCGTCACAGCCAAAAGGTCTTTGGATGGGACGATCAATTCAACTTCAGTCATTGCTTCGGGAAAGAACATATCATCTCCGTGTAGACAACAAGGTTATCAGTCCGACTCGTTTAATTTTATGTGCTCAAGAAGCCGAGCACATAACGACTATTCCAAAAATTATCTGCTAGTTAGGCAGATCTATCTTCAATAAAAATGGGCGATATTCATCATCCGGCATATTTGAGGACTTTGCTTCCAGTAGGACGATCAAATCCTGCACTTCGAGATCGCTCATCACCAGAAAAGCCAGTGGAATTCCAATGTGGAATGGGCTTCCCACAAAGGCTGCCAGGCATTGTTTCATGAGCTGGCGCTTGAGCAGGACCTCCAGTTTTGGCAGGCCAGTCTGAGGATTCTCGAGGAGGGCATTTACATCCGCAATTCCGGGGTAAATACGCGTGACTATAGAGGCAATATCTGCCCCTGCAGCAATTGCCCGAATATCTGAATCCTGCACTCGATAACCAAAAGGCAAGGTATAGTTTACTATTTCTTCTTCAGAGAGTTTGTGATACACCCGGTAACGGATTGCCCACATCAGGTTATTCATATCAAGCAGCGAGCCGATAATTTTCACACCATGCTCTTGATCCGGCCCTGTCAGTTTTTTCGCTTCTGCCCACAAGCGACGCCAGTAACCCAAATCCAGCGCCACCTCAAGCGGAAAGAGGTTCTGCTCTGCTGAATATCTTTTCATTGCGAAAGAAAGGGTTTCTTCGTACGGAGTCCCCTGCAACAAATCGACTGCTGTAGCCACACTGCCAGATTCAACCATTGCCTGCGCGGGCAACACAGTGGTTGAACCTAGGGGAAAGAGCACATCGCGCACTCTGTCCCAATGCCCTGTTTCAGCATTCCACGCTGAAACGGTCATAATACTACGCAAAACCGCTTTCAGGTTGCCTATTTCATAATAGCGATATAACTGCTTCACCAATGGACGAGTTTGCACTGGTGACATTTGGATGACGCTGTAAAATGAATCAGCTAACTTCCTTTTGATGTGGGTGATTACACGGCGTGGATTGATATCTTTATCCTTGAGACCCTCAAGATAGGGTCCATATGCCGTGCTTTTGAGCGAGTTAAATAAGGATAAGAAATCCGGCGAATCACTCAACCGGATCATATCCTGCGGTGTGAGCAAATCGGCATACATTGCCCTCACGCGCGCACTGATTGCCGCATAGTCCGCAACACCACCGCCCATAAATTAAGCCCTGCCGATCACGCGCTCTAGAACATACGCCACAGCTTTGTCAAAGTTGGCATTCGCCAGCGTTTCAATCTCACTATTCTTCTTGGTTACCTCGGCCAGTATTTCTTTTGCTTTATCCTCTGCTTGAGCTTGCGCAACGATCTGGCGAGCCTCTTCCTGGGCCTCTGCCTTCGCCTTCGCGATCAACGCTTGTGCTTCCTGTTCAGCTAAAACCGGCAACTCCTGCGCCTCGCGCTTTGCCTTTTCATGGATTTCCTGAGATCGTTTTTCTATTTCAAGCACCTGCTGGATATGTTTGTTATTCATTTCGATGTCACCTCACTGGAATACGTGCGTTGCAATCTACCGCTTGTCCCATTAATTACTAAGCTTTCAAAATAACCCGCGGGCTAAAATGCAAATTTGCAATTTAGAGACGCATGTTATGCATGCGTGTGGCACTCCGTAATTGTAAAGCAAAAATAGTTCATCATCAAGGCTTGACCCAAAATCTGACTACCAATCGCAAATTTGATAATCCTGATTTTGATTGTGTTATTATGCACAATTATAATAAGGAAATTCACAAATGTCAAATATCAATTGACATTCGCCTCTTTCTGGTTTTCGAGCCTGATTCCGTTATTGAGCCAAAAGTTCAAAGTCATTCTGCTTCCAGCAAAATCTACATATATTCTTCACATTTCTACGACCATATCTTTACATCTATTCGCTATACTTACTTTAGATAAGCTCGACCATGGGAAAGGATGACCACAGTTTCAAAGATTTTATATTTTGTGTTTCCTCAATGCATTGATCAAATTCCTTTTCAAAAGCGGGGGCCCCATCTGTCGAAATTGGTATACTGAATGTAGGAGTTATTGAATGGCAAAAACTATCATGGTCGTGGATGATGAAAAGCGGCTGGTATCGCTGGTCGAAAGTTATCTGACGCAGGAAGGCTATCGGGTAGTGACTGCTCACAACGGAAAGGATGCGCTGGCTGCAGCACGCCGAGAAAAACCAGACCTCATCGTCCTCGATG
>Ga0105243_10003355_pt1 | contig 12986 bp, 9 predicted proteins | sample KBSM34metaG_FD_81525 | JGI IMG/M metagenome (GOLD analysis project Ga0105243, IMG submission 81525) | Miscanthus rhizosphere microbial communities from Kellogg Biological Station, Michigan, USA - KBS M3-4 metaG | ecosystem: Host-associated > Plants > Roots > Rhizosphere > Soil | place: Michigan...
CGCCCACGACCTTGCCGTCGACGAGCTTGGCGTCGTTGGCGAGCAGGAAGGGCAGGATCGCCTGCTCGATCGTGTTGGTGTTGCCGGCTGTGTGCTTGACCTCGCCCTCCAGGCCGTAGCCCCTTCCGGTGATCTCATAGCGGTCCGTGGGGTCGATCACCTCGACGACCGTGACCTGGTTCAGCGTGAGGGTGCCGGTCTTGTCGGAGTTGATCGCGGAGGTCGAGCCCAGCGTCTCAACCGAGGCAAGGCTCTTCACGACGGCGCCCTGCGCGGCGAGGTTCGTAGACCCCCTCGACAGGATCACCTGCAGCACAGTGGGCATCGCCATCGGCACAGCGGCCAGCGCCAACGCGATCGCCGTCGTGAAGATGGTCTGCGTCGACTGATCACGGGAGATCCCGAGGGCGAACATGACCGCGATCGTCAGACCCGCGGCACCCGCGATCCACAGCGTCAACGTGTCCAGCTGCGCGGTCAGCGGGGTCTTCAGCGTCGGCGTCGACTTCAACAGCCCGGAGATCTTCCCCACCTCCGTGTCGGCACCCGTCCCGGTGACGATCATCACACCGCTTCCGTGCGTGACAGGAGAGTTCATGAACGCCATGTTCGACTGGTCTCCCACGCCTGGCTTCGGATCATCGGCGATCACCTCGGCGCTCTTCGACGCGGGAACGCTCTCACCAGTCAGGCCGGACTCGTCGATTTGCAGGGACGCGGCCTCGATGATCCGACCGTCAGCGCAGACCTGGTCACCCGCCGCGAGCAGAACGACGTCGCCAACGACCACCTGGTCGCCGTCGATCTCTACTTCCGCGCCGTCCCGACGAACCCGGGCGGATGCCTTGAGCATCGACTGCAAGGCGTTCATGGCGCTCTCCGCCTTGCCCTGCTGGCGCATCCCGCCAAGCGCGTTGAGCGCGGTGATTGCCAGGACGACGACCCCCGTGGCGATCTGGCCGATCAGCATCGAGGCGACCGCCGCCGCGACGAGGATGATCTGCATGTAGCTGCGGTACTGGGCCAGGAACTGCCTCCAGCCCGGCACCGTCGCCTCGGCAGGAAGCGCATTAGGCCCGTTCTTCGTCAGCAACCCGGCGGCCTTCGCCGCCGAGAGGCCCTTGGCGGGATCGACGTCGAGCTTCGTCGTCACTTCCTCCGTCGTCATGGCATACCAGCCCGTTGCAAGAGCATCACTCGCCCTCGGGGCCACGGGGCTCTCGGTCATCGCCAGGTCCTTTCCTTCGCTTCCAAGGGGCTGCTATGGACGCTTGCTTGCCTGCTTCCCTAGAACGGCGTCGGGATGTTGGGTTTCGACGAGTCCGGCTCGATGTACGCGTGGTGGCTCGGCGGCTTGGGCATCTTGACGTCCGGGGCTGGGAGCGGTTCGTAGGGGATCTGGCTGAGCAGGTGGGTGATGATGTTGAGCCGGCCGCGCCTCTTGTCGTCGTTGTGCACGATGTGCCACGGCGCCCACGCCGAATTGGTGGCGGCGAACATCGCGTCGCGGGCGCGGAGGTAGTCGTAGCGGCGGCTGTAGGACTTCAGGTCCGTGGGCGAGAGCTTCCAGACCTTGCGCGGGTCGTCGATCCGGCTCTCGAGCCGCCGGGTCTGCTCGTCGCGGCTGACGTTGAGGAAGTACTTGATCAGGATGATCCCGTCGTCGACCATCGCCTTCTCGACCTGCGGAGCCAACTCGAGGAACCGCTCGGTCTGCTCGGGAGTGCAATAGCCCATCACCGGCTCGACGCCGGCGCGGTTGTACCAGCTGCGGTCGAAGATGGCGACTTCGCCGGCCGACGGGAAGTGGGCGATGTAGCGCTGGATGTACATCTGCGACCTGACCCGCGCATCCGGGGCGGGCAGGGCGATGTGTTTGAACACCCGCGGGCTCGTTCGCTCCGTGATCCGCCGGATCGTGCCGCCCTTGCCCGCAGAGTCCACACCCTCGAACACGACGCACACCCTCGCGCCGGTCGCCTTGACCCACTCCTGCATCGCCACAAGCTCGCCCTGAAGGACTCTCATCTCCCGTTCGTACTCCTTCCGCTTCATCTTCCCGGAACGACTCGCCTCGACCCCGACACGTGCAGCTGAAGGATCCGGCGCATCCACCTGGTCGTGATCTTTCTTGTCCTTCGCCTTCCTCTTCTTCTTCCGGTTCGACTTGCCCATCTGTCACACCCCCACAGCTTCGCTGACTCGAAATGACCCATCCACGACGACATCCCCATCATTGACGGACAACCCGTACGGGGGACATCATCACTCACGACTTGGACCCAGGCTTCATCCGGGTGAGGTGAAGAGCGAGTTGTGAACCGCGACGACCGTTGCGAAGAGGACGGGGCGGCTCTCATGAACGTTTCATCTGGGTTTCGTAGCGTCAGAGCTCGATCCCGAAGGAGAGGGAGCCCGGGCTCGACGGGCCAATCGTCGTTGGGTGCTCTGACTAGCCCGCATCGAGCAGCGGGCCCGCGCACGTCAATCAGCGCACCGTAGTTCCGCGGGCGCTAACGCGGAGTTTCCTCCTTTGCCTTAACACACGACCTGGCCGATGTGCGTGCAGACCTCGCTTATGGGACTCGAGCAGTCGGGCGCGCAAGATGTTGGTGGACGAACTGCACCGCCATCGATCCTTCGCCCACGGCTGCTGCGCACCGTTTGCTGGACCCCGACCGGACATCGCCGGCTGCGAAGATGCCAGGCACGCTTGTTTCGAGCAAGCTGTCGGCCCCGACGGTGTCGCCGGTGACGATGAAGCCGTCAGCCGCGCGCGCGACGGCGTCGTCCAGCCATTCCGTGCACGGTTCTGCGCCGAGGAAGAAGAAGAGCGCAGTGAACGGCAGCTGCTCGCCGCTCTTCAGTGTGACCGCCTCGAGCTGCCCGTTCGCTCCATGAAGTGCGGCGATCTCGCTGCGGTCGCGGACAGCAACGCCGTAGCGGTCCAGCTCGTGAATGAGGTAGTCGGACATCGTTTCGCCCAGGTTGGCGCGGCGGTGGATTAGCGTCACGAGCGCTCCTCCGCGGGCGAGCCAGACGGCGGCTTGCCCTGCGGAGTTGCCGCCGCCGACGACGGCAACACGCGAGGCGCCACACGACTGCGCCTCGGGCGGCCCGACCGCGTAGAACACGCTCACGCCCTCGTAGTCCGCGAGATCATCGAGGGGGAGCCGTCGGTAGGAGGCGCCGGTGGCGAGCACGACGGCGCGCGCGGCGATCTCTTGACCCTCTTCGAGTCGTACGATGTGTCGTCCGTTGCCGGTTTCGAGCTCGACGGCGCGGTAGGGGGTCGCGGGTCGTGCGCCGAACTTTCGCGCCTGGCTGACGGCCCGGCTGGTGAGCTCCGTGCCGCTGATGCCGGCGGGGAAGCCGAGATAGTTCTCGATCCGGCGCGACGATCCGGCCTGGCCGCCCAATGCAGTGCTTTCGACGATCAGCGTGTCGAGCCCCTCTGACGAACCGTAGACCGCGGCGGCGAGGCCGGCGGGCCCGGCGCCTACGACCAGCAGGTCGACTTCCTCGCGCGGCGCGAGCTCGCGGCCGACCCCGAGCGCGCGCAGCAGCTCGCCTCGCGATGGGTGCAGCAGCTCGATCCCGCCGGGGAGCCGAACGATTGGGGGCTCTGCTCCGCCCGCCGGCTGGTCGTCATGCCAACTGAATGGGAGCCGGTTCGCGCGAACGAAGTCCAGCATCTGCATCGTCGCCGCGGATGCGCGAGGTCCGACGATCTCGAGGCCGATTCCTTCGACGCGTTGGAGCGCCTCTCGCCGGGCGATGAAGGTCGAGAGGACAAGGTCGCTAAGCGGACCATCGTCGAACAACAGCTCGCGCAATGCGTCTCGGTCAACCGCGATGTAGCGCAGGGGTTTCGTCACGACCGCGTTCACGAAGACCGTCTGCCCCGAGAGAAGGTTCAGCTCGCCGAGAAAGCTCGAGGCCCCGTGGCGCACGATCTCGTTTCCGTCCGCGTCGACGATCGCGACTTCGCCCTCAAGAATGGCTATGAAGGGGTAGACCGTGTCGCCGACCCGGTACAGCACGTCGCCGACGGCCGCGGTCCGCTCCTCGCCCAGAGCGCCGAGTCTCGCCAACTGCGAGGCGGAGAGCGAGGGAATCGGGGGAACGCTCATTCGGAGAGGGTAACCCTGCGCTCTCGGTGCGCGTCGAGCGCCCGCCCGAATTGCTGCACGCCTAGCCTTGTCGCCAGCTCGTCTTAGCGGTGGGGCCCACGCTCAGACCCCCTGCCGGACCAGTTCGCCGTAAAAGGTCCGGCCGTTCGCCGAGGTTCGTTCGGAATCGACGATGCTCAGACGTTCGCCCGCGATGGTGACGCGTCGGACCTGGTCCTCGCCTTGCCAGTTGCCGAAACCGTCCACGATCGTTCGGCCTTTCCGAACGATCGTTCGGCCTTTCCGCAGGCGTTCCTAGCCGGTTCGGAGGCTTGCGATTGCCCGCTCGATTGTTTCGGCGTGCTGTGCCTTTGCCCGTGCTCGTTGCCTAGATAGTCAACTTTCGCCGAGACGCTAAGACTGGTGCGCCCGAAACCGGGCTTCTCTTTGGGTCTTCAACGTTCCAGTTGCTCAGGTCCGGCGGCCGCGGCCCGAGTTCGAGGTTGCATTCCTCGCGACCTCTGTCACCATCATTCGCGAGAAGGGATGTTGTCCGGGATCGTCGGCAGGGAAGAGGAACTCGCCTCTCTAAACGCCTTCGTGGCAAACTTCCACGAGGGACCTGCGGCACTCATGCTGGAGGGCGAGGCAGGGATCGGGAAGTCGACGCTCTGGCACGCAGCCGTCACGGCCGCGCGTGAGCGAGGCCTGCTTGTGCTCTCGTCTCGACCGGCGGAGGCCGAGCGCAACCTGGCGCACATGGCGTTGGGAGATCTGCTCGATGACGTCCTCGACGACGTCCTGCCGCTGCTGTCAGTGCCGAGGCGGCGCGCGCTCGAGGTCGCGCTCCTGCGAGAGGAGGCGTCGGGTGACTCGGTTGATCACCGCGCGCTCGCGGTGGGGGTTCGCGACGTGCTCCAGCTTCTGAGCAGGCACGAGCCGCTTCTCATCGCCGTCGACGACGCCCAGTGGCTCGACCCTGCGTCGTCGAGCGCGCTTAGGTTCGCGCTGCGAAGACTGGATGCCAGCCCGGTTCTCTTGCTGCTTGCCTGGCGGCACGTTGATGCGACCCAGCCGTCGGAGCTGGAGCGACCGCTCGGATTGGAACGCGTCCAGCGGGTGCCCGTCAGGCCGTTCAGCGTCGGCGCGCTGCATCGGCTCCTTCACGACCGCCTCGGGAGTTCCTTCGCCCGCCAGACGTTGCTCCGCGTGCACGAGCGGTCGGGCGGAAATCCGTTCTTCGCCTTGGAGTTGGCGCGCGTTCTCGAAGAGGAGAGCGACCCCCTCGAGCCGCTCCGGGTTCCGGAGACCTTAGACGAGCTCGTTCGCGCGCGGCTCTCCAGGCTTCCCGCGGCCACACGCGACGCGCTTGCGCTCGCCTCTGCGCTTGGGACGCCATCGGTATCGCTTCTGGAACGTGCGGGGGTCACGCTGGACGCACTCGACCCGGCGTTCGCCGGGCACGTCATCGAACGCGAGAACAGCACCATTCGCTTCACGCATCCGCTGCTGTCGTCGGTTCTCTACCGCGATCTCGGCCAGGAGCGTCAGCGTGTACACGAGCGGCTCGCAGAGATCGTTGAAGACCCGTTAGAACGCGCCCGTCACCTCGCGCTCTCGCGCCAGACGCCCGACACTGCCGTTGCCGCCGTGCTCGACGATGCCGCGAAGGTCGCGACCGAGCGCGGCGCGTCCGCTTTCGCGGCCGAGCTCGCCGACCGCGCCCTCCGGCTGACGCCGACGGATCGGCGTGAAGATCGGCACCGTCGAGCGCTCGCTGCGGGCCATGCGCATCACGCCGCAGGCGAGTGGCCGCGCGCGCGCACGATCGTGAGCGAGCTCCTCGAGGAGAGCGACATGGGCGCCGAGCGCGCCGATGCTCTCCTCCTCCTCGCCCAGCTCGAGGGTCTCGACCGCGCCGTCGCGCTGCTCGAGGAGGCCCTGCACGAGGCGGCCTCGCGCCCCGCGCTCCAATCGCTAATCCACGTTCGGCTCGCCTGGGCGTCGCGTTTCAAAATGGGCTTCGCTGCGGCGGCCGCGCATGCGCAAGCTGCGCTCGACCTCGCCGACAGCCTCGACGACGACGCGCTCCGGGTGGGTGCGCTCGCGATGCTCACGTTTCTCCGATGCCCCGTCGGCGATCCCGAGGCGTCGAGGTACGCGGCGCGAGCCCACGACCTTGCGACCGCCGTCGGCGATCCGGAGCTGCTTAAGGAGGCGATCGTCGCGCAATGCAACGTGCTCGGAGTACGCAATGACATCGACGGCGAACGCGCGTTGCTCGAGCGCGCGTACCATGACTGGCGCCAGCGGGACGAGCTTTGGGCGGCGGACGCTCTCTTCGGGCTCGCCTGGGTCGAGCTGTGGGGCGGCCGCTGGCGTCTGGCGGCCGAGTACGCCGACCGCGCACATCAGATTCAAATCCAGTACGGGCTCGAGGTGCCGTGGGTACACCTCCCGCTGGCGGCTGTCGCCGCCCACCGGGGTCAGCTTGATCTCGCCCGCGAACATTCGGAGCGAGCGCTGCAGCTCGGGGAGGAGCAGTTCGGGCTGCATACTCCCGTCCATCTCGGGATCCTCGGCGTCGTCGCCTTGCAGGGGGACGATTTGGGCGCGGCCGTGGAGCGCTTTAGCGAGGCCGCCGCTGTGACGAGGAGGCTCAGTTGGCGCGAGACGATGCAACGCTGGTGGGTGCCCGACCACGTCGAGGCGCTGCTTGAACTCGACCGCGTGGACGAGGCGGTTGGAATCCTCGATGCCTGGGAGGGCGACGCGGCGCGTTTCGGGCGCAAGCGGATGCTCGCGCACGCAACGCGGTGCCGCGGCCTTGTGGCCGCCGCTCGAGGGGCCGTCGACGACGCAGCCTCGCTCCTGGAGGAGGCCGTCGCGCAGCACGAGCACGCCGGCGATCGCTTCGGGCAGGCCCGCGCTCAGCTCGCGTTCGGCGTCGTCCGCAGGCGTCAGCGCCAGAAGCGCGACGCCCGGGATGCCATCGGCGCGGCCCTCGCCGGCTTCGAGCGACTTGGCGCAGCGACCTGGATCGCTAAGGCGCGCGCCGAGCTCGGCCGGATCGGCGGCCGCAAGCGCGTCGAGGGGCTGACGGCCGCGGAGCGCCGAGTCGCCGCGCTCGTCGCCGAGGGCCGCACGAACCGCGAAGTCGCCGCTGCTCTCTTCCTCGGCGAGCGCACGGTCGAGACCCATCTGTCGCACGTTTACGCCAAGCTTGGAGTGCGTTCGCGGGCGGAGCTCGCGCGGACGTTTCGACCTGACGAGCAAAGTTCAGGGGGACTCACGATTTCAAGCTGACCGCAGCAGCCTAGCGTTGGCGGCATGCCGAGCTACCTCGTCGAAGCCTTCCTCGCACGCGGCGCCGCAGGCGAGCGCCAGGCGCGCGAGCGCCGAGCGCGTTCGGCCGCCGAACAGATGACGCGGGAGGGAACGCGCGTCTGCTTCGAGCGATCAATCCACGTTCCAGAGGACGAGATCTGCTTCTTCGCATTCGCCGCCGCATCGGGCCGTGATGCCGTAGTCGCCGCCGAGCTGGCAGGACTCGAGCCGCTTCGCGTTGTCGAGGCGATCTCGTCGCGAAAGGAGGAGCAATGAAAGCGAGATCGTTCGTGGCGGCGCTCGTCGCGCTTTTGGGGACGGCGGCCTTCGCCAGCGCCCGGCCAGGTGTCGGTGCGCCACCGCAGACGCAGTGTGCACCTGGGGCGGCGATGTCCGCGGCGATGACACCCGTCGCCTACTGGAGCACCGAAGCACGGTGCGCGATCGTTCCGGCCGGCCCGGGCGGGATCTTCGGCTCCGAGAACTTCGGCAACAAGTTCCCGGGCGAGGCCGCCGTGTACATGGGCATCGTCCACGTTGCGATCTACAACGCAACGGTCGCGATCGAGGGCGGGTTCCGACCATATGCAATGGCCGTCACCATGACCTCCGAGGCCAAGCTGCGCGCGAAGACGGGCTGGTTTGCATGGGCCGGTTGGCGCCTCGGTCACGGGGACTGGAGGCCCTACGGCAAAACCAATCGGAACGTAAGGCCGCGTGTCCCGCGCATGATCCCGCGCTCGTGGTGGGCGCGACTGGCCAAGTTCCTGGCTTCCGCGCCGGCGGACCCATCTCCAGCCGCGGCGATCGCGGCTGCCGCCTACGACACGCTCGTCGGTCTACAGGCCACGCTCCGCCTGGATTCAGGTGGGCGGGCAATCCTCAACGACGACTACACCGCGTACCTGGCCGGGATTCCCGACGGGAAGGCGAAAGACGACGGGATCGCGATCGGCGAGGAGATCGCCAAGGCTGTGCTCACCAAGCGCGCGAACGACGGCCTCGAGAAGAACCCGACCCTCGGCGACCTGAACCCTCCGGCTCCAGGTCTGGGCGTCTGGCAACCCGCCCCGGCTCCCGCCCCCGTGCTCGGCCTTCGCCTTCCCGGAGTCCGGCCGCTCGCACTGCGGAGCGCCTCGCAGTTCCGGCCGGAGGGTCCGAGCGCGCTGACCAGCCGGGAATACGCCGAGGACTTCAACCAGGTCAACGACCTTGGCCGATTCGACAGCACAACGAGGACGGCCGAGCAGACGACGCAGGCGCGCTTCTGGACCGACCACGACATCAGGCAGTGGAACGACGGCATGCTCAGCCTCGCCGCCGCCCGCGGCCTCGACCTCGTTCAGACGGCGCGTATGCTCGCGATGGCGCACGTCGCCGGCGGGGACGCGATGATCGCCTGCTTCGACGCCAAGTACCACTACTGGTTTTGGCGTCCCTACCAGGCGATCCCACAGTCGGGTAGCGACGACAACCCGGCCACTCAGCCCGATCCGAGTTGGCGGCCGCTCGGCGCTACACCGAACTTCCCCGAGTACCCCTCTGCCCATGCCTGCCACAGCTCCGGTGTTGTCGGGGCGCTGGACGCGTTCTTCGGCACCGACAAGGTGCCCTTTACGCTCGACAGCCGCGTCACCCATACGACGCGCACGTACACCCAGCTCCAAGGCGTGATCAAGGACGTCGACCTGGCGCGCGTGCTCGTCGGCTTCCACTTCCGCAACTCCGACCTGCAGGGTTCGAACCTCGGCCGGAAGGTTGGCGGCTACGTCGCCAAGAACCTCTTCCAGCCACTCGGAGGACGCAACGTTCTTCACCTTGCCCGCATCAACGTGAAACGGGAGCAGCGATGAGCGCGGTTGATAAAGGGCCGACGGGTTCTCGCTACAGCAGGCGCAGCCTTCTGAAGCGCGCGGGGGCGAGTGCGGGCGCGCTGGCGTTGTCGGGCGGTGCCGGCGCCGTGATGGCACCGCGCGCAGTGGCGGCCCGAAGTGCGACGGTGTCGACGAGTCCGACGACCTTCGGTCGCATCTTTCCGACCCTGCCGCCGTTCGCGCCCGCGACCGACGCAGTGCGGGCGGCGCTCGCAGACCTGGGAAAGCCGGATGGACTCCTTGACGCGAGTGACGATCTGAGCAAGGGCCCCGTGCTCTTGATCACCGACCTGACCCTGAGCGCGAACAACCGCAACAACCCGAGGCATACGGCGGGCACGACCTTCTTCGGCCAGTTCGTCGACCACGACATCACCTTCGACACGACCTCGCGTCTGGGGGTGAGGACGGATCCAGCGCTGTCGGCGAACTCGCGGACGCCATCGCTCGACCTCGACTCGGTCTACGGGCAAGGCCCGGTCGCGAGCCCGCAGCTCTACGACCCGGCCGACCACGACAAGCTGCGGATCGACTTCGGGGGCCAGTTCGAAGACCTGCCTCGGGTCGACGGCGGCACGAGCACCGCGATCATTCCGGACCCGCGTAATGACGAGAACCTGATCATTGGCGGCCTGCAATGCGCGTTTATCCTCTTCCATAACAACGCGGTCGACTGGGCGCGCGACCGCGGTTACAAGGGTGGCTCGACATTCGAGCAGGCGCGACGGTTGACCACGTGGCACTACCACTGGCTGGTTGTGCACGAGTTCCTACCGCAGATCGTCGGACAGTCGATGGTGGACGACGTGCTCCGTAACGGTCGCCGCTTCTACAAGCCGCGGATGCGCGAAGGTTTCATCCCGGTCGAGTTTCAGACCGGCGCATACCGATTCGGACACAGCATGGTGCGCCCGTCCTACCGCGCGAACCTCAGGGGCGACAACGGCGCCCCATTCTTCGGGATGGTCTTCGATCGCGCCGGCGACGGCCAGACGGATCCGATTGACCTGCGCGGCGGCGTGCGCGCCGCGCGCCGCTTCATCGGCTGGCAGACCTTCTTCGACTTCGGCGACGGGCAAGTGAAGCCGAACAAGCGGATCGACACGAAGATCTCGACGCCGCTGTTCGACCTTCCGCTCGGGGCGATCGCAAGCCACGACACCCCGCAGGCGCTGCCGCAGCGAAACCTGCTGCGCCACCTGACCTGGAGCCTGCCGTCCGGGCAGTCGATCGCCACCGCGATGCGTATTACCCCGATCGGCAAACACGAACTGGGCGAGTTGAAACCGTACCGCTTCGACAAGAGCACGCCGCTCTGGTACTACGTGCTCAAGGAGGCGGAGTTGATCGAGGACGGGCTCCAACTCGGCCCAGTCGGCGGACGGATCGTCGCCGAGGTGCTCGTCGGACTACTGCAGAGCGACACCGTGTCGTATCTGGTGCAGAAGCCAAAGTGGACGCCGACGCTGACCTCCGCCGGGTCGTCGTTCCGGATGAAGGACTTCTTGACGTTCGCGGGTGTCGATCCCGCGAGCCGCGGGCAGTAGTCCGCAGACCTGCAGGTCTCTTGGAGAGCCCTCTTCCGGACTCGAACCGGAGACCCCCTCCTTACCATGGAGGTGCTCTACCAACTGAGCTAAGAGGGCGGAACAACCGATGGTTGCAACGGGGATGGTATCCGGAGATCGGGCCCCAGGAAACCGTCTGTGCAGCGGGTGTGCAGGACCTCCTAGTGGTCGATGACTCCGCTTAACGTGCCGGTACTAACGCCCGTCGTCTGATCCAACGTACTTTTCAGTGTGAAAACGCCGGTTGCGTCAGCGAAGCGTCCCGCACCGCCTGTGATTGTGTAAACCTCGACGATCGAGAGCGTGGTGGGACTCGTCCGGGTCGCTTGCCCGGCGACCGTGGCCAACAAAGTGTCCCCGTTTGCGGCCGTGAATGTTGCGGCCCCGGTGGACGACAAGGTCGGAAGGTTGATCACCATCGTCACGTGCTCCGTGTACCGGCCGAGATACGTGGCGGTGCCCGTGCCTTGCCGATCCAAGAAGCGGGTCGGGAAAACGATTTGTCCCGTTTCAACCGCGTTAACGGTTCCCTTGAATGGCGTCTCAGCCGCCACGGCGCTGACCGCGACGCTCGCCAGCGAGACCGCGAAAACAGCGACCAGGCCGATGAGCCGCGAGTAGCGAATCTTCATCTCGTTCCCCCCTTTGGAAGCGGTCGGCCGTAGATGGCCAACACGCTGTGCTCCACCATAATCCCTTGTGGCATAAGAAACAAGATGCGCCCTCCGCATCGCGAAGGACCCGTCGCGAGCACGGGCGCGGGCCACGCATCGCAACCGCAGCGCAGGGTCACGCCACCCGATTTTATCTAGCGTCGTGCAGCGTCTGTGCCGCTTTGGCGCCAGCGTCGAAAAAGTACGTCCCTTTGATCCCAGATCGCTGGATATCGCTCGGGACGACTAGACGGCTCCGTTGTGCAGAGGTGTGAACTTTGTTTTCGGCTTAACCATGCCGCCGCCGTTCCTTACCATGGAGGTGCTCTACCAACTGAGCTAAGAGTGCGGGCGAGGCCTTACTGTAGCCCGGATGAACGCGGCTGTCTCAGAGGGCTTCGTCGACTTCCGCGGCTACGGCACCTGGTACCAGGTGGCCGGCGAGCTCGGCTCCGGAACGATCCCCCTGCTCGCCTTGCACGGCGGCCCGGGGTCGACGCACAACTACTTCGGACCCCTCGAGGGTCTCGCGGCTGAGCGTCCCGTCGTCCTCTACGACCAGATCGGGTGCGGCAACTCGGATCGGCCGCAGGACATCGCGTGGACCGTGTCGGTGTTTCGCGAGGAGGTCGACACCGTCCGCGAACAGCTTGGCCTGGATCGTATCCACCTGCTCGGCACCTCGTGGGGCGGGATGCTTGCGCTCGAGCACGTGCTCTCGGGTGCGGAGGGGATCGTCGGCCTGATCCTGAGCTCGACGCTCGCGAATGTCGACCAGTGGGCAGCCGAGCAGATGGTGCTGCGCAACGCGCTTCCGCCGGATGTCGTCGAGGTCCTCGACCGCCATGATCGCGCCGGAACGTACGACGATCCGGAGTACGAGCGCGCGATGCAGGTCTACATGGACCGCCATTTCTATCGCGGCCCGCAGCCCCGCGAAGAGCTCGAGCGAATGAGCGAGGGCAGAGCGGTCGACGTCTATCGCGCGATGCAGGGCCCGAACGAGTGGACGATCACAGGAGCAATCAAAGGCTGGGACGTCCGCGACCGCCTGAAAGAGATCGACATCCCGACGCTGGTAGTCAGAGGGCGCCACGACATGTGCACCGACCCGATAGCGGAGACCCTGGTGAAAGGAATCCCCAACAGCCGAGAGGTCGTCCTGGAAGAAAGCTCCCACACACCGTGCCTAGAACAATCGAACGAGTACCTGGCCGCCATCAGCAAGTTCATGAAAGAAGCCGAGACGATGTAACCGCCGACGCGGCCGGCTTAGCCGGACGCGTCCACAACGGCCACGAATCGAACCCGAACGCTGGGAAATCATCATGGCCGCGAAGCGGCCGGATTTCCCAGCGGAGAGTGGGGGCGGGAGGATTCGAACCTCCGTAGGCTGAGCCGACGGGTTTACAGCCCGTTCCCTTTGGCCGCTCGGGCACACCCCCTTGGGGA
>Ga0105243_10003356_pt1 | contig 12985 bp, 10 predicted proteins | sample KBSM34metaG_FD_81525 | JGI IMG/M metagenome (GOLD analysis project Ga0105243, IMG submission 81525) | Miscanthus rhizosphere microbial communities from Kellogg Biological Station, Michigan, USA - KBS M3-4 metaG | ecosystem: Host-associated > Plants > Roots > Rhizosphere > Soil | place...
ATGTCCTCACGTTCGACTGCTACGGGACGCTGATCGACTGGGAGACGGGGCTGCTGGCGGCGCTGCGGGACGCGCTTCCGGAGGCGGACGTGGGCGATGACGAACTGCTCGAGAGCTACGCGGTTCACGAGGCGCAGGCCGAGCAGCCGCCGTACCGGTCCTACCGGGAGGTGCTCGCGACGGGCGTCCGCGGCGTCGCTGCGGACCTCGCCCTCGAGGTGGACGACGAGGCCGTCGCGCGGTTCGCCGAGTGCGTGCGCGACTGGCCCGCCTTCCCGGACAGCGCCGAGGCGCTCGGCCGTCTGCACCAGCGTTATCGGCTCGGCGTGATCACGAACTGCGACACCGATCTCTTCGCGGTGTCGAACGAGAAGCTCGGACTGACCTTCGATTGGGTCGTCACCGCGGAGATGGCGCGGAGCTACAAGCCTGCGCCTGCCGGGTTCGAGCTCGCGTTCGAGACGATCGACGTCCCGCGGGAACGGATCCTCCACGTCGCGCAGAGCCTCTTCCACGACCACGTCACGGCGAAGGAGCTCGGGCTGACGACGGTCTGGATCGACCGGCGCCACGACCGACCGGGGGCGGGCGCGACTCCGTCGGCCGAGGCTGCTGCCGACGCGACCTACCGGAGCATGCAGACCTTCGCGGACGCGGTCAGCGCGCCGCGGCCCTGACCTCGGTCTCGACCGGCACCTCGGGCAGCGACTCCTCGATGGGCGGGGCGCCCTTGCCGAGCGTCGTCCGGAGCGGCACCTCTTTCAGGAACCAGGCGAGCACGGCCGGGACGATCGCGATCACCGCTCCGACCACGAAGACGCCGTGGAGCGCGTTCGCGAAGATCTGCAGGAAGTCGGCGCGCACCTCGGGCGGCAGCTGCTTCGCGCGGGCGGGGTCGATCGCGCCGACGTCGCCGAGCTTCGCGATCACGTCCGCCGGAAGACGGGACAGCTCGCCCGCGAGGCGCGAGGCGAAGATCGCGCCGAAGAGCGCGACGCCGAACGAGCCGCCGACCGAGCGGAAGAAGGTCGCGGTCGACGTGACGACGCCGATGTCCTGCGGGCGTGCGTCGTTCTGGACGATCAGCACGAGCACCTGCATGACGAGCCCGAGCCCGATGCCCACGATCGCCATGTAGAGCGAGGCAACCCATGCGTTGGAGTCGACATCCAGGCGCGAGAGGAGGAACATCCCGAGCACGAGCACGACCGTGCCGACCAGCGGGAAGATCTTGTAGCGGCCGAAGCGAGTGATCGCACGACCCGAGAGGATCGCCGCCGTCAGCAGGCCGCCCATCAGCGGGATCATCCGCAGGCCGGAGCTCGTCGCGCTCGCCCCGTAGACGAGCTGGAGGAAGAGGGGCAGGTAGATGATCGCCCCGAACATCGCCATCCCGATCATGAAGCTCATCCCGGTCACGAGCCGGAACGTGCCCGAGTCGAAGAGCGTCAGCGGGATGATCGGCTCCGCGGCGCGGCGCTCCTGCCAGATGAACGCGACGAGCATCGCGGCGCCGCCGACCGCGAGCCCGATGATCTCCGGCGAGTCCCAGGCGTACTGGTTGCCGCCCCACGTCGTCATGAGGATCAGCGCCCCGACGCCGCCGGCGAGAAGGCCTGCGCCCAGGTAGTCGATCTTGTGCCGCGTGTGCGGCACGTGCAGGTGGAGCCGCGTAGTCACGATCACGAGCGCGAGCGCGCCGATCGGCATGTTCACGTAGAAGACCCAGCGCCACGAGAGGTTGTCGACGAGGAAGCCCCCGAGGAGCGGGCCCGCGACGGACGAGACCGCGAAGACGGCGCCCATCAGGCCCATGTAACGGCCGCGCCGCCGCGGCGGGATGATGTCCGCGAGGATCGCCTGCGCGCCCACGATCAACCCGCCCGCGCCGAGACCCTGGAGTGCGCGGAAGAGGATCAGCTGGAGCATCGTCTGCGAGAGGCCGGAGAGCATCGAGCCCGCGAGGAAGATCACGATCGCGGCGATGAAGACGGGCTTGCGCCCGAGCATGTCGCCGAGCTTGCCGTAGAGCGGCGTCGAGACCGTCGCGGCGAGCAGGTACGCCGTCACGACCCACGAGAGGTGGTCGAGGCCACCGAGCTCGCCGACGATCGTCGGGAGCGCGGTGGAGACGATCGTCTGGTCGAGCGCGGCGAGGAACATGCCGAGCATCAGCGCGACGAAGACGGTCGTCAGTGCCCTGCCCTGGAGCCCTTCGTCCGGGATCTCGACGGTCGGCGTGCCGTTGCCGTCGCTCATCGCCGCTCGCGGTCGAGAAGCTTGTTCATCTGCGGCCGCGTCAGCGGGCCGCGGGGGAGGGGGGTCGCGCCATCGGCGCGGAGCCCATCGAGCAGGAGGCCGAGGTAGCGGCGCCAGAGATCGGGCGAGACGCAGCGCGACGCCTCGATCACGCGGCCGCCGGTCATGAAGACGAGCGGCATGTCCTCCGGCACGAAGTCGGAGCGCAGCGAGCCGTCCGCCTGCGCGCGCTCGACGAGTCGGCGGACGAGCGGCCGCACGCGCCGCCTGACCTCGTCGCGCGCCTCGCCGTGCTCGGTGCCCGCGAGCAGCTCGCGCAGCGCGCGGTTCTCCGCGTGCAGCTCGAGCACCCGCTCGACGAACAGCGCAAAGCCCGTCCACGGATCCTCCTCGGCGAGGCCGTTCTCGGCCGCGGCCACGAACTCGCCGAGCGACTCGGCGATGACGGCCTCGACGAGCTCGTGCTTGGTCGGGAAGCGGCGGTAGAGCGTGCCCATCCCGACGCCGGCGCGCTGCGCGATCTGCTCGACCGACCCGTCGACTCCCTCGTCGGCGAAGACGGCGCGGGCCGCCTCGAGAATCCGTTCGCGATTCGCCCGCGCGTCGCGCCGGAGCGTCTGTTCCGTCGTTGGCACTCGAGGAGGGTAGCAGAAGCGGAGCGCGCGCTCCGCTTACCGCTACGCTGCCGCGGCCAGCCGCGATGCCAGCTCGCGCACGCTCGTCCTGAGCTCGTCGGGCGCGAGGATGGTGAACCCGCAGCGCAGGCTCGCGAGCGTGCCCGCCATCCAGTCGAGCGAGTCGACGCGCATCCGCAGCAACGTGCCGTCGTCCGCCTCCACGAGCTCCGCGAGCGTCGCCGGCAGCCGTCGCGCCGCCTGCTCGAGCGGCAGGTCGAGCAGCACCTCCACCTCGTGGCCCCAGGGCACGCGAGCGAGTGACCGGCTGACGTGCTCCACGGCGTCGAACCCCTCGGGCGGTGGGTCGGCCGTCGTGTCGAGCAGCATCGTGCGGCTCATCCGGTCGATCCGGAACGTGCGCAGGTCGTCGCGCAGGTGGTCGTGCGCGGCGAGGTACCAGCGTGCCGAATGGACAACGAGCCCGTACGGGCTCAGCTCGCGCCGCGTCCGCTCGCCCGAGTACGCCTTGTACGAGGTGCGCACGCGACGTCGACGGCGGACTGCGTCGGCGAGCAGCAGCACGGTGTCGCCTGCGACCGGGGCGCCCGCGCGCGGCGAGGCGGTGAAGCCGAGCGTCGTCTCGAGCGCCTCGACGCGGCGGCGCAGCAGGTCGGGCAGGACCCGGTGGATCTTCGTGAGCGCGCCGTCGGCCGCTCCCTCGCCGCTGTCGAGCCCCTGCCGGCGAGCGGCGATCAGCCCGAGCACGATCGCGACGGCCTCGTCGTCGGAGAGCATGAGCGGCGGCAGGCGGTATCCGGGCCGCACGCGGTAGCCGCCCCCGACCCCTCGCTGGCCCTCGACCGGGATGTCCATGTCCTGTAGCGCGGCGATGTAGCGCCGCACGGTGCGCCGGTCGATCTCGAGGTGCTCGGCGATCTCGCTCCCCGTCGTGAGCGGCCGCGCCTGAAGCAGCTCGAGCAGCTCGAGAAGTCGTGCGGTCGGCGTCTGCATGCGCGAAGTGAACCACGGATAGCGGGCAGCATCTGCCCTATTTGGGCGATAGCGTCCGGGAGGAAACCGTGTGGGGGACAGGCTTAAGCCTGTCCCCCACGCAGATTCCGGAGACGGGAGGCGAGCGATGAGTGACACGCTGCAGGCCGGGACGACGGCGAGGGACTTCGATTTCTTCATGGCAGCTGGCAGGTCGCCGACGACTGCGGACGGACGTGGGAGACGAACTGGGTGATGGACTTCACCCCGGCGGAGGGAGGCCCCGAGTGACGTTGCTCGAGCGGGACGGGATCGACGTCGGACACGACTACCAACACGCCGAGAAGCTGGCCTGCGCGGGGCAAAGCATCGCCCTCGGCGACACACTGCTCAAGTGGTACGAGGTCGCCCCGGCGATCGAGCCGATCGAGCCGATGGTGTCGGACCTCGCCCGGCTCGGCCTCGCGGACGCGGCGCGGCTCGGAGAGCTCAGGCTCGGCGGCACGCTCGGGTTCGTGATCCTCCACCGCTGCGGCGAGGGCTTCCACTTCCTCCTCCTCTGCACGTGGCAGAACGAGAACGAGCTGTGGGAGACCGTCTGGGCGAAGGACCGCGACGCCGACCCGGAGTTCCATCCCTGGCCGCTCGACGGGCCGCACCGGCCGACCTTCTGCGTCTGGGAGCTGGGCGTCGTTGCGCACGAGAGAGACGCGTGGACAAGGTTTCTCCGCTCCCCGCGCGACCGCGACGCGCGGCTCGACTACCTGCGCGACACCTTCAGCGGCGTGGTGTAGGGGATTGGTGTAGGGGACTGGTGTAGGGGACTGGCACCCGCCGGGTGCCTGTCCCCAGCGACGCGCCGTCGTATGTTCAGCGCCGCGTCCCTTCAGACGGACACTGGGTTCAGGCACCTGACGGTGCCAGACCCCGCCAGACACCCGCTGCTGGAAAACTAGGGGCATGAGCACACACGCCCCGGACACCGACCCCGTCGAGACCCAGGAGTGGCTCGACTCCGTCGACGCGGTCGTCGACGTCGATGGCCGCCTGCGCATGGCGTACCTCCTCGACCGCGCAGTCGACCGCGCCCAGGACCTCCACGTTCCCGTGAGCGCCGGCGTCTCGACGCCGTACGTCAACTCGATCCCGACCGAGGACGAGCCGGAGATGCCCGGCGACCCGGAGCTCGAGGCCGCCGCCACCGCCCTCGTGCGCTGGAACGCGATCGCGCTCGTGCTCCAGGCAAACGCGGAGTCGACCGAGCTCGGCGGCCACATCGCGAGCTACCAGTCGGCAGAGACGCTGTACGAGGTCGGCTTCGACCATTTTTGGCGCGCCCGCTCGGAGGACCACCTCGGCGACCTCGTGTACCTCCAGGGCCACTCGTCGCCGGGCTTCTACGCGCGCGCGTTCCTCGAGGGGCGTCTCTCCGAGGACGAGCTGCGCCGGTTCCGGCAGGAGGTCGGCGGCGGTGGGCTCTCGTCGTACCCGCATCCCTGGCTGATGCCCACGTTCTGGCAGTTCCCGACGGTGTCGATGGGGCTCGGGCCGCTGATGGCGATCTACCAGGCGCGCTTCATGAAGTACGTCGCCGCGCGCGGGATCGTGGAGCCGGCCGACCGCAAGGTCTGGGCGTTCATGGGCGACGGCGAGATGGACGAGCCCGAGTCCATGGGCGCGATCTCGCTCGCGGGCCGCGAGCGGCTCGACAACCTCGTCTTCGTCATCAACTGCAACCTGCAGCGGCTCGACGGGCCGGTGCGCGGCAACGGGAAGATCATCCAGGAGCTCGAGACGAACTTCCGCGGCGCCGGCTGGAACGTGATCAAGGTGATCTGGGGCGAGAACTGGGACCCCCTGCTCGCCGCGGACGACAAGGGCGTCCTCCGCAAGCTGATGGAGGAGTGCGTCGACGGCGAGTACCAGACCTTCAAGGCGAACGACGGCGCCTACGTGCGCGAGCACTTCTTCGGGCGCTATCCCGAGACCAAGGCGATGGTCGCGGACTGGACCGACGACGAGATCTGGGCGCTCCGCCGCGGCGGCCACGACCCGAAGAAGATCCACGCCGCGTACCACGCCGCCGTCCGCCACACCGGTCAGCCGACGGTGATCCTCGCGAAGACGATCAAGGGCTACGGGATGGGGCAGGCGGGTGAGGGCCGCAACATCACGCACCAGCAGAAGGCGATGAACGACGAGGCGCGGCTCGCGATCCGCGACCGGCTCGGGATCCCGCTCACCGACGAGCAGGCGACCGGTGCGTTCTTCTACCGCCCGCCCGAGTCGAGCCCGGAGCTGCAGCACCTGCTCGAGCGGCGCAAGGCGCTCGGCGGGAGCCTCCCCGAGCGCCATACCGAGGCCGAGCCGCTGCCGACGCCGCCGCCGTTCGACAACGTGCTCGAGGGAAGCGGCGACCGCGGCAACTCGACGACCATGGCGCTCGTCCGCATCCTCAACACGCTCGTGCGCGACGACGTGCTCGGCCCGCGCGTCGTGCCGATCGTCCCGGACGAGTCACGCACGTTCGGGATGGAGGGCATGTTCCGCCAGCTCGGGATCTACTCGTCGGTGGGCCAGCTGTACGAGCCCGAGGACTCCGGCGACTTCATGTTCTACCGCGAGGACCAGCACGGCCAGATCCTCCAGGAGGGCATCAACGAGGCCGGCGCGTTCTCGTCCTGGCTCGCGGCGGCGACGTCGTACGCGAACCACGGCACGGCGATGATCCCGTTCTACGTCTTCTACTCGATGTTCGGCTTCCAGCGGGTCGGCGACCTCGCGTGGGCCGCCGGTGACAGTCGCGCGCGCGGGTTCCTGATCGGTGGCACCGCCGGCCGGACGACGCTGAACGGCGAAGGGCTCCAGCACGAGGACGGCCACTCGCACGTGCTCGCCTCGGTGATCCCGAACTGCGTCGCCTACGACCCGACCTACGCCTACGAGGTCGCGGTGATCGTCCGCGACGGCCTCCGCCGGATGATGACCGAGCAGGAGGACGTCTTCTACTACCTCACCGTGATGAACGAGAACTACCCGCACCCGCCGCTCCCCGACGGTGCCGAGGAGGGGATCCTCAAGGGCATGTACCTCCTGCGCGAGGGTGCCGGCAAGGGGCCGCGTGTGCAGCTCCTCGGCTCGGGCGCGATCCTGCGCGAGGTCGAAGCAGGCGCCGAGCTCCTCGCGTCCGACTTCGACGTCGCGTCCGACGTTTGGAGCGCGCCGAGCTTCACCGAGCTGCGCCGCGACGGGATGGAGGTCGAGCGCTGGAACATGCTGCACCCGACCGAGGAGCAGCGCCGCTCGTGGGTCGATCGGTGCCTCGCCGACCGCGAAGGCCCCAAGATCGCGGCCACGGACTACATGCGGACGTACGCCGACCAGATCCGAGCCTGCGTCCCGGGGCGCTACGTCGTGCTGGGCACCGACGGGTACGGCCGCAGCGACTACCGCGTCAAGCTGCGGAGCTTCTTCGAGGTCGATCGCTACCACGTGGCCGTCGCGGCGCTGAAGGCGCTCGCCGACGAGGGGACGATCGAGCCGTCGGCCGTCGCCCAGGCGATCGAGCGCTACGAGATCGACACGGAGCCCGTCCCGCCCTGGAAGCGCTGACAGAGACGCTTGGTGTCCGACTTGAAGTCGGACACCAAGCGCGGTGGACGCGACACGCTGCTCCGGCGATACGCGAGGATGAAGGCCGTCGACCAGGAGGACGCCGATGCCAGCCGAGACCCGCCGCGCCCGCTTCGCAGAGCTCCACGCCCGCGACCAGCTCTTCGTCATGCCGAACCCGTGGGACGTCGGCTCCGCGCGCATTCTCGCCGCCATCGGGTTCGAGGCGCTCGCGACGACGAGCGCCGGCCTCGCGTGGGTGCTCGGCAAGCTCGACACGCAGGTCACCCGCGGGGAGCTCGTCGACCACGTCGCGGAAATCGCTCCCGCGACCGACCTGCCGCTCAACGTCGACAGCGAGCGCTGCTATCCCGACGAGCCCGGCGGCGTCGCCGAGACCGTCCGCCTCCTCGGGGAGGCGGGCGCCGCGGGCTGCTCGATCGAGGACTGGAATCCCGCCACCGGCCGGATCGACGACGTCGGCCTCGCCATCGAGCGGGTCGCCGAGGCCGCCGAGGCCGCGCGCGCCTACGACCCGCCGCTCGTTCTCACCGGCCGTGCCGAGAACCACCTCCACGGTGTCGACGACCTCGACGACACGATCGCGCGGCTCGTCGCCTACCGCGACGCCGGCGCAGACTGCGTGTACGCGCCGTGGCTCTCGACCGCGGAGCAGATCGCGGCCGTCGTCGACGCGGTCGGCGTGCCGGTCAACGTGCTCGCGACGCCGGCCGTGCCTCCGCTTCCCGAGCTCGCCGACCTCGGCGTCCGGCGCATCTCGACCGGGAGCCTCCTCGCCGGCGTCGCCTACGGCGCGCTCGCCGCAGCCGCGCGCGAGCTTCAGGGCGGAGCCACGGCGACCTACGCCGCCGACCGCCTCACCGAGGACGACAAGCAGGCCGCGTTCGGCTAGCCGGCTAGTCCGCCCACCAGTCGCGCTTTCCCTCGACGTCGCCGCGCGGATCATCGCCGAGGTTGGGTGCACCGACGACGAGGAGCTCGAGGCCGTCCGGCCCGGCCTCGTAGCCTCGCCACGAACCGGGCGGAACCCGGACCGCGTCCCATTCCTCGAGCTCGACGATCTCGTCGTCGACCTTCATCCGCCCGCTCCCTCGCACGACCACGTACACCTCTTCTTGCTTCATGTGTGTGTGGCCGTACGGAAAGCGATAGCCGGGCGGGACGTGCTGGTAGCTCAGGGCCGACTGCTCGAGCCCGAGCGCCTTGGTCGCCGCGCGGAACTCCAGGTCCGGTGCGCCGTCGAACCTCGAGCCGAGGTCATCGAGGTCCTTCTTGATGTTGCTGAGCGTGAACGGCACCGGCTCAGACGCCGCGCGGAGCCTCGTCGTCGACCGAGACGCGGACGAGGTCCCGGATCGAGAGCATCCCGACCACGGCGTTTCCGTCCACGACCGGCAAGTGCCGAAAGCCGCCGTGGATCATCAGCGCGGCCGCCTGGCCGGCACTCTCGTCCGGGCCGATCGTGTCAGGCCCGTGGGTCATCACGTCGGCGACCGATCCGCCGATCGCCCCGGTCGCGACCGCGCGGAGGATGTCGCGCTCGGTGACGATCCCTACCAGGCGCTCGCCGTCCTGCACGACGACGGCGCCGACCCGCCGCTCGTGCATCCGCCGGGCCGCATCGACGAGGCTCGTCGCGGGCTCGAGCCCGAGCACGTCCGGGGTCATGATCTCGCCGACGGTGGGCACGAGCCGATCGTAGACCTCGGCCGCCTCGAGCGAAAGGAGCGCTATCGCCGCCCCTTTGCCCTCGACGCCTCCCGTTGGAAGCGCGACAGAGCTCGCCAGCGCTTGCGCTCCTCCGCCTGCGCCCGCTTGTCGAGCCGCCGCTCGAGATGCGCGAGCTCCGCCTCGAGCTTGAGGTAGCTGTCCCAGCGCTCCTGTGGGAGCGTGCCATCGGCGATCGCTGCCCTCACCGCGCAGCCGGGCTCGGTCTCGTGGCTGCAGTCGGAGAAACGGCAGTGCTCGAAAAGGGACGTCACGTCGTCGAACGTCTCCTCGAGCGCCTCGTCGGCGACCCAGAGCTGGAGCTCGCGCATCCCCGGCGTGTCGATCACGAGCGCGCCGCCCGGCAGCTGGATGAGCTCCCGGCGCACCGTCGTGTGCCTGCCCTGGCCGTCGCTCCGGAGCTCCTGTGTGTCGAGCAGCTCGTTGCCCGCGAGCGTGTTGATGAGCGTCGACTTGCCAACCCCCGAGGAGCCGAGAAGCGCGGCGGTGACGCCCGGTCGGAGGTAGGAGCGAACCGCGTGGAGCCCCTCGCCCGTGACGCTCGAGAGCGCGTGGACGGGGACGTCGGCGGCGACCGACCGGATGGCGACGAGGGCGGTCTCCGTATCGCTTGCGAGGTCGCTCTTCGTCAGCAGCACCACCGGCTGGGCGCCGCTCTCGCGCGCCAGGATGAGGTAGCGCTCGAGGCGGCGCAGGCTCAGATCCTCGTTGAGCGAGGTGACGATGAAGACGACGTCCACGTTCGCCGCGAGCACCTGCTCCTCGGCCGCCTGCCACGCGGTCTTCCGCGAGAACTTCGTGCGGCGCGGAAGCACGGCCTGAATCGTTCCGGCGTCCTCGTCGGCGCGGGCCGCGACCGCCACCCAGTCGCCGACGGCAGGAAGGTCGGCAGGCGAGCGCGACTCCTCGTAGAGGCGTCCCGCCACGTCGCAGCGGAGCTCACCGAGCTCGGTGAGCACGTCGTAGGCGCCGCGATGCTGCACGGCGACGCGACCCGGAATCAGGCCGTGGCCGGCATGTGTCTCGAACTGCTCGGCAAGGGTCTCGTCCCAGCCGAGGGTGGTGAGGTCTGGCACGTTGGAAGGTCTCCTCTCGGACTACGGAATGAAGGGCGCACACCGGCGCGCCCGTCGCGAGAGGCCCGTCTCTGAGTTCAGCCGACGAGCCGCGCGGCGCGCGGCCGGGAGGAAGCGGTCTCTGTCATCACGGCGACCTCCTTCGTCGGGGACTCACCCAGTATGCCCGACCTCACCCTACGACGCGAGCGCGGCGGCCATTGCGCCCTCGAGGTCCGTGTCGTGGAAGACGAAGCCCTCCCGCTCGAGCCGCTCCGCCACCGGACGCTGCCCGCCGAGCAGGAGCTCCTCGCCCATCTGGCCGAACGCGAGCCGCACGGCGAACGCGGGGAGGGGGAACACGGTCGGCCGGTGCAGCGCCCGCCCGAGCTCCTTCGTGAACTCGCGGTTCGTGACGGAGCCGCCGACGACGTTCACCGCGCCTTCGACGTCGGTCCCGAGCGCATGGAGGTACACGCGCACCACGTCCGGGAGCGAGACCCAGCACCACCACTGACTCCCGCTGCCGACCCGTCCACCGAGCCCGAGCCTGAACGGCAGGCGCATCCGCCCGACGGGGCCTTCGTGCCGGTCGAGGATCGGGGCCTGGCGCAGCGCGACGACGCGAATGCCCGCGTCGCGCGCAGGCTCGGCCGCCGCCTCCCACGCCTCGACGACGTCGGCGGCGAATCCCGCACCCTTCGGGCTCTGTTCGGTGACCGGCTCGTCGCCGAGGCCGTAGTAGCCGACGCCCGAGGCCTGGACGAGGACCGCTGGCCGCGGGTCGAGACCCGCCATCGTTCGCGCGATCAGCCCCGTGCCGTCGACGCGGCTCCCGCGGATCCGCTCGCGCGCGCCGGCCGACCACCGCTGGCCGATCGTCTCGCCGGCGAGGTGGACGACGGCGTCGACACCCGCGAGCCGCTCCGCGTCGATCGTGCCCGCGGCCGGATCCCAGGCGATCTCGTGCTCGACGGCCGGTGCGCGGCGGACGAGCGTGACGACCTCGTGGCCGGCCTCATGCAGCGCCGGCACGAGTGCGCTGCCGATCAGCCCGGACGCGCCGGTGACGGCGACCTTCATGGCTCCAGTGTCGCAGCCCGAAGCGCAGCACGACCGGTGTCCGACTTAAAGTCGGACACCAAGCGTCTAGCGAGCCCGCGGGCCCGTGTGCCAGAAGACGAGCGCCGCCGCCGTCGCCTCCGCGAGCACGCTCAGCACGGCCACGAGCTTGAGTGAGATTGGCATCTGCCGCATGCCCTCGTTATCGGTGCTGGGACCCGGTTGTCGAGTCCTGGATCGCCTCCCGCAAGGTCCAGTCCCGGGTCGGGGCGTGGCTTCAGCCTCGCCCCTCTTCCCTTCCGATCGTGCGCTTTCGCGCAAACCGGGAACGTCCCGCGGCGGAAGTACGATGGCCTTCCCGTGTCCGCGCCGTTCGTCCACCTGCACGTCCACTCCGAGTACTCCATCCTCGACGGCGCGTGCAGGATCCCGGCGCTCGCCCGTAAGGCAGCGGAGCTCGAGATGCCCGCCGTCTCGCTCACCGACCACGGCTCGATGGCCGGCGCGATCGACCTCTACAAGGCCGCCTCCGACCAGGGCATCAAGCCGATCTTCGGCTGCGAGCTGTACGTCGTCGACGACCGCAAGGCCCTGACGAAGGGTCACGCGCACCTGACCCTCCTCGCCGCCGACAACACGGGGTACGCGAACCTGATCAAGCTCTGCTCGCTCGGCTACCTGGAGGGCTACTACTACAAGCCGCGCGTCGACTGGGAGCTCCTCGAGCGCCACGCGCCGGGGATGATCGCCCTCTCGGGGTGTCTCTCCGGCCGCGTCTCGCGCGCGCTGTCCGAGAGCCGAGACGGCGACGCAGAGGCGGAGCTCGACCGGCTCGCGCAGATCTTCGGCCGCGACAACACGTACGTCGAGCTGCAGAACGCGGGGATCGAGGAGCAGCAGATGGCGTTCCGCGGGCTCCCCGGGCTCGCCGAGCGCCGCGGGCTGCCGCTCGTCGCGACCGGCGACGTCCACTACCTCGACGCCACCGACGCGCACAGCCACGACGCGCTCCTCTGCATCCAGTCGGGCGACTCGCTGAAGAACCCCAACCGCTGGCGCTTCGGCGCCGACGAGTTCTACTTCAAGACCCCCGCCGAGATGGCGCTCGACTTCCCCGGCCACGAGGACGCCATGCGCCGGAGCCTCGAAGTCGCCGAGCGGTGCGACGTGACGCTCGAGCTCGGCCGGATCCGGCTCCCGAAGTTCCCGGTGCCGGAAGGCCGCGACGCCTTCGACTACCTCGTCGAGCTGTGCGAGAAGGGCCTGGTCAAGCGCTACGGCGCCTCGACCCCGGAGCTGGACGAGCGCCTGCGCTTCGAGCTCAAGACCGTCCGCGAGATGGGCTTCGCCGACTACTTCCTGATCGTCGCCGACTTCATCGGCTTCGCGAAGCGAAACGGCGTCTCGGTCGGCCCGGGGCGCGGCTCGGCGGCCGGCTCGCTCGCCGCCTACTGCCTCGAGATCACCGACATCGACCCGATGCGCTACGGCCTCCTCTTCGAGCGGTTCCTGAACCCCGCCCGCAAGGACATGCCCGACATGGACATCGACTTCGCGGTCGAGGGCCGGGAGCGCGTCATCAACTACGTCACCGAGAAGTACGGCCGCGACCGCGTCGCGCAGATCATCACCTTCTCGAAG
>Ga0105243_10003364_pt1 | contig 12974 bp, 6 predicted proteins | sample KBSM34metaG_FD_81525 | JGI IMG/M metagenome (GOLD analysis project Ga0105243, IMG submission 81525) | Miscanthus rhizosphere microbial communities from Kellogg Biological Station, Michigan, USA - KBS M3-4 metaG | ecosystem: Host-associated > Plants > Roots > Rhizosphere > Soil | place: Michigan...
CCAAATCCACGTCGAAACGACGGCGTTTGCCCGGTGAAGAGCGGCAACAGGTGCAACTCGTCGGCGACGGGCTGTGGCTTTGGATAGACCACAATGTCCACTTCTCGCGAGCGCAGGCGCCGCCGATGACGAAAGAAGCCGAACGGAAATCGCGTTGAGAGTTCAAAGCCCGTGACGAGCACGTGACCGCGCTTGCGAAACAACTGCTCGATCGTCTGCTCAGCCGCCGCCCGATGTGGAATGTACGTGAAGTAGGCCAGTGTGCGTTTCAGAAAGCGAGTACGTCTGGTTGTCCTGCGCGTCTTTCGATCTGCCGGTCCACGCGCTTCAACCAGAATGGAAAACGACGGTAGCAGACGCTTCTCGTTCTTAATTGTCACCAACACTTCGGTTGGCTCGCCCGCGAAAATGTGATCTGGAAACCTGGCCGCGACGGTCAGATCGCGCAACGTCAATCTTGCCGCTGCCCAGGAAACGAACAGCGTCGAGAGCATGATCGAGAACACGAGAAACAGGAGATTGTTTCCGGTGTTCCACGCGGCTAGCGCGACCACAACGAGAATGATGATGAAGATCACGCCGCCCGCGGTGACTTCGAGCGGTAAGCCGCGATTTGCGACTTCGAAGTAAGCCGATCGCGCGAGCGGGGGAACGACCAGAATTGTGATGAGTAACGCAAACAGCAGTGACGCAATTGCGCCGACTCCGGCAAGGCTTGGCTCTCCCAAATGGCGCGCGAAGATTGTGAAGAAGGCGGTGGCGCATCCACCGACGACCAGCAGCGTGCCAAGAATTGTGTTGCGCCAGCGCGAAAGCAAGGATGAAGGCGGAAGGATGAGGGATGAAGTCGCGCGTTTGTTGGGTTCGTCTTTTCCCTTCGCGTCCCGTTCAGCAACGGAAAGACCGGAAGGACTTTGTTGAGATGTTTTCATCCTTCATCCTTCCGCCTTCATCCTTGCTTAGAGCGGCACGCTGACTGTCTTGAGGATTTCCTGCAACACGGCTTCTGCTTCTTCGCTCCGTCGCATCGGTGCGGCATAGCGGGAACTAACTGTCAGCCGATGGGCGAACACCGGAATGACCAGGCGTTTGACGTCGTCGGGAATGCAGTAGTCGCGTTCTTCGGTAAGAGCGAGCGCCTGTGCTGCGCGGAAGAGCGAGAGCGTTCCCCGCGGACTGACACCCAAATCCAGCATTTCAGAAGATCGTGTCGAGGCCACAATTCGCATCAGGTAATCGACGATTGCATCATCGACCGAAACTTCCGCAACCGCGCGCTGAAGATCGAGAATCTCTTCGGCGGTCATTACCGAATGCATTTCGTCGAGTGGATCTGAATGTTCGCGATCGCGCAACATCTGCTTTTCGTCGGCGGCACCCGGATAACCGATCCGCAGACGCAGCATGAATCGATCGAGTTGCGATTCAGGCAAAGGGTAAGTCCCGTGATGTTCGATTGGATTCTGCGTCGCCATCACGATAAATGGCTGCGGCAAAGGGTGCGTCCGGCCTTCAACCGTCACATGTCTTTCGGCCATGGCTTCGAGCAGAGCCGATTGCGTCTTCGGGGTGGTGCGATTAATTTCGTCGGCGAGAATGACATTGGCGAAAATTGGCCCAGGCCGCCACTCGAATGCCGACGAGTTTTGATCGTAAACCGACAAGCCGAGCACATCGGACGGCAGCAAGTCAGAGGTGAATTGAATTCGCTGAAACGAACAGTCGAGAGCACGCGCAAGCGCATGCGCAAGCGTCGTCTTTCCCACGCCGGGAACATCTTCGACCAAAAGGTGGCCACCAGCCAGCAGCGTAACGATCGCGAGGCGCACCGCCTCGGGCTTGCCGCGGATGACGCGCTCAATCTCGCTTTGGAGCGCTACAATTTTTTCGGCTATATCGACGCGCGGCGCGTCGGCTGGGCGCAGTTGCCTCATAGAATTGCCATTTTACATGCAAAGCAGGGTCGCCGCTATCACGACTTTTTTGAGATGATGCGCGTCTGGCACGCAGATGCTCCGCAGTGGTAAGATTTGCCCGTTGCAATCGAGCTCACCCGCCTTCTTTTCGGAACCGGTGGCGAAGCGCGACGTTTTTAACAAAGGAACTTCCAATGAACAAGACCCTCAAGACCCAACGGAACCAGCGCGGCTTTACGCTGATCGAATTGATGATCGTGATTGCGATCATCGGCATTCTCATCGGCGCGGCGGTGGTCGGCTGGCGCGCTGCCACGCGATCGGGCAATGAAGCAGCGACCGTGCAAAACATGAAAACGATTGCGGCTGTCCAAATTCAGTTCTACAACACCCACGGCCGAACGTTTGCTACTTTTGAGCAGCTTACCAAAGAGCAGTTTCTCCAAGTCTCGAAATTTGGCGGCAATCCTCCCGTCGCTGACGGCTATATCTACACATTGAAAGTCACACCAAAGACCGCTAACTCAACGTCGTCCTACACATTGAATGCCGATCCGCAGGATGAAGGTGCGGGAACTAATCACTTCTACATCGATTCGAGCGACAGCAGTATTCACTACAACGCTGCCCAACCCGCGTCTACGAGCGATCCAGTGCAATAGACATCACTGGTTGTGAGTCTGTTCCGACATCGCAATTCCGCAACAGTTCGACTGATTTATTTGAAGGGTGAGTATGAGACGGTTGCGGCACGACTAAGAGCTCGCCGTGATCATTACCTGGATCCTGATCTGTTGACGAACCAATTCGCAACCTTGGAATAACCCGTCGACACTTTGCGAATCGACGTCAGATTTCCAGTCAAAATAATTATTGAGCGAATCCGAACTGCGCCAGGCATCCAGGTGTGACGATGCGTCTTCATAATGGCAAGGTCAATCTCGCTTCACAGCCATTCTTCCCATTACAGTTTTCCAAAGTAAGTGTCCCGCCGTGCGCCTCAGCAATCTGACGCGAGAGCACGAGACCGATTCCCGAGCCTGACGCTTTGGTGGTAAAAAAAGGCACGAATAGGTTCGACGTGTTCGCCAATCCCAATCCTTCGTCCTTCACGCACACGACGAGCTGGCCATTGTGGTGCGACCAGCCCACTTCAACATTACCTTTGGTTTCCAGCGAGGCATCCACGGCGTTCCGGATCAAGTTGATGAGTAACTGCTCGACTTGCGCACGGTCACCGCGCACGACCGTCTGTGGCCCACCGACAATTTTCACCGGCAGACGGGTCTCGAGCGTAGCCACTCGTTCGACTAACCTGCCAATATTCAATGTCTCGAAACGCGGTGGCGGCAAGCGGGCCAGCTTTGAATACGATTCAATAAATCTTGCCAGCGAGTCGGCGCGTGAAGAGATCACTTCGAGCCCACGATGCATGTCATCGCGCCAATCGGCAGGCTGGGGGTCGCGATTGATTAAACCGCCGAGACTGCCCGCTACTGACTTGATGGGCGCCAGCGAATTGTTTAGCTCGTGACCTAATACGCGCAGCAGGCGCTGCCAGGCCGAACGTTCCTCTTCGCGCAGAGTCTTGCTTAAATCAGTCAGCACCAATAGCTGATGTTGTTGTCCGCCCTCGCGAAATGTGCCACGCCGAATTTCCCACCGCCCGGCGCCGCCGGGAAAACTCATTTGGACCGTGCGCGGGCCGGTAGACTCCTGCCCATCAAAGCACGCTGCCAGACCGAGGTCCTCAACCGTATGTCCCAATAGCCGCGGCGCCGGCTGGGCCAGAAGTTTTTCTCCCGCGCGATTCACCAGGCGGAGCTGCTGTGCAGGGTCAAAGGCAAAGATCGCCGAGTCGATTTCGGACATCACAGTACGCAATAGCGCCGTCGCCTCCATCGCGCCAAGCCTTTGCGCGCGAAGAGTAGAGCCGAGGTCATTTACTTCGAGCATCACTTCACCCAACGCATCACCGCTGGCTGCGCGCCGGCCACGAATTGAGTAGTCACCTTCACGTATCGCCCCGAGAATGTTTGAGAGCGTTTGCAGCGGTCGCACGACACGATTCTTCAGGCTCGCGGAAATTGCCAGCCAGCAAAAGACGAGCAACAGATCCACGGTCCACTGTACGCGACTGGAGTATCCGTCGAGCCACAAGAGCAGCGCACAGAGCACAACGCCCGGAAGCCCGGCGGCCATTGTCAGAGCGGTAACTCGGCCTTCGAACTTAAGATGGCCGCCGCGGAGAGCTGGATCGAGATGCGTAAAGGTCTGGGGAGTTTTCGACGATTTTAGCGGCGTGCTCACGGGGTCATGATAACCCATACTTTTGCAGGCGACGGTAGAGAGCGCTGCGACTGAGGCCGAGGGCTTCGGCCGCGCGGTTCGCGTTGCCGTCAAACCTCGCCAGGGCTTTCTTGATTAAGAGGCGTTCGGCATCTTCAAGACTCAGTTCCTCAAGGCGAGCCGAGAGTTGCGCAGCGGGCGTTGTTTGCAGCGCCAGGTCCATCGCGCTAACGGTCTCGGTGTTAGCCATCAAGACTGCTCGTTCGATGACGTGATCCAGCTCCCGAACGTTGCCTGGCCACGAATGCGCGCGCAAGGCTTCGAGCGCCTGATCGGTAAACCACATATGGCCGCGGCGATAGCGTTCCCTATTTTGCCGCAGGAAGTGCTCGGCGAGAGGCGCGATGTCTTCCCGACGCTCGCGTAACGGGGGAAGATGAATCTCCACCGTGTTCAGTCGAAACATCAAGTCCTGGCGAAATTTTCCCGCGGCCATATCGGCCTTCAAATCAGCATTGGTGGCCGAGAGCACACGCACGTTGACCTTTCTGGTCTTTGATGAACCCACCCGCTCGAACTCGCCGGTTTCGAGAACCCGCAGCAGTTTGGGTTGCAAAGTCATCGGAACGTTCGCAATCTCGTCGAGGAACAAAGTGCCCCCATCAGCCAACTCAAATCGTCCAACGCGATCGGTCTTCGCGTCAGTGAACGCGCCACGCACATGACCGAACAACTCGCTTTCGAATAGCCCTTCGGCCAACGCGCCCGCGTTGACAGTCACCAGCGGTTTTGCAGACCGGTTTGAGGCAGCGTGAAGCGAGCGGGCAATCACTTCTTTGCCGGTTCCGTTTTCACCCGTGATCAGCACATTGGCGTTAGCCGGTGCGATTCGTTCTACGATGGTAAGAATCGATTTCATTGCCGGAGATTCGGCAATGATTTGCGGATTCTTCGTGGCGCCACCATCGTCGCGTAACGTTAGGTTTTCCGCTTCCAGCCGCTGACTGCGACGGAGAGCTTGCGCCAATTCGATCTGGGTCTTCAGCACTGCCAACAGTCGCGCATTTTCCCAGGGCTTCTGGATGAAGTCGCCGGCCCCAAGGCGCATGGCTTCGACAGCGATGTCGACGCTTCCCCAGGCGGTCATTACCACCACGGGCAGAGTTGGATCGATAGTGCGAATCCGCGAGAGCAACTCCATGCCTTCGCTGCCGGAAGTCGTGTCGCGGGTGTAATTGAGATCGATCAGGACTAAATCGAGCTCTTGTTTTTCGATCACTTTCATGGCAGCGGCGGGAGACGATGCCGGAGTAATGTCATACTCTTCGCCCTTCAGCAGCAACCGCAGGGCGGTGATGACGTCGGGCTGGTCGTCGGCAATTAGAATTCTCGGCATTCGTTTCAGACGACGGATTTTCGAAGCTGTCGATACCCGGAAACGACCGCGTTTTATTCGTAGCGCAGTGAATTAACCGGATCGACTTTAGTCGCCCGCCTTCCAGGAATGTAACAAGCAATTAGGGCAATCGCGAACAGCAGCAGCGCCACCCCTCCGAACGTCAACGGGTCAGTTGGTTTCACGCTAAAGAGCATCGTCGCCATCAAACGCGTCAAGGCAAATGCGCCCAATAGTCCCGCGGCCATGCCGATAATCGTCAGCATCATTCCCTGCCCCAGGATCATTCTGAAGACATCGCGCGGTTGGGCGCCGATGGCCATGCGAATGCCGATCTCGTGCGTGCGTTGCGTTACGGCATATGACATCACGCCGTAGATGCCCACAATCGCGAGCACAAATGCGATGCCTGCAAAGATGGTCAGCAAGGTTAGATTCAGGCGTTGTGGCGCTACCGATTCGCCGCGAATCTCGTCCATCGTACGAATGTTGTAGATGGGCTGATCTGGATCGAGTGATTTGACCTGATTGCGGGCTGACGCAATCAGTTGGTTAGGATCGCCCTGGCCTTTAACAATTACGGTCATCGCCTGAAAGGGCACCTGCGAAAAAGAAAAGTAACCCTGGACCCGGTTCGAGTCGTCATCGAGACTCTCCATTTTTACGCGGCCGACGACTCCGACAACTTCCAACGTAGGCGCCTTGTCGTCCGTGCCGAACCTGATCCGTTTACCCACGGCTTCCTCGTTCGGCCAATATCGTTTCGCAAACTGCTCATCAATGATGATTACGTTCGTCCCGGCGATTAATCGCTCGCCTTCGTTCGCTTTGCTGAAGTCCCTGCCGGCGACAAATGATCGATCGTCATGCTCAGTGAAGTAGCGACCGCGCAACAGCGGAATATTCATCGCGCGAAAGTAATCAGGCGTCACCGTACATGCCTCCATCAAAGGCGTATCGCCCGGCGGCGGTTTGGGCCGGCCGTCGACCACAAATGATGTCTGCCAGCCGTTATTACCCAGCGGCAGTCCCGACGCGGCGCCGACCGATTGCACGCCCGGCAACGTGCGCAGGTTCTGCACCAGGCGATTGATGAACTGGCTCCGTTGCTCGAGAATTGGGTATTTGCGGCCGGGCAGGGCCACGGTGAAGCTGGTGAGGTTCTCATAAGAGAAACCTGGATTCACATTCTCCAATCGATAGAAGCTGCGAATCATCAAGCCCGCGCCAATTAACAAAACCATTGTCGTCGCCACTTCGACAATCACCAGCGAGCTGCGCAGCCAATGTTTGGCCGAGGTACCGCGGCCGGCCTCCTTCAGAGTTTCATGCACGTCGACTTCGCCGGCCTGAAGTGCCGGCACCAGCCCGAACAGAATTCCGGTCAATACGGAAACGCCGAGCGTGAACGCCAACACTCGCCAGTCGAGACCGATTTCCCTTGAACGTGGAATCGCAGTAGGACTGATATATAGAATGAACTTAACTGCCAGGCGCGCGATCCCTAAACCAAGCCCGCCGCCGATCACGGCGAGCAACAAGCTTTCGGTAAGTAGCTGCCGCCCAATGCGCCAGCGGCTGGCGCCCATTGCGGCGCGGATCGCCATTTCCTTGCGGCGCCCGGTGGCGCGCGCTAACAAAAGATTCGCGATGTTGGCGCAGGCAATCAGTAATACGAAGGCAACTGCGCCAAACAGAATCCAGAGGGTCTGCTTCACCGTATCGCCGACCAGCACTTCCATCATCGTGCGGATGCGAATGCCGTTGTTCGCATTTGAATCCGGGTATTGCTTGTTGAGATTCGCCGCGATGTTATTCATGTCAGCCTGCGCCTGCGCTTGCGTGACGCCGGACTTGAGCCGGCCTACCCCATACAATCCAGGATGATTGCCGCGCTGCTGCCAATTCGTGTCGTCCGATAACGGTCCGACCGGAACCCACATTTCGACCCTTGTGGGAAACGCATATTCGGGTGGCATCACGCCGATCACGGTATAGCTTCGGCCGTTGAAATTTAGTGACTGGTTGAGAATGCTCGCTTGTCCACCGAACCGCCGCTGCCACAGCGCATAGCTCAACACGACGACGGGTGCAGCACCAGGTTTGTCCTCATCGTTAGTAAAGACTCTGCCGATGAGCGGCTTGGCGCGGAGCGCCGCAAATAGATCGGCTGAAACCTGGCCTGTCAGGATCCGCTCAGCTTCACCGTAACCAGTGAAGTTGTAACTACTGCGATTGTAGACACCAATTTTTTCAAACGAATGATTCTGGTTTCGCCAGTCGGTGAAGTTTGGGTAAGAGATCGACATCTCGTCCAATACCGGACTGCGTTCATTCAGGAACAACAGCTCATCGGGATGATCGAAAGGCAGAGGCCGCAGTACGACCGCATTCAGCACGCTGAATATTGCGGTATTCGCGCCAATACCGAGCGCCAAAGCGAGAATCACGATGAAAGTTAGCGCGGGAGTCTTGAGCAACATCCGCGCGCCATACCGTAGGTCCTGAAGTAATGTTGTCATCGTTGAAATCCTCCTTTATTCGTAACGCAAAGCCCTGCAAGGGACCCGCGATTCTTCCGATTGGCGATTAATTCTCATTCGCATCTCAGCGCTTCCAACGGATCGACCCTGGTCGCGCGCCACGCCGGGATGTAACACGCCAGCATCGCTACGAGCGAGAGCAGGCCGGCGATGGCAACGAAGGTCAGCGGATCGCGGGTCGTGACACCGAAAAGCAAGCTCTCCATTAGACGAGTCAACACCAGCGCGCCGCCTATCCCAAGCAACAATCCCACACCGACAATCTTCACTCCGTCCTTCACAATCAGTCCGAGCACGTCACCCGCTTGAGCGCCCAGCGCCATGCGAATGCCGATCTCGTTAGTCCGTTGCGCAACTGAATAACTCATGACCCCATAGAGGCCGATGATCGTCAGTACCAGAGCGACGCTGGCAAAGATTGAAAGCAATGTCGTGTTGAAGCGTGGCGCGGCCACTGACGATGACACATATTCGTCCATCGTCTTCACGTTGAATACCGGCAGCTCAGAATCCATCGCCTCCACTTCGCGCGTCACGCCGTTAATCAACGCACGCGGATCATTGCTGGTCTTGACGACCATAGCCAGCTCGTTGAAAGGAACCTGTGACTGAGGCAGGTAGTAAACCGGCTTCGGGTCTGTGTTGAGAGCCCGATTGTGAATATCAGCAACGACGCCAATGATCTCGCGCATTGTTGAGTCCTCGTTTTCCCAGGTGCTGATGCCTGGCTCAATGCGTTTACCGATGGGATTCTCACCGGGAAAGAACTGTCGCGCGAAGGCGTCACTCACTATGGCTACCGGCGTCGAGTTGTGATCGTCGCGTTCGCTAAAGTCCCTGCCCTTCAGCACCGGAATACCCATCGTCCGAAAGTAATCGGGTTCGGTCATGAACAAGTCGGCTGATGGTTCATCCTTAGGGGCAACGGGGCGCCCGTCAATCTGGAAACTGATGACGAAGCGATCGCCGCTCAACGGCAGCGGCAGTGCCGCGCTGGCTGATTGGACCCCCGGCAAGCTGCGCACACGATTCGTAAGATCACGATAGAAACGTGCCTGCTTCTCGGATGAATAACGGACTTCCGGCAGGGACACATTGAAGGTCAAAACATTCTCAGCCTGCAGACCGGAGTTCACATGCTGCAGCCGCCAGAAACTTTGAATCAGCAAGCCCGCACCAACCAGCAGCACAACCGCAAGAGCGAGTTCCGCGACAACGAGGACACCGCGAACGCGGTTTTTGCGCGCGGCGCCACCGGCACCGCGTCCCTCTTTCAATGATTCCGTCAAATCGGTCTTTGAGAGATGCAGGGCCGGCACTAACCCGAAGACGAAACCCGTCAGCACCGTCACCGCGAGCGTGAAAACCAACACGCGCCAATCCACGCCCACCTGAATCGCTCTGGGAATATCCTTCTTGCCTAATGCGATTAATAATTCCGACCACCAGATCGCAAGTGCGACGCCGAGCACGCCGCCGGCAAAGGAAAGCAGGACGCTTTCGGTCAGCAACTGACGGATGACGCGCAAGCGGCTGGCGCCGAGCGCGGATCTCAGCGCCATTTCTTTATGACGCGTCATCGCGCGCGCCAGCAAAAGGTTCGCGACATTTGCACAGGCAATCAACAACACACAGGCAACTGCGCCGAGCATAATTAGCAGTGCCGGCCGCACATCACCCACCAGCGCTTTCAACGTCGGTTCAATTCGAATGCCTTTGTTCGTATTGTTGTCGGGATATTGCTGCGACAGCCGGGCGCCAATCGTGTCGGCGTCCGCCTGCGCCTGCGTTTGCGTGATGCCGGCTTTCAGCCGTCCGATAAGGCGCAGAAAATGTGCACCGCGCTGGGCGGTGACCGGCTCTTTACCCGCAGCGTCGTCAGCAATCGTGGTCCACAAATCGAGCGGATCGTTTTGAACCGGGAATTCAAAACCCTTAGGCATGACGCCGATGATCGTGAAGCTGTGACCATTTAGCGTAATCGTTTTATTGACGACGTTCGCGTCTGAACCGAATCGGCTGGCGAAGAGGCGTTCACTTAAGACCACAACGCGTCCCGTTTCAGTCAGCTTGTCTTCCGATGTAGTCGGAGTTCGCCCCAACATTGGCGTCACGCCGAGCACCGAAAAAAGTTCCGCGCTCGCGACCGCGCCGTGCAGCATCACCGGCTGGCCCTGGCCTGTTAGCGTAAAGTCGCTGTCGTGATAGGCAGCGATGTGCTCAAAGACATGATTCTGCTCGCGCAGATCGAAAAAGTTTGGATATGAATAAGAGCCGCGCACTCCACCGCGTACCGAATCAGTTTCAAAAACCGACATCAGCGCCTCGGAGTTTGGAAATGGCAGTGGCCGCAGCAGCACCGCGTTGACTACGCTAAAGATCGCCGTGTTGGCGCCGATGCCCAGCGCGAGAGCTATTGTAGCCACGATGCTGACGCTTGGTGATTTCACCAGCATTCGCAACCCGTATCGAATATCCTGCCAGAGTGTTCCCATGTTTCTTACCTCATTCGTATCTTAGAGCGACTAATGGATCGACCCTCGTCGCGCGAACTGCGGGCAGACACGAGGCCAGCGCGGCTACCACAATCAAAACCGCTGCAATCACAACGAACGTAAGCGGGTCTGTCGCGCTCACGCCATACAACATGCCCGTCAAGAGTCGCGTTAAGCCAAGCGCCGCTAGTAGTCCAAGTGCAACGCCGATGGCGGCCATCCTGATTCCGTCACTGACCACCAGCTGCAGCACGCTCCAGCTCTGCGCGCCGAGGGCGATGCGAATTCCTAATTCCTGCGTCCGTCGTTCCACCAAATACGAGATCACACCGTAGAGACCGAGACTGGCCATTAGCAGCGCCAGAATGGCAAACGAATCCAGCAACAACATGACAAAGCGGCGGCTGGACAAAGATCCGGCGAGCGTCTCATTCATCGTCTGTGGATTGTAGATGAGGTTTTCGCCGTTAAGATGCTTAACCAGCGAGCGGATTGCATCGATCGGTTGTTGCGATCCTGTAGTGCGAAGTGCCACGCGAACGTTGGTCGCAAATTGCGCTACACCCTGATCGGGAAACTGTCGCAGCGGCTCGTACATCTGGGCGCGCAATGGCTGTGCATCATCCGAATCCAGTCCCCATAGTTTGACGTGGCCCACCACTCCAATGATCGTCTGCGGATCATCGTCTCCCTGGCGAATCCGTTTGCCAATCGCATCGCCGTTCGGAAAGAACTTGTTGGCAAAGACTTCGTCAACCACGATGACCCACGGCGCGTGTTCGTCATCGTGGTTGTCAAAAAAGCGGCCCTGCTTCAGTTGAATTCCCATGGCCGTGAGGTAGTTCGGCTCCACTGCCGAGGTCAGTGTCGAGTGCATATCACTGCCGATAGTCGGCTTCGGTTCGCCTTCGATCCAAAACAGCGTGTCATCTTCATCCAGGATCGGAAAAGCGCCAGATTGGAATGATGCCGCCTGAACGCCGGGGACCGAATTAAGTGAATCGCTAAGTTGTCGAAGATTGGCGCGAATCGCATCCGGCTTTTCGTTCCGGACTGACGGTGCCAGGCTCATTTCGAAGGTCAGGAGATTGTCAGGGCGAAATCCAGGGTCGATGTTCCAAAGCGCTCGGATGCTGCGAAGCATTAAACCGGCGCCGATGAGTAGCACGACCGCTAGAGCAACTTCCGTCGCAACCAGGATCGCCTGCGCGCGGCTGCGCGTGCCGATGTTGCCGCGGCCGCTTTCTTTTAAGGCAATTGAGAACCGGGACTTCGAACTCCGTAGCGCCGGCGCGAGACCTGCCAGGACTCCACTCAACAAGGAAATGCCCAGTGCGAAAAGCAATACGCGATAATCAATCCGCACTTCCTGTCCGCGCGGCAAGGTCGAGGGCAGCAGGTTCAGCGCGGCATGCGTGCCCCAGTATGCGACTAATAAACCGAGCGCGCCGCCGCCAAACGACAGTAGCAGGCTCTCCGTTAAAGATTGGCGCACCAGTCTCCACCAACCCGCACCCAAAGCCGCGCGAATCGCGAATTCACGCGCGCGGCCCGACGCACGCGCCAGCATCAAGTTGCCGACATTGACGCAGGCAATCAGCAGGACAAAACCAACTGCGCCGAGCAGCAGCCACAACGTTGGCCCGATCTGGCCAACCACTCTTTGCTTCAGGGAAGCAACATAAGCGCTGTTGCCTTTATTGGTTCCAGGATATGCCACGGCGAGGTTCTGATAGATACGATTCAGGTCGGCTCTCGCTTGTTCGACTGTTACTCCCGGCTTCAGCCGGCCGATGCCGTGCAGGCCCATACCCGCGCCCCGGCGCTTGAGCGCGGGAGCATTCAGCTGACCAATTGGCACAAAGACATCGCCGGTCTGGAAAAATCTAAAGTCAGCGGGCAACACGCCGATGACGTAATAAGACTTATCGTCAAGCGTGATCGTCCGGGTAATAACATCAGGATTTCCGCCGAACTTGCGCTGCCAGAGATCGTGACTGATTAAGACGGTCGGGGTAACGCCCGGCTCGTCTTCATGGGGAAGAAAGCCGCGCCCAACAACCGGCGTAATACCAAAGACAGAACAAAAACCCGCGGAGACATAACGTCCGTTCACACGTTCTGGATCACCCGTGCCGATCAAACTAAACGCGGCGCCGCGGAAGATCGACATCGCCGCAAAGGTTTGGTTCTCTTTGCGCAGATCCAAAAAATTCGGATATGGAATCGCGCCCGTCTCGAAGTTCGGCTTGCTTTGATCCATCACCACCATTTGCTCAGCCTGAGGAAACGGCAGCGGGTTTAGCAGCACGCCGTTAACAACGGAGAAGAGAGC
>Ga0105243_10003369_pt1 | contig 12966 bp, 10 predicted proteins | sample KBSM34metaG_FD_81525 | JGI IMG/M metagenome (GOLD analysis project Ga0105243, IMG submission 81525) | Miscanthus rhizosphere microbial communities from Kellogg Biological Station, Michigan, USA - KBS M3-4 metaG | ecosystem: Host-associated > Plants > Roots > Rhizosphere > Soil | place...
GCGCGTGGCCAGTTCGCGGCGCACGCGCTGCACGGGCGCCAGCGAACTGCGCACCACCCACCACACGGCCAGCGCCAGCACGGGCGCCAGCAGGGCAATGGGCAGCAGGCTTTGCCAGGCGGCATCGCGCGCCAGCGTGCGGCGCACGCGCATGTCCTGCGCCACCTGGATCACCTGCGAGCGCGTCTGCAGCGAGAACACGCGGTACACCGTGCCGCGCGCAGGCACATCGGCAAAGCCCAGCACGGCCATCTGCGGCAGGGCGGCGCCCAGGGCGGATTCAAAAATGCGCAGGCCTTCGTTGGTCCAGACCTGGACGATGAATTCGTGGTTCTCATCCTCGGGCGGCGTGCCCTGGGGCCTGCCGCGCGCATCCACCGGCAGGCCGGCGCGCAGCGCAAATGCGGTCTGCTGCATCTGGTAGTCGAACAGGGTGTCGGTCTGCAGCAGCGCGTTGCGGTAGGCCAGCAGGCCCTGCAGCAGCGCCGTGAGCACGATGGCCGCCCCCAGGAACAGGAGCAGCCGCGTGCCCAGTGCACCGGGCATGCGGCTGCGCGCCCGGGCGACAAGGGAGGAAACAAGGGAGGAAGCCGGCGCCTTCATGGCTTGGGCACCATGTAGCCCACGCCGCGCACATTGAGGATCAGCCCCGCGCCCAGCTTCTTGCGCAGGCCGTGGATGTAGACCTCGATGGCGTTGCTGCTGACCTCGTCGCCCCAGCCGTAGAGCTTGTCCTCGATCTGCTGGCGCGACAGCGTGCTGCCCGGGCGTGCCAGCAGCGTCTCCAGCACCGCCCATTCGCGGCCCGAGAGCACCACGTCGCGGCCATCGACACTGGCCTCGCGCGTGGCGGGGTTCAGCCGCACGCCTTCGCGCTCGTACAGCGGGTCGGACCCGCCAGAGGCACGCCGCGCCAACGCGCGCAGGCGCGCGAGCAGCTCGTCCAGGTCATAGGGTTTGACCACGTAGTCATCGGCCCCCGCATCCAGCCCGGCAATGCGGTCGCGCACGGCATCGCGCGCCGTGGCCACCAGCACCGGCGTGCGGTCGCGGCGCCCGCGCAGGCGGCGCAGCACCTGCAAACCGTCCTGCCCCGGCAGGCCCAGGTCCAGCAGCACCATGTCATAGCCATGGCCGCCACCCGGGCCGGGGCACAGGGCCGCATCGGCCTGCAGGCCGTCACGGACCCAGTCCACCGCATGGCCCTCGCCGCGCAGCAGGGTCTGCACGGCCTCGCCGATCATGGCGTCATCTTCGACAAGCAGTAAGCGCATTGTTGAAGAATAGCTCCCTGGAAGGCTGGCTCAGTTCTGAGGCACATGCCGCCCGAAACTGGCGCGCTCAAACGTCAGGGACAGCGAGCAAGGGCCGCCCCGCCGCGAGGCTGTCGTCCCCCTCCTTCGCGAAGCGATTAGAGAGGGGGAAGGCGCGCAGCGACTCAGGGGGTGAGCGGCGGTCACACCGCCGCTTCAATCTTAGGCATGGCCATGCGGGCCTTGGTCAAGGCCATGCCCAGGTTGGCGGTACGCCGGCAGACGAAGACGGCCACGTAGTCGGGCATGAGCTTGCCGCGCAGGAAGACGTGGATGAGGTTGTCGCTGTTGACGATGAGCTCCTGGAAGTAGTGGTGGCCGTCGTCCTTGAGGCCGCGCGACTTCTTGAACAGGCTCTCGATCATCGAGACATTGGGGCCGTTGAACAGGTCGGCCGTGGCAGCGGCCACCAGGTCGATGACTTCGCGCGGATGCGAGTCCACCGTGCGGATGGCCAGCAGCATGCCGGAGGCGGCATCCACGTAGCCGATGGCCAGGCACTCGGGCACGGACCCGGCCACCTCGCTCAAAACGTTATCCAGGCTCATTGCAGCTTTCCTTTTTTTGTGAATGGATGTGATCGGTCAGCCCATCTTCAGCAGCAGTGCCACTTCGTACGCGTAGAGCAGGTCCTCCTGGGCCTGGGACTGCACGTACTGGGCGTCGATGAGGCGCACGCGGCGCAGCGCCTCGTCGGCGGTGAGGCCTTCGCGCACCAGCCATGCGGCCAGCACCGTGCCCGTGCGGCCCAGGCCGGCCAGGCAGTGCACGGCCAGCACCTCGCCCGCGCGCAGCATGGCCGACATGCGCGCCAGCAGCATCTGGATCTGGGCCACCGTGGGTGATTCGTGGTCGCGCACCGGCAGATGCAGGTTGCGCAGGCCGTGCCGCTGCAGCGGCTCTTGCGGCAGGTCGTTTTCGGTCAGCGTGATCAACACGGTGACACCGCAGCCGCGCAGGGCCTTCAGGTCAAAGTCCATGGGCTGCACCACGCCGGGCTGCGGCGCACCGGCCAGCCGGCCCGGCACCAGCCAGGCAAAACCGTTGGGGCCACGGCTGGCGGGCACGGCCTGCGGGTCGGCGGCCAGCGGCTGCCAGTCCACCAGCACGGCGGGATTGACGGCGCGCGGCCGGGGAGCGGGTGTCGGTGCGGGTACCGGCGCAGGCACGGGTGCAGGCGCAGGCGCAGGCTCAGGTGCAGGCATGGGCTCGGATGCAGGCTCGGCGGCCACTGCATCCGACAGAAATTCGGAGATCGCGGCCATGGCCGCTGCAGGCAGCGGAGGAGGCAGGGGCACGCCCTCCTCCAGGTCTTCGGCCCGCGCATCGGGAGAGGCCACGGCACAGCTGCCGGTGCGCAAGAACTGCTGGCCCGCCAGCGACAGCGGTGCACGCTGAAAGGCTTCCATGGATTGCGCCTCGGCGATGCGGCCGCCGGCCAGCAGCAGCATGTCCTGCGCCACGGCCTGTGCGTGCTGCTGCTGGTGCGTGCTCATCAGCACGGCGGTGCGCTGACCCACCTGGCGCAGCAGTTCCAGCAGCACGAAGGCCTCGTAGCCCTCCAGCTCGGCCGTGGGCTCGTCCACCATCAGCAGCGCCGGCTCGGCCAGCGCCTCGCGCAGGATGGCCACGGCCCGCTGCTGCACCGGGGACAGCTGCAGCGCCGGCTGGTCGAACATCAGCGCAAGCTCGGGGAAGCCGAAGGCCTGCACCTGGGCGCGGCACCAGTCGCGCAGCTCATGCGGCACCAGCTTGAGACGGGGGCGCGCCAGCTCCACAATGGCATCGAAGGTGCTGGCCATCATCAGCCTGGCCTGCTGCTGCACCAGGCGCGGCGCCTGCAGGCCGCTGCGCCATGGCTGGCCCGCGTAGCGCGTGCTGCCCCAGCGGCGAAAACGCGGGTTGGCGGCATTGAGATCGGCCAGCGTGCGCAGCAGGGTGGATTTGCCCGATCCCGAAGGCCCCAGCAAAACGGTGACGCCCCGGGCGGGCAGTGCGAAGTCCACCTCAGCCAGGATGACGCGCGCACCGAACGATGCGCCCAAACCCGCCACCTGCAAGCTGTAGTCCTGATTCAAAGCCGTGCCTTTCCTGTGATGCGTTGCGCCCCCAGGGGCCGTATTCCGTGAATCAAGACGGTCAGCGCACGCCTCGATGGGCCGGCAGTCTAAGCGGTTTCCCTTACATCAATCCGTCACAAAAAGAAACATTACTAACGCAAACGGGCGTCATTTCACACGATACAACCATCACATTGGCGTACCGATCCTTGGACCGCTGGCATTTTTCTCTGGGTTTTCCCAAAGCGATAGCCCCGGCGCATTCACGCCGGGGCCGTGCGATCAATCAAGTGTGTGGATGCTTCTGGTCCCTTACCTCCTTTCACTTACCCGAGACGTACGGGGACAAAGATCCTGTTGCCATCGCGCCAGATCAGCACGGCCACGGTCTTGCCGGCCTTGGCCATGGCGGCGCGCACGGCCTCGATATCACCGGCAGGCGTGCCGTTGATGGACAGCAGCACATCGCCCTGCGTGATGCCGGCCTCGGCCGCCGGGCCTGCGGCGTCGGCCACGACCAGGCCGTCCTTCACGCCAATCTGCTGCTTTTCCTCGGGCTGCAGGGGGCGCAGGGCCAGGCCCAGCTTGCCCTTGCCGGCGTCGGGCTTGTCCTTGGCCACCTTGGCGGCCTTGTCGCTGGCATCGCCCAGCACGGCGCTGAGCGTGCGGGCCTCGCCGTTGCGCCATATCTCCAGCGTGACCTTCTGGCCCGGCAGCGCCTGGCCCACAAAGGCCGGCAGATCGCCCGATCCCACGATGGGCTGGCCATCGATCTTGCGCACCACGTCGCCGGGCTCCAGGCCCGCCTTGGCGGCGGGGCCGCTCTTGTCCACGCTGGACACCAGGGCGCCTTCGGGACGGTCGAGCTTGAAGGAGTCGGCAAAGGCCTGGTTCACCTCCTGCACGGCCACGCCCAGCCGCGCATGCTGCACCTTGCCCGTGGCCACGATCTGCTGCTGCACGCGCGTGGCCACCTCGATGGGAATGGCGAAGGACACGCCCTGGTAGCCGCCCGAGCGCGAGTAGATCTGGCTGTTGATGCCCACCACCTCGCCGCGTGCGTTGAACAGCGGGCCGCCCGAGTTGCCGGGGTTGATGGCCACGTCGGTCTGCAGGAAGGGCACGAAGGAGTCGTCAGGCAGGGTGCGGCCCTTGGCGCTGACCACGCCGGCCGTCACGCTGCTCTCGAAACCGAAGGGCGAGCCGATGGCCAGCACCCAGTCGCCCACGCGCAGATCGGCCGTTTTGCCCAGCGATACGGTGGGCAGGTTCTTCGCCTCGATGCGCAGCACGGCCACGTCGGTCTTGGGATCGGCGCCCAGCACCTTGGCGCTGAACTCGCGCCGGTCGGTGAGCTTGACGGTCACTTCCTTGGCGCCGCGCACCACGTGGGCGTTGGTCAGGATCAGGCCGTCGCTGGAGACGATGAAGCCCGAGCCTTCGCCGCGCGTGGGCACATCGCGCTGGGGCTGGCCCTGGCCCATGCCCGGCATGCCGGGCACGCCGAAGCGGCGGAAGAATTCAAAGAACGGATCGTTGGGGTCCATGCCCTGCAGGCCCTGACCTTGGCCTTGGCCCTGCCGTGCAGCGGCCTCGTCGCCATCCTCGCCCATGGCACGCGAGCTGCCGACCACGCTGATGTTGACCACGGCCGCGCCGTTGCGCGCCGTGATGTCGGCAAAGTTGGGCGCCGCCACGGCGGCGGCGGGGGAAGCTGGAGAAGCGGTAGAAGCAGGCTGTGCTGCAGGCGCAAACAGCGACGTGGCGGCACGCGCATCGCCATGCACCACACCAACCAGACCGGCGCCCGTGGCGCCCAGGGCGCCGATGGCACCTGCGGCCACCAGGGCCAGCACCAGACGGCGGGGAGTGGACAGAATCTTGTTCATCGCAGACCTTTCCTCAAAAGCAGCGTTCCTTGCTGCGTTGAGGAGAAGTCTGAAGGGGCAGACTTAGGCGAGGCTTAGAACCCTCGCCGTGCATCTCAGATCAGCGCCAGCACCTTCTCCGGCGGACGGCACAGCGCCGCGCCCTTGGGCGTGACGACGATGGGGCGGTTGAGCAGCACGGGGTGCTCGGCCACGGCGGCGATGAGCTGCGCATCGCTGACGGATGCATCGCCCAGGCCCAGCTCGGTGTAGACGGCTTCCTTGCTGCGCAGCAGCTCGCGCACGGGCACGCCCAGCCGCCGGACCAGGGCCTGCAGTTGCGCAGCGTCCAGGGGCTGGGCGATGTAGTCGACGATGGTCGGCTCCACGCCGTTGTCGCGCAGCAGGGCCAGCGCGCCGCGCGAGTTGCTGCAGCGGTTGTTGTGGTAGATGGTGATGTCGGTGCGGGGTGCGGTGGTGTTCATGGGCCGCAGTGTAGGCCCATGAAAATGCGCATCAGGCCACGGCTTCCTCGGGATGGGCATCGACCTCGCGGCCGGGCAGCAGCAGGTTCAGCCCCACAGCGACCAGGGCGCCGACGGTGATGCCCGAGCCGAAGACTTCGCGCACGAAGGCAGGCATGCGGGACAGCAGGTCCGGGCGCACCGTGACCGCCAGGCCGCAGCCCAGCGAGACCGCGATGATCAGGCTGGCGCGCCGCGAGTGCTCGGCGCCGCTGAGCATGCGGATGCCGGCCGAAATGATCATGGCAAACATCATCAGCCCCGCGCCGCCGAGCACGGGCTGCGGAATCGTCACCACCAGTGCGCCCAGCACGGGAAAGAGGCCGGCCAGCAGCAGCATGACGCCCGTCAGCATGACCACGTGGCGGCTGGCCACGCCGGTCAGCGAGACTACGCCCACGTTCTGGGCGAAGGTGGACAGCGGAGGGCTGGACATCACGGCGGCGAAGGCCGAGCCCACGCCGTCGCACAGCATGCCGCTGGACAGGCGCTTGCCGTCGATGCGCGTCTGCGTGGCCGCGCCCAGGGCCATGAAGGTGCCCGTGGTCTCGACGATGGTCACCAGAAAGGCGATGGACATGGCGACGATGCCGGCCACCGGGAACGTCATGCCGAAGGTCAGCGGCTGCGGGATGGCGAAGACCGCGGCCTCGCTCACCTGGGTGAAGTCGATCAGGCCCAGCGCCAGGCACAGCACATAGCCGCAGGCGATGCCCAGCACCACGGCCGAGGCAGAGACGATGCCCCTGCCCCACTGCACGAAGCCGATCACCAGCACCAGCACGAAGCCGGCGATGGCCAGGTGGCCGATCGCGCCGTAGTCGCTGCGGCCCACGCCGCCCGCAGCCCAGTCCACGGCGACGGGGGTCAGCGACAGGCCGATCATGGTCACGACCACGCTGGTCACGGTGTGCGGAAAGAAGCGGCGGATCACGGGCATGAAGTAGCTGCCCACGATCATCACCAGCGACCCTACCAGCGAGGAGCCCAGGATGCCGGCCACGCCATGCTCCAGCCCCACGCTGATGCCCGCGCCCACGAAGGCGAAGCTTGTGCCCATGACGCAGGGCAGCCGTATGCCCACGGGCCCCACCCCCCTGCACTGGACGATGGTGACCACGCCCGATCCCAGCAGCGCTGCATTCACCAGGGCCACGATCTGGTCGGCCGGCAGCTTGAGCGCCCCGCCGAAGACCAGGGGCACGGCGATGATGCCGCCCAGCGCCGCCAGCAGGTGCTGCAGCGACAGAAGGACCGTGGTGATGAGCATTGGCGGTCGGTCTTCCACCTTGTAAAGCAGTTGTTCCATTGTCTTGTCTCCTTGTGTCCTGGCCGTCGGCCTCTTCAGAGGCGCTTGTATGTATGTCGGGGCAGTGGTGCCGGAAAAGGGTGGGGGTCCTGAAAGTGCTGTCCGGGTCTTCGAGCCTCCTGGAGATGCTTCGGGGAATGGCGCAGGGCGGCACGCCGGCACCCGCGATGGCCTGGGTGCCGGCCTGCCGCGCTGCAGGGTTATGTCAGTGGCCCGCTGCGCGCTCGAACAGCGTGCGGGCCAGTTCACGGTGGCGTGTCAGCACGCGCGGCAGGTCGGCCGTGAGCAGGTGGCCGTCACGCACCACGACACGGCCGTTGATGACGCTGGTGGACACGTCGGTGGGCGTGCAGAACACCAGCGCGGCCACGGGGTCATGGCCTGCGCCCGCGTAACCCACGCCCGACATGTCGAAGGCCACGAAGTCGGCCGACATGCCCGGCGCCAGCGCGCCGATGTCGTCGCGCCCCAGCACGCGCGCGCCGCCCAGCGTGGCGATCTCCAGCGCCTCGCGCGCGCCCATGGCGGCAGGGCCGTGGCCCACGCGCTGCAGCAGCAGGGCCTGGCGCGCCTCGCCCAGCATGTGGGCGCCGTCGTTGGAGGCGCTGCCGTCCACGCCCAGGCCCACGGGCACGCCCGCATCGCGCATGGTGCGCACGGGCGCAATGCCCGAGGCCAGGCGCATGTTGGAGCACGGGCAATGCGCCACGCCCGTGCCCGTGCGTGCGAACAGCGCAATGCCCTCGGCATCGAGCTTGACGCAGTGGGCATGCCAGACATCGGGGCCGACCCAGCCCAGGCTTTCGGCGTACTGCGCGGGGGTGAGGCCGAATTTCTCGCGAGAGAAGGCGACGTCGTTGTCGTTCTCGGCCAGGTGGGTGTGCAGCGACACGCCGTGCGCACGCGCCAGCACGGCGGACTCGCGCATCAGCTCGCGCGTCACCGAGAACGGCGAGCACGGCGCCAGCACCACGCGCAGCATGGAGTGGCGTGCGCTGTCGTGGTACTGCTGGATCAGGCGCAGGCTGTCGCGCAGGATGGCTTCCTCTTCCTCCACCACCGCGTCAGGCGGCAGGCCGCCCTTGCTGCGGCCCAGGCTCATGGAGCCGCGCGCCGCATGAAAGCGCATGCCCATCTGCTGCGCCGCAGCGATGGAGTCGTCCAGCCGAGCGCCATTCGGATACAGGTACAGGTGGTCGCTGGTGGTGGTGCAGCCCGACAGCATCAGCTCGGCCATGGCGGTCTGGGTGGAGACGTGGATCATCTCCGGCGTGAGGTGCGACCACAGCATGTACAGGTTGGTGAGCCACGAGAACAGCTCCGCATCCTGCGCGGCCGGCACGGCGCGCGTGAGGCTCTGGTACATGTGGTGGTGCGTGTTGACCAGGCCCGGCATGACCACGCGGCCGCGCATGTCCAGCACCTGGGCCGTGCCGTCGTCCACCATGCGGCGGTACTGCGGCGGCAGATCGGCCGTGGCGCCCACCCATTGCACGGCCGGGCCGTCGGCCACCAGGGCGCCGTCGCGGATCTCGCGGCGCTGCGCATCCATGGTGACGAGTACATCGGCGTTCAGTGCGATCAAGGTCATGGCGTTCTCTTCTTCGAAATGGAAAAGCCGCCAGTCTAGGAAGGACAAGCCATTGCCGATAGCGCTGAATTCCGCCCGATGTGTCCACAAAAAGTGGACAAGTGACTAAGACTCACCGCCCCCCGGCAAACAGCCTTGCCAGCGCCTGGCCGATGGACTGGGCCATCAGCTCCCCCGCCGCGCTCAACTGACCCCTGGCCCGGCCGGTCAGCACCAGCGTCTGCCGCCGCAGATGCGCATCGCGCAAAGGCACGAAGACCAGGGCATTGCGGCTGCGCTCCTCCATCACGTCCAGCGGGTTGAGCAGGGCGATGCCCTCGCCCAGCATGACCAGGCGCTGGATCAGCGCCATGGAGGTGGATTCGGCCACGGGCGTGACCTCGATGGCGTTGCGCGCAAAGGCTTCGTCCAGCAGGCTGCGGATCGACAGCGGCGGCGCGGGCAGGATGAGCGGATGGCCTATGCACTCGCTGAGCAGCACGGACGATTGGCGCGCCAGCGCATGCCGGGGAGGCACGATGGCGCCGATCTGCCATTCGCTGGTGGCCAGCGCGCGCAGCGCGGGGCGTTCGGACAGGTCGTAGGCCAGGCCCAGGTCGGCGTCGCCGCCTTCCACGGCGGCCGCGATGTCGCTCAAGGGCAGGTCGATGATGCGCACCACGATGCCCGGGTGGCGCTGACGGAATTCATGCACCAGCGAGGGCAGCAGCGAGCCGGCCAGCCCCGTGGTCGCGGCCACGGTGATCTCGCCGCTGCGCGCGCCCTGCAGTTCGGCAATGCGCTCGCGCAGCGCCGCATGCTCGCGCAGCGTGGCGCGCACATGGGCCAGCACCATCTCGCCCGTCGGGGTGAGGCGCAGGCGCTTGTGGATGCGCTCGAACAGGGGCGTGCCCAGCTCGGCCTCCAGGTCGAGGATCTGGCGGTTGACGGCCGTGGGGGCCACGTGCAGATGTTCGGCCGCCTTGCGGATGGAACCGCGGCGGACCACTTCGTCGAGATAGCGCAGGACTCTGGCGTGCATGGCGCGAGCGTAGCGGGGTTTGCCAGGCCGCGCTTTGCAGCACCCGGCAGCGCAGGCTCAGCGGGCCGTGCCCGGGCGCTCGGCGCGCAGCGTGCGGCTGAGCATGATCACGGGGATCAGGCCCACCAGCACCAGGGCCAGCGACGGCAGGGCCGCCTCGCCCAGGCGTTCGTCGCGCGCGAGCTGGTAGGCCACGACGGCCAGGGTGTCGCTGTTGAAGGGGCGCAGCACCATGGTGGCGGGCAGCTCCTTCATCACATCGACGAAGACCAGCAGCGCCGCCGCCGCCGTGGAGCGCCTGAGCAGCGGCCAGTGCACGCGCGACAGCATGCCCCAGGCGCCCGTGCCCAGCATGCGGGCCGAGTCGTCCAGGCTGGGCGCGATGCGCGCATAGCCGCTTTGCATGGACTGCAGGGCCACGGCGCAAAAGCGCACCAGGTAGGCCCAGACAATGCCCACGGCGGTGGCCGTGACCAGGCCGGCAAAGCCCCATTCGGGCCGCACCTGCTGCACCCAGCCCACGGGCAGCAGCAGGCCGACGACGACGACGGCGCCCGGCACCGCATAGCCCAGGCTGGCCAGTTGCACCACGCCGCGCGTGACGGCCGACTCCTTGTTGCGGCGCACGGCAAACGCCAGGGCCACGGCGATGATCACGGCCAGCACCGAGGTGATGGTGCCCAGGCGCACGCTGTTGAGCGCCCAGTCGAGGAAGCGGTCCCAGGGCAGCACCGACCAGTCGGCTGCCAGCGGGCGCAGCATGAAGAACACGGGTGCCACAAAGCCCATGAGCACGGGCAGCAGGCACACCAGCCAGGCCAGCGCGCAGCGCCAGCCGCGCAGGCGCAGCGGCTGCGCCTCGGCCGAGCTGGCGCGGCCCGTGCTGCCGGTGACGAAGCGCATGCGCCGCTGGGCGCGCAGCTCCAGCTGCAGCAGCAGCACGACCAGCACCAGCAGGAAGGTCGCCAGCTGCGCGGCGGCAATGCGGTTGTCCATGGACAGCCAGGCCTTGTAGATGCCCGTGGTGAAGGTCTGTATGCCGAAGTAGCTGACCACGCCGAAGTCGGCCAGCGTCTCCATCACCACCAGGGCCACGCCAGCGGCCACGGCCGGGCGCGCCAGCGGCAGCGCCACCGACCAGATGCGCCGCGACAGCGGCGCGCCCATCAGGCGCGCGGCCTCCATCAGGTGCGCGGCGCGCTCGCCCAGCGCGGTGCGCGCCAGCAGGTAGACATACGGGTAGAGCGAGAAGATGAAGACCCAGACCGCGCCGCCCAGGCTGCGCACCTCGGGCAGGAGCCGGCCTTCCAGGCCATAGGTGTCGCGCAGCCAGGTCTGCAGCGGGCCGCTGAACTGCAGGAAGTCGGTATAGGCATAGGCCGTGACGTAGGCCGGCATGGCCAGTGGCAGCAGCAGCAGCCATTCGAGCTGGCGCCGGCCCCGGAAGTCGAACAGCGTCACGGCCGCCGCCGTGCCCGTGCCCACGATGGCCGCGCCCAGCGCCACCAGCAGGCCCAGCCAGACCGTGGTCCACAGATAGCCGGGCAGCACGGTGGCCGCCATCTCGCGCAGGATGGAGCCGGCCAGGGCATCGCCCTGTCCCACGGGCAGCCAGGAGCCGAGCACGGCCAGCACGGGCAGCATCAGCACCAGGGCCAGCAATAGCAGGGGAAGGGAGCGGAGTACGGACGACAGACGGCGCAAAGCGGAGGTCTCGGCTAGAGGATGAGGGGGAGGATCTGGCTGCCGGGCTATGGAACGGGCCGGGATCTGCGGCTGCCGCCGGCCTGTGGGCCGATGTGCTGCCGAGACCGGACGTGCCTGCAGGCTGCTGGAGTCGGCGGGCTCCGGGCATGCCCTTGGCCCGCCAATGCAAATGCGAATTCTATTCATTTGCGCGGTTCTACAATCGCCGCATGTTTTTGACCGTCTCCCAACTCGAGGTGCGCTACCCGGGCCGCGACAGGCCTGCCGTGCAGGGCGTCACGCTGAATCTGGCCGCTGGCGACATCGGCGTGCTCATCGGCCCCTCGGGCTGCGGCAAGACCACGCTGCTGCGTGCCGTGGCGGGCCTGGAGCCCGTGAGCGGCGGCGAGATCCGCATCGACGGCCAGCTCGTGGGCAGCGCGGATTTCTCGCTCCCTCCCGAGCAGCGGCGCATCGGCATGGTGTTCCAGGACTATGCGCTGTTCCCCCATCTGAACGTGGGCCGCAACGTGGCCTTCGGCATCCACCATCTGCCCAAGGCGCGCCAGGCCGAGCGCGTGGCCGAGGTGCTGGAGCTGGTGGGCCTGGCCGGCAGTGCAGGTAGGTTTCCGCATGAGCTGTCGGGCGGCCAGCAGCAGCGCGTGGCGCTGGCCCGCGCACTGGCGCCCAGCCCGCAGCTGATGCTGCTGGACGAGCCGTTCTCCAACCTCGACGTGGACCTGCGCGAGCGCCTGGCGCATGAGGTGCGCGGCATCCTCAAGGCCGCAGGCGCCACGGCCCTGTTCGTCACGCACGACCAGCTGGAGGCCTTTGCCATCGGCGACATGATCGGCGTGGTCCACCAGGGGCAGCTTCAGCAGTGGGACGATGCCTATTCGCTCTACCACCGCCCTGCCACGCGCTTCGTGGCGGACTTCATCGGCCACGGCGTCTTCGTGCCGGCCACGCTGGCGCCTTCCGGGGCCGGCGGCGTGGTGGCGCGCACGGCGCTGGGCGATCTGGTCGATCCGGCCACCTGCCCGCTGCCCGCGCAGTTTCCGGGCGGCGAATGCGATGTGCTGCTGCGCGCCGACGATGTGGTGCACGACGATGCCTCGCCCGTGCAGGCACGCATCCTGCGCAAGGCGTTTCGCGGCTCGGAGTTCCTCTACACGCTGGAGCTGGCCAGCGGCCACAGCGTGATGGCCCATGTGCCCAGCCACCACGACCATGCGGTGGGCGAGTGGGTGGGAATCCGGCTCGACATGAATCACGTGGTCGCCTTCCCGCGAGAAACACAGAGCGCCCCGCAGTCCGCTGCAGCCTGAACCAGCGGCGTCCGCCGCGCCGTCCGGGCTTTGTCATTCGACGGTCACGGGTGGAACCCAGAATCAGTCACATCTTGTGACAATTCAAGGCCACCCATGTTTGCTCTGGACCCCTCCTCCACGCAGCACCCTGCAGCGGATCAGCTACCTGACCCTGCACCCATTCCCGCGCTGGCCCCGGCGCCCGCCGCGCCGCGCCTTGTGGCCCGTGCAGGCCAGCTCAGCCAGCCCACGGCACCGATTCCCCCCGAGACCAGCAACGAGGA
>Ga0105243_10003380_pt1 | contig 12949 bp, 8 predicted proteins | sample KBSM34metaG_FD_81525 | JGI IMG/M metagenome (GOLD analysis project Ga0105243, IMG submission 81525) | Miscanthus rhizosphere microbial communities from Kellogg Biological Station, Michigan, USA - KBS M3-4 metaG | ecosystem: Host-associated > Plants > Roots > Rhizosphere > Soil | place: Michigan...
GCAGCAGCGCGGCCTGCTCGGCGACCAGCGTGGCCGGGTACATCGACAGCCGGCTGCGCGCCTGGCGCAACCCGAGCCGTTGTCCCAGCACCGCACTGAGCGAGCCGGCCAGGTCGTGATCGAGCAGGGTCGGCGCCCATGCGGCGAGAATCGCATTGGTCTCCAGCAGCACCGCGCGGCGGCCGATCCAGCGCCGGCGCTGCAGCACGAATACCTCGGCCCCGGCATCGTCCAGTTCCAGGTGCCGCGCCAGCGTCGCGCCGGCCGGCTGGCGGCGCGCGCCGAGCAGTTCGGTACGCGGCGTGCCGCCTTGCGCGGCGACGTACTGCATGAAGCCGGCGATGCTGGTGGGATCGTGGCGCACGCGCGCCGCGCTGACGAACCAGCCGCGCCGGTTCTCGCGGTAGATGTAGCCTTCCGATTCCAGTTGCTGCAGCGCCTCGCGCAAGGTGATGCGGGTGCAGCCGAACAGCGCGGCCAGTTCGCGTTCCACCGGCAGGCGCTGGTCCGCGGCCCATTCGCCGCCGACGATGCGCGCGAGCAGTGCATCGACGATGCGCTGGCCGAAGCCGGCGGCGGGATTCAACGGCGTGGGCATGGGGTCTCCGTGGCGGTGTTGCACTGTTCTTGCCCATGGTCGCAGGCAACGACGCTGGTGGGAGCGGCTGCGGTCTCGACAGGCCTCGCTTGCAAAGCCCGTCGCGGCGGACGACCCGGGCCATCCGCAGCCGCTCCCACAACGCTCCGCTCACTGCAATGCCAGGGTCGAGCGGCTCCAGCATAGCGATGCCGCGCGCGCGCGTGGCACTGCGGCGCGACCGGCACGCCGGGCTAAGGCAGGCTGACGTGAATCGTCTGCGCTTGTTGCGCGCCGGTCACGACGATCGTCCCGGCGTGCACGCCGACGCCGGCCTGCGTGGATCGCAGCGCATGCGGATGCGCCGGCTCATGGCGACGACTGCGCGGCGACGGCGCGCCGCAGGTCCGCCCGCCACAGCCGCAGGCCGTAGATCGCCAGCACCACGAAACCGGCGTACAGCGCCGCGGTGGGATACAGCCCCTTGTAGACGAAGACGCCGACGTAGACGCAGTCGAGCACGATCCACAGGGTCCAGTTGGCGATGCGCTTGCGCGCCGCCCAGAAGCTGGCGACCAGGCTGAAGGCGGACAGCGCCGCGTCCAGCCACGGCAGGGCGGCATCGGTATGGCGATGCATCAGCCAGCCAAGCGACAGCGCGCCGGCGGCGCCCGCCAGCAGCGACAGCGCCGCTTCGCGCCGCGGCAGCGGGCCGACCTGGACCTTGCCGTGCTCCAGCCGGCCCTGGCTCCAGCGCCACCAGCCGTAGCCCTGCAGGAACACGTAGACGCCCTGCAGCAGCATGTCCGAGTACAGCTTCCATTGGTAGAACAGCCACGCGTACAGCAGCACCGCGACGACGTTGACCGGCCAGCACCAGCGCACCCGGCGTGCGGTCAGCCAGACGCCGAGCATGTTGACCAGCACAGCGAGGAGTTCGAGAGGGGACATTGTTGGAAGGCCGGGATTGGGGATTGGAGATTAGGGATTGGAGAGGTTCCGCGAGCGCGAAACAATGCGCTCGTTTGTGGGAGCGCTTCAACCGCGACGGGCTTTCCAGGAAGTCCTGTCGCGGCCAAGGCCGCTCTCAAGACAGTGACGCTCCGTGTCCTACGGTTGGCTTTTACGAATCCCCAATCCCGAATCCCCACTCCCGGCCCTCAAAAATCGAACTGCAGCGCCAGCCGCGCCGTGCGCGGCGCGCCCAGGAACAGATAGTCGTCGCCCATGTAGTCGCCGACGTCGCGCCAGTAGCGCTTGTCGGTGAGGTTGTCCACGCTCAGCCGCAGCGTGGTCGGCAGCGTGCCCAGCCGCGTCGCGTAGCGCGCGCCCAGGGTGTAGACGGTGTAGCCGCCGACGGCGACGCGGCCGCTGCGGTCGGCGTACTTGGCGCCGCTGTACTGCGCGCCGCCCAGCAGCGCCAGGCCGCTCGCCCCGGGCACGTCCCAACTGGCCTGGGCGCTGGCGCGCAGCCTGGGTACGTTCAAGGCCTGGTGGCCTTCGTAGGCCGGCGTGCCGGTATCTTCGGCGCGCGCGCGGATGCCGGCGACGCTGGCCTGCAGGTGCAGCCGCTCGCCGATCGCGCCGTCGGCCGACAGTTCGATGCCGCGGTTGTGCAGGCGGCCCTGCTGCACATACAGGAAACTGCCGTCGGCTTGCGGCTGCGCGTACTGGTAGGCCTGGCGGATGTCGAACACGGCCGCGCCCAGCGCCAGGCCGTCGCGCTCGTATTTCAGCCCGGCTTCGGTCTGGTAGGCGTTGGTCGGGGCGAGGATCGCATCGGCGTTGCTGGCGAACCACGACGCGGTGCCGCCCGGCGCCAGGCCCTTGGCGAAGCTGGCGTACAGCGACAGCGTGTCCTGCGGCTTGAACAGCAGCGCCGCCTGCGGCAGCAATTCCGAGCGGCGGGTGTGGCGGGTCAGCGCGCCGTCGCGATCCCAGGCACGCTCGTCGTAGCGCACCTGGCGCGCGCCCAGCAGCAACTGCCAGGCCTCGCCGATGCCGATGCGGTCGCTGGCCAGCAGCGACTGCTGGGTGCTGTCCAGGCGCCGGCGCTTGGGGCCGAGTTCGGCGTCGGCCTGGGCCAGCAGCGGCGGATCCGCGTCGATAGTGCCGCTGCCGATCCATTCGTTGATCGAGCCGTGCTGGTCGATGGTGCGTTGCAGGTAGTCCACGCCCACGTTGAGCTGGTGCTGCAGCGCGCCGGTGGCGAACGTGCCGGACACGGTCGCCTGCACCTGGTCGTTGCGGCGCGTGTCGTCGGGGCTGCGGTAGTCGTAGAGGTCGTAGTCGCCTTCGCGGCTGAAGTAGTTGGGGATCGCGTCGCTGGCGCAGCTGGCCGCGCCGTAGCAGCCCCAGGCGAAGCTGGAATAGTCGTCGATCACCGCGCGGCTGTGCGCTGCCGCCAACTGCGCGCGCCAGGCGTCGTTGAAGCGGTAGTGATAGCGCAGTTGCGCGTTGAGCGAGTCGATGCCGACCGGCTTGGACCAGGGCTGGTAGGCCAGCAGCCGGTGCACCGACACGTCGCCGGGCACGCGCTCGCCGCCCAGCAGTTGATAGCCGGGCACCGAGCGCTGTTGCCGGTCCTGGTATTCCACGTCCAGCTGCAGCGCCGATTGCGGATCGATGTTCCAGTCCGCGGCCAGCGACAGGAAATTGCGGTGGCCGTCGGCATGCTCGACGTAGCTGCGGATGTCCTCGTGCGCGGCGTTGACGCGCAGCCCGAACTGGCGGTCGCGGCCGAACCAGTCGCCCAGGTCCAGCGCGGCGTAGCGGCCGCCGTCGTCGTCGGTGCCGAGCGTCAGCGTGCGCACCTGCTGCGGGCGCTTGGTCGTGTAGTCGATCACCCCGGCCGGCTCGGTGAGGCCGGACTGCAGCCCGGACAGGCCCTTGAGCACCTGCACCTGCTGCTTGTTCTCCAGCGCCACGTTCTGCTCGCCGGTGACGGTCAGGCCGTTGATGCGGTAGCTGTTGGCGGCGTTGAGCGAATAGCCGCGCACCACGAAGTTCTCGTAGTAGCCGATCGGCGCATAGCTGTCGCCGACCGAGGCGTCGGCGCGCAGCACCTCGCTGAGCACGCGCACCTGGCGGTCGTCCAGCTGCGTGCGGTCGATCACCCCGATCGAGGCGGGCGTGTCCAGCAGCGCGGCGTCGCCGTAGCCGCCCAGCGTGGAGCGGTTGCGCGGCTGCTCGCCCTGCACATTGACCGCGTCCAGCTCGACCGGCGTCTGCGTGTCCGCATCGGCGGCGCGCGCCGGTGCGGCGGTGGCGGCCAGCGCCAAGGCCAGGGCGAGCGGCGCGAGTGCGGGGAAGGCGTGTGACATGGGAGAACCTCTAAGCGGGAGTCGGAACGGAAAGGACGGATGCCGCTGCGCGCGGGCAACGGCGGAAACGTGGGCGGGCGCGCTGCCGGCAGCGCGGCGCGGCATGCGCGCGCACCGGGGGCGCCGGCGCGCGCGGCAGCGAACGCGAAACGCTCATCGCGCGGCGTCCGCGTGCCGCTGCAACTGCCGCAGCAGGCGCTGGCCTTCCTCGCCGCCGAACCAGTCGGCATGGCCGAGCAGGTAGCGGCGATAGGCGATCTCGGCGTTCGCGTCGGAGCCGGTGATGCCGGCGAAATAGTCGATCTCGGCGAGCGCGAAGTCGGCATGCGCGATCGGCAACAGCGCGGCCAGCAGGCGCAGCTGCGCCGCGTCCAGCGGCAGTAGCTGCGCGTAGCCGTGCAGCAGGGCGCCGAGCTGATCGAGATCGGCGGGCGCGCGGCCGCCGATGTCCAGATCCAGCCACGGCACCAGGTTGCGTTCGATCGCGGTGGCCAGGTCGAACAGCGCGAAGTTGCGGTCGGCCAGGCCGAAATCGAACACCGCGCTGACCTCGCTCGCCGCGCCGTGGCCGCGCCACAGCAGGTTGGAGGCGTGCCAGTCGCCATGCGTCCACAGCGGCGGCGCTGGCGTTCGCAGCAGCGGCCAGGCGCGCGCGTGCCAGGGCAGCAGATGCCGGCGCAGGTCGCCGCGCCAGTCGCGCCGCTGCAGCCAGGCGGCCAGCGCCGGCCGCGCGCGCAGGTCCTGCTGCAGCGCCTGCAGCGGATCGGCGCCGCCGAACAGGCGCAGGTTGGCGACCAACTGGGTGGTGCTGCGCGGCGGCGCCGTGTAGCCGGCGGCGGCCTGGTGCAGCAGCGCGAGTGCGCGCCCGGCGGCCTGCGCATGGGCGGTGTCGGCGAACGGCCGCCACGACGCCGTGTCGCGGTACAGGTCTTCGCCCGCGGCGGCGCGCTGCACTTCGTAGGTCCAGTCGCCGAGCGCGATCGCGCTGGTGCCGTCGGGCGCGCGCAGCAGTCCCGGCACCGGCATGCCGCGTGCGCGCAGGTGCTCGATGAAACGGTGCTCCTCGTCCAGCGTGCGCGCATCGCGCACGCTGCGGTGATGGCGCTTGACGAACAGCGTGCCCACGGAAGTCTCGACCTCGGCCGCGGCGGAGAACGGGCGCGGGCTGTGCCAGCGCAAGGCGTGGACCGCGTCGGGCAAGCCCATGTGCCGCAACAGCGCGTCGACCTCGTCGCTGCGCAGGGGCGGCCAGTCCGCCGCAGCCGGGGCCAGGCTCATGCCGTGGATCTGGTGCGCGCTCATCGGGCCTGTCCGGGCGGCGGGAACGCAGGCGTGGCGTCGCAATGGCGCGGTGCTTCGCGCCTTTCGGGCGTTGGTCTAGACCAGTGATGCGGAGGTTTGCGGCTGCGGCCGACGGTGACATCGGTCGAAAAGCGGCGACGCTGCCGGGCCATCGGCATGCACGGCCGCCAGCGGGCTGGGCGGCCGATGCATCTCGATCCTGGCGGCAGCGCGCGGTAGTGGGCGCTAGCCGTCATCTACACCGCGCAAGGCATGGAACCGGAGATTCTACCGCGTCGGCGCGGTGCCCACGCCGCAGAATCGCCGCGCGCGAACGCCGGCCAGGTGCGACGCCTTCTGCGCGCGCGGCTTTGCCCGGATAATCGGCGCATGAGCGAACAGCAGATGGCCGTGGTGGTGGTGACCTACGAGAGCGGCAGCACCATCGACGCCTGTCTGCAGCGGCTGCGCGCGGCGGCGGACGTCGCCCAGATCCGCGTGGTCGACAACGCCTCGCGCGACGACACCCTGGCGATCGTGCAGCGCCACGCGCTGGAGGATCGGCGCGTGCGCTTCATCGCCAACCCCGACAATCCCGGGTTCGCCAGCGCCTGCAACCAGGGCGCGGCGGCCAGCGATGCGCCGTGGCTGGCGTTCGTCAATCCGGACCTGATGGTGGAGGCCGACACGCTGGCGCTGCTGCGCGCGCAGGTCGCCGCGCTCGGCGACGCGCTGCTCGGGGTCGAGCAGGTCGACGAGCACGGCCGCGCCGACGCCGCGGTGCGCCGCCGCGATCCGGACTTCGCGGCGATGCTGCGGCATCCGCTGGCCGGTTCGCGGTTGGCGCTGGCGGCCGATCCGGCGCAGCCGTTGCAGCGCGTGGACGCGATCTCCGGCGCGCTGATGCTGCTGCCGCGCGCGCTGTTCGACCGCATCGGCGGCTGGGACGCCGGCTACCGCCTGCATGCCGAGGATCTGGACCTGTGCCGCCGCGCGCGCCAGGCCGGGGCCACCGTGGCGGTGTGCAACCGCCTGCGCGTGCTGCACGTGCGCGGAGTTTCCAGCCGCAAGCGGCCCTGGTTCGTGGAATGGCACAAGCACCGCGGGCTGTGGCGCTATTTCCGCAAGTTCGAGGCGCCGGCGCGCACCGCGCCGGTACGTGCGGCGGTGTGGGCGGTGATCTGGCTGCACGCCTGGGTGACCTTCGCCAGGCTGTGTTGGCGCCGACCTGGCTGAACGCAGCACCAGGCTGGTGCGTGCGCTGGCGCAGGCTGTATGCGTGATGAGCAATTCATTTATCGCGTGATTTGAATCACACAGGAAAGGTGCTACGTTCCTGTCGCGGTTCCGCTACGGAATCGTTTCCTGCTCCCTGTTCCAGGGGCCCCCCTCCAGGAAACAATTGCGATGAACCAGTCGTACGGCGAGCGCCCGCGCTCGTGGTCGCGCGTATGCGCGACTCCCTCTTCCGTGGCCGGCGATGGCCGCGCCCGGCACCGACCTGACCGGCGCGCACGCAGGCTGTCGACGCTGGCGCTGGGCCTGGCCGCACTGGCGACCGGACCGTGTTTCGCCGGGGCCTGGGTGCAGGACGACGGCGCCGCGCTGGCGATCCTCAAGGCCAGCCATAGCGACGGCGGCGCGGTCTACAACAGCCACGGCCAGGACCAGAATTTCCCCGATGCCGGGCGCAGCCGCCAGGACCAGCTGAATCTCTATGCCGAGTACGGGCTGAGCGCGGACCTGACCCTGGTCGGCAACTTCTATTTCAGCAAGGTCGGCTATCGCAACGACAGCGGCTACGGCAACCAGCACACCACCGGCTGGGCCGACCAGGAAATCGGCCTGCGCTACCGCCTGGATCCGGACGGCCGCGACGGACCGTGGCAGGGCGCGCTGCAGGTGCTGGCGCTGATCCCCGGCTACAGCCGCCAGGGCGCCGACGATCGCGACCATCCGGCGCTGGGGCAGGGCGACTACGGCGCCGAACTGCGCTACAGCGTCGGCCGCGGCTATCGGGCCGGCAACCACGACGGCTACGTGGACCTCGGCGCGGCGGTGCGCCTGCGCGGCGGCGACTCCGCCGACGAGGCGCGCCTGGACATCAGCAGCGGCCTGGCGCTGGCGCCGCGCTGGATGCTGATCGGCGAACTCAACGTGATCCAGGGCCTGGGCAACGGCAACGGCCCCAATCCGGTCTACGCGCCCGGCACCCCGATCCGCGGCAACAACTACGACCTGACCAAGCTGCAGGCCTCGCTGCTGCACACGCTGCCCGGCGGCACCCAGGTGCAGCTCGGCTACCAGCAGCCGGTGGCCGGGCGCAACACCGGCGGCGCGGGTGGCCCGTTCGTCGCCGCCTGGTGGCGGTTCTGACGTGGCCGCGGTGAACCATCCGGCGACGAGCCGCACCGCCGGCGACGCGATCGGCCCGCTCGGCAGCGTGCCCGAGCCGCGCGGCTGGCAGACCCCGATCGGCACCGCGCTGGTCGAAGCCGGGGTCATCGATGCGGCGCAGCTGCAGGACGCGCTGGCGTTGCAGGCGCGTTGGCGTTCGCGCCTGGGCGACGTGGTGCTGGCCCAGCGCGGGGTCACCGCGCTGCGCTTCTACACGGTGCTGTCGGCGCATTTCGGGCTGAACTTCGTCAACCTGCTGCAGCAGCCGATCGACTCCGCGCTGTTCGAGCCGGAGCGCCTGGCCGACTATGCGCAGCGCCTGGTGCTGCCGTGGCGGATGGAAGAAGGCCGGCTGGTGCTGGCGGTGGCCGATCCCGGCCCGGAGACCTTCGCCTGGGCGCGCAGCCAGTACGGCGCGGACGTGCGCTTCGTCGGTACCTCCAAGTTCGATGTGGTCTGGGGCCTGCAGCAGCAGGCCGATGCGCAGCTCACCCACGATGCGCTGAACCTGCTCGCCGAACACGCGCCGGAGCATTCGGCCAAGCAGGTGGTGACCCGCAAGCAGGTGGTGTCGCTGTGCACGGTGGCGGCGCTGTTGCTGCTTGCGCTGGCGATCTGGCCGGTGCCGAGCCTGATCGCGATCAACAGCGTGGTCGGGATCGCCTTCGTGGCCACGTTCGCGCTGAAGTTCGCGCTGGCCTGGCTGGGCGCGCGGCGCCGCATCGAGATCAAGGTCACCGACGCGGAAGTGGCCGCGCTCAGCGACGAGGACCTGCCGGTGTATACGGTGCTGGTGCCGATGTACAAGGAGCCGGACGTGTTGCCGATCCTGGCCAACGCGCTGCGCCGGCTCGACTACCCGACCTCCAAGCTGGACGTGAAGCTGGTGCTGGAGGCCGACGACACCGAGACCATCGAGGCGGCCAAGGCGCTGGGCCTGGAGGCGTTCTTCGAGATCATCCGGGTGCCGCCGTCGCAGCCCAAGACCAAGCCGAAGGCGTGCAACTACGCGCTGCAGTTCGCGCGTGGGCAGATGCTCACCATCTACGACGCCGAGGACAAGCCGGAGCCGGACCAGCTCAAGCGCGCGGTCGCCGCGTTCCGCAAGTCGCCGGCCGACGTGGCCTGCATCCAGGCGCGGCTGAACTACTACAACGCCGACGAGAACTGGCTCACGCGCATGTTCACGCTGGAATACACGCTGTGGTTCGACTTCTACCTGCCGGCGCTGGAAACCCTGCGCATCCCGATCCCGCTGGGCGGCACCTCCAACCACTTCCGCCTGGACATCCTGCGCAAGGTGCGCGCCTGGGACCCGTACAACGTCACCGAGGACGCCGACCTGGGCGTGCGCCTGACCCAGCAGGGCTACCGGGTCAGCGTGGTCAACTCGACCACGTTCGAGGAAGCCAACGTCAGCATTCCCAACTGGATCCGGCAGCGTTCGCGCTGGCTCAAGGGCTACATGCAGACCTGGCTGGTGCACATGCGCGATCCGGTGCAGCTGTACCGCTCGGTCGGCTTCCGCGGCTTCTGGGGCTTCCAGTTCTTCGTCGGCGGCACCTTCTTCACCGCGCTGATCGCCCCGCCGATGTGGCTGATCTACGGGATCTGGGCGCTGACCGACACGCATGCGTTCAATCCGTTCTTCCCGCCCGCGCTGCTGTACCTGAGCCTGCTCAACCTGCTGCTGGGCAACGGCTTCCTGATCTACATGACCTTGCTGGCGGCGTTCAAGCGCGACTACTTCCGGCTGGCGCCGTACGCGCTGACCGTGCCGCTGTACTGGCTGCTGCAATCGGTCGCCGCCTACAAGGGCCTGTGGCAGCTCATCCACAATCCGTTCTACTGGGAAAAGACCACCCATGGCATCAGCAAGCACATGGCCGAAGAGCGCCGCGCCGCACTCGACGACTGAGACGCCGCGGCGCCCGCGCGGCGTCGCGGTGTTCGTGGTCACCGCCGCGTTGCTGGCGCTGCTGTGCCAGCGCTTGCTGGCGCACGGCTACATGAGCGACGACGCGATGGCGCAGTACGCCAAGCTGCTGCTGTTGCGCGACGCGGCCGGTTTCCGCACCGAATACTTGGGCTTCCTGTACGCGCAGGCCTCGCTGTACCTGGGCCTGGTGATCGGCGGCGTGCCGGGGCTGTCCACGCCGTTGCTGCCGTACCTGGCCGACGTGCTGGCCGGCGCGGCGATGGTGACCCTGCTGTGGCGCGACCTCGCCGCGGGCCTGGGCCGCGCCTGGGCCTGGGGCCTGTGCGCGGCGCTGGTGCTGCAGCCGTTCTTCCTGTGGCCGACGCTGTCGGGCAACAACCAGGGCCTGGGCCTGCTGGTGTTCTACCTGACCTGCCGCGCGCTGCGCCATTTCCGCGACGATCCGGAAGCCTTCGCCTACCTGCGCCTGGCGCTGGGCCTGTGCCTGCTGTTCTTCGTCGACGAACGCGCCTGCTTCCTGGCCGTGGCGATGGCGCCGTGGCTGGGCGTGATCGCGCCGCAGGGCATGCTGCGGCGCGCGCCGCTGTCGTTCTACCTGGTGTGCTACCTGCCGTTCCTGTTCGCGGTCGCGACCTGGATGTACCTCAACTATCTGTTCTTCGGCGATGCGCTGCTGTTCGTGCGCGACCAGCATTCGGCGTTCCGCGGCAGCTACGCGCAGGCCGCGCTGCAGCCGTGGCTGCAGCAGGCCATGGCGCGGCCGTGGTGGCCGCCGCTGTACCTGGCGCTGGCCGGCCTGGTCACCACGCCGCTGCTGTTGCTGGTGCGGCGCACGCGCCTGAGCAACACCTGGCGCTGGGTGCTGGTGGCGACGGTCACCGTGATCGGCGCCGGCACGCTGGCGGCATGGGCGCGCTTCAGCGCGCAGCCGCTGGATTTCCTGGCGCTGATGGTGGTGCCGGCGGCGCTGGTGCTGGGCGACCTGCGCCGCGAGTTGCGCTGGCCGGCGTTGGCGCTGCTGCTGCTGGGCGCCGTCGCCAGCGGCTGGGTCATCGCGCAGACCGCCGCGTCGACCACCCGCGACTGGGCGACGGCCCTGCGCGCGCCGGTGCCGCCGCGGCACCCGGACGAAGCCCGGCTGGGCGCCTGGCTGGCCGAGGCGCGGCTGCCGACCCTGCTCGACGATCGCGCCGGCTACGCGGTGATCGTGGCGCGCGGCGATGCGCAGGGCCTGATCCTGCCGTTCGACCCACGCTTCAAGCGCGCGCTGGACGACCCGCGGCAGATGCCGGCGCAGGTGGTGGTGGCCGATCCGGCGAGCCAGGCCGGGGTCCTGGACAGCGTCAACCGGCGCCTGCCGCAGCTGTGGCAGCAGGGCCTGCCGGGCTACAGTCTGGTCTACCGACAAGGGTCCTACCGGGTATGGCGTCGATCGCCGTGAGGTGGCTGCTGGGCATGCTGTTCGCGACGAGCGTGTGCGGCTGCGGCGCGGCCACGCCCGCGGCAGCGCCGTGGATGGGCGCCAACGTCAAGGTGTCGGCGCAGGCGCCGTGGGGCAGCGACGCGGCGCAGCGCTCGCTGCAGCAGTTGGCCGATGCCGGCGCCGAGCGCGCGCTGCTGGTCGCCTTCGTCTGGCAGGCCACGCCGCAGTCCGACGATCCGGTGCTGGGCAGCGACAGCACTCCCGAACAGGTGCGCGCCGGGCTGCGGCAGATGCGCGCGGCCGGCCTGCAGCCGGTGCTGAAGGTGCATCTGTGGATTCCCGGCCATTGGGCCGGCGACGCCGCGCCGGCCGATCGCGCGGCGTGGTTCGGCGCCTACCGGCGCGCGCTGCTGCAGCTGGCGCAGGTCGCCGCCGACGAGCGGGCCGAGGCCTTGATCGTCGGCACCGAATTGCGCGGCCTGCAGGACGCGCCGCAATGGCCCGAGCTGGTCGCGGCGGTGCGCCAGGTCTACCGCGGTCCGCTCGGCTATGTGGCCGACGGCCTGGAGCAGGCCGAGCGGTTCGGCTACTGGGAGCGCTTCGATTTCGTCGGCACCAGCCTGTATCCGGCGTTGTCGGCGGTGCCGGCGCAGCGCTTGACGCAGATGCGCGCGGCGGCCGCGCGGGTGCAGGCGCTGGGCACGCGCAGCGGACGCCCGGTGTGGGTGGCGGAACTGGGCCTGCGCTCGGCGCGCGGCAGCCTGGCCGCACCCTGGGAGAGTCCCGAGCAACGCAGCGCCGCGGTGGACACCGCCTTGCAGGCGCAGGTGCTGCAGGACTGGCGCCGGGTGTTGGGCGAGCAACGCATCGCCGGCATCGCGCTGTGGTGCTGGTACACCGATCCGGACGCCGGCGGCGCGCACGACAGCGATTTCACCGTGCAGCACAAGCCGGCGCAGGCGGTGCTGGCGCGCAGCGCTGCGCACTGACGCTTCCTGTAGGAGCGGCTTCAGCCGCGACCGAGACTTGCCGGTAACGCCCGGTCGCGACTGAAGCCGCTCCTACAGGGGGCTAGCGGCGTGCTGGCTGGGTGCACTGTGGGAGGGGCTTGAGCCCCGACAGTTTCCGAAGCGGGTGGGGTTCCCTGCTTCGTTCGTCGCGGCTGAAGCCGCTCCTGCAAGGGAAGGAAAAGGCGGGAGCCGGCAACACGCTGGGCGCATAATCGCGCGATGATCATCGATTCGCTGCTCGACACCGACCTCTACAAGTTCACGATGATGCAGGCGGTGCTGCATCAGCATCCCGGCGCGCAGGTGGAGTACCGCTTCAAGTGCCGCACGCCGGGCATCGACCTGGCGCAGTTCATCGGGCAGATCTCCGACGAGATCGACGCGCTGTGCGCGCTGCGCTTTCGCGCCGAGGAGCTGGACTACCTGCGCGGCCTGCGCTTCATCAAACCGGACTTCGCCGATTTCCTCGGGCTGTTCCATCTGGACCGCAAGTACCTGCAGCTGCAGGCCTCGGCCACGGTGCCGGGCGAGATCGAGCTCAGCATCCGCGGGCCGTGGCTGCACACCATCCTGTTCGAAGTGCCGCTGCTGGCGATCGTCAACGAGGTCTGGTTCCGCAACACCGGCGGCGACCACCACGACGAGGGCCTGCGCCGGCTGCGGGCCAAGATCGCGCTGTTGCGCGACAGCAGCGGCTACGGCGGCTGCGCGATCGCCGACTACGGTACCCGCCGCCGCTATTCGCGGGCCTGGCACGGCGAACTGTTGCCGGTGCTGCAGCAGACCCTGGGCGCGCAGTTCGTCGGCACCAGCAACGTGTATTTCGCGCATCGCTACGGGCTGACCCCGCTGGGCACGATGGCCCACGAATACCTGCAGGCGTTCCAGGCGCTGGGTCCGCGGCTGCGCGATTCGCAGGCCGCGGCGCTGGAATCGTGGGCGCGCGAATACCGCGGCGACCTCGGCATCGCGCTGTCCGACGTGTACGGCATGAGCGCC
>Ga0105243_10003381_pt1 | contig 12944 bp, 10 predicted proteins | sample KBSM34metaG_FD_81525 | JGI IMG/M metagenome (GOLD analysis project Ga0105243, IMG submission 81525) | Miscanthus rhizosphere microbial communities from Kellogg Biological Station, Michigan, USA - KBS M3-4 metaG | ecosystem: Host-associated > Plants > Roots > Rhizosphere > Soil | place...
CATATTGCCGGAGTTTACCAGAAAAATACCGACGATACCCGGCACCAGCACCCATGAAAGCGAAATCGTGGCCCGCATGATCGAATTCACCGCGATCATGTCGCCCGTCGAAAGATTGCGGGCATCGGCGCGCACATGCGCGAAAATCAGAGAGTTCATCGCCCCGAAAATCGGCAGGAGCAGCAGCTTTGCGGTCACGAAGGCGGTGGCATTACCAACGAGATAAACCAGCAGATAGCCGCTGACGCCGAAAAGCGCGATCAGCAGCATGGGTTTGCGATATTCGCCGAGCCGGTCTGCAACGATGCCCATCAGGACGCTGGCGCTGACATTGATGATGGCGGCAAACAGCATCAGCAGGGAATAGACGGTGTTGCTGAGCCCGATTTCGCGAATGCCGATCACCGCCTGATAGGGGGCGGTGGCGGCATTCGAAAATCCGAAGAACAGGATGGCGAGCGCCCCGATGCGGATCGACGGATTGTTGAAAACGAGGGAAAGAGCCGACGGCATGAAGGTTCGCCTGAGATGATCTGGCACGGCCGGATCGCTGAATGAAATGCTATCGAACCGCTGTCATCGCCAGCGGGCCGAAAGGATGGGTTTCGGGATATAGTTGAAATGCGGTTTCCATGGGTAAAAATCGCCATCCCGGCGGCGATTGGGGAGGTTTTCGATATCCTGATTGATAACCCCCTCCGTCAACGCCATGAGATTGGGATTGGCGATGGGCGCAAGCTCCGGCGAAAGATAACCTGACTTGACGACCAGCAGCCTTACCGCCTTCGGATCGAAGCCCAGACGGGTGAAATCCGCGATCATGTGATAAGGCCTGCGCCTTGCAGCCAGAATGACGGTAATGCCATCGATGACGACGACCGCCTGCCGCTGATCGGAAGCACCTGGATCGTCCAGTTTCAGGACCTTGGCTTCGACGGTGATGGAAGGGCTTTCGGGATCGAGACTGCCGCCGATCTTCAGGGAAAGCGCCGCGCCCTCGCGCGCCGCAAAACAGGCCTCGACCGCCGGCCTGTCGGTGATGCCGCCGATCAACGCGCCCTGCCAATTGCGCGCAATCAACGCCGCCAGAACATCGGCGCGATCGCCCACCCCGCCGCCGGTCGGATTGTCGCCGGAATCCGCCAGAATGATCGGCCCGGTTGTTGTTTTTTCCGCAATATCCATGATGACCTCGAGCGGTTCGGTCACGGGACCGAAACGGAAATCCTGTCGGGCATTCCAGTAGGATTGCGCAATCTCCGAGGCGACCGCCTGCGCGGCATCTTTGTCCGTCCCGGTCACGACAGCGCAGGCCGTCGCCCTTGGTTCATCGGCCCAGACGTAGCCGATCATGAAATTCGCATCCCAAATGCCGGGCCGCGCGTCGTAGTCCGGCAAGACGGCATAGAGGCTTTTGGCCGGTTCATCTTCCGTGGAGGTTTTTTCACCCGGCAGGAGAACGGGGATTTTCGCCCATGCCACACCGGGCTTCTCGCCAGTTTTCAGAGCCTTGATGAGCATCGTCCACGCCCGCACCATCGTCTCGCGCACATCGATATGCGGCGCAGTTCGGTAGCCGGCGAAAATATCCAATTGGTCGATGATCGACTGGCTGACATTGCCGTGCAGGTCGTAGCTGGCGGAAATGATAACATCCGGTCCGACTACGGCGCGGGCGCTGGAAATCCAGTCCCCTTCCGCATCGTCCATTCCCTCGACATTCATCGCGCCATGCATGGCGAGATAAAGCCCGTCGAGCGGCAGGCAAGCCTTGAGACGCTCCAAGAATTCCTGCTTGAACGCATCATAGGCCGCGCGCGACACCGGGCCACCCGGCACCGCCCGCGCATGCAGAAGCGGCAACACTTCCGCCCCGCCTTCGCCGAGGAAATTGAAATATTCGGCTTCCAGCAACTCCGCCCCGCGAAAGACGCGAAAATCTTCCTGACGCATCAGCACCGGCGAATAGGTGCTGCATTCGGTATGAATTCCACCAACGGCAATACGCATCTCGCCTTCCTCTCAATAGACCGGGCTCAAGCGGACGATGGCGGAGAAACGCAGCCAGTCCTTCTGCGCTTTCGGTGTCCACGCCGCCTCGGCAATGGCGGGCAGTCTCGGGAAAACCAGATGGTTGAAATAGGCGCGATTGAGGAAATGCTCGGACCAGATGCAGGCCTGAACGCCTTTCATTCGCTCCTTCAATTCCTCGGGGAACTCACCGACTGCCTCGTAAGCATATGTATGCGACGGCGGAACGGTGCCGGCCCAGCTTGCGCCCGGCTCCTGCCAGGCTTCATCCTGCACCATGTCGAGATAATAGGCCTGTCCCGGCGTCATCACGACGTCATAGCCCTGCTTTGCAAGCTCCAGGCCAACTTCCGGCTTCTGCCAGGCCATCAGCAATGTTCCCGAGGGATCGACGCCGCCGCCGTGCGAAACTTCGTCCCAGCCGGCAAGCTGGCGGCCGCGCTCATGCAGCATCCCCTGAATACGTTTCATGAAATAGGACTGAATGCCGAAGGTGCCGTCGAGGCCTTCCTTTTCCATCAACGACTTGGCAAGCGGCGAGGCAAGCCAGGAGCCATCTGCTACCTCGTCGCCGCCGATATGGATCAGCCGCGAGGGGAAAAGCTCCACCATCTCGTCGAATATCTTGCCAAGGAATTCATAGGTCGGCTCGATGGCGGGATTGAGCGCATTGTTGGGATAGCCCTGTACGGAGCGATAGCTGTCCGGCGCTTCCTGCCCATCCGTCAGCTCCGGATAGGCAACGAGAGCCGCCGTGCTGTGGCCGGGAATATCGACCTCCGGCACGATTTCGATGTTCAGTGCCGCCGCATGCGCGACGACCATGCGAACATCATCCTGCGTGTAATAACCGGAAACCGGCTCGGCCCCATTGCCGAGCTGCGGCAGAAGCGGCGCATCCGGGCCGCGCGTCGCGCCGACTGTCGTCAGCAGCGGGTAAGCCTTGATTTCGAGACGCCAAGCCTCGTCATCCGTCAGGTGCCAATGGAACCGGTTCATGCGCAGCCATGCAAGAATGTCGATCAGCCGCACGACATCACCGGTCGGATAGAATTGTCGCGAGACATCCAGATGGCAACCGCGCCAGCTGTAACGCGGCGCATCAGCGATGGTGCCGGAAACCGGGAAACGGAATTTGGTATCGGTGCGCGCGCCGTGCAGCAATTGCGCGAGCACAGTCAGACCGTATTGCAGACCTGCAGCGGCCGAATATTCCACGACGACGGCGTCATCAGAGAAAGACAGGCGATAACCTTCCGCTTCCAGACCGCTATGTTGCTTGAAACGAAGCGGTTTGCCCCCATGAACAGGCGCGAGGCTGAAAGGCACGTGACCAACGGCAAAAAGCCTCCGGAACAGCGACGAAACAGTTTCCACCGCAAGCACTTCTTCCTTGCCTGCCTCTTCCGTCGGGAAGAGTGCGACGGGAAAGTCTTCGCCCGGCGCGGCATCGATTTCTGCAGGCCAGGGCTGGATGGCGAAGGGCAGATCGAGCTTTCCTTCGGGAAGCAGGGCTGGCGCCGGCTCGCTATGGCGCCCGTCAAGCATCAGGTCAGCGACATCAACCGCGCGATGTGTGCCGTCGGCAAGGCTGATATAGGCGGATTTCGCACCGTCTGTGCGATGGCGAGCAGGCCTGAGCAGGCCGTCAACGGTGAAACGCCACGATTTCCCGGCTTCGAGCACGAAACCCGTTGGCGGCGCAAATTCATGGAAATTGGCATTGCGGCGCAGATAGACGGCATTGCCGCAGACGGGCTTGTCGATGGTCCGCGTCAGCGACGTATAGACGATCCGGAAATCCTTCACCGGCTCGCTGGAAAGATTGAACAGGGTGAAGGTGAAGCCACCCGATGCGGAATCTTCGAGCGGATGCCATGAGTTTTCGAGACGAAATTGTGCGAGCGCCATGATGCTCCCCTTTATTGTGCTTCAAGCCCGAGAGGACTTCGGTCAGTAGTGTTCGGATTGTGAGAAAGTGCGGGCGAGCGGCGCCTGCCCTGCCGTCAGGCCGCAATCCACCGGCAGGCACACGCCGCTGATGGCCGCTGCCTGTGGCCCGGCTAGAAAAGCGACGGCGTTGGCGACATCCTCAGGCCTCACGATGCGCTGCAACGGATACCAGTGCTTCGCTTCCTCGAAGACCTGAGGATTGACTGCCGCCCGCGCTTCCCAAGCCTGCGTGCGCACGGTTCCTGGAGCAACAGCATTGGAACGGATGCCGAATTTACCGTATTCGACAGCGATCAGCTTCGTCAGATGGATCAAGCCTGCCTTTGCCGCGCTATAGGCGGGATGGCCGAACACAGCCATGCCGTTGACGGAGGTGATATTGATGACAGACCCTTGCGTGCGCTTAAGCGCGTCCTCGAAAGCCCTGAAGCAGAGAAACGGTGCTTCCAAGTTAAGGGCATTGTCCTTGCGCCATATCTCTGCGGTCGTGTCGTGCAGGCTGACGGCCCTTGCAGCACCAGCATTGTTGACGAGGGTCGCGACATCACCCAGCTCCGCAACCTCCAAGGCCAGCCTTGCAAGATCCTGCGGATCGGTGACGTCGCAGGTTTTCGAAACGAAGGCGGAACCGGAAAGCAGGGAAAGCGCATTGGAAAGGGCGTCGGGATCGATATCGACCAACACCACCTTCGCGTGGCTTTCAGAAAGCGCCGCGGCAATTGCCCGGCCGATGTCGCCCGCCGCGCCCGTTACGACGGCGACTTGGTCTTTCCTGTCCTGCATGTCATGCTACTCCTTCGAGGCTTTCCAGAGCGGGTTTTGAGGTCAAGCCGCTCTACATCTTTGTTTTTATGCATTTTCCGGGCGTGAAACCGCTACGCGGGCTTACTGGAAATGCTCTAGTCACCCAGCAATTGCCGGTCGTCCGGATCACGATGCTCCACAAGCTGCTGCTTGATGTGCCGCAGGGTCACCATCGACCGCTGCCGGTGGTGATAGGCAGCTAGCGTCGCCAGAACATCAACCGCCGCCAGATAGGCATAACGCGATGATGTTGGGCGGAAGATATTGTTTCCCTCAGGCACGTTGACGGCCACCACCATATCGGCGGCCAAGGCGACGGGCGTATCGCTCTGGGTCAGCGCGATGGTGGTGACCCCCATTTCCCGCGCCAGCCTGAAGCACTTCACCAATTCCATGTTGCGGCCGGAAAAGGAGGATCCGATGATGACGTCTTCCTTCCGCGCAGCGGCAGTCATCATCAATTGCATGCTGTGATCGGCGCTGGTCGAAACGCGCAGGCCAAGGCGAAACAGCCGGTTCTGAATTTCCGAGGCGATCATCGAGGAATTACCACCGGCTCCAAACGCGTAGATCATGCCGCTATTGGCAATCCGGACGGCCGCTTCGTCGGCCAGGGCGGGATCGAGCGTCTTGTGCAGCAGGAAAAGCGCCTCCTGCGCCTTGGCAAGCACTTCCTCGGCGACGTCCGACGGGCCCGTGCTGGTCGGTTCCGAGGTGAGGTAGCGGATGCCGACATAAGCGGTCTTGGCAAGGCTGACCTTGAAATCCGAAAAGCTCTGGCAACCCAGACGGCGGCAGAACCGCGTCACAGTTGGCGGGGAAACCTCGGCGCGGGCGGCAAGCTCGATGATCGATGCATTGACCGCAAACTCGAAGTCCGAAACCAGAATATCGGCGATCCGCCGCTCCGATTGCGAGAACTGTCCCCTGTCGTCTTGAATCTTTGCGAAAATATCCATGCTCACCGGTCTCCGTTCCGCCAAAACTTAAGGCTTGGCCCCGTTTCCGATGCACCCTAATCCGAGACGCCCGTCAACCGTACACACCCATGAATCGACCATGTTTCGCCCCGTTGACGACACGCCGGACACCTTTGATTTGAAAATTATTTTCTCTGTTGATTGCGAGATGAGCATATGCCAACAATCTTCGCCAGAGAAATATCCAAATCTTGAAAATAATTTCAACAACGGACCTGAATCATGCGCGACCCATTCAAAAACCCTTTTCCCGAAACAGACGTCGCCCGCCACTCCATCTGGGACATGCTGGTAACGCGGGATATCGACGCCTTCCTCACTGCCGACTGGTCGAAAGTCGCGGATGATTTCGTAAAGGACGGCTTTCTCGGCATCAACGCCAACCGGGATGCAAACCCGGACAACTGGCGCCTGTCCTTCCCCTCGCTTGACGCCTATCGCGACGAATGGCTGCGACAGGCGCAGGATTTCCAGACCCAGCAATTCGCTGAAGACCCGCGCAATGCGATCTTCACCACCACCACGCTGGAAGAAATCGAAGTGGAAGGTGAGACCGCGCTGGTTCGCAAGAAGTTCGACGGCGGGCTTCGCAAGGCCGACGGCAGCTTCGACATCATGAAATGGCAGACGCTCTATTATTGCCGACTGCATGAGGGCCGCTGGAAAATCAGCGGTTTCACCGGATACATGCCCAATCCCATGCCGTGATCCAGCGGACCTGCCAGACCGATTTGAACGCCGGGCCGAAAGCCCGGCGTTGCTATTTCGTCTGGAAGACGAAGACCGCTGAAAACCGATAGCGTCGCAGAAAACCGGGCATGGCGAGACAGATTTCATGGCCCGGTTCCCGCCCTTTATTGTATCAGTTTGAGGACAGAAAGATCGACACGCCGTTCAAGCGATGTGCCGCTTTCATCAAACAGATGGCAATCCGACGCCTTGATACCGGTGACGATGGTTTCATCGACGACAACAGGCGCAGAACCGGAAAGAAGCGCGCAATAATTTTCACCCGTGGGCGCGACGCCATAAGCGATCGTATTCACACCCAGCCGCTCGATAACGCTGGGCGCGACCTTGATATTCAGGTCGGCCGTTTCGAGACCGGTGTGTTCCGGGCGAATGCCGAGCGTCAGTTGCGTGCCTTCAAGACCGGCGCGCGGCTCCACCGGCACGGTGATTGTCTGGCCCTCATACTCCACGGTCACACCATCGGCGCTGACGGATTTGCAGGTGACCTTCAGGAAATTCATTTTCGGATTGCCGATGAAACCGGCGACGAACAGGTTTGCGGGCTTGTGGTAAAGTTCCAGCGGCGCGCCGACCTGGGAGATTTCGCCCGCATTCAGCACCACGATGCGGTCGGCCATGGTCATGGCTTCCACCTGGTCATGCGTCACGTAGATCATCGTCGCCTTCAGCGTCCGATGCAGATTGGTGAGCTCGATACGCATGTCGGCGCGAAGTGCGGCGTCAAGGTTGGAAAGCGGCTCGTCGAACAGGAATATCTTCGGCTCGCGAACGATGGCGCGACCGATCGCTACACGCTGGCGCTGGCCGCCGGACAACATGCCGGGACGCTGCTGCAGGCGCTGGTCGAGTTGCAGGATCTTGGCGACGGCCTCGACCTTTTCCTTGATCTTGCCCTCTTCCATCTTTTCGACACGGAGGGGAAAAGCGATGTTTTCAAAAACTGTCATATGCGGATAGAGCGCATAGGACTGGAACACCATGGCGATGCCGCGTCTAACCGGCGGCAAGTCATTGACCTTCACGCCGTTGATGACGATGTCGCCGGCGGAAATATCCTCAAGGCCGGCGATCATGCGCAGCAATGTGGATTTACCGCATCCCGAGGGACCGACAAAAACGACGAACTCGCCATCCCTGATGTCGAGCTGAACGCCCTTGATGACTTCGAAATGTCCATAGTTCTTGCGGACGTTGTTGAGATAAAGCTGACCCAAAACTTGCCTCTCCCGTCACCAGCCGACATCAGGCTGCGTTCAGAGACGTTCCGCGACACGGAAAAATCGCGCCTTATCGGAACCGTTAAAACACACGAGAAGCTCCTGCCGTCATAGCGGCGGGTATTCTCGCAACGAATTATGAGGTTGCGGGCGACCTGCGCCCGCAACCGTATAAATGTGGATTACTTATACTGCTCGAGAGCGGCAGATGCCTTCTTTGCGGCATCTTCCGGTGTCGCCTTGCCGGTAACGACAGACTGCACCATCTCAATCATCGTGTCCTGGAAGCCCTTGTAGTCAGTGAAGAGCGGCTCGGGACCGCCATAGGCGATACCGTCGATCAGCGGCTTCCAGAAGGGGTCCTTGGCGATGAACTCATCAACCTTCGGCGACGGACGAAGCGGGGTCAGGCCAGCGCCGCCCTGCAGTTCGTATTCGCCCTGCGGGCCGGGAGAGGTGATGAACTTGGCGAACTCGGTCGCCTTTTCTTCGACACCGGTTCCCTTGAAGATCGCGAGGCTGTCGGTGATGAGCAGCGTGCCGGGACCCTTGGCTTCAGGGCCGAGCGGCAGGGTTGCGATACCCCAGTTGATCTTGGTTTCCTGCAGGCGAGTTGCGGCACCCGATCCCGCCTGGATCATGCCAACCTTGCCATCGAGGAAGATGGCGCGGATTTCGTTCTGCTCGTAGGCCGTCGGACCTTCGACGGAGTAAGGCGTGATGTCCTTGTAGGCCTTCAGAGCTGCAAGAACCTGCGGGCTGTCGACGGTAATCTTGTCGCCGTCGATGACCTTGCCGTTATTGGTGTAAACCCAGTGCATGAACTGGTGCATGGTGTTGTCGAAGGTCTTGGCGGGCAGGCCATAACCGGCGACGCCGGTCTTTTCCTTGATCTGCTTGGCAAAGGCGATCTCTTCAGCCCAGGTCTTCGGCGGCACTTCCGGATCGAGACCGGCCTGCTTGAAGAGGTCCTTGTTCCAATAGAGCGCCTTGGTCGAGAAGGCGACAGGCACGCCCCACTGCGTATCCTCGAAGGTAACCGTGTCGACGATGTTAGGGTAATAGGTCTTCTTTTCGTCTTCGGTCATCGGCACCGGAACGATGAGGTCGTTCTGTGCGAACTGCTTCAGCGTGCGCGAACCGACATAGGCCATGGCGACCGGAGTGCCGGCGGCCGCGAGCGTGGTTGCCTTGTCCTGGCACTGCGCCCAGCCGACGACTTCAGGAACGACCTTCCAGCCGGCATTCTTGCCTTCCCATTCCTTGATGTATTTTTCATGGATGGGGTCCATCTTGTCGCCGCAATAGATCCAGCTGATCTCCTTGTCGGCGGCGTGTGCCGCCACCGTGCCAAGGGCAGTGGAACCGGCAAATGCGAAGGCGCAAAGCGCCAATCCGTAATGTTTCAGTGCCATAGATAGTCTCCCGTTTTCTGGTGGTCGTTCCTATTGTTGATTATTTCACCGCGCCGGCGGTAAGCCCGCTGACGAGATAGCGTTGCATGAAGAAGATGACGACCATGGCCGGCGCAATGCCGACGAAGCTGGCCGCCATCAACTCATTCCAGACGACTTCCTGACGACCGAAATAGGCAAACAGGCCGATGGGCAGCGGCATATATTCGGTCTTGGAATTGAAAGTGAGCGCGAAGATGAACTGCTGCGCATAAGCACCGATGAAGGTGGTGATGGACACGACGGCGATGCCAGGCATCGCAAGCGGCAGGATCACCCGGCGGAAGGTATAGAAATAGCTCGCGCCGTCCACATAGGCCGCCTCTTCCAGTTCGCGCGGAATGCGCAGCATGTAGGTTCGCAAAAGCCAGATGGCAGTGGGGATCAAAAAGGCGGCGCCGGGAATGATCATCGCCAGATAGGTGTTCAGGACGCCCATATTGCGCATCAGCCGGTAAAGCGGGATCAGAAGCACCGCACCGGAGAACATGTTGATCGCAAGAAACGCGCCGAGCAATTGCCCGCGACCGCGAAACTGGAACCGCGCGAAAGCATAGGACGCCGGCACCACCAGAAGCAGAACGATGATCGTCGATATCGTCGAGATGAAGAAGGAGTTGAAGACGTAGCGGGCAAAGCCGGGAACGCTGACCCACATGGTCCGGTAAGCTTCGAAGGAGCCGTTTTCCGGCCAAAACTTATACGGTGACGAAAAAAGCAGGCTGAGCGGTTTCAGCGAAACCAGAAACCCTTCGACAAAAGGCGCCAGCACGAAGGTCAGGAATACGGCGATGCCGCAATAAATCCCGACGATCTCATACCATCTGTAACGGTTGATCATCGCATTTTTGTCGGTCATCGGCTGGTCTCCTGCGAGATACGGCTGGTGATACGGAAGTAGAAGTAGGTGAATATGGACAGGAAGATGCAGATCAGCACTGCGCGCGCCGCGCCCTCACCGTATTTGTAGGAACCGATCGCCGTCTTGTAGGTGTCGATGATCATGGTCGTCGTCTGGCCCGTCGGTCCGCCCTGTGTCAGGATCCAGATGATGTCGAAGGAATTGAAGGTCGAAATCAGCGAGATCATCGACATGGTAATCATGGCCGGCAGCATCAGCGGCAACGTGATGCGGCGGAAGCGGTAAGTGCGGCTGGCGCCGTCGGTCCAGGCTGCCTCGTAAAGATCCTGCGGAATGGCCTGAATTGCCGCCAGCAGATAAAGCGTCACCATCGGCACGCCGATCCATACGTCGGTGATGATGGTCGCCCAGAAAGCCGTGCTGCCATAGGCGAGGAAGGCGACTGGACCGTCCACCAGGCCAAGGTTCTGGAGAACACCGGAAATCATGCCGAACTGGCCGTTATACATCCAGCCCCACATGAAGATGCCGATAGCCATCGGCACGATCCATGGCGGCATCGTCAGGATGCGAAACAGGGCCCGACCGGGAACGGCCGAATTCAGCAACACCGCACCGAAAGTGCCGATGATCATCTTTATCGAGACGGAAAAGAACGTCCAGATAAAGGTCCGCGTGATGACCCCGGCGAAAGTCTCGTTGAAGATCTTCTCGTAATTGATGAAACCCACCCAGTTCGTCGTCTTTTTCAACGACGCGTCCGTGAAAGACAGGATGAAGGTATCGACGAGCGGATAAGCAACAATAACAGTGATGTATAAAAGCGCCGGCAAAAGAAGAAGCCAGGCAAAGATAACCGCGCTGCGTTTCGCATCCATCGCAGCGCCCCCTTAAGCCGATTTCACGGCGGGCGACTTCAACTGCCCGTGGAGTGCCAGATCATCTTCCTCCCACACCGGCTTGAGCTCGACCACCTTGCGGCCATGGCGCGCCTCGTCCATGGCGAGCGCCAGAATACCGGCCTCGATCGCATCGAGCGCGGAAACCGGCAGGGGCGTCCCCTTGACGACATGGTTGATCACGTCCTCGGCCATCTGCTCATCAGCGCCATAATGCTGGGAGAGCACGGTTGCCGCCGAATAGGTCTTGGCAACGGTCTTTTCGTTGGTGCGGGCATTGTGCACGTTCAGGAAGCCGCGCACGAAATCGCCCTCGGCCATGCCCTTGGCGCCGATGACGCAGAAACGGCGGAAATCGTCGGGAACGTTCAGATTGGTATGGAAGGCGAGCGATGCGCCATTTTCATATTCGACGATCGCGGTCTGGTAGTCGATGATATCGCCGTCGCTGTCGAAAACCTTGTCGGAACCCATCCAGCCGCTCGGCTTGCGATGGTAGACTTCCATGTCGTTGATGCCGTCATTTTGCGGAGCATTTGCAGGCGTGAAGCTCTTGCGCCCGCCAAAGCTCGACACGAAACGCGGCCGGGCACCCACCACGCCATTATAGAGATCGAGGTCGTGGCAGCATTTTTCCAGCATGAAGGAGCCGGAATAGTTCTCGTAACGCCGCCAGTCGCGCATGAAGAACGCGCCATGATAGGGCGGGATATGTTCCGAAGCCTCGATGGAGACGACGTCACCCAGCTTGCCTTCGGCCTGCGCGGCGCGCAGATCGCGGTAAAGCGGCGAGTAACGCAGGACCAGACCGACCAGCAGCCGCTCATGTCCATGCTTGTTGAGCAACCGGGCGAGTTCGAGGCTTTCCTCGATGCTGACGACGATGGGTTTTTCCGAGAAAATGGTGCAACCGGCTTCAAGCCCGATGCGGATATGCTCCAGATGCATATGGTTCGGTGAGCCGATCATCAAAAGGTCGAATGTCTCGCCGGCAATCAGCGCCTCGGGGCTGTCATAGGCCTTGCCAGCCGAAATGCCCTTTTCCTCAAGACCCGGCAGACCGGCCGGGGCAGGATCGACATAACCGACGATCTCGAAATCCTTGTCGATCTCGTGAAAAACGTAGCCCAGATAACCGAGACGGAATCCGAGTCCGATAATTCCCACCTTCATGAACTTTGTTCCCTGTTCACTCGTAATTCATTTTCGCAGAGGCAACCATTTCTGTGCTGGTTATTCTGATATCTGCGATAATTTTCCGCCACGATGAAATTAATTTTCATAACGGTCAAGTTAAATTCGATCTCGCAAGTCCTAGTGAGGACCGGAGACCGATTTCCCCAGCGGAGACAGGCGCAAGATAGAGCGCCGTCAGCCACTGATACAAAAACAATACCAAAAAAATGCCAATCGTCTATAGCAATTCCAATTGCCGGAAATTTTTTTTGGTTAATGCGGAAATTTCAAGCAAGAGGCCTTATTATTCGGCAAATGATCGAAAAAACCACCGATTAATCGTACAAATCCACTAATGGTTCTATTTTGGTATTGCCGATTGTGACGCATATGGTATAGCCGGAATTCGCCACATCGATTGTGACAGAGGTTATGGATGAACGGGGCAGCGCTTAATCTGGACGACCTGCAATCGGGAGGCGGCGGCCCGCTTTACCTGAAACTGCGTCAGACGATTGAAGACGCCATCAATGGCGGCCGCCTCAAACATGGCGATGCCCTGCCGCCCGAGCGCGACATTGCCGAAAGCGCCTGCGTCAGCCGCGTCACGGTGCGCAAGGCTGTGGACGATCTCGTTCGCGACGGACTTCTCGTCCGCAGGCATGGGTCGGGCACCTTTGTCGTCAAACCCATCACCCGTATGCAGCAGCCGTTGACCAAGCTTACCTCGTTTACAGAGGATATGCGCCGCCGGGGAATGGTGGCGAGCACGCGCTGGCTTGAAAGAGGCCTGTTTTACCCAACCGGTGACGAGA
>Ga0105243_10003382_pt1 | contig 12941 bp, 13 predicted proteins | sample KBSM34metaG_FD_81525 | JGI IMG/M metagenome (GOLD analysis project Ga0105243, IMG submission 81525) | Miscanthus rhizosphere microbial communities from Kellogg Biological Station, Michigan, USA - KBS M3-4 metaG | ecosystem: Host-associated > Plants > Roots > Rhizosphere > Soil | place...
AGATATTCCAGAGTCCCAAAGAAGAACGAACCAAGTTATTCCTCTCTCAAATCCTCTCGCATTAGAATCAAAAAGAGCCGGTATGGCCGGCTCTTTTTGATTTGAATGTTCTTATGAATCAAACTCACCCACCATTTCGCCATTTACCCAGACTGTATAATGCCCGCTTGGAATCGTTCCAAGGTCAATGTTTGCCTGAAATGGCTCCAGGACTTGTATGCAAACTTGATCAGGATCAACAACAGAATACACTTCCACATTGATTTTGTTTTCTGAATCTGGTTCCTTGATCTCTACTCGCAGCTCATGGCACGGGGTAGGTAAATCTCCGCTCAAACTGAGTGTGATCTGGGACGGAAAACTCTCTCTGATCAGCAATCCCGATTCGTTGATGAATACATCTTCTCGTGAAAGGCTTGTGTCATTTGGCTTGGGAGCGAATGTCATGTCAGGTGTTTCCATTGGTGTCGAACCGTTTTGTGGCGGGCTTGTAACGGGAGCATCAGGTGGCAGGGTGTTGGGTTCAAGTATGGGCGACTGGCTGGGCATAGGCACTTGTGTACAAGCGACGATGAGAAGAGCGATCGTGAACACAATAGTCAGATATTTCATTCTACCTCTAAGTGTGATTATTGATTAGACGATGTATGAACCTGAATGGTTCCTTATTAAAAAATAGGCGAGCAAAAAATTGCTCGCCTATGGTTCATTCAGGTGAAATTAATTTATGGACCTACAAACTTGAGATTACTCTCCGAAATTTCAAATGTCCATTTATCCGGGTTGTTGATGCAGCTGGTTGCGCTGGCCACTCGAAAAGATGTTTTTGGATCGGTGCTCCAGGCCCAGAGATTATAACAACCCTGCACTAAATCACTAATGACCACATCACCTCGCCTAGCGAGGCTGTAGGACCTGTATCCGCACTCATTATGATCAAGCGTTTCGTTGAGATAAATTGATACATTCACAGCCGCTTTTGTGGTATTGACGATGCGAATCGTGGTGAGTCTGCCTTTTGGCGACCATGAAAGAACTCTGTTTGCGCACGGGTCACCACCCGCGTTGCTCACCGGAGCGGGTGTGAAGGTTGCCTGCACGGTTCCCTGCAAGGTTGGCAGAGGGACTGAAGTGTTCGTTGGGAATAGCGTTGGGCTGGCCGTTTCGGTAGGTGGTAATGGTGTGGCAGTTGGAATTGCTGCCTGTGTTTCAGCGACTATCGTAAATGCTGCCGCCACCGCAGTGAATTGTACATCAGCCGCGCTCATCGTTGGAGCAGCTGGCGCCCCGCATGCGCTGATAATTACGGTCATTGCGGCGATCAATGAAGAGATTGCGAAATGTTTCATGTTGTTGAGTATCTCCTGACGAATCTAACAGTTGGGGAAGCATCCCCCTTGAGCGACGATGCTTTCATTTTTTACGACAATTGTCCAGCTGCCCTGTGTAATGCGGAAACCACCAAACACTCTAAAATCTTTCTGGCCATCCACAAATGCTCCAGCGCTATATTGCCCAACAGGCCCGCTGAGGCTGCCACCGGCTTCGAATTGCTGGCTGAGGTACCCGCATTCTCCCAACTCAGTCACAACATACAAAGAGAGCGTAACTACTCCTTGCGGCTTGGTTTCGTTTCCCAAATTGAGCTTAGCGGTTGGACCTTCCCAGGATGTTAGAGCTTTATTGCAATTCTCCTGTGTTGATCCTGATGAGTGAGACACAGCCGTTTGTGTTTGGGTTGGCAAGACGCTGGACGTTGGCGATGCGACGGAGGTAAGCGTTGGCGCAGATGTTGGGCTTGGCATTTCAGTTGGCGGCACTAAGGTTGCAGTGGGAATTGCTTCCTCAGTCTGAGCTACCATTGTGAAAGCTGCCGCCTCTGCGGTGTACTGTATACCTAATGGGTTGACAGTGGAAGTTGCCTGAGGGGCACAGGCACTTGCAGCCAAACTTAATATAACGCCCAGGATCAATGCGCTTCGTTTCATTCGCCAATCTGTTTCCTTTTGATTTGGTGAAATAATTGACACTTATTGGATAACGACTTTATCCTTATACAGGATAATCGACAGATCTTCGTTACCACTCAATCTGAAATTTCCAACCATTTTATTCCCGCCAACCCAGGCAACATAAAGATAAAATCCAGTGGGAGCCTTGATGCTTATCTTCCCAACGACGGGGTATTCGATGATCGCGTATCTTCCGTCGATGGATGTTACTTGCAACGAGATGTAAGCCTGTGTTTTTGCTTTATTAATTAATGTGATATCCCCGGAGGGAACGGCTGGTGGCAATGTACCGTATGTGCGAATCGTCAGGGTTGGTATTAATGTTGCCGGATTTGCCGCGGCAAGCGTCGCAGTGGATATTGAGTCGGCAGGTCCGCTGGTTGCGGTCGCAGGCGTTGTCGTTAGATCGGGAATTGAGGTTGAGGTGACTGTAGCCGAGTCAATTGTGCCCGGGATAGGTGACGCCTCCACGAAGGTAATCGGTGTATCAGTCGCAACTGGCGTATCGGTGGGAGCAGCAGATGTGATCGTAGGTTGAGCGGTCAACGTTTGTGCAACAGCAGTCTTTAGCGCGGCATCTACCGTTCCTGCTACATTTGCAGTTGGCCCAGTGTTGGGAGTGGAGCCTCTGTTGGGAGCGGGTATAGCAGGCAAAACGCATGCTCCCAACACGAAAGCAACAATTAATCCTATGATCACAGTCTTTTTCATTATATTATCCTTCAGGCTGCGACTTATTGACCACCTCCATAAACTGAGTCACAGTATCGCGTAGCATACGTTCTGGCAACGCACCAACCTGACGATGAACGATTTTGCCCTCTGAAACAAAGAGCATGGTTGGGATGCCTTGAATACCATACTTCATCATCCATTCAGGATTGTCATCTGTGTTCACCTTGGCGATCAAAATTTTGCCCTCATACTCCTTGGCTAGTTTATCGAGCGTCGGTGCTACCATCTTGCATGGGTTACACCACGGTGCCCAAAAATCCACGATCACAGGGATGGAGGATTGAAGCACCGTTTTCTCGAAGGCAGCATCGTTTACGTGAATAGGTTCATTTGTCATGATCATACACCTTTTGTTATTTCACCTTTACAGCCTATTTATATAGCAATTAAAAATGTTTTTGCCCTCAATCGAAAAATGAGTATATCACATAATACCCCATGTTATAATCGCCCGTCATGATTAATGCCTTTGAAAAATGGAAAAGTGGGCTTGCCAAAACGAGCAAAACGGCGTTTGGACAGCTCGCCAACCTATTAGGTGCCACTGAAATCACTCGTGAAACCTGGGATGATTTGGAAGCTCTCCTCATTCAAGCGGATTTGGGGATTGAAACGACAAGCGAGGTGCTGGATTCTCTTCGACTCATCGCGCGGGACCAGGGTCTGATTCGTGCTGAAGAACTTTCAGAGGCGCTCCATACAGAACTCCGCGCGAGACTGGATGATCCACCAGCCCTTAATTGGACAAAGAGGCCATCAGTCATTATGGTGGTTGGTGTCAATGGTTCGGGGAAGACGACAACCATTGCAAAATTAGGACAGAGATTCCAGTCTGAGGGTAAGACACTGCTCTTCGGCGCGGCCGATACCTTTCGCGCCGCGGCGGTCGATCAACTTCAGGTGTGGAGCGAGAGGTTAGGGGTGGATGTCATCGCGGGTGCTCCTGAATCTGACCCGGGCGCGGTGGCATTCAACGCAATTCAATCAGGCGTCGCGCGCGGCGTGGATGTTGTCATGATAGATACAGCAGGTCGCCTGCATACGCGCTTCAATCTGATGGAGGAGTTAAAGAAAGTCTATCGGGTAATCGGCAAAGCCCTGCCCGGCGCGCCGCATGCTGTCTGGCTGGTGCTTGATGCGACGACAGGCCAAAATGCTCTACAACAGGCAAAGGCTTTCAAGGAAGCGGTAGGTGTAACAGGTGTGATCCTCTCGAAGCTGGATTCATCTGCGCGTGGTGGAATGGTATTCGCCATCCAACGCGAACTTGGCTTGCCGATTTTATTTGCCGGGCTCGGCGAAAAACTGGAAGATCTTATCCCTTTTGATCCCGATGGTTTTGTTCGCGGGATCTTAAGTTCATAACGTTTGGAGGAAAAATGCAGGACCTTGTGAATCGTTTGGAGTCTGCTCAGGACTTAACTCGTCAGTTACTGGTGCGTCTTTGACTTCGCGTCTAGGGAACTAAAATTCTCCCAGCTTGAAAAAGAAATGGAAGCGCCTGACTTCTGGGGTAATCCTTCGCAGGCGCAACAGGTCATGAAACAATATAATGCTACGAAAGCCGAAGTGGAGTCGTGGCGCAGCTTTTCGCGTCGTTTGCACGACGCACTCGAGTTAGCCCAACTTGGTGATGAGAGTTTGCGCGCTGATTTGGAACCAGAGATTTCAGCCATCGAGGCTGAACTTGAAAAACGATCATTCACTGCCATGCTTTCAGGCAAGTACGATCATGATTCTGCTATTCTGGCCATTCACGCAGGTGCAGGCGGAACTGACTCACAGGATTGGGCCGCGATGCTCGAGCGCATGTATTTGCGCTGGGCAGAGTCGCGTGGATATGAAACAGAAATTCTGGATATCACTGAAGGTGAGGAGGCTGGGATTAAGAGTGTGACAATTGCGGTGGATGGCGAATACGCCTTTGGGTATCTACGTTCGGAGAAGGGTGTGCATCGTCTTGTACGGCTCTCTCCGTTCGATGCCGCGCACCGCAGGCATACATCCTTCGCGCTGGTGGAAGTTCTTCCGCAGGTGGCAATGGATGAGGCCGAAATTGATATCAGGCCAGAAGATATCAAACTGGATGTCTTTCGCTCCTCTGGTGCAGGTGGGCAAAATGTTCAGAAGAATGCAACCGCGGTTCGGATTACACATATACCGACCGGTATCGTCGTGACATGTCAGAACGAAAGATCACAGACACAAAACCGTGAGTTTGCCATGCGCATTTTGCGCGCCCGTTTGTTGGAATTGAGGCAGGCTGAAAAAGAAGAAGAGCGGGCCGTTTTGCGCGGTGAATACACTAAAGCAGAGTGGGGCAGCCAGATCCGCTCCTATGTTTTGCATCCATACCAAATGGTAAAGGATCATCGCACTGAACACGAATCAGGCAATACACAATCCATTCTGGATGGTGACCTCGACCAGTTTATGGAAGCCTATTTGCGTTCCACAGCGTAAGGAGAAGTAATGTCGGATGTCATCACGCAGCTTTCCGCATTTGTCAAAACCAGCATTTTAAAACAGCCAAGTCGTGTGATTGAGTCCAGTGAGCCACTGATTTCAAGTGGCCTGATTGATTCATTCAGTCTTATGGATCTCGCATTGTTCGTCGAAGATACGTTTGGCGTTCGTATTGAGGATACTGAATTAAATGCAGGTACATTTGACAATTTGAATCAACTGGCATCCCTGATCGAATCACGCAAGGTATGACAACTTTTCTCGAACGGCTGAAAGCGCTTCATTCCAGGAACTCTGAACGGGTCGCCGTCTACTTGCAGTTCTCTGGCCGCGACGATCTCCCGATAACTTATGACCAGCTCCTGCGCGGCGCAAGCGCTTATACGCGGGTTCTGGAACGCGAAGGCATTCAGCCCGGTGAAGTCGCGGTGCTCATCCTGCCACATGCTGAGGACCTGATTTATTCCTTTTGGGGCGCAATTCTTCATGGGGCGATCCCGTCCATTATGCCATTTTTGACAGAAAAGCTTTCCCCGGAACGTTACCGCGCAGACCTATCTGCACTAGTTGAGGTAACTAAACCTTCTGCAATTGTGACATATTCCGAGTTTGAAAGTGAAGTTCGCGCGGCACTTCAGAGTGGCGACTCAGTTCGTTCGGTCATTGTTGCAGATCGCGTTGAGCCAGCAACAGGCATCGGTTTTGATGCGCTTGCAGGCTTTACTCGCAAACCTGAAGATATTGTTTTACTGCAACATTCTTCTGGTACAACAGGCCTGCAAAAGGGAGTTGCTCTTTCCCATCAGTCGGTGTTCAACCAATTGGATGCTTGTAGTAAATCGTTATCGCTCAGCGAAGATGATGTGATTGTTTCCTGGCTTCCGCTTTATCATGATATGGGCTTGATTGCCGGGTTTCTCATGCCCATCCTTTCCGGTATCCCGCTCATATTGATGTCCCCGTTTGATTGGGTACGCGCTCCGTATAAACTGATGCAATCCGTTTCAAAATATCGTGGTACGCTCACATGGCTTCCTAATTTTGCTTACAATTTTTGTGCTCAGAAGATCCGGGATCGCCATATCGAAGGCATAGAACTGTCATCGTGGCGCGCCGTGATTAATTGTTCTGAGCCGGTTCGGTGGGAAAGTCATCATGCATTCTATGAACGTTTCAAAAATTATGGACTGAGGCTGGAAGCCCTCCAAACTTCATATGCGATGGCAGAAAATGTCTTCGGTGTAACGCAAAGCCAGTTGGGGAGCCTACCAGCTGTCGATGAGATCGACCGTGAGACATTCATGTCGGAACGCGTCGCGAAGATTCCAATCGATGGTCATCCATCCATGAAAATGATGTCATCAGGTCGCCCGCTTGAGAATGTGAGGCTGAAAGTGATTGATGAAGATGGCAACGAGGTATCCGAACGTGTGATCGGCGAGATCGCGCTTCAAAGCGATTGTATGTTGGCGGGCTATTACAATCGTCCTGACCTTACTGAGAAAGCTTTTCGTGATGGCTGGTATCTAACAGGGGATTATGGGTATATCCATAACAGTGAAGTGTTTGTTTCCGGCCGCAAAAAAGATATGATTATCGTAGGCGGCAAGAATGTATATCCACAGGACTTGGAAACGCTGACGTATGAGGTGGCCGGTGTACATTCGGGACGGTCAGTGGCATTTGGAATATTTGATGAAATGCAGGGAACGGAGGAGGTTGTCATTATCTCAGAAGTGGATTCTGACGACACGAATGAGCATCAACGGATTGCCGATGCCATTCGACAGCATGTGACCAGGAATTCTGCGATTGCATTAAGATATGTAAAAGTCGTAGGTCCGAAATGGATACTGAAAACCTCAAGCGGAAAAACAGCCCGTTCGGCAAATAAAGAAAAATTCCTGATGGAATTATGGGAAGGGGATGGTATTAAATAAAAAATCAGGCACACGCCTGATTTTTTATTGGCGGGATTTATCCACCGGTAGGTAATCGCTTTTCAAGTGTGCGGCTGAGAATATCTTCCTGTTCCTGCGACGTGTTGGGTTTCACCCGCTTCATTTTGAATGATTTATCTGTATTGGCTTTGTTGAGCGCTTCCTGCCATGCTATTTGCATTGCGGTCAATTCGGGCTCTTTGGCTTCTTCCTGCGTGGCAACATCCTCATGCTCCTTTTTAGGAGTGCGTTTGCTGCGACCCTTTTTGTCTTCTTTCTTTGCTGGTTTGAACTCTACAATTTCCGGTTCAAGAGCCTTAATGCTCAATCGGATTTGCTTCTTCTTGCGATTGACGTCCAGCACTTTTGCTTCGACTTCATCGCCTTCCTTCACAACCTCACTGGGGGTTTTAACATAGCCGTGTGTCAGTTCACTGACGTGAACCATGCCAGGACGTTCCGCCCCTATGTCGACAAAGGCTCCATAAGCTTCCAGGCGAACGACCTTGCCTTTGACAACCATATCCGGTTCGATCTCTTTCCATTCAAGGGCCAGCGGCTGGATCATGGTGAGTTCAATGCGGTCTTTCTTTACACGGCGCACCCACACATCCACTGTTTGCCCTTCCTTAACAACGTCTTCCACTTTATTTACAGCATCTTTGCTTAACTGTGAAATATGGATGACGCCCGGTATATTTTGGCCCACATCAACGAGCGCGCCAGCAAGGGTTGTCTTTAGTATCTTTCCACTTAATTTGGTTTTGGGTTCAAGCGCCATGACAGGCGCCATATCTGGTGTTGTCATAATTTACTCCTGCGAAATTGGGATAATGCCAAGAGTTAATTATACCTCTATGAGAAACTTACGTCAATTTGAAATCAGTTTCAAGGCGTTTTGAGGGGATTTTGTAAGTTTATTGACTAATTTAAAAACAATTCACGTTACACATATTCAATTGCCAATTTATTTATTTGTGTGCGTACAATCATATGAAATTTTAAGTGAAACATCACTTCTGTTCTTGACTTATTTGTAGGGATTAGTGTATATTTGCGAAATCTTTGTCGCTTTCGGAAGAAATGAAGAGTATTCATGTATAATTTCGACAAAATTGATATAAAAATTGTCAATTTGCTCCTCGAGGACGGGCGAATGCCGGCTTCTGAGATTGCGCGCCAGATAGGGAATATTTCAGAGCGGGCCGTTCGTTACCGAATTGACCGTATGATGGATGAAGGTGTCGTGCGGGTGAGCGCTGTTGCAAAACCTCAGGCTTTTGGTTTAACCACCATCGCAGATGTATGGATGGAGGTTGAGTCTGATCGTATTCTTGAAGTAGCAAAAAAGATGGCAGAATTTGATCATGTGAGCTATGTGGCCTGTGGAATTGGGCAAACAGATGTAAGTATTCAGATTGTTGCAAAAGATACGGCGGAGATCTATCACTTTGTCACGGAAGTAATTCGCAAAGTTCCTGGAGTCCGTAAGACGACTACCTCTATCGTGCCACTAATTCTCAAAGATGTATATCAATGGCGGGTCCCAGAAAGAATTGTTAGAGAGATCGCCGAGAGAGATACTACCGCGATATCCGATTAATTCAATTGGAGGAAACATATGTTTGGTCCGAAGACGTATGCGTTGCAGAACCGCGCTCAGCAAGTGATTCCACTCGGTGTAAATTCTAACTTCCGATATTGGGGCGAAAGAATTACTCCTTATGTTCAAAAGGCCAAGGGCGCGTATCTCTGGGATGTGGATGGGAAGAAATACATTGACTATCGTATGGCATTCGGTCCTATTATTTTGGGACATTCCTATGAAGAGGTAGATAAAAGAGTTATTGAAGAGATTCAAAACGGTGTGCTTTTCGCAATGACCAGCGAATTGGAAGTAGCAGTTGCGGAAATGATCGTCGAAATGTCACCGGCGATTGAAATGGTTCGATTTGCATGTTCTGGAACGGAAGCCACTATGCACGCCATTCGTGTCGCACGTGCGTATACGGGCCGCGATCTGCTCTTGAAATTTGAAGGGAATTATCATGGATTTCATGATCACACCTTGTGGTCCACGTATGCACCTGTTGAAGCCTATGGGAATCGTCGTAGCCCTATCCCCATCCCTGCGTCATCTGGCATCCCCCAGAAGATGCGCGATTTCATCATCACCCTGCCCTTCAATGACAGTGAAGGTTTCGAACGCGTGATGCGGTCCTACGGTGAACAAATTGCTGGGGTAATTACAGAACCGTGTCAGGGCAACTGTGCGGCGATCAATCCACAGGATGGATTTCTTGAACTCATCCGCAAGAAGACCGAGGAATATGGGTGTGTTTTTATTTTGGATGAAGTTAAGACCGGGTTCCGCATTGCTAACGGTGGCGCGCAGGAGTATTACCGCATCAACCCGGATCTGGTCACATACGCAAAGGCTCTGGGCAATGGCTATCCTATCGCCGCGTTTGGCGGCAGGCGTGAGATCATGTCCATCATTGGCCAAGGCGTCGCGCAAGGCGGAACCTATACCAATAACAAGCCTGGAGTCGCCGCGGCCTATGCAACGCTGACCCTATTGAAATCCAAACCCATTCTGAAGACCATAGAAAAACGCGGTCAACGCCTCATGGATGGCTTGAAGGATATACTCGAAGATAACGATATTCCTGTTGTGATGACAGGTTACCCGGCGATGTTCTCGTTCTCGCTGGGGGTGGATACGGTTACCTGTCAACGCGACTGGGCCAACAGCGATCAGGAGATGTATCTCAAACTAGCTGACAAGGCCATCGAACGCGGCGTGATGCCAGACCATGACGCCCGCGAACCCTGGTTCCTGTGTTATGAACACAGCGACGCCGATATCGACGAGACGTTAAACATCTATGCTGAAATTGTGAAGGAAGTCAAAATGTGATTACAAAGACTATACGAGAGTGTGGCAGAAATGAGCGGGCGTTGGACGCCATTGGGCGCGTCCGCCACGTTTAAAGAGGATATATGACCAAGCTTACATCGAAAGAAATCATTGACCTCAACAAGGAATATACCTTTTATTCCTGGTCGAATCAGGGACAAGTTAATCCGATCCCGGTCACGAAGGCGGAGGGTGTTTATTTTTGGGACGCAGACGGTAAGCGCTATCTTGATTTCGCTTCGCAGTTGGTGAATACAAATGTAGGTCATCAACACCCAAAAGTTGTCAAAGCAATTCAAGAGCAAGCCGCGCAATTGACATTTGCCAGTCCCAGCATGGCGACGGAGCCGCGTGGGCTGCTTGGAAAAAAACTTGCTGAAATCACGCCTGGAGATTTGAGGAAGACTTTCTTTACGCTCGGCGGTGCAGAAGCAAACGAAAACGCGATAAAGATTGCTCGTTTCTATACAGGCCGACATAAGATTTTGGCACGCTATCGCTCCTATCATGGTGCAACTCACGGTGCAATAACATTGACCGGTGACTATCGCCGCCTGCCTGCAGAGCCTGCAATCTCGGGCGTTGTCCATTTCCTTGACCCCTATTGCTATCGCTGTCCGTTTGGGTGGACACGCGAGACTTGCCATCGAGAATGTATTAGCCACGTTGAAGAGGTAATCCAGCACGAAGGCCCCGACCAGATCGCGGCGATTTTCCTGGAAGGCGTAACAGGCACAAACGGACTCATCATCCCACCCGATGAGTACTGGCCCCGCATGCGTGAGATCTGTGATAAATACGGGATCCTGCTTATTTCTGACGAAGTGATGAGTGGATGGGGGCGCACTGGCGAGTGGTTCGCGGTGGATAACTGGAATGTCGTACCAGATATCATTACAACCGCGAAAGGCATTACGTCAGGATATGTTCCATTGGGCGCGGTGATCGTCCGTGAAAAGATCGCGAAGTTCTTTGATGATAAAGTCTTATACGCGGGATTAACTTATAATGGTCACGCGCTGGCGTGTGCCGCGGCGCTGGCCACAATAGAAGCTTATGAAGAAGAAAAAATTTTTGAGAATGTGAAGAAGGTGGGCAAACACCTTGGTTTGCGCTTGGAGGAATTGAAAGCAAAACATCCATCGGTAGGTGATGCGCGTTACATCGGCATGTTCTCCGCGTTGGAGCTTGTAACAAACCGTGAAACAAAAGAACCAATGGATTTGACCCCACTCAAGAATTTCCTGGTTGCTAATGGAGTATATGTATTCAACTTCAAAAATATTTTATTTGTTGTTCCACCGCTCATTATTACGGAAGAGCAATTGGATGAAGGGCTGGATTTGTTGGATGAAGGGTTGGCAGAATTGATGGACAACATGGTTCTATAATTCGTCCTGAGTAGTAATGGCGAAGCTATGGAAATCCTGAATTACATAAACGGCAAATGGATCAAGCCAAGCGTCAAAGAACATTTTGAGGTTATCAACCCTGCAACGGGAATGGAGCCGGAGGTTTTAAGTGAGACCATCGATTGTTCAAGACAATCATATGTCCGAAAACTTTGATAACGCATTACAGTACGCCGCAAGATGGCTTGATATTATCGAGCACAAAAATACCTTTACAGAAGAAGAAGCGAAAGGAATTATTGAAGAATCGAAAGAGAATTTCGCCGAATATTTCAATCGTGGCTGGCTTGAATATCGCAAATCTGTGACGGAGGCAGGTGATTGGGCCTCTGTGGAATGGACGGGGGAAGGCGCGATCTTCCACGATATTCTGGGGCGCGAATATATTGATTGTCTGGGCGGTTTTGGGATGATGGACCTTGGATGGTGTCACCCCGATGTCGTGAGAGCGGTGAAAGCCCAGGTGAGTCGCTCGCCAATGCCCTCACAGGAGTTGATTGATCCACTGCGAGGTGTGCTGGCAAAATTGATGGAAAAGATTACACCGGGGAATTTGAAATACAGTTGGTTTGCGGCAAGCGGGACGGAGGCGATTGAGGGAGCAATAAAGGTCGCAAAACTCTATTCCCAGAAGTCCGCCTTTATTGTGGCTGTTAAGGCTTTTCATGGCAAGACCATGGGTTCACTTTCGATGATGGGTAAGGCTGATTACCGCCAACCTGTGGGGATGATGTATGGTGGGCCTGTCTACCACGTTCCGTTTGGTGATGCAGAGGCTGTTGAAAGACAATTGGAGATCTGCGATAGCGTAGGCATTGGTGTGGCAGGTGTTTTGTTCGAACCGATCCAGGGAGAGGCTGGCGCGATTGTCCCCCCCGATGATTTTTGGCCGCGAGTCCGTGAAGCGACGAAACATTATGGGGTTTTATTGATTGCGGATGAAGTGCAAACAGGCATGGGACGCACCGGCAAAATGTGGGGCGTTGATCACTGGCATGTCATACCTGATATTATTGCAGCTGCCAAGTCACTCGGCGGCGGTGTGATGCCTGTCAGTGCGGTGGTAACTACCGAAGAAATCTTCCGGCCGATGATGTATCCAAATCCGTTCATGCACACAACGACGACTGGCGGAGGTGCTCTGGCTTGCTCTGCGGCAATTGCTGCGATCCGTGTGACGTTGCGTGACCGGCTCTGGGAACGAGCTGCGCAAAAAGGCGAATATCTCATCCCAAAGCTTGAAGAACTCGCCAAGCAGTATCCACAAATTTATGAGAAAATAACGGGCAAAGGCTTATTGATTGGCATGCATTTTAAGAACCCGGATGTCGGTTACAAAGTTGCGGCTGAACTATTTAAACGCGGTGTGCTTGTCTCGGGAACGCTGACGAATGCTAAAACTGTGCGAATTGAACCGCCGCTTATTATTTCAATGGATCAGCTAGATCAAGCTCTC
>Ga0105243_10003388_pt1 | contig 12933 bp, 8 predicted proteins | sample KBSM34metaG_FD_81525 | JGI IMG/M metagenome (GOLD analysis project Ga0105243, IMG submission 81525) | Miscanthus rhizosphere microbial communities from Kellogg Biological Station, Michigan, USA - KBS M3-4 metaG | ecosystem: Host-associated > Plants > Roots > Rhizosphere > Soil | place: Michigan...
ACCTTCAGCATCTGCTCGCGCGAGACGAAATTGCCGCCGCCCTGCGCCAGGTTACCGGCGTTGACGCCGTACCGGCTCTTCATGATGTCCTGGACCGCGGCGATTTGCGCCGGGGTGATGGCGACCGTCGTGCCGTTGCTCGATCCGATCGGGCCGAAGTCCGGCGCGTTGCGCGAGGAATTCGTTTCTTCCGACAGCGCGTACAGGAACAGCTTGTCCTCGACCAGCGGGCCGCTCGCCCACACGCCCTTCGTCGTTTCCTTGAACGGCACCGGGTCCGAATAGGTATCGTTGGCCGGGTTGTAACGCTGGCCTGCCAGGCGGTCGTCGCGGTACACGTAGTACACGCCGCCCTTCCACTGGTTCGTGCCGGACTTGGTGACGGCGTTGATGTTGCCGCCGGTATAGCCCTTCTGCGTGACGTCGTAGTTGGCGACGTTCACCTGCGTCGACTGGATCGCTTCGATCGAGATCGGCTGGCGCGTGGTCGGGCTGCCGTTCGCTTCCAGGCCGAACGTGTCGTTCACGTTCACGCCGTCGATGGTGATCGAGTTGTAGCGCGAGTTCTGGCCGGCGACGGACAGTTCGCCGCGCTCCTTGTCGGTCTGCGAGACGCGCGGGTCGGCGCGGGCATAGTCCTGCAGGTTGCGGTTGACCGATGCCTGGATCTGCAACTGGGCGTTGCTGATCGAGGTGCCCGCGCCCATGTTGGAGCGGTTGAAGATCTCGGAGCGGGCGCGGTTGCCGGAGATGGTCACGGTCTGCATCGGCGCGCCGACGGTGGCGTCGACGTTGGCGGTTTCCGCCAGTTGCAGGTAAATGCCTTCGCGTTTCTCGGTAACGCCGTCCTTGGAGATGATGATCGTGTACGGACCGCCGGTACGCAGGCCGCGGGCGATGTAGCGGCCTTCGGCATCGGTGACGACATTGCTGATCGAACCGGATTCGGTGTGGACGATTTGCACCGACGCCCCGGCGGCCGGACGGCCGTCAGCGCTCGTGATACGACCGCCGACTGCCGAAGTCGTGTTCTGCGCCAGCGCCGGCGCCCCCGCGAGCGCGATCGACAGAGCCAGCGCCAGCTTGGTCAGCTGGATCCGTTTTTGATAGATCATTGGATTAACCCCACAGACATGATTTTTATGGTTGGGAACGAGCGTTCCCCTCTTAGTGCTGCAACTTCTTCCGAACCGGCCACTCGTGATGGCCGCTCTCTCATTGTTTCCATCTGCTTGTTCATGGTGCAATCGGTGATATCAATGCACCAATAAAAAACAGGCCACGCGAGTCTAGCTGTTAATTATTTCCGAGCTATTACACTCAGAACACGGCGTTTTCTCGGATGTTTTGGATTATTAAAAGGCCAATATGCATTAAGCCTCTTAGCGAGACAAATACGTTTTCTCTTGGAGATTTATAGCTTGCACGAATAATTCGATGAAAAAATCGGTGAGAGACCGCAGGTAGGACACCGTTTCCCTCAGGAACGGACACGGCGCGATTATATCGGCCGCATTCCGTAATGAAATCTTTCCGCTTGTTTTTTAGGCAAACGAAAAGAGAAAAGCGGGATTTTGTAGCGAGTTGACCACAGCGTTGGCACAAAGATATTGGCTTTAGCGGTGGTCAGGTTGGCGAGGATCGCCGGAGGCGGCACGTCCAAGGGGGCGCGCCGTGGGCCGGCGGCACGGCGTGCCACCGGCGGAGAGGAAAGTCGCGTTCAGGTTCAGTGCTTCACGGCGGTGCGGTCAAGCGCCGCGACGTCGGCCTCGAAGCGCGCATAGCGTGCATCGAGCTGGCGCGTCAGGCGCTGCTTGTCGGCCTCCGGCAGGAAGCTGTAGCGGATACTGTTGTAAGACGCCTTCTTGATTTCCGCATAGCCCGGCTTGTAGCGGCTGGCGAACAGCACGTATTCGTTGGCCAGGTTGTGGCGCGTGACGCCGGCGTCGTCCGTCGAGATCACGTACGGCACGCCATACTTGCGGTACAGCGTGATCGGGTGGTTCGCGCCCTGCACGCCCTCGATGAACGCGTTCGACGTCAGGTTGATCTCGACCGGAATATCCTTCGCGCGCATGGTCTTCATGATGCCGACGGCGTTCGTCTCGTGCGCGAGGTCGATGCCGTGGCCGATGCGCTGGGCGCCCGCCACGTTCAGGGCCTGGTCGATGTGGTACTTCAGGTCTTCCGGCGCCACGTCGCCGAGGGCCAGCTCGCCCGCGTGCATGGCCACGTTGACCTTCGGGTAGGCCTTCTTCAGGAAGCGGAACATCTGCATGTGCAGCGTGTAGTCGCGCATGGAGACCATCTGGCTTTCCTGGCCGACGATGTTCACGCCGACGATCTTGCCGCCCCGCGCCGCCGACTCGAACGCGGCCAGCATCGACGAGAACACGCGCGACGGCGGCAGCAGGCGCACGACATAGGTCTGGTAGCGCATCGTGAAGTGCTCGTCGTCGATGCCGGCGGCGGCATCGTCGACCGTCTTGACGAAGTTGTCGACGGACAGCTTGAACGACGGCGTCGCGTCGAGCTTCTGGCGGGCCGTCTCCAGCAGTTGCGCGAACTTCGCCTCGTCGCGCGCGCTGTCCCAGGCACGCTTGTCGAACTCGTCGTCGGAGACCGAGTCCGGGCTCTTGAACATCGTTTCGATATACGCCACGTTCTCGGCGATCGCGCGGTTCTTCAGCTCCACGAGGCCTTCATGGAAGTTGTTGTTGGAGACCGGGCCGAAATAGCCGAAGGTCTGGAAGAACTGGCGGTCGGGCGGCGGCTGGATCGCGCCGTGGTTGTTGAAATCCTTGCTCGACCAGCGCTGCAGCAACTCGCGCCACGTGGAGTCGTCGGCGTACACGTCGGGCGTCGACAGGCAGGTGCGGTCCCTCGCCTGCTTCTTGCGTTCGCTTTCGACGACGTCCTTGTCGGTCTCGATCCGGTAGGTCAGCTTGTTGACGCAATAGCCCTGCTTGTCGAGCCAGTCGACATAGGTCTCGGCATAGATCGCACCGGAATAATGGTGATGCAGGTCGCCGCCCTTGGGCATCTGCGAAAAGAACAGGACCAGCTCGGCCGTCTTCGGCTCGGCGCCCGCGATCAGGGCGGCATAGTGGCGCGCGGTGGCGGCTTCGTTGGCGCTCGCGGCCGGGGTGCGGGCGGATGCGGCGGCCGCGAGGGCCGCGCAGGTGATCAGCAGGCTGCTGCTCAGGAGTTTCGTCATGGTCGTCTCGGCTGGTGAGTAATCGGACGACAGCTTCTCCGTAGGGTGGGGCATTTCATGCCGGGGGCATGAAATGCGTGCCCACCAAGCGTTTGCGTACCGGCATGCGTTTGGTGGGCACGGGGGTGCCCACCCTACCGGTTCGACTCACCGCCTGCGCGTAGACGACCTGTTCAATGCCGTTCGTGCACCAGCTTGCCCGCCGCATAGGTGGCGCGGATGACGCGGTCGTCGCCCAGCAGCGCCAGCGCGAACAGGGTTTCCTCGAGCGAGTCGCCGTTCGCCGTACGGCGCGCCAGCAGCGGCGTCGCCTTCGGGTCGAGAACGATGAAGTCCGCCTCGGTGCCGGCGGCAAAATTGCCGATCGTCCCTTCGAGCTGCATGCTGCGCGCGGCGCCCAGCGTGGCAAGGTAGAACATGCGCAGGGCCGGGAGATAGCTGCCTTTCAATCTTGCAACTTTATACGCTTCATTCATCGTTTGCAACATCGAGAACGACGTGCCGGCACCGACGTCCGTGCCGAGCGACACGTGCGCGCGCACGCCGTCGGCCTTGGCCACGTCGAACAGGCCGCTGCCGAGGAACAGGTTCGACGTCGGGCAGTGCGAGATGGCGGCGCCCGTCTCGGCCATCAGCGCGAAGTCGACGTCGTCCAGCCAGATGCAGTGGCCGAACATGGCGCGCGGGCGCATCAGGCCATAGTGCTCATAGACCTGCAGGTAGCTGCGGTTGTCCGGGTACAGGCTCTTCACCCACGCGCATTCGTCGCGGCTTTCCGACACGTGCGTCTGGATGTACGTGGTCGGGAACGCGCGCGCCAGTTCGCCCGCGGCGCCCAGCTGGGCCGGGGTCGACGTCGGGGCGAAGCGCGGCGTGATCGCGTACAGCGCGCGGCCGTTGTCGTGCCAGCGGCGGATCAGCTCTTCGCTGTCGCGCAGGTCGGCCGTGTCGCGCAGGAAGTCCGGGCAGTTGCGGTCCATCAGCACCTTGCCGCCGGCCATGCGCAGGTTGCGCGCGGCGCTCGCCTCGAAGAACGCGTCGACGGATTCCTTGTGCACCGTGCAGTAGACCAGCGCCGTCGTCGTGCCGTTGCGCAGCAGCTCGTCGAGGAAGAACTCGGCGACGGTGCGTGCATGCACGGGATCCTTGAACTGGCGCTCGGTCGGGAACGTGTAGTTCTCCAGCCAGGGCAGCAGGTCCGGCGCGGGCGAACCGATCATGTCGGTCTGCGGGAAGTGCAAGTGCGTGTCGATGAAGCCGGGCGTGATGATCTGGCCGCGGTAATCGGTGATGGGCGTATCGGGCGGCAGCGTGGACGCGAGCCGGTCGTAGTCGCCGGCCGCCGTGACGCGGCCGTTCTCGACGACGAGCAGGCCGTCCTCGTGCCAGGCGTGGGCGTTATCAAGCAATGCCGGATCGGCGTGGAAGTGCAGCAGGCTCGCTCGGTAGGCCTGCACGGTGCGGGTATCGTTCGACATTATTGTTGTTCCAGTGAGACTTGGGATGCGGCCTCGGAGACGCCGGCCTGCGCCGCCGCTTCCCAGACCATCAGCAGTTGCGCGACGACGGCGACGGCGATCACGGCGGGCTCCTTGCCCTTGATGCCGGGCACGCCGATCGGGCACACCATGTCGTCCAGGCGGGCGCGGGAAATGCCGCGGTCGCGCAGGCGGTGCTCGAACTGCTTGCGTTTGGTGTCCGATCCAATGAGGCCGAACCAATCCTGGTGTGCGGGCCGCCTGAGGATCGCTTCGGTCAGGCGCTGGTCGAGCGCATGATTGTGCGTCATGACGAGGAAGCTCGTGCCGGCCGGGGCCTCGTCCACCATCGCTTCCGGCACATCGGTCGCTTCCGCAACGACGTTCGCCGGCAGCACGGGCGGGAACAGGTCTTCCCGCTCGTCGACCCACGTCACGCGGCACGGCAGGTCCGCCAGCAGGCGCACGACGGCCGCGCCGACGTGGCCGGCGCCGAACAGCATCACGTGCGCGCGCGGCGCCGGGACGTGGTCGACCAGCCAGCGCCGGCCCGCGTCATCCTGCAGCACGCGCGTGCCGCCGCTGCGCGCGAAGTCGGGATAGCGTCCGCCCTTGCGCTGGATGTTGTGGCCCAGCGCATCGACGATGGCGAGGTCCGGCTCACCGTCCAGCGCGACGACGCGCCAGCAGTCCTCATGGCCGCGCGCCGCCAGTTCGGCGCAGTGGTCGCGGTCGGCCAACTCGAACGCGAGGTGCACGACACCGCCGCAGCACTGGCCGAGGCTCGGGCCGAGCGGGAAGCGTTCCAGCCGGCGCGTTTCGCCACTGGCCAGCATGGCACGCGCCGTCTCGACGCCGCGCAGTTCGAGGTGGCCTCCGCCGACCGTGCCCCACTGCCCGCCGGCATCGACCAGCATGCGGGCACCGGGTTCGCGCGGCACGGAACCGTCGACCTTCGCGACCGTGATCAGCACGGCCGGTTGCGCGGTGGGGATCTCCCAGGCGTTCATGTCAGGCTGCCTTGCCTGCCGCGACGGCGTCTTCGACGAAGGCGACGGCATCGAGGATCGCCTCGCTCGTGGCCGGCGCGCGCAGCGGCGGATTGACCTTGTGCTCGCCGACGGCCGAGATGGCGTCGCGGATCGCCAGGAACACCGAGAACGGCAGCAGCAGCGGCGGCTCACCGACGGCCTTCGAGCGGTGGATCGAATCGGCCACGTTGCGGTTGTTGAAGAGGCGCACCGTGAACGCATCCGGGCAATCGGACACGCCCGGGATCTTGTACGTCGAAGGCGCGTGCGTCATCAACTTGCCCTGCGCGTTCCACCACAGTTCTTCCGTCGTCAGCCAGCCCATGCCCTGGATGAACGCGCCTTCGACCTGGCCGATGTCGATCGCCGGGTTCAACGAATTGCCGGCGTCGTACAGCGCGTCGGCGCGCAGCAGCTTCCATTCGCCCGTCAAGGTGTCGATGACGACTTCCGCCACGGCGGCGCCGTACGCGAAGTAGAAGAACGGATTGCCCGTCATCGTCTTCGGATCCCAGTGCAGGTTCGGCGTGGCATAGAAGCCGTCCGACCACAGCTGCACGCGCGACAGATAGGCTTTCGCCACCAGTTCGCCGAACGGGATTTCGTGGCCGTTCGCGAACACGGTGTCGGCGACGAAGCGCACGTCTTCCACCGCACCGCCATACTGCTTCGCGGCGAAGCCTGCCAGGCGTTCGCGGATCTGGCGCGCCGCATCCTGGGCCGCCTTGCCGTTCAGGTCAGCGCCCGTCGATGCCGCCGTCGCCGACGTGTTGGCGACCTTGCTCGTGTTCGTCGCGGCGATGCGCACGCGGGTGAGGTCCACGCCCAGTTCGTGCGCGACGACCTGCATCACCTTGGTGTTGACGCCCTGTCCCATCTCCGTGCCGCCGTGGTTGACGAGGATGGAGCCGTCCACGTACACGTGCACGAGGGCGCCGGCCTGGTTCAGGTGCGTCACGTTGAACGCGATGCCGAATTTTACGGGCGTCAGGGCGAGGCCCTTCTTCAGCACGGGACTCGTCGCGTTGTATTCCTGGATCGCCTGGCGGCGCGCGCGGTATTCGCTCGTCTGTTCCAGCTCGCCCACCAGTTCGTGGATCACGTTGTCGACGACGGGCTGGCCGTACGGCGTGACGTTGCGGTCGATCTTGTCGTAGAAATTCAGCTTGCGGATGTCGAGGGAATCCTTGCCGAGGTTGCGCGCGATCTCGTCGACGATGTACTCGATCGCGATCGCGCCCTGCGGACCGCCGAAACCACGGAACGCCGTGTTCGACTGCGTGTTCGTCTTTCCGGCCGCCGCGCGGATATCGCAGTCGGACAAATAGTATGTGTTGTCGAAGTGGCAGATGGCGCGGGTGGCGACGGGGCCGGACAGGTCGGCCGAGAAGCCGGCGCGGCTGACCATGTCGACCTTCGCCGCGAGGATGCGGCCGGAATCGTCATAGCCCACTTCATACAGGTAGTGGAAGCAGTGGCGTTTACCCGTGATCATCATGTCGTCGTCGCGGTCGGCGCGCAGTTTCACGGCGCGCCCCAGGCGCTTCGCCGCGATCGATGCGGCCGCAGCCCACAGCGCCGACTGCGATTCCTTGCCGCCGAAGCCCCCGCCCATGCGGCGGCACTCGACGACGATGTTGTGCGAATGCAGGCCGAGTGCATGCGCCACGACGTGCTGCATCTCGCTCGGGTGCTGCGTGGAGCACAGCACGAGCATGCCGTCGTTTTCCTGCGGGATGGCGTACGAGATCTGGCCTTCCAGGTAGAACTGCTCCTGGCCGCCCACGTACAGCTCGCCCTTCACGCGCAGCGGGGCGCGTTCGAACGCGGTCTCGGCGTCGCCGCGCGTCAAACGCATCGGCGGCAGCACGTACGAGCCGGCGGCGCGCGCGGCCTGCGGCGTCAGGATCGCGGGCAGTTCTTCGTAGTTCACCTTGGCCTTCTTCGCGGCGCGGCGGGCCAGGTCGTGGCTGTCGGCGACCACCACGAAGATCGGCTGGCCGATGTATTGCACGAGGCCGTCCGCGAGGATCGGGTCGTCGTGGATGATCGGGCCGCAGTCGTTGGTGCCGGGGATGTCCCTGGCCGTGAACACGGCGCGCACGCCGCGGCTGGCAATGACGTCCGAAAAATCGATGTCGATGATGCGGGCATGCGCCTTGCTGGACAGGCCCAGCGCGGCGTGCAGGGTGCCGCGCACTTCGGCGACGTCGTCGGTGTAGTCGGCCTGGCCGAGCACGTGCAGCCGGGCCGATTCGTGGGCTTTACCGAGGCCGACCTGCTTCCATTCGGCCTTGGTCAGAGCGGGGGATCCTGCGTCATTCATTTTTGTATCTCCTCAGGCCAGGGCGGTCGGTTTGTTCACGAATGGGTTGACCGCGGAAGGCGGCAGCGGATTGTCCTTGCGCGTTTCGAGCCAGAAGCGGCGCAGCAGGTTCTGTGCGGTCTTCATGCGATAGGCGCTGGACGCGCGCATGTCGGACAGCGGTGCGTAGTCTTTTGCCAGCGCCTCCATCGCCTCGCGCATGGCGGCTTCGTCCCACGCGCGGCCATTCAACACGCTTTCCGCCTGCGCGGCGCGCTTCGGCGTCGCGGCCATACCGCCGAACGCGATGCGCGCGTCACGCACGATGCCGTCTTCCAAGGTGAAGGCAAAGGCGGCGCAGACGGCCGAGATGTCCTGGTCGAAGCGCTTGGCCAATTTGTACGTGCGGAACGCGACGTTCGGACGGGGCAGCGGTACGCGCACGGCCTGCACGAATTCGCCATCGCGCCAGTCCTTGACCTGGTAGCCGAGATAGAAACTTTCGAGCGGCATCGTGCGCTCGCCGTCGGGGCCGCGCAGCACCAGTTCGCTGCCGAGCGCGATCAGCCACGGCATCGAATCGCCGATCGGCGAGCCGTTGGCGACATTGCCGCCCAGGGTGCCCGCGTTACGGATCGGCAGCGATGCGAAGCGCTGCCACAGCTCGCCCAGTTCCGTTTCGTAGTGCTTGCAGATGGCGGCGTACGCGTCCTCGACGGAGACACCGGCGCCGATCTCGACGACACCGCCCTCGTCGCGCACGGTCTTCAATTCGGCCACGTGGCCCAGGTAGATGATGTCGGTGAGTTCGCGCATCTGCTTCGTGACCCACAGGCCGACGTCCGTCGAGCCGGCGAGGATCGTCGCCTTCGGATGCGCGGCGCGCACGGCGACCAGCTCGTCCAGCGTGCGCGGGGCATGGAAGGTCTGGCCGTCGTATTCATAGGTGGCGCCGGCGTCGCGCTGCAGCGCCTGCAGCTGCGTCGTCACGGCGGCGCGGTCGAAGTCCACGCGGGGCAGCGTGACCATGCGTTTCGCGGCATCGATGATGGGACGGTAGCCGGTGCAGCGGCACAGGTTGCCGGACAGGGCGTCGTCGATCTCGCAGCGGCTCGGCTCGCGGCCTTCCTGCTTCAAATACATGCCCCAGAGCGACATGGCGAAGCCCGGCGTGCAGAAGCCGCATTGCGAGCCATGGCATTCGACGAGGGCCTGCTGCACGGGGTGCAGGGCGCCATCCTTCTGCGCGAGATCCTCGACGGTGAACAAGGCCTTGCCATCCAGCGTGGGGGTGAACTGGATGCAGGAATTCACGGCCCGCATCTGCAGTTCGCCGTTTTCGAGCGATCCGAGCACGACGGTACAGGCGCCGCAATCGCCTTCGGCGCAGCCTTCCTTGGTGCCGGTGCAGTGCAGGTCTTCGCGCAGGTGCTGCAGGATGGTCTGCGTCGGCGCGACATCGTTCACTTCATGGACGGCGCCGCGGTAGAAAAATCGGATCGGTGTGGACATCAGAGTTTCGGATGGAAAACGACGGTGTATGGTGAAGACAGATGCAAGGTTAGCACCGGGGGTCGGGCGACATATATCCGGATACCGATTTTGAATATCAGATATTTTGAATATGCGAGCCGTGCGCACGCCTTCGTTGCCAGCATGCCCGTCATCTGGCCGGCACGCAACGATGATGCGAACGAACCAATGTTGCGAAACTTGCTATCCTTGAGTCGTCACGAGGAGTAGTCATGGCATTGCACATCGTTCATTTCATCGGACCGATCAACGCGAACTCCGCCTGCACGGTACGCAACCTGTGCCTGCAGGCGCTGCAGAGCGGCGCGAGCGAGCTCGAGCTGCACATGTCGACGGAAGGCGGCAACATGACGGCCGGCTTCGCCCTGTACTACTTCCTGAAATCGCTGCCGCTGCCGCTGACGACGTGGAACGTGGGCAGCGTGGAATCGGTCGGCGTCGCCATCTTCCTGGCCGGCCAGCAGCGCTACGCCTGTCCCGGCACCCGCTTCCTCATCCATCCGCTGCACTGGGGCTTCGGCAACCTCGTGGCGGCCGACCACGCCCGCATCTCCGAATGGCGCGACTGCCTCGACTTCGACGCCGAGCGCTACGCCGCCATCTTCGAAGCCGCCACCCAGGGCGCGCCCGCTGCCCACGACATCCGCCCCTACCTCACGGGCAGCTCCCGCATCTACACGGCCGATCAGGCGGTCGAAGCCGGCATTGCGCATGCCGCACGGCAGGCGCGCCTGCCGGAAGCCGGGACCACGTCGCACTGGTGGAACTGACGCCATCGTTCAAAATCTTGCGAGGCTGGCGCTGGCGCGCGGCTGAGCCGCCACGCCCCATCCGCGATGGACAGATGCTCACCCTGTCCGGATTGAGAGTATGCTGTCATTACAAGCGTCGTACTGTATGAAAGTGACCGACCTGGTCGCGCGGACTCGACGGCAACGCACGGAACCCGGCCGCCAGCGGCGGCCACTCGCCTGCACGACGCTCGGAGAACGGGGCATCGTGCGCGAACGCATGACACCTGCCCGCAGCCTCGCTCGCCATGAGACCTGGGGAGAACATCATGCGCCACACCTTGAAAGCAGTCTTCGACCAGCCCAGCGATGCCCGGCACGCCCTGGACGCATTGCTGGCATCCGGCTATCGGCGCGCCGACATGGCGCTCTCGAGCCTGCCCGCGACGGGACCGGACACTTCGCTCCGGCATACCGCCGCGCGGCTGCTCGGCACCTTGTATTACCGGCACGTGAAGCAGCGTGGCGACACGTCCATGTCCGAATGCAACATTATCACCCTCACGACGGCGTCCGATCCGGAAGCCGCGCGCGCCGCCGGCATCATGGGCCAGTATCACCCGACCGGGCTCGAAGACACCCCTGCCGAGGGTGATGGAAGCGCCTGGGCGGGGCCCGTCGCGCCGCCGCGAGACTATCCTCCCGGCACCGCGCCCGGCGCCTTGCAACACCGTCCCAAGGAAGACAGTCATTATTTCGGCACGCAGAACGCCGACGCACCGCCCGCCGGCAACACGTTCAGGGAAACGATGGGCAGTATCGCGCATTGGAATAACCCGGACCAGGATGCCGCATGGGCCGTGCCTGCCGGCGGCAACGACCTGCGGTCCGGTGCCGATCGCCCCGACCAGACGTGGGAAGAGGTCGAGCCCGCACTGAAGAGCGACTGGGAGCGCAGGCACGCCGGCAGCGAGGCATCTGCCTGGGACAAGGTCAAGCTGGCCATCCGCCATGGCTGGGAGCGGACGCATCACTGACAGCGTAACCGCGCGAGGGAGGGGCGGACGCATCTCTAGCCAAACTTGCAAGCACCCTCCCCTTGTCTTAGAATCGGCCTCTGCGTGGCCGCCCTGCGTCCCGCACCGCGCTGGCCCCGCCAGTTCCCCGACGATTCTTGACGGTGATCCTTGGAAACCGTACCAATTTGGGTGCTCATCCTCGCACTCGCCCTCCTGATCCTCTGCTCGGCCTTCTTCGCAATGGCGGAAACCGCCCTGATGGCGGCCAATAAATATCGCCTGCGCCATCTCGCCAAGCGGGGCAACCGCGGCGCCATCACTACCCTGTGGCTGCTGGACCGCACGGACAAGCTGCTGTCCCTCGTCCTCATCGCCAACACCCTGATCAATGCGATGGCGACGGCGCTCGTGACCGCGATCGCCATCCTGTTCTTCGGCCACGAGGAAAGCGTGATCGCGATCGCCACGGCCGTCGTCGCTTTTCTTCTGATCGTGTTCGCGGAAATCGCGCCCAAGATCATCGGCGCGACGTATCCGGAGCGCATCTCGCTCGGCTCCAGTTTCGTGCTGCGTCCATTGATGAAGGTGGCCAGGCCAGCGATCTGGTTCGTCAACCTGTTCGTGAACGCCCTGCTGCGCCTGCTGCGCATCCGCCGCGCGGGCATGGGTCATGCGGATGCCCAGCAGCGCCTGTCGCCGGAAGAGCTGCGCTCCGTCGTGCTGGAAGCCGGCAGTTATATTCCCCAGAAGCACAAAAGTATCCTGTTGAACCTGTTCGAGCTGGAAAAGATCTCCGTCGAGGACATCATGACGCCGCGCAGCCAGATCGAGGCGCTGAACCTTGCGCTGCCCGTCGATGCCATCAAGGCCGAGCTGACCACGTGCTACCACAACAAGCTGCCCGTGTACGAGGGCGAGATCAATCGCATCGTCGGCATCCTGCATGTGCGCAAGGCCGTCGCGCTGCTGAACGAGGCGGACGACCTCACCGTCGACCACTTCCGCGAATTGTTAACTGAGCCCTATTTCATTCCGCAGGACACCGGCGTCTTCACCCAGCTCCAGTATTTCCAGGAAAACAAGGAACGCCTGGGCATCATCGTCGACGAATACGGTGAAGTACAGGGTCTCGTCACCCTCGAAGACATCATCGAGGAAATGATCGGCGACTTCACCACGTCGTCGCCGGGCGCCACGCGCACCGATGCGATGGCGTGGAATGCCCAGGGCGAATGCCTGCTCGAAGGCACGACGCCGCTGCGCGACATCAACAAGAAGCTTGGCCTCGACCTGCCCCTCGACGGGCCGAAGACCGTCAATGGCCTGCTGCTGGAACTGCTGCAGGACATTCCGGAAGCCCCCATCTCCCTCAAGATCGGCCAATGTGTGATCGAAGTCGTGCAAGTGCAGAACCAGGCCATCAAGGTGGTGAAACTGTTGCGCCCGGTCGCGGTCAAACGCTGGCTGGCAGCCTGATGACAGGTTGACCGGCAATGCGCCGCCAGTCATGAACCGGCGGTAAGCCCTTGATCTTGCAGGAGGAATAATGATGTTGATCATTCGATATTGCATGTTGGTTACATGCCAATTCGCCTGCGTGGTATGCAAACATCTTTCCG
>Ga0105243_10003397_pt1 | contig 12915 bp, 12 predicted proteins | sample KBSM34metaG_FD_81525 | JGI IMG/M metagenome (GOLD analysis project Ga0105243, IMG submission 81525) | Miscanthus rhizosphere microbial communities from Kellogg Biological Station, Michigan, USA - KBS M3-4 metaG | ecosystem: Host-associated > Plants > Roots > Rhizosphere > Soil | place...
GATCAACCAGAACTCGGTCCAGCCGCGGGCCATCCCGTAGGTGGCGAGCATCGAGCCCATGAAGATCCACGCCTCCGCCCACGGGCCGTAGGACCCGAGCCGGGCGAAGATCTGCGCGAACGCAACGGTGCCGGCGGCCATCGCGAGCAGCAGCAGGAGCCGGTCCCGCGGCGGCGCCCACCGGGGCAGCACCGCCTGCCCGGACTCGTGCCGCGAACGCACCCACTGCGTCCAGCCGTACACGCTCACGCTGATGAACATCAGCTGACGGCCTGCCTGGCCGTACAGGTTCAGCTCCTGTGGGGTGTGGAACAGCGCGCCCATGAACACGGTGAACAGCAGCGCATTTCCGGCGATGCCGACCGGCCACGCCCACACGACGCGCTTCATCCCGCCGATCGCGGACGCGATGCCGAAGGTGTTGCCGACGATCTCGCGCCACAGGATCGTGGCCCCGCCGATGTGCAGTTCCGCATCGAACAGGGCGAGCAGCGGGTTCACGGAGCTAGTCGGCGGTCGCGACGAGCGGCTCGAGGGTCAGCTCCGGAAGCTCCTTCTGCAGGTACTGCAGCCGCCACTTGTCGCTGATCAGGGCGAGCATCACACCGTCGGACCTGGTGAAGACCTCGACCCCGCGCTGGCGGCCCAGCTCGGTGGCCGACTCGGCGTCCGTGCGGCGAGCCAGCGCGTACGGCAGGCCCTCCATCCGGGCCTCCACCGAGAACTCCGCCTTCATCCGCGCGGCCACCACCTCGAACTGCATCGGGCCGACGGCCGCCATCACCGGAGCCGCGTCGCCGCGAATGTCGTTGCGCAGCACCTGGACCACGCCCTCGGAGTCGAGCTGCTCCACGGCGCGGCGGAACTGCTTGTACTTGCTCGCGCTCTCCGCGCGCAGCACCGAGAAGTGCTCGGGCGCGAACGAGGGGATCGGCGGGAACTCCACCTTCTTGTCCGTGAACAGGGTGTGGCCGGGGGCAAGGGCGGTCGCGTTCACCAGGCCGACCACGTCGCCCGGGTACGCCGATTCGACGGTGGAGCGCTCGCGGCCGAACACGGTCTGCGCGTACTTGGTGGTGAAGGGCTTGCCGGTCTGGGCATGCGTGACGACCATCCCGCGCTCGAAGACACCGGAGACGATCCGCATGAACGCCAAGCGATCTCGGTGGCTCGTGTCCATGCCCGCCTGCACCTTGAACACCACCGCGCTGAACGGATCGGTGACCTCGCGCGAGGCGCCCTTGATGTCGTCGCGCGGGCCGGGGGCTGGCGCGAGCGCCACCAGGGTGTCGAGGATCTGCCGGACGCCGAAGTTCAGCATCGCGGAGGCGAAGATGACAGGGGAGGTCTGTCCGGCCAGGAACATCTCCTGGTCGTGGTCCTGCCCGCTGGCGGAGAGCAGCTCGCTCTCCTCGACCGCGGTCTCCCAGTCGGAGCCGTCACGGGCCGCGGCCGCGTCGGCGTCGAGGATCTCCTCGGGTGCGATCGTGGCGCCGCCGGCCGTGCGGGTGAACCGGATGTACTCCTGCGGGGCGCCGTCCTCGCCGCGCCGCAGCAGGCCGCGGAAGTCGCCCGCGATGCCCACCGGCCAGTACAGGGGGGTCGGGGTCAGGCCGATCCGCTCGTGGATCTCGTCGAGCAGCTCCAGCGGGGTCTGGCCCGGGCGGTCCCACTTGTTGATCACGGTGATGACCGGGATGCCGCGGTGGCGGCACACCTGGAACAGCTTGAGGGTCTGCGGCTCGAGGCCCTTGGCGGCGTCGATGAGCATGACCGCGGCGTCGACCGCGGTGAGCACCCGGTAGGTGTCCTCCGAGAAGTCGGAGTGACCCGGGGTGTCGACGAGGTTGATGACGCTGATCGGATCGTTCGGCTCGGACTCGCCGGACTTGTAGTTGAACTGCAGCGCGGTCGAGCTGACCGAGATGCCGCGGGCCTTCTCCATCTCCATCCAGTCCGAGACGGTGGACCGGCGACCGGCCTTGCCGTGCACGGCGCCCGCCTCCGAGATCATCTTCGCGTGCAGCGCGAGGGCCTCGGTCAGTGTGGACTTACCGGCGTCCGGGTGCGAGATGACCGCGAAGGTCCGTCGCCGGGTGGCCTCGGCGGCCAGGCCCTTCGGCGTCGCGGGGGTCCCGGCCGAGGCGACCTCCGCGGGGGCGTCGGGGGAGGTGGAGGCAGACGCCGGCGCGGGCTCGGTGGTCACCGGGATTCCTAACTGATATGAGACGGACAAGATGGCGAAACGCCAATATGCCAGGCTACCCGTGCGGGTGACGCCTATGCTCGAGTGCACCCCGAACCAGGCCGTGGCCCCCCGGGAGTAACGGCCGAATTGCGTTTCCGGAAGTACCAGTGAGGGCTATGGGGCCCTCGGTGCGGCGTCCTCCGCGCCCGACCGCCTCGTCCCTCCATCGTGCGGAGGAGGGCGTCATGAGCCGGTTCACCGAAGAGATGTATGCCAACGCTGCGGACAGTGTCCATGGGCTCGTGACCGGGGAACCGGACAGTCCGCACCGCCAGGTCTGGAGCGAGATCCATGCGGTCGCCCGCGCGATGGCAGGCGCGCTCGCGGCCGCGGGCATCGGACACGGCGACGCGATCGGGATCCTCGCCGGTCAGCCGGTGGACATTGCCCCGTCCGTGCAGGCCATCTGGATGCGCGGTGCCTCCGTGACCATGCTGCACCAGCCGACTCCGCGCACCGACCTGACCGTCTGGGCGGAGGACACCGAGACGGTCATCGGCATGATCTCGGCCAAGGCTGTCGTCCTCGGCGCACCCTTCGACGCGGCGGCGCCGCTGCTCGAGGAGCGCGGCATCAGGGTCGTCACGATCGGGGACCTGCGCGCGGGACCGGACATCGATCCGGTGCGGACCGCCGAGTCCGACATCGCCCTGCAGCAGCTCACGTCAGGGTCGACGGGGTCACCCAAGGCCGTGCAGATCACGCACGGGAACTTCTACACGAACTCCTGGGCGATGCTGTCCCGGATCAAGTTCTCGGTCGACGACGACGTGATGGTGAGCTGGCTGCCGCTGTTCCACGACATGGGCATGGTCGGTTTCCTCACCCTGCCGATGCAGATCGGTGCCGAGATCGTCAGCATCACGCCGATGGACTTCCTCACCTCGCCGCTGTTGTGGGCGGAGCTGATGGGCAAGTACCGGGGCACGGTCACCGCCGCGCCGAACTTCGCGTACTCCCTGCTCGCCAGGCGGCTCGCGCAGGCCGAGGACGGCATCGTGGACCTGTCGACGGTGCGCTGCCTGCTCAACGGTGCGGAGCCGGTGGACGCCGAAACGATGCTCGCGCTCGCGGAGGCGGGGGCCCGATTCGGGCTTGACCCGTCGGCGCTGGCGCCGACGTACGGGATGGCCGAGGTGACCCTCGCGGTCTCCCTGCCCCAGCCGGGGCAGGGATTGGTGCTGGACCTGGTGGATCCGGACCTGTTCGAGGCGGGCGGCCTGGCGGTGCCGACCGACCGTGCCAATGCCCGCCGGCTCCCGACCCTCGGCCCGCTGGTGTCCGGCCTGGAGGGGCGCATCGTCGGTGAGGACGGACGGGTGCTCCCACGCCGAGCGGTCGGCATCATCGAGCTGCGGGGTGGGTCCGTCACCCCCGGCTACCTCACTGTGGACGGGCACAGGCCCGCGCAGGACTCGGACGGGTGGTTCAACACCGGCGACGTCGGGTATTTCACCGAAGAGGGCCTGATGGTGGTGTGCGGGCGCGTCAAGGACGTGATCATCATGGGCGGGCGCAACGTCTACCCGACCGACATCGAGCGGGCCGCGTGCACCGTCAGGGGGGTGCGGCCCGGCAACGCCGTCGCGGTGCGGCTCGATGCCGGGCAGAAGCGGGAGTCCTTCGCGGTCGCGGTGGAGACCAACGACCACGAGGACCCCGAGGAGGTCAAGCGGATCGAGCACGAGGTGGTGCACGCGGTGGTCTCGGAGGTCGGCGTCCGACCGAGGACGGTGGCCGTGCTCGGTCCTGGCAGCATCCCGAAGACGTCCTCCGGCAAGCTGCGGCGCGGTCGGTCGGCGTCGCTGGTGAGCGGGGCGTGATCCGGCGGAGCGTCGGCGGGCCGGCTATTCGCGGATGCTGACCTCGGCGGTCGAGCCGTCGAAAGTGAACGATCCGGCCGGCCCTCGGCAGGACATGGACTTGCCGTCGAGGGCGGTACACGACAGCTCTCCGACCGTGAGCGTCGAGCCGGGCGGCAGCAATTGGCCCGTGATGAAGGCCCCGGCGACGTTGACGACCTTGCTGACCCCGTCGGGCTCGATGACGATCGCGTCGGCGGGCGCCCGCACGCCGGTCTGGGGGTCGACGATCGGCGGATCCGACTTCGGCAGGGGGAGGTCACACAGCATGTGCGGCGCCTGGTTGTCAGCCTGGTTGGGGTTGAACCAGCAGCCCGCGACCCCGGAGACGAGGTGGAACACATGTTTCCCGTCGCCGATCGAATACTCGGCGGGATCGACCTGGACCGCCTCGGCGGCGGTGGCCACCCCTGGGGTATCCGAATTCGCGCAGCCGCCCACCAGTATCCCGGTCACCAGCACGAGCCCGGCACCTGCTGCGCCACCCCACCGAACCACTACGCCCCCTGCGTCATTCTCGATCTCCACACGATCGCGACGTCCGCCGCATAGCCCAGATAGTAGCCAGCCCGGTTCGATCAGTGCAGTTGGTTCTGCGCGGCCTCGAGCCCGACGCGGAGCAGCAACTCGACGGCGTCCGCTGCCTCCTCGCAGACCAGGTCCAGTTCTTTGCGCTCGACCGATGAGAACGGCTTGAGCACGTAGTCCGCGGGATCCATCCGGCCGGGCGGCCGACCGATGCCGACGCGGGCGCGCAGGTAGTCCTTGGTGCCGATCGCGCCGGAGATCGAGCGGAGGCCGTTGTGCCCGCCCTCGCCGCCACCGAGCTTGAGCCGGAGCGTGCCGAAGTCCAGGTCCAGCTCGTCGTGCACGACCACGAGATTCGCGGGTTCGACCGAGAAGAACCGGGCGAGCGCGGCCACCGGCTTGCCGGACAGGTTCATGTACGAGCGCGGCTTCGCCACGATCACCTGACGGCCCGCGATGCGCAGCGTGACCGCGTCCGAGCCGCTTTTCTTGTGTGCGGTGAACCGGGCCCGCTCGCGGGCGGCCAGGGCGTCGACCACCATGAACCCGACGTTGTGCCTGGTGCGTTCGTACTGCGGTCCTGGATTTCCCAGCCCGACGACGAGGGCAGTTGATTCGGATGGCTGGGTCAACGCGGTCGGCTCTCGGTCGTAGGGGTGGGGCCGCGAACGGCAACGGCGCGCCGTCCCTCGCGGGATGGCGCGCCGTTGACGTTAGCGCTGCACTGATGTGTGCGGTGGAGCGACTCAGCCCTCGGCGGACTCGGCCTCGGCGGCGGTCTCCTCGGCGGGGGCCTCGGCACCCTCGACGCCCGCACCCTCGGCCTCCATGGCCTCGGCGGACGGGGCGGCGACGATGTTGACGACCAACACCTCGGGGTCACCCTGGAGGGTGGCGCCCGCGGGCAGGGTCAGGGCGGATGCCAGGATCTGGCTGCCGACCTCGAGGCCCTCGACCGAGACCTCGATGGACTCGGGCAGGTTCATGGCGTCGGCCTCGACGGAGACGGTGGCGGCGTCCTGGGCGACCAGGCTGCCGGCTGCGGCCTCACCGATGACGACGACGGGCACCTCGACGGTGACCTTCTCGCCCTTCTTGATGACCAGCAGGTCGGCGTGCTCGATGTAGTTGCGGATCGGGTGGACGACGACCGACTTGGTGAGCGCGATCTGCTCCGTGCCCTCGATGTCGAGGGTGAGGACGGCGTTGGTGCCGTGCGCGCGCAGGACCTTGGCGAACTCGCGGGCGTTCAGCGCGAGGTGGCGCGGCTCTTCCTGGTGGCCGTAGAGGACCGCGGGGACCTGGCCGTCGCGGCGGGCGCGGCGTGCGGCACCCTTGCCGAACTCGGTGCGGACGGCGGCTTCGAGGCGATTGGCATCGGTCGACATGGGGAAACAGCTCCTACGGCTCACATCAGATTTGATTCGGTGGCATTGCGGTGATCTCGACGGGGGCGGACGAACGCGCACGGCCCGGAGCGCAAACTGCTCGAAAGGTAGCCGTAGCCGCGTCGATCACGGTGAGCCAACGAAGTGGTTCACCCTCGCCGAGACAACGCAGGCCAGCATACCGGAGATGCCTGACCCCCCGCGAATCGGCCTCGACACGCGTCCGGTGCGCAATCGAGCGGGGGTCGGGGGTGGCCGTTAGGTTTGGACGGAGATCGAAGGACACCACAACTCCAGGGAGCATCGATGACTGACGTAACCGCCGCGCTGGCGCCGCTGGGCGTGCTCGCCCCGTTCGCCGGCCACTGGGCGGGCTCCGGCGAGGGGCACTACCCGACGATCGAGGATTTCGCATACGACGAGCAGGTCAACCTGACGCCGATCGGGAAGCCCTTCCTGACCTACCTGTCCCGGACCCGCAAGCCGGGCGGCGGGCCGCCGATGCACACCGAGAACGGTTACCTGCGGCTCACCGGCGGGGACAGCGTCGAGCTGCTGGTCAGCCAGCCAACGGGATTCGTCGAGATCCATCAGGGTGAGGTCCGCGACGGCGTGCTCGAGATGACGGCGCTGACGCTCAGTCGGTCCCCGAACGCGAAGCCCGTGCACGAGATCCGCCGACGCTGGGTGGTCGCGGGAGATCTGCTCACCTACGACCTGTGGATGGCGCACGACGCGACGCCGCTCACCCACCACCTGCACGCCGAGCTGCGCAGGCAGGACCAGACCGGCTAGAGCGCCGCGACCGCCTCGACGAGCCGCTCGAGGTCCTCGAACGAGTTGAAGCAGTGCGGCGACGCCCGCACCACCGCCTCCAGGTCCCGGTTGCTCATGTCCACCAGCGTCGAGCCGCGGCCGCTGACGGTCACCGTGATGTCCTTGGCGGCCAACGCTTCCCGCACGGCCGCCGGGGCCACCCCGTCGACGGTGAAGGAGACGATGCCGCTGCGGGTGTGGCCGAGATCGCGCACCGTCGCGCCGGGGACCGTGGCCAGCCCGGCACGCGCGGCCTCGGCACGCTCCGACACCGCGGCGCTCACCTCGTCGATCCCCAGTTCGAGCAGATAGCGGACCGCCGCGCCCAGGCCGAGCCGGCCCGCGACGCTGCACTCCCAGAACTCGAACCGCGACGCGTCGCCGGCCATCCGGTAGCCGTCGGTCGCCGTCCACTGCGCGCCGTGCAGGTCAAGCGCGGCGGGTTCGAGGGTGCCTGCCAGCTCGGGGCGCACGTAGAGGAATCCGGTGCCCCGTGGGGCCCGCAGCCACTTGCGGCCCGTCGCCGAGAGCGCATCGACGCCGAGCGTGGCGACGTCCACCGGGATCTGGCCGACCGACTGACAGGCGTCGAGAAGAACCAGCGCGCCGACGCCGTGCGCCAGGTCCACCACCTCACGGACGGGATTGATCAGCCCGCCGTTGGTCGGCGCGTGCACCAGCGACACCAGGCGCACCCGCTCGTCGAGCATCCGGGAGAGGGCGTCGAGGTCGATCTCCCCGGTCGGCGTGGACGGGACCACCTCGACGACCGCGCCGGTCGCACGGGCGCGCTGCAGGGCCGCGATGGCGTTGCTGGCGTACTCGACCTCGGTGATCAGGACTCGATCGCCCGGGGCGAGCGGCACCGCGTAGAAGAAGTCGGTCCACGCCCTGGTCGCGCTCTCCACCAGCGCGAAGTCTCCTGCCTGGGCGCCGAGCAGCTCGCCGAGCGCGGTCTTCACGTCGGCCAGGTCGGCGGCGCGCTCCCCGGCGGCGAGGTAGCCGCCGATCTCGGCTTCCCGTCGCAGGTGGGCGATGACCGCCTCGAGCACCGGCTCGGGGGACAGCGACGAGCCGGCACTGTCGAGGAAGACCCTGTCGAGGCAGCCGGGCGTATCGCGGCGTAGGCGTTGCTGATCGAGCATCTTCACGGCCCTCCGGACTGACTGAGCTGGCGTTGTCTGTCGGACAGTACCGTCGCCGCAGTCGGCGCGACGGGTGCGCGATCGGCGATCGCGGTTTAGTGTCGGTGACGGTCTCTATTGTCGAATTCGTACTTGCCGAACACGCGCCGCCGACGATCGGAGCAGCTGATGGCGATGGCAGTGGATTCGCGCCGGCTCACCACCCGAGCCGCCGCGGAGGCGTACGTCGGTGGTGTCTGTTTCAAGCTCGGCCCACCCCGGCTCATCGGTGCCGAACTGGAATGGCTGACCGCTCGTGATGACCCCGCGCGGAGCAGGCCGGACCTCGGCGACATCGCCGCTGCGCTGGGGCCGCACGCACCGACATCGATTGCCCCCTCTTCACCCGCTCTGAGTCTGCCGAGCGGAAGCGCCGTCACCATCGAACCCGGCGGCCAGATAGAACTCTCCAGTGCGCCCCTGTCCTCGGCCGAGGACCTGTGTGTCGCGCTCGCCGCCGATGAGGCCGTCCTTCGTCGCCTGCTGAGGGCGGCGGGAATCACCGTCCGTTCCCATGCCGCCGACCGGTCCCGCCAGGCCGAGCGGTTGCTGCGACTGCCCCGGTACCGGGCCATGGAGGAGCGGTTCGACGGGATCGGTCCGTTCGGCAGGCTGATGATGTGCAACACCGCGGCCACCCAGGTGAGCGTCGACGCGGGGGCGGACCCGCCCGAGGTGGCCGCCCGCTGGCGGTTGCTGCACGACGCCGGGCCCGCGTTGCTCGCGGCCTTCGCCTGCTCGCCCCGGCTGCGCGGGACACCGGACGGCGGGTGGGCCTCGCAGCGGATGCGGACCTGGCTCGAGCTCGATCCGGACCGGACCCGGCCGCTGCACACCGCCGATCCGATCGCCGACTACGGCCGCTGGGCGCTCGACGTGCCGCTGCTCTGCGTGACCGGTGGACGGGGCGCGGATTCCGACGGCGACTGGTCGGCGCCGCCGGGTGCCACTTTCGCGGACTGGATCGCTGGGGCGCTCGACGCCGAGATCGACAGGCGCCCGGACCTCGCCGACCTCGACTACCACCTGACCACGCTGTTCCCTCCCATCCGGGCCGCGGGCCACCTGGAGGTGCGGTACCTGGACGCACAGCCGGGCGACCTGTGGCGGGTGCCCATCGCGGCGCTGGCCGCGCTGCTCGGCGACCGGGACACCGTCGCGGAGGCCACCGCGATCGCGGCGTCGACCGCGGGACGGTGGCGCGACGGCGCCGAGTTCGGGCTCCGTGACGGCGAACTGCGCCGCGCCGCAAGCGAATTGCTGTTCCTGGCCGCGGCGCGGTCGCCCCGGTTCGAGGAGGAGCTCGCGTCCGCCGCCGAGCGATGTTGCCGCGGAATGACCCCAGCAGAGGAGTACCACCGATGACCGCCGGCCCCTCGACCCGCCCGACGGCACCCGAAACCCCGACACCCGAGGCGCTGCGCGCCCAACTCGCGACGGTGCTGGCCCGCGCCCGCGCCCGCAGCGCGGCCCTCACCGACTGCGTCGACGAGTCGGAACTGATCGCGCAGCACTCGCCGCTGATGAGCCCGCTGGTGTGGGACCTCGCGCACATCGGCAACCAGGAGGAGCTGTGGCTGGTTCGCGACGTGGGCGGCCGCGAACCGGTTCGCCGCGACATCGACGAGATCTACGACGCCTTCAAGCATGCTCGCGCGGACCGGCCCGCATTGCCGTTGCTGAACCCGGCGGAGGCGCGCGGCTACGTCGCCGAGGTCCGGGACAAGGTGTGGGACATCCTCGACCGTTCGCCGCTGGCTGGCAGACCGGTCGAGCGGGACGGTTTCGCGTTCGCGATGATCGCCCAGCACGAGCAGCAGCACGACGAGACGATGCTGGCCACCCACCAGTTGCGCAGCGGCCCAGCGGTCTTGCGCGCCGTCCCGGCGCCGGACCCCGTGCGCGCGGTGACACCGGACGAGGTGGTGATCCCCGGCGGGGAGTTCACCATGGGCACCTCAACGGATCCCTGGGCGCTGGACAACGAGCGGCCCGCGCACGCGGTGAACGTCGCGACCTTCGCGCTCGACGTCGCCCCGGTCACCAACGGGCAGTACCGGGAGTTCATCGCGGACGGTGGGTACGAGCGCGCCGAGTTGTGGAGCGAACGCGGCTGGGCGCACCGCCGGTCGGCAGGCCTGACGGCGCCGCAGTTCTGGGAGCGCGACGCGGCGGGGGACTGGTGGCGGAGGTCGTTCGGGACGCTCGCGCCGCTGAACCCGAACCAGCCGGTGGTGCACGTCTGCTATTTCGAGGCGCAGGCGTACGCTCTTTGTGCGGGCAAGCGGCCGCCCACCGAGAGCGAGTGGGAGAAGGCCGCCCGGTGGGACCCAGCGACCCGGCGATCTCGCCGATACCCCTGGGGCGATGAGGAACCCGGCTCCGGGCACGCGAACCTCGGGCAGCGGCACCTCGAGCCCGCCGGTGTCGGCGCGTACCCGCGCGGCCGGTCCCCGCACGGCGTGGACCAGCTGATCGGCGACGTCTGGGAATGGACCTCGTCGGACTTCCTGCCCTATCCGGGTTTCGCGGCGTTCCCCTACCGGGAGTACTCGGAGGTCTTCCACGGCGGCGACTACAAGGTGCTTCGCGGCGGCTCGTTCGGCACCGACCCGGTGGCCTGCCGCGGTACCTTCCGCAACTGGGACCATCCCGTGCGGCGGCAGATCTTTGCTGGATTCCGCTGTGCGCGCGACGTGCAGGAGAGCGCGTAGATGTGCAGGCATCTGGGTTATCTGGGCCCACCGCGCGCGGTGGGTGAACTGATCACCGCCGGATCGCACAGTCTGCGTGACCAGTCCTGGGCGCCGCGGGACATGCGCAGGGGCGGCACGATCAACGCGGACGGATTCGGTGCGGCGTGGTGGCAGGGTGATCCGGGATCGCCGGACGGGGTGCAGGCGTACCGGAATCCGGTGCCGATGTGGGCGGACCCCGCGGTCGACGGGGTGCTCGGTCAGGTCCGGTCGGGTGCCGTGGTCGCGGCGGTCCGCTCGGCGACGGTCGGCATGGCGCTCGAGCGCGCAGCGTGCGCCCCGTTCACCGGCGACGGGTGGGCACTGAGCCACAACGGCCGGATCGTGGGCTGGCCGGATTCGATGGCCGGGCTCGCCGAGTGGTTGCCTGCCGTGGAGCTGCTGCGGATGCCGGCGCTGACGGACTCGGCCCTGCTGTGGACCCTGGTGCGGCGCCGCCTGGATGCGGGCAAGCCGGCCGCCGCGCTGGCGTCGGTGATCGCCGACGTCCTCGAGGCCGCCCCCGAATCGCGGCTGAACCTGTTGTTGGGCAACGGGACGACGCTGTGGGCGACCACCGTCTACCACTCGCTGTCGGTGAAGGTGGACGAGCTCAGCGCGATGATCTCGTCGGAGCCGATCGACGACGACCCGGGCTGGCAGCCCGTACTGGATGGGCACCTCGTCGAGGCGCGACCGGGACACCTGAACATCACCGAGTTGGGAGACCACCTATGAGCGAACCGACCCTGGAGATCCACTTGGCGCCGGAGCAGCTGCTCGGCTCCCTGCGCGAGGACGCCCTGATCGGGCTCACGTCGACACCGAAGTGGCTGCCGCCCAAGTGGTTCTATGACGCCAGGGGCAGCGAGCTGTTCGAGGAGATCACCAGGCTGCCCGAGTACTTCCCGACCCGAACCGAGCGGGAGCTGCTGCGGGCGAGCGCCGCAGACATCGCGGAGGCCACCTCCGCGCAGATCCTCGTCGAGCTGGGCTCTGGTTCCTCGGAGAAGACCCGGTTGCTCCTGGGCGCGCTGACCGAGCACGGAACGCTGGAGCGCTATGTGCCGCAGGATGTGTCGGAGGCCGCGCTGGCGTCCGCAGTCGGGCAGCTCGCCGACGAGTTCCCGTCGCTGGCCGTGCACGGAATCGTCAGCGACTTCACCGACACCCTGCACAACCTGCCGCGGGGCGGCACGAGGATGATCGCGTTTCTCGGCGGCACCCTCGGCAACCTGGTCCCCGACGAGCGGGCCGAGTTCCTGGCGTCGATCGCCGAGGTGCTCGACGAGGGGGAGCAGCTGCTGCTGGGCGTCGGGCTGGTCACCGACCCGGCGGTGCTGGTTCCGGCCTACGACGACGCGGCGGGGGTGACCGCACAGTTCAACAGGAACGTCCTGTCGGTGCTCAACGAGCAACTCGGCGCCGACTTCGATGTGGATCGGTTCCGGCACGTGGCGCTCTGGGACGAGACGAACGAGTGGATCGAGATGCGGCTGGAGGCCGCCGAGGCGATGAGCGTGTGTCTGCCGGGTATCGGCCTGGACGTGCGCTTCGACGCGGGGGAGCAGATGCGCACCGAGATCTCGGCGAAGTTCCGCGTGGAGGGCATCGGCAAGGAACTCGACGCCGCGGGGTTCGGCAGCGATCGGGTGTGGACCGATCCGGACGAACGATTCGCGCTGATCCTGGCGGACAAGAAATAGACCAGAGCCGGGCCCGCACGGTGTTCGTGCGGGCCCGGCTCTGCGACACGGCTACCCGGCCGGGCTCGGAGCCGGAGTGGTGGTGGTCGGGACGGTCGTGGTGGCCGCCACAGCGGTGGTCGGGGGCTTCGCGACGGCAGGCGCCGAGTCCTGCGAGTCAACCGGGGCGGCGGCCTCCGCGGTGGGGGCCGCGCTCGGCGTCGTAGTGGGTGTCGATGCCGATCCGGAGGACGGAGCCGTCGATGTTTCGGTGGGCGCCGCCGTGGTCGTGGTCGTGGTCGGCGCGGCGGACTCGGTTGCCGTCACGGTGCCCGCCACGGACGCCGTGCTCGGCGCCGTCGGCGCGGACGTGGCAGTGGCCGTGGCCGACGAGAGGGCCGCGGCCAGGCTTCCGGCGTCCGGCTTCGCCGCCGGGTCGATCGCCTGTCCGTTCTGTGCCTGCTGAGCA
>Ga0105243_10003400_pt1 | contig 12905 bp, 15 predicted proteins | sample KBSM34metaG_FD_81525 | JGI IMG/M metagenome (GOLD analysis project Ga0105243, IMG submission 81525) | Miscanthus rhizosphere microbial communities from Kellogg Biological Station, Michigan, USA - KBS M3-4 metaG | ecosystem: Host-associated > Plants > Roots > Rhizosphere > Soil | place...
CTCCCGAAAAGTAATCGATCATTATGTCTGATACCCCGTTTCCCGTTTTGTCCGGCGTGGTTTTTATGAGCTGAATTTCTTTGGCCGAACGAAAATTAATATCATCAGCAAAGATGAAACCATAATTAGTATCCCTCTTAATTGCTTTCTGTAACTGCCCATTCTTCTCAAAAAGCAGGATAGGCCCACCGTCTTCTGAGGACTCTGGCGTTGCCATGATTTTTATGTCATAGCCATTGACCTTTCTAATGGCTTTGAGTTTCGTTCCCGGCGTGAGCTTAAGCTTGTTGTTGTACTGAATTGATATTTTCTCTGAACCGGAGATTTCAGCAGATTCTCCTAGTTTGCAAACGAGAATAAATTCGCCATCTCTTTGGGCAACAAACCAAATGAAATCGTCGCCCACCTCAGATTTCTCCAACAGGTCCTTTCTCGTCGAATCATATATCTCCAAGGAAAGATTGAGACCTTCGCGGGCTAACGACTGAATGTCAGCAAAATCACCCCTTTTCATCTGCAACACGAAGAGTTTCTCTTGATTCGGTGCTAATGAGTACGTAAATAGCTGATTAGGCTTCAGGACAGTTTGTGTTTCCTGTGCGTAAGCAATAGGCACAGCCAATAGAATTGCCAGACAACTCGAAAGTAAAACGCCTGCAATCACAAACAGGACTGTCAAGCTCGATTTTCTTGTGAATCTCATTGTCATCCTCGCAGACTGATTAATCGCCGCAATCAAAAGGCATTACCTTTCGGAAAATCTGATGTGTCTTTTTTGTTTTTGAATTAATTAGCGTGGCTGTCAATTGAAAATCGTCACAAGGGCCTATTCTGCTCAAGAATGAAAAATATGCTCTTTTATTCAGGATCGTATTAAATTGGCGAATCCTGTCGTTAAAAAATACCTTTCCATTGCTTTTACTCGCGATTGAAAGAGCAAGGTCAAATATTTCCATTGGCGTGGTGCGCTTGTCAGAAATGATTACATTAAATAAGACCGAATCCGTAAACGGCTTCCCTCCGTTATCAATTGAATTTGGCCCAAGAGTGCCATCGCTTAAACTGACAAATCTCGCCTCTATTCCCACGATGCGAATGCTCGTCGACGTTTGGGCTTCAACCTTATTAGGTACGGCTAGGAAAAGAACAACCGTCACGCTTGCGAGAATAGATAAAGTTTTCATTGCGTCTCCTAGTTAGAATACGGCGATAGCAAACGAAGGTCGCGCAATCTCGATTGGTCGCGATGATTTTGGCTATTAGTCTAGTCGGCTTAATCAGTCAATGTCTTCTCGCACCATTCCATGCCGTGAGCCACCCTGGGCTCGTCGTGCAGGAACGGTCGGCTGAATCCAGTGCTAGGTCTAACAGCTTCGTCTCACAACGTAAACGAATATGTCTTGCCATCGGCCAAGGAATGTTCGCCCATCTCTTCGCCATGCACCCAGATCGTCCCAGGATTCTCGTCGTGGTTGTGAAACTCTACCCATCCGTTACTGTCGGTTCGCTTCTCATCGTGTCCGCCCAAGACTCCGTGGTAGCTAATCATCACGCCCACATCCTCCGCGGGTCGTCCGTTGCTGCGAACTACTCGTACCGAGAATCGCGCCATCCTTAATCTCCTTATTGATCTAACTTCAGCACTCTGCATGCCCTACTTAATTCGCCAACCATCATCGAATAATGCGAATGTCGCTTTTCTATTGATCGGTGCAGTCGAAATATTGTTTCCAAAGGGAGTGATGTTAGTTACCCTGATGGTGTAATCGGCTTCAGCTGTCTTGAGCTGTTCATTGATTTGAATACCTGTTACCTCACCGAAGGCAAGATCATAAGCTTTTAATTCATGTACGCCGCCAGACTCCTTTACTAGATACTTCTTCCCTTCATCGGTTAGTTTTGTAGTTGCATATAAGTAGTTACACTCTCCGTTATGGTCCTTCCGCTCGCCGATGCTGATTAAGCCTTTCGACTGCAATTCAGCCAGTCTCTGCGCTACATCCGAATAGTTTTTATCACCACCACTGACCAAACAAGCGGCACTTATCCCGAAGGCGCCAGAAGCAGGGTCACTCCAAGCTCTCTTGAAATAACTACCGAGCACAATTGTTTGTGTCACGGGCAGCTTCTGTTGTCTTGAGATTAGTTCTGCCGCTTTTTGCCTGGACAAATTGTTGCTGCACGAGCAGAGGAGGATAATCGAAACCAATAAAATAGGAAGCTTCTTCATATTGTTCTCCTTACTCAAAAGCGCGTCGTCGACTCTTTGCCGTTCGCTTGAATCTAGCCACGACGCGAGTACCGTCACAGTTCATTCGGTGCGGCGTTCGTCAAAAGACAGAAGGAATTCCTCTGCCGGCGAGTTGGGTCAAAGTCTGTTCGCGATACAGAGAACGCTCTCTTGTGTTGAAGACCAAGTCCCCCCAACTGCCTGGCAAGTGATGTTGACCGACCTGGTTCTTTGTCAGGTAGAAGAACTCGTCTTCTTTGTTCTCGTGCCGATAGTGAATGATAAGTATGTAACGGTCGCCTTTATTTTCTATATTCCTGATCCCAATGATTCGGTTGTATCCTTTTACGCTCTTGACCTGCACATCGTAGTGGGTAACTTCGCCGTTAGATTCAACTCTTATGAGCAAGTCGATCGCCTGATCATCAACACACGGCAAATAAACATCCAATCCAAGTCGGAGAAGCTGCCCGGCAACGATAAGCTCGCTGCTTTTTCCACCGCGCATTCCTTTATTCATGAGCTCAGCTGTTTGGCTGTCAGTTATGCTGTTAGATCAAGGCTGGATTAGCGAGTATGCGAGGATGCAGAGGCTCGGGGGTTCAGCCTTCGAAATGAGAACGGCGGGAGATTATTCCTGTTCGGAACTAAAGTCAATCTTGACGCTAATTCGCGAGGTTCACCTGCTCACAACCACCACTATTGTCAGACATCTTCGTCTTCCAATTCAGTATGCTCTTCGTAGCCCATGCCAAGCACTTCTGTGAATCTCTTAAAGGAGAGCTCGCTTGGTCGCTCGGCCGAGTCCCAATAGCCGATTTCGAAGAAGAAAACCGACAAATCACTGTGTGGGACCCTCCAGGCAAACTACGTTCAGGACAGTCCACAGCTTCAGCAGCGTGGCATCGGGGCTTACTTTGTGAATCGCTTCGATGAAATGCTCGATCGCACTTGCAGCGATCACTTCTGAGAAGCAAGTTTTTGTTCAGATGGCGGAGTGATTTTTGGGCAGAAATGCCGTTTGCCGTCGCGTTCCCAGAATCAAGGCCATAGGCCACCATCCAATTAGTAAAACGTGCCGCCGGCACTTGGCGATCGATCGAAGGCTATTGGCTCAACCGCTCCTATCTCCAAACCTAGTCCTACACGAACCATCATCCACAGTCTAACCAGAGACACACGAAATGAAATACATCACCGTAGGTAGTGGGTAAATCTGTGTTGCAGATTTTGGTAACGCGCTGGCAGGGGCCATTCGATTGCCAAAGTGGCTTTGATAGCGTAGTCTGACGGCACTCTCAAAGCCCGTCTCTGGTTGGCGCTCATGGACTACTACTCCGAAAGTGACAAAGGGAAGTGTATTAGCTGCGGCTATCTCGCGAAGCACTGTGTTGGGCCTATTCTAAACATGCCTACCCCGCGCTTCTATGAAATCGATCCTCTCGATAGAAAGGAGGGCGACGACTATAGGATATTCTTCAGGCACGATCGCATCCCAACTGACGTCGTATGCTTTGTGCACGCTGCCGATCTCGTAGACGGGTTACGAGACTTCACCAATGAAAAAGATGAAGAAAGGGTCGAGAAGCTAAATCAGGCACTTGAAGCTCTGAATCGGGATCGAAAATGCCCGAAGTGGTGTCTGCACATGCCGGGATTCGATCCAATGGATCATTATTCATGGTCACGGGAGAAAGAGATAGAAGACGGTAGGCGCATCTTTGAGGAGCGTCTTTCTAAGGCAGCGAGAGATGCGCAGCAAGCCCTGGCTGACCGTGAAGCCGAATCCCAGACCAAAACCTCAAACCTAATGACGCGCCTAACACTCTTAGCCATTGGCATCGCGGTGGTTCAGATTCTAACGGGCCTAACTAAGGATAACTTGGTAGCCAAGGCCGTAGTCAGGCTTTGGCATTCCCTCTTTGGATAACGGCCTTACGTCAGCCCTTTGCATAATTCGGCAAGGTAGTGCTCTGTTTAGTGTCCCATCGGTGAAAAATAAATCCTCAAGTATTCGATGAGAATCTCTAATAGAACTCCCCTCAGCAATGGATGCACACATGGCGTGCTTATTCGAATACCGCCAACCTCAAGTGAATTGATCGAACTCAATCACGCACATTCCGGTTAGGGCCTGATAATCATCTGACCAGGCCCCGACTGTTGAGGAATTCATCCACATCGCCAGAACAACCAACGGCTCGTGGATTTATTATTCCAAGTTGCAGTCCTTACTCGCACCTTGCCTGGGCTGTTTAGCTACTTCGATGCTCGATCGATAGTTCTGGACCCACAAGAACTACCCGACGGCGAAACTGCTTTTCTTGATTTCGATGGCGGCTCAATTCTCGTGCCGGAGGATGGGTCACACTTGAAACACAATCACACACGCACGAGCTTTGCGTCCTGATCGCAACCCTCCGAAAAACGGCATCCCATTCACATCAAGTACCACAATCTCCCCATCCAGAATCGCATACGCTTCATAACTGCATTTAGGAAAGACCGCAGCCGACAACTAAATCAAATCATAGGACCATAAACATGATCACAATCATCGGCCCACACGATACGAAAGTGCCAGGAACAATAAACACAACCTCGCATTCGAACGCCGCCTGGTCCAGGGGCCTCTCTCCTTTCAGACTCGGCCCAATAGCCCTCTACGGATCGCACACGGCCCACGTCTTCGAAAATGCCTGGCAATTCGCCAAACTCTACCCTGAACATGCAGACGCGAACGGCCTACCGACCCACCAATACTGGACGTGGGCACAGAACGGATGGAAGTCAACCACCGCTTTTCGTTACCCCCTCGGCAAAGGGCGAAAACCACTCTGCTCGCTTTGGGATGGACGCCGTCTGAACTACATCGCAGCCCGACAGCAAATCTATATTCCGCTTTACCAAAACGCCGTCAAACAGACGAACGCTTACAGAACATTAGAACATCTCTACCTTGCGCAGGGACACCTCACTCTCTTTGACTTCGACGGTTACGACCACCGCAAACTCGGAATGAGCTTGAAAGATGTTATCAACTGCCCAACCCGAATATGTGGACACGCATTCGTGCTGGCTACCATGTTGATTCATGGATCAGATTTCTCCATCGAGGACTTACCAACGGTCGACCCAGCCGACGAAGCGGGACACACGACCGAGCAGCCAGTCTGCTACCCAATAAAGATCGTCAACCGCAAGACTTACAAGGGACGTGGTGAATACATCGGTAGGACTATGCCCGGACTCGCGGGCTCTCCCCTTGCGAACCAATACAAAGTACGACCTCACGGCCGCTACACGAGGGAAGAATCGGTACTCACGCTTTATCGAAAATGGCTTTGGGAAGAGATACAAAAACGGGAGGGTCCCGCTTACCTCGAATTACTTCGCTTAGCCGCACTCGCCAAGCAACGAGAATTAATTCTGTCTTGCTGGTGTGAACCAGAGCTCTGCCATGGCACGCCCATAAAGAATGCAATCGAATTCTTACTCACCAAACCATGACACTCGAAGCGCGTTGGCGCGATCAATCAGGCTGGTAAAGACTCTCCTCAAAAAAATATAGCCAACCATCAGAAAATTTTCTGATCCTTGGACCGCCTCGCCTTCGGCTTCGCGGCTTGTTTGCAAACAACTCTGATCGGATGGTCCTGCTGGCTCTCACAGCTCACAGACGCTGACACCTACACCAAAATCAAAGCTGGATTTTAGTTAGGACTGCAAACGACTGATTTACGACTTTACGATCGTTCGCTTTGCATCTGGAGGCAACCGTGCAAACACAGTTTCTAAATCGCTTCGCACCCACTTCACTTTATCTCCTGTTCCAGCCCGAAGGTACCGGCAGTCCTAACCACGACCTGAATACTCACTTTGAGAAGTTTGCCAACCGCTCCATAAACGACCCCAAGAACAACCGAAAATTCCACACCGGCAACATCACTCGTATTGATCTCGAGGAAACCCAACTTATCGGCCGCCGCGTGTTGGGCCGCGTGGAAATCGATCTCGGATCGCCAGATGAAGCCGAACTGCAACACAAGATCCTGTCTATCCCTTACGCCCTGAAAAAACTCGGCACCATGGACGACGCAAGGGAATTCGTTAGCGTCATCACCCAGGCGGTATCTGCCGGCGTCCTGCCAGATCCTCGCTCTTTACAAATCTGGACTTCCTGGGCTTACAAGGAAATTGATGCGCGCTACGCAAAAGTCGTACGCACTTCAGCCGACACGCAGGAACTAGCCGCATCCAAGGCTACCATCATTCAAGAGGTGCTCACCGAGCTCGCCGTTTTGGCAAGAACACTTACCGCCACTACTGCCTCAAACGAAGATCGTCTCCTTGAAGAGCCCAAAGTTTTCGAGCGTTTGCCTCGAGAAGAAAAACTTTCTCCAACCGAACGACGCAACCTCTTCGAACAACGGTATGACGAGGTAATGCTGATCGACGACCCGTTATCATTCTTTGCCTCCGAATTACGATCAATCTGCAACAAGATCTCACGAACCCATTCCTCCGGCGTCGTCTACGACGAAGAAGCCCAATTTCAATCCCATTTGACCAGCTTGGCAGATTCTGGACAGTACTCAGATGAACAACTCGACAAACTCCAAGACTCTCACGAACGCGTAACTGAGCAATACAGCGAAGATGGTGTGGTTTCGCTACACATGAGCGATGGAGAAAGATTCGTCGTTGATGGCACACTCGAGGAAGACGTCACCGACGAATACCTTCCTGTTGACGCAAGAGCCATCGCTACCGATCTTCGCAGGCTATTCTGCGACGGCGAAGACCTCGAAACGATTGACCGCTTCATCGAACTTAGTCTCAATCGACTCTACGGGGATCCAACCGACAAGGCAGAACGAGTCTTACGGACCGTGAGAGCCCTTAAGATAAAGCAAGCACCGACCAGAAAATACGAGGACGGTACCTGCCACCCCAGCAAGTCTGTACGCACCCGCAACTCACTCTTTCAGTACACCTATACAGTTTCTGTCTACCGAAATCGTGAGGAACGCCAGTACGTCCGCGAAGTGCTCGATATATTGCTCGGAAACATGCAACGTGACTTCATTCTGCGGAGCATGAATCGCTCACACGCATTCCGCACATTCCATAACGAAATTGCCGCCGCTGCGGATCTTCGTACGCTTATCGAGGTGATCAAAGAAGCCTACCAAGCACGTGTGAGAAAAGTTATCAGCATAAAAATGTTCACCGCACTCAACACTTTGTACGGGTGCAAACGCGCCAACTTTGAATCAAACCCAGTGCGAATCACAAAGCTACGCGACGGCCAGCTTCACATCTTCATGCCAGCAGTTCCCGTCATGGCTATGGCTAAGCAAGTAGATCCAAAACACTTGAGAGACGACCTCCGCAATCTCGTAACCACGCTCCACACCTTACCCGCACAAGAACAGGACCGCGTGCGCAAAGTCTTTCGCGAAGAACACCCGGACGTTTATGAGCGAATTGTCAAAGGTCTTGCTACGAGGATCAGGACCGCCAGCCAGAGCAAGAAACTCTACTTCCGCTTCGCCTTTTACGTGGACCGCAAAACCGGACGACCCAACGAACCTCACAGCATGATCCACTTACTTACGACTACCGATACTGCGGCCATCTGGCAACAATTGAAAAAATCAACAGGCGTGGGCCAACCCAGAGACAATCAATCCAATCCACTCCCACAAACCAACACTCATGACCTTGTCGCGATTCATCCTCGCATCCACTCAGCCACTCTCCCACTAACGGACGAATAGAAAATTAGGGCTGACCGCAAGGAACGTTACAGTCAGTTCACCCAACAAGTGAATTGGCACTTATCAACAAGCTAAAGCTAATCACTCAAAGGAGAAAACATGAACAAGTCAATCGTCGTCGGAAACATCGGTAAAACCCCCACTCTTCGGTTCACGCCCGATGGCACACCCGTCACCACGGTCTCAGTCTGCGCGAATGAAGTCACCGGCTCCGGTGACAATCGCGTTGAAATTCCGGTCTGGTACAAAGCCCACTTCTTCGGCGGCCCCGCGGAAACAATCACCGAGTACTTCCAAAAAGGCGATCCCATCTACATTGAAGGCCGCCTTAGGCCGGAACTGTGGGAGGGCGAGGACGGCAAGACCAGATTGAACCTCAACCTCAACAAGTGCGAGTTTCAGTTCCTTCCGAAGCGACGCGCCAACGACTCGAATGCTGCCGAAACCAACACGGAAGCGCCCAACGCTGAAGCGTCGCCAGCAGCAGAACTGGAGGACATTCCGTTTTAGTTGCGAGTCAATTTCCACAAATACGTGTTGGGCGGTCCGGTCAAACGGATCGCCCAGCCGTTATATCCCCACTGAATAATCGCGTGCGCCGAACGCAGGAACAGACCCTGCTTCCCGCCTACTCGATTACTCGCATACACCAAAGAAGACTGAAACCGATCGCGGACCGGGTAGCTCGGTTAGGAAAGATCTGTTTGGTCGCTGATGGAGGCGCGGGGGCGCGCCGGCACTACCGCCGCGAGGCCCCCAACCCTCACCCCTAAACGCCATGAAAAAAATCGTCACAATAACCGTCGACGGCGCTTGCCTCGGCAACGGCCAAACCCAATCACGCGCCGCCGCCGCGGGCATCCTCAACTACCAAGGGCACCGGCGAGCCGTCGCGGAATACATTGGGCAGAGCACTAATCAAAGAGCCGAAATCCTCTCGACCGCATGTGCACTCGAAGCGCTTAAAGAACCTTGCCAAGTAACTCTCCGATCGGATTCACGCTATGTCGTCGAAACGATGAATGGCAAGTTCAGACGCAAATCAAATCTCGATTGTTGGAAAAGACTCGACGCCGCTACTCAGCAACATGAGATCACGTACGAATGGATTAAAGGACATAACGGGGACCCCGAGCAGGAAACCGCCGACACTATCGCGCGCACGACTGCCGAGATCGGCGAAGTAAGACCCATCATCCTCACCGAAGCAATAGAACGCCTGAACAACCACGTCACACCTGCCTTATGCGACGCAGTAACAAGAGGACTTCAACACCTTGCCACTGCTTGTGATGGCGCCCTAAAACGTGACTCTGCTGGCTTCAATAAGTACGATGCTGAACTGGGACACCGCCTCGCAGCAAAGAGGTCTCTCACACCGCGAGAAATAAAAACCGGCAGGACTCTTCTACAACGCTACAGAGCCCAACTCTCAAGCTTCGACCCAACACTCGTCGCAATTCTTTAGTCCGCCACGCCCTTAACTCCGAATCGTCGTGGAGTAATCGATACCAGTCCTTAGCCTTGACTGCATAATCGATCTTCTTACTTCCGCCAACGGAGACACCAATGATCATCGAAACAAGTACTCCCTTTACCAACCCCGAAGATGCAGAAGATAGCCTTGCTGGCCTCAAAGAGCTTCCAGGTTTCATTCTCGGTTACGTCAGTAGCACCCATAAAAACCTTCAGACATTCCACGTTATAACGCTGTTCGAATGCGACTCTGTCACCGACCCACTTCCAAGACAGCAGCGCCGCATTATTGAATTCCGTTCAAACCCGACGAAGGTCTTAGCACTTCGCCCTCTGCTTCTCTCAGAAACGCGCTAATACGCCGACCCAATTCCGAAACACTCCTGCCGATGCCTGCCCGCCTCGAACTTGGAAGGCCTACCTAAATGCCTGGGGCTCGCCTCTCCACACTCACCCCCCTCACCGCGCCTTCCATTCCCGCCCACAACCGGCATTCAAGCCGACTGCATAAATCTGATTGCTAATTTCTTCCTACACATTGAGGAAAACATGCAGTTTCTCAAACTCGATCCTACGATCCCTTTTCTCCAAAAGCAGGATTCAATTCCTGATACGGTTCGAGAGGCCGCTCTCCTCGCGCCTTATAATAAACCCTCGTATCGAAGCGAGCGACGCCTCAGCGTTTGGTTATTCGCCGCACCGGACATGTCCGCTGGAGCTGCGCCAAAATTCACTCCCGCTTGGCGCAACCAACATCTTGAGGATTTCATAACCTCACGCGGTTATGACATCGCACAACTCGGCCTCACTCACTACTCAGCGGGCGGTGGAATCATGCCGCACCGAGATACCACCTTTGCAAAACCAGGCATGGCTCTCGGTGTAACACTCTTCGGCAACGCCTTATTCTACATGTGGTCCCACGCGCTGAAACAAAAACCCACTTCAAACAACGCGTCACTTATCGTCACCCTTCAGGACGGTGACGTCTATGAGTTTCACAACAAGTACATTCACGCGGGCTGGAGTCACAACCAACGCCGAATAACACTGAATGCGTGGAAACTCCGCGATGACTGGAAAACCGCGTTTCGCTTGGCACTCAGGACCTGAAGGTACCAGGCCCGACTTCAATCACCCTCACTCGTCACCACCACACCCACTCGGAGAAACTGAAATGAAACTACCCGAATTGATCCTTGAGCTCGTAAAAGCAGGCTTCACAATCGGAAACACAGTTTCCGCAGACTTCAACCGAACCACTTTCACTCGCGATTCTGACGACGCCTTAGCCAGCATACTCAGCTCAGATTCCGAGAGCGTCTGGTCCATCGCGCTTTATCCGGATCCTAGCCTCCATCTTCCAATCGTAATCAAAAACAAACCTTTCCCAACTCACGATCAAATTGAAAACATTCTCACCACTTTCGCCACCCGAATCCGCGAAGCAAGTTCTACCAACACACACCTCTTCCACGAACCCGAGAATTGCACCTGTTCGGGTGGTACAGCCTGCAGAATGATTTGTGATGGAGGACTTGCCCTCTGCGCCCTATGCGGCCACCTTGAAGGTTCGCTAACGTCCGACTGTCCTGGTATCCAGACGTATTCCAAATACGGCGACTTGGTTTACGCCGGAAGTATCGACTACCGACAAGGAGCGTGGGTAGAAAGCGTAAGTTCACCTTATAGCCCAGCTCACTACCGAGAACGCTCGAGCTCCACTCGTGAAACGCCACCATACATCTCGACTTAATCCAAATCAGCCACCATGCTTAAACTCGACTACACGGCGCGCCGGTCCGACGGTACAACAATCTCACAACTGCGCGGCTTGATCCTCTCGGAACAAGCCACAATTGATGACCTAGAATCCCGCATCGCCGATTGCCGCGAAAGCCAAGCTGACTACATTTGTCGTCTTTCACAAGAGGAACGTGACCAACTCGTATTAGACCAGCCTCAGTTATTTCCAAACGGTTTACCAAACGTTGACAAAATTCCTTACGTCGGCCCGGCTCTTCCGAACGCCGTTAGCAAACCACTGTGAGGTTAAATTCCCGTCGATTCCTCTAGCGGCCGTATTACTACCCAAGTTGCTTGCCCTCCGCGCTCGCTTCCTCCACAACTGGCATTCAAGCTGACCGCACAACCTGATTTTCAATTGTCAGGAGACTCAACAAATGCCACTCCATTACGTACAAGGCGACGCAACCAAACCGTTCGGAACGGGCAATCGAATCATCACCCATTGCTGTAACGATCGCGGTTTCTGGAACGCTGGCTTCGTCAAAGCACTCTCCAACCGTTGGTCCGAGCCAGAACGCGCCTACCGTCAATGGGCCGCAGGCGAAGAACGCGCCGCAGGCAACGAACGCCTTCCTTTTGCTCTTGGCAATGTTCAATTCGTAAAGGTTGAGACAGGTGTGTGCGTAGCCAACATAATTGGCCAAGCCGGCATCGCCAAACGAAACCAAACTACTCCTCCAGTTCGGTACGACGCCATTCGCAAAGGTTTGATCACTGTCCGAGATCTTGCCCTTACGTATAACGCCTCGATTCACATGCCCCGAATGGGAGCCCGTTTGGCAGGCGGTCAATGGGAAGTCATCGCTGAAATCATCGAATCCGAGCTGTGCAACTACGGACTCCAGGTAACTGTCTATGACCTCAACTAGCATTCAGTCTTGATTGCAACAACTGATTTGACTACTTCTTTTTCGAGGCATGACAATGATTCTCGACGCTATCAAAACTCCCGATCAAGTTACGACCAATTTCCAGAATCGCATTGTCGTTGCCACCGGCCATCGTCCTGACAAATGCGGCGGATACACCACAGCCGCCCAATTACTCCTCAAAGAAATTGCAATTGATTGGTTGGCCGCTTTGAATCCTCGAGGCGCTATTTCCGGAATGGCCCAGGGATGGGATACGGCAATCGTCCAAGCATGTCTGCATCTCGGTCTTCCATACGTCGCTTGCATACCGTTCCAAGGTCAGGAATCCCGTTGGCCATTATCCTCACGATGCGCCTATCACGAGTACCTTCGCAACGCAGCTAACGTCATAGTTTGCTCACCTGGAAGTTATTCTGCGAGCAAGATGCAGATTCGGAACGAGCGCATGATCGATATGGCACTTGAGCACGGACCAGGGCGAAACAACTCCATCCTTCTGGCTATGTGGAATGGTACTCCGGGCGGTACGGAGAACTGCCTTTTATACGCGCGGACACGGATGGAAACGATAAACGGATGGTCTAATTTTCTTGGTCGTTCGGCCCTCAAAACGTAGGACATTCAAACCTCACTTATCCGCTCTGACATTCCGTCTTCAAGCCTGCCTTTTCTCTACCTCAGAACAGGATATTTGGTCGACTGCAAAACTGATATTTCTGGTCTATGGAGGCGAAC
>Ga0105243_10003401_pt1 | contig 12905 bp, 12 predicted proteins | sample KBSM34metaG_FD_81525 | JGI IMG/M metagenome (GOLD analysis project Ga0105243, IMG submission 81525) | Miscanthus rhizosphere microbial communities from Kellogg Biological Station, Michigan, USA - KBS M3-4 metaG | ecosystem: Host-associated > Plants > Roots > Rhizosphere > Soil | place...
CCAGATCACTTGGGTGCTGACCAGCTATGTCATCGCCGCCGCGATCATGACCGCGCCGGTCGGCTGGCTGGCCGATCGCTTCGGCAAGAAGAATCTCCTAATTACCTGCATCGGCGGATTCACTTTCGCTTCGATGCTGTGCGGCGCCGCCACCAGCCTGGAGCAGATGGTTTTATTTCGCCTGATCCAAGGCGTGTTCGGTGCGGCGCTGGGTCCGGTGTCCCAGGCTGTGATGTTGGACATGTATCCGCCCAGCAAGCGCGGCAATGTGATGGCGATATGGGGCATGGGGGTGATGCTGGGTCCGATCCTGGGTCCGACCTTGGGCGGTATCCTGACCGACATCTATAATTGGCGCTGGGTGTTCTACATCAACGTGCCGTTCGGCATCGCCGCCTGCATCATGCTGGCCGTTTTCTTCAAGGATACTGCCCGCGATTCCAGCCTGAAATTCGACTGGTTCGGCTTTACCGCCTTTGCGGTTGGCCTGGCGGCGTTTCAATTGCTCTTGGATCGCGGCACCACCAAGGACTGGTTCTCATCCACGGAGATTGTGCTCGAGGCCTTTGCCGCCGGGCTGGGAGTCTATCTCTTTCTGGTTCACATGGTGACAGGCAAGAACACCTTCATCCCGGTTGCGATTTTCAAGGACCGCAACTTTGTCGGCGGCTTGGTGCTGATGTTCGTGATGGGCGCGATCCTGCTGGCCTCATCGGCGTTGATTTCGCCCTATCTGCAACATTTGTCAGGGCGCACCGTGACCCAGACCGGCTTTTTGATGGTGCCGCGCGGGCTGGGCGTGATGGTGGCGATGATGTTTGCCGGCCGCCTGACGATGAAGGCCGATCCACGCGTGATCATGACGGTGGGCGCCGGATTGATGGTCTGGTCGCTTTGGGCCATGACCGACTGGACGCCAAGTGTCAGCGTGGCCACGGTTTCCTGGGTGACATTTATTCAGGGCGTAGGGATGGGCCTGGTTTTTGTCCCCATGAACATGGTGGCCTTTGCGACACTTTCGCCACACTTGCGCACTGGTGGCGCCGGATTGACCAATCTTATGCGCAATATCGGCTCGGCCATCGGCGTTTCGCTGACCAGCTCCATCCTGGCCAGCTCGGTCCAGACCATCCATGCCCAACTTTCGAGCCATGCCAGCCCCTTCAACCGGGCGCTGGGTGTCAATGGGCCCTCCATGCAGATGAATCCACAGATACCTTTTGGGTTGGCAAATCTGAATTCTCTCATAGAATACCGCGCGCAAGTGCAGGCCTATGCCAACGACTTTCTTTTCATGTTCCTGATCTCACTGCCTGTGTTCGCGGTCATCTGGCTGATGAAACGTCCGTCGTTTACGGCCGGATCAACCCCTAAGTTGGAAGTGGTGGACTAAATGAAAGTGGCATTCATCGGCCTGGGCGTCATGGGCTATCCGATGGCCGGTCACCTGCAAAAGGGTGGCCATCAAGTGACCGTCTATAACCGCAATGCCGCCAAGGCCAAGCAGTGGCAGGCCGAATATGGCGGCTCCATCGCCGCCACGCCCGCGGAAGCGGCCAAGGGTCAGGAGATCGTTTTCTGCTGCGTCGGCCGCGATTCGGACCTGCGCGAAGTGACATTAAGTCAGCAGGGCGCCTTCGGCGCCATGGCGAAGGGCTCGCTGTTCGTCGATCACACCACCGCATCCGCGTCGATCGCGCGCGAGCTGGCGGCGGAGGCCGAGAAGCGCGGCTTCGATTTCGTGGATGCGCCGGTGTCGGGCGGCCAGGCAGGCGCCGTCAACGGCAAGCTGGGCATCATGTGCGGCGGCAGCGAAGCCGCATATGCGCGCGCCGAGCCGGTGATGGCGGTCTATACCAAGCTGGCCAAGCGATTGGGGCCTGCCGGCGCGGGCCAGCTCACCAAAATGGCAAACCAGATCTGCATCGCCGGCACCGTGCAAGGCATGGCCGAAGCCTATAGTCTGATGCGGGCGGCGGGCCTGGATATCGAACAAGTAACGGAAGTGATCTCCAAGGGCGCGGCGCAGAGCTGGCAAATGGAGAACCGCATCAAGACCATGAGTGCCAACGAGTACAATCACGGCTTCGCGGTGGAGTGGATGCGCAAGGATTTAAGCATAGCGTTGGAAGAAGCGCGCAAGCAGGGGGTCAGCCTGCCGGTGACCGCGCTGGTCGACCAATTCTATGCCGAAGTGGAGAACTTGGGGGGCAAACGCTGGGACACGTCCAGCCTTTTCGTGCGGCAGGAGAACGCGCGCAAGGGCAACAAGTCATAGAGGTTTGCTTATGAGTAATGAGCGGGATTCGGCCGCTGCGCCCTCGGGGATGCCCAAGGGTGCGGGGGCAAGGGGTTATCATCATGGCGATTTGCGCAATGGATTGCTGGAAGCGGCGCGCACCATCATGGAGGAGGAGTCGCTCGCGGCCCTGACTCTACGGGCGGTTGCCCGCAAGGCCGGTGTCAGCCATGCCGCGCCTTATCGTCACTTTCCCAATCACGAGGCCTTGCTGGTCGAGCTCTCCATCGAAGGCTTCGATGAATTACGCGAAGCCATCACCGAGGCGGCCAAGGCCCCGGGCAATGAGTCCGACCGCATCGCCACCATCGGCGCCGCCTATATGCGCTTCATCGCCCAGCGGCCGGCCTTGGCGCGTCTGATGTTCGGCGGCCAACTGCCCAATCGCGATCAATTTCCGACCCTGGGTCTCAAGGCGGATTCCATCAGCGCCGAAATCGGCAATGCCTTGCACGACAGCGCCCTGGGGCTGGCGGTGTGGTCGGCGATCCACGGCCTGGCGATGCTGGTGCTGGAGAATGTCATCGATCTCGGCCAGCGCCGGTCCGGCTTGCACGTCTTGCCGGCCCGGGCCGAGATCATCCTGCGCAGTCTGTTCTCGACGGCGCGGGATTAGACTCTCAAGCGCCCGCGCGTGTCTGCTCCAGCGGCGGGGCCTTCATGGTCAGGGTGATGGGCGCGGGAATGCCGCTGGACTCGAATTGCTCCATCAATTCTTCCTTGCGAGCCGCCATTTTCTCGCCAAGGGCGGCCAGGTCCAGTTCGGCTTCGCGCGCGGCGCTGAAAATGCCGTCGCGCTGTTCCTCTTCCTTGACGTGGTGCTTGATCTCTTCCGACAACACTTTGACCTTGGCGTCGTAGAAGGCATCGTCCGGCGAGCCGGCTTCCAGTTCCGCGATCAAGCTCTTGGCGCCGTCATGCTCGACATTGGCTTCGTCCATCATGTCGGAATCCACGCCGGCCTGGCGGCAGGCCGGATAGAAAATCTCCTCCTCGATCATGGTGTGGATGGAGAGTTCCATGCAGATTTGATGGGCGATATCCATCTTCCTGCTGCGTGCGCTTTCATACTTTTCGAACAGCTCTTCCACCTTGCGGTGGTCGGCTTTGAGCAAGGCGATGGCGTCTTTGGCAGCGGACATGGCGGTTCCTTGAGGGATTGCAGAGCGGCAACGTATATCGCAGGTGCGCCGTTCCAACCTTTGACGAAATCACGCGGTCTTTTTTTGCTGCCGGTTTGTCGTCGTGGCGGCGGCCTTTTCCGCTTCCTTGATTCCGGCCAGCGGGCCTTTGGCTTGGACATGGGAAATGAAGGACCGGACCCATGTCTCGAAGCTTTTCATAGGAGCGGCTTCCTTGACCATGTCATCGGCCTGATCGCCGGCATAGGGCTTGCCGGCGCCGAACACGGTGCAGGCCCAAAGCGCGTCGGGGACTTCAATGTCGCTGTAGCGGCACTGCCACACCAGGCCCTGATAGGCCAAGCGTTCATCGCCGCCGCGCATGGGATGTCGCGCGGCGTCAAACCATTCCGGATGCTCCAATCGCTTGGGCTTGCCGTCGCCATCTTCCTCATCCGCGCCGTCGTCGCCATAACAAAAGAAAGCCGCCGTCCGTCCCGAGAGATGATTTTTGCTGAGGGTCTGCCATAGGGGCGAGCGCTCCAGCGCCTGGGCCCAGCGGGTTCCTGCGCCTCAGCGCCTGAGCAGTTTCGCCGCTTCCACCGCGAAATAGGTGAGGATGCCGCTGGCGCCGGCGCGCTTGAAGCTCATCAAGGATTCCACAATGGCGCGGTCGCGATCCAGCCAGCCTTTGTCGATGGCGGCCGACAGCATCGCATACTCGCCCGACACCTGATAGGCGAAGGTGGGCACGCCGAAGCGTTCCTTCACCCGCCACACCAGGTCGAGATAGGGCATGCCCGGCTTCACCATCACCATGTCGGCGCCCTCAGCAATATCCAGCGCCACTTCGCGCAGCGCTTCATCGCCATTGGCGGGGTCCATCTGATAGCTGCGCTTGTCGCCGGTGAGCGATTTCGCCGAGCCGACCGCTTCGCGGAACGGGCCGTAAAAGGCGGAGGCATACTTGGCGGCATAGGCCATCAGCAAGGTGTCGTGATGGCCGGCTTTTTCCAGGCTGGTGCGGATGGCGCCGATGCGTCCGTCCATCATGTCGGACGGCGCGATGATGTCGCAACCGGCCTTGACCTGGACCAGGCTCTGCTGCACCAGCACGTCCACGGTGGCGTCGTTATGCACATAACCATCGCGCAGCACGCCGTCATGGCCGTGGCTGGTATAGGGATCCAGCGCCACATCGCAGAGCACGCCGATCTCCGGCACCGCCGATTTGATCGCGCGCACCGCCCGGCAGACCAGGTTGTCGGGATTGAGGGCTTCGCGGCCATCGTCGCTCTTCAGCGCAGGCGGTGTCTGAGGGAACAGCGCGATAACCGGGATGCCCAACTGTGCGGCTTCTTTCGCGGCGGTGACCGCAAAATCCACCGACAGCCTTTCCACCCCCGGCATGGACGAGACCGCTTCGCGCTTGCTTTCGCCGTCGATGATAAAGACCGGCCAAATGAAGTCGGCCGGAGACACGGAATTCTCCGCGACCAGCCGCCGCGTCCAATCATGGCGGCGCAGGCGGCGCATCCGGAGGGCAGGGTAACTTGCCATGTGGCTCTCTTGCCAATTTGGCCGGGCCTGCGCAAGTCTGGGGCCATGGACTCCCATGTCAGATGCGAAAAACACGGGGCTTTGGGCCTCATAATCCTGGACCGGCCCAAGGCCCTCAACGCCCTGACCCATGGCATGATCTTGGCGGTCACCGGCCGGCTCCAGGCCTGGGCCGGCGACGACAGCATCAAGACCGTGGCCATTCGCGGCGCGGGCGATCGCGGCTTTTGCGCCGGCGGCGACATCCGCATGGTGCAGCAAGCGGCGGCGGCGGGCAGCGACGATGGCGCCCGTTTGCTGCGCGACGAATATCGCATGAATGCCCTGATCGGCGCTTATCCCAAACCGTACATTGCCCTCATCCACGGCATCTGCATGGGCGGGGGCGCCGGCCTGTCGGTTCACGGCAAGTACCGCTTTGCCGATGCAAGCCTGGATTTCGCCATGCCCGAAACCGCCATCGGATTCATTCCCGATGTCGGCAGCAGCTATTTCCTGTCGCGGTTGCCCAACCAGATGGGCCTGTATTTGGGTCTCACCGGCACGCGGATCGGCTTGGGTGATGCCTTGGATGCCGGCCTGATGACGCATGCCATCGGCAAGGACGATTTCGAGCCGGTGATCGAGCGCTTGGCGAAAGACGAAGCCCCGAACAAGGCGGTCGCATCCTTTGCCCGCATGCCCGCGAGCGGCCCATTGCGGCAACACCGGCTGCGTCTCGCCACCATTTTTTCGGCCCCCTCGGTGGAAGCAATATTGGAGCGGCTGGAGCGGGACGGCAGCGACTTTGCGTTGGAAACGGCGCAGATCATCCGCACCCGCTCGCCCACATCCCTGAAACTGGTGTTCCGTCAATTGCGCGAAGCCGCCGCGCTCGACTTGAAACAATGCCTGGCGATGGAACTGCGGTTAGCGCTGCGGGTGATGAAGGGCCATGATTTTGGCGAAGGCGTGCGCGCGGCGCTGATCGACAAGGACCGGAACCCAAAATGGCAGCCGGCGTCACTGGCCGGTGTCGAAAACCTCGATTCCTTTTTCGCGAATCTTGAGGACACGGAGCTTTTCTGATTTTCACGAATGGATTCATATTTCGTTTGCCATAAGCGGACGCAATCGCCGCGTGTGTAAAACAATAGCTACCGGGATTGCACATTTTACGCGTCTTTAAGACATCCACCCTAGTCTGGCCTCAACAACAGGTGGGCCCCGCGAAAAAGTGGGGAAAATCAGATGACGGCAATGGCCAAACCTCAGGCCGCGGCGACGGTCGGTAACGTCGCTTCGGTACGTAAGCAATATCTCGAAGCGCTCAATCTCGTGGAGCGGCTGCATCGCCAGCTGCTGGACGTGATCAAGGACGAGTTGGATCGCCGCGACGAACGCGAGATCAATTCGGTCCAGGCGCTGCTCTTGTTCAATGTCGGCGACCAGGAACTCACCGCCGGTGAGCTGCGCACCCGCGGCCACTATCTGGGCTCCAACGTCTCCTACAATCTGAAAAAGCTGGTGGAAGGCGGTTACATCCATCACGAGCGCTCCGAATCGGACCGCCGCTCGGTGCTGGTGCGCCTGACCCGCAAGGGTGAAGTGGTGCGCGACATGCTGCGCGAACTGTTCGACCGCCATCTGGTGTCGCTGGAAGCGGTGGGCAATGTCGGCGTCGATCACCTGGACAATGTGAACACGACCCTCAAACGTTTGGAACGTTTCTGGATCGATCAAGTCCGCTTCCGTCTGTAACGGACACCATAAAAGAATTTCAATGGCCGGCCTTGTGCCGGCCATTTCTTTTTGGGACAGGCCGTGCCGGCGACTCAGCTAATCTGCCGCCATGGGATGGCTGATCGGCCTGTTATCGCGTCATGGGCGCTTCTATATCGCCCTGATCTGTGGCGCCCTGACGGCCCTGGCGATGGCTCTCTGGGGCTTTGACGCCCCGCTGCTTGCGGGAGGCGATGTCTTCTATCTGGTGTTCCTGGGGCTGTGCCTGGTGATGATCGCCGGCCAGACCACGAAAGACCTCAAGGCGCGCGCCAAAAGCGAAGACGAGGGCATCCTCATCGTCCTGCTGATCACGGTCGCGACCATGGCTTTCTTCTGCGATGCCGTTTTCACCGCCCTCAATCGCAAGCACCTGTTTGAAATCGCGCCGCTGGCGATGGCGGCGATCGGAACCGTGGCCGGTTGGCTGACTTTGCATACGGTGATGGCCTTCCATTACGCCAACATTCATTATTTCGACGATCCCGACGTAAAGGCCGATGGAAGGGATCTGGCGTTTCCCGACGGCTGCGATCCCGGCCCCTGGGATTTTGTCTATTACGCCTTTGTGGTGGGGATGACGGCCCAGGTTTCCGACGTCCAGGTGCTGACCACCGCCATGCGCCGCACCACGCTGTTTCACGGCCTGGTGTCTTTCTTCCTCAATACCGTTTTCATCGCCATGGCCGTGAATGCCGGCGTGGCGCTGGCCGCTCTTTAGTCGCGCGGCCGCCACGGGATGAACGCACTGACCCGCTGTTTGTAGGCGCCATAGCCGGGGCGGCGTTGCTCGATCCCGTCTTCCAGCAGGGTGACGCCGGACACCTGCAGCAGCAGAAAGGTGAGCAGCAAGGGCGACAGAATCAGCCACCACATATGGCTGGCGGAAAAGCCGATGGCGAAGAAGCCCCACCACAAAGCGGTTTCGCCGAAATAATTGGGATGGCGCGACCAGGCCCACAATCCCCGGTCCATGACCCTGCCCTGGTTGGCGGGATCGGCCCGGAAGGCCGAGAGCTGGAAATCGGCGACCGCCTCAAATACGAGGCCAAAGGCCGCCAGACCGATTCCCAGATAATCCAGCCATAGAAGCGGCCGGTGCCCGTACAGGACCGCGGCCACCAACGGAGAGGGGATGAACCAGATGAGAATCGCTTGCAAGAGGAACACTTGAGGCAGGCTGATCCACCACCAGTTGCCCCCGAACTTCCGCCGCATGGCGGCATAGCGTCGATCCTCGCCCTTATGGCGGGACCAGATATGGGCTGCCAGCCGCGCGCCCCACAGATTCACCAGCAAAAGCACGACCGAAGTGCGTTCCCCGCCGGCATGGCCCAGCCACACCACCAGATCGACCACCACGGCTATGCCGGGGCCCCAGAAGATGTCCACGATGCTGGCGTCCCGCAGGCGCAGGGACAGCAACCACAGGAGGAACCCCGCCGAAACGGCGAAAATCAGGGCCCAGACGGGCGGCGAAAAGGCACTTGTCATGTGACAAATTGCATGGAATCAAACACTTCTTTCGCGCTATCTTTTCCCATGCCGGCGAGGCCCGGTCCAAAGGCGTTGATCATGGCGTTTACCTACAAATCCCGCTTTCAGGATGCCCTCGAGGCGGTTCGGCGTGAAGGCCGCTACCGGGTTTTTGCCGACCTGAAGCGCATTCGCGGCCGGTTCCCGCAGGCGATGTGGACCGCCCCTGAAGGCGGCGAGCGCGAGGTTACGGTCTGGTGCTCCAACGATTATCTCGGCCAAGGGCAAAATCCGGTCGTTCTGGACGCCATGCATCGCGCGATCGACGAGGCGGGCTCGGGCTCGGGCGGCACCCGCAATATCTCCGGCACCACCCATTACCATGTCGAGTTGGAGGCCGAGCTGGCCGACCTGCATGGCAAGGAAGCGGCGCTGCTGTTCACCTCGGGCTATGTCTCCAACGAGGCGACCTTGGAAACCCTGCAGATGATCCTGCCGGGGCTGATCATCTTCTCCGACGCCTTGAACCATGCCTCGATGATCGCGGGCATGCGCCATGGCCGCTGCGAAAAGCATATCTTCCGCCACAACGATCTGGAGCATCTGGAATCGCTGCTCAGGGCCGCGCCCGCCGACGCGCCCAAGCTGATCGCGTTCGAGAGCGTCTATTCCATGGACGGCGACATCGCCGACCTGCGCGGGTTGGTCGACCTGGCCAAGCGCTACAATTGCATGACCTATCTGGACGAGGTCCATGCCGTGGGCATGTATGGCAAGCGCGGCGGCGGCGTCGCCGAGCGCGACGGCGTCATGGCCGAGATCGACATTATCGAAGGCACCTTGGGCAAGGCCTTTGGGGTGATGGGCGGCTATATCACCGCCGATGCCGTGCTGATCGACGCCATCCGTTCCTATGCCCATGGCTTTATCTTCACCACCTCGCTGCCGCCGGCCTTGACCGCCGGCGCCTTGGCCAGCGTGCGCTGGCTGAAGGAACATAATGAAGTGCGCGAAAGGCATCACGAGCGCGCCGCCACCCTGAAGCGCCGCTTCGCCGATGTCGGCCTGCCGGTGATGCCGTCGGTCAGCCATATCGTCCCGGTGCTGGTCGGCGACCCGGTCCACACCAAACTGGTGTCCGACATGCTGCTCAATGACTATGGCGTCTATGTGCAGCCGATCAATTATCCGACTGTCCCCAAGGGCACCGAGCGCTTGCGCTTTACGCCCACGCCGTTCCATGACGACCGCATGTTCGACCATCTGGTGCGGGCGATGGACACGCTGTGGTCGCATTGCAACGTCAAGCGCCTGGGCGGCGTGGCCGCTTAACACTTGCCCGGTCGAGAGATCTACGTCGAGTTCATCATCCTCGGTAATACCGTCAAAGCGACCGCGATCGATCCCGAGACCGGGTTGGAGGCCAGCATTGTCGGTCCCGCCAGCGCGCCGCGTTCAATATTGGCGGAGAATGCCCGCAAGAAATTGGACTATGTGAAATCCAAGAAGTGATCCGCGCCCCTGGCAGGTTGCGGTCCGCCCGACTACAGTTCCGCCCAAATGGGGCAGGGCATGGATAAAACAATATCGGGACCGGACCGGCGCACGGTCCTGACTATGGGAGGGGCGGCAATGCTGGCTTCAACGCAAGGAGCGGCGGCGGCCGTTTCCGACATTGTAGGCATGGATGCGCGCGCGCTTTCCAAAGCCATCGCGGCGAAGAAAGTTTCCTGCGCGGAAGTGATGACCGCCTATCTGGATCACATCGCCCGGATCAATCCCAAAGTGAACGCCATTGTCGCCTTGCAGGACCGCGATCAGCTGATGGCGCAGGCGCGCGCGCACGACGCGATGCTGGCCAAGGGCCGGCCGATGGGCGTGCTGCACGGCTTTCCTTCCGCGCCGAAGGACTTGCAGCCGGTCAAGGGCATTGTCTCCACCTCCGGCTCGCCGATCCTGAAGAATTTCGTGCCGGCTGCGGACTCCATCCCGGTGGAACGCATGCGCGCGGCGGGCGCGATCTATATCGGCAAGACCAACACGCCGGAATTCGGCCTGGGCTCGCACACTTACAATCCGGTCTATGGCGCCACCCACAATGCCTATGACCAGAGCAAGTCCGCCGGCGGCAGCAGCGGCGGCGCCGCGGTGTCGCTGGCCTTGCACATGCTGCCCGTGGCCGATGGCAGCGATTATGGCGGGTCGCTCCGCAATCCCGCCGGCTGGAACAATGTCGTCGGCTTCCGCAACAGCCTGGGCGTGGTGCCGACCGCCGGCGAGGATGTGTGGATGCCCGCCATGGGCGTGACCGGCGCCATGGGGCGCAGTGTTGCGGACCTGGCGCTGCTGCTTTCCACCCAGGCCGGCTACGACTCGCGTTCGCCCATGTCGCTGGATGGGGCCGGATCGCGTTTCCTGGCGCCGCTGGAAGCCAGTTTCAAAGGCAAACGCATTGGCTGGCTCAATGACTTGGATGGCGCCGCGCCTTATGAAGCAGGCGTGCTGGATGTTTGCCGCCAGGCATTGAAGACTTTTGAAACCCTCGGCTGCACCGTTGAGACGGTTGCGCCCAAGGCCTCGGTCGAGCAGGCCTGGCAGGCCTTCGTCACCTTGCGACAGTTCCAGCAAGGTCCCAATTTCCGGATATTTTATGCCGATCCGGCCAAGCGGGCGTTGCTCAAGCCCGAAGCGCTCTACGAGATCGAGGGCGCGATGAAATTGTCGGCCTTGGATGTGACCAATGCGACCATCGCGCGCACGCGCTGGTCCAACGCCTTCCACAGCCTGTTCGAGCATTACGATTTCCTGCTCATGCCCACGGCCCAGGTCTTCCCCTTCGACATCAAGGAGACATGGCCGCACCAGATCGCGGGCAAGACCATGCGGACCTATCACGAATGGATGGTGGCGATTTGCATGGTCACCTTGTCGGGCTGTCCTTCGCTGGCGGTGCCGGCGGGTTTCTCACCGAGCGGCCTGCCGATGGGATTGCAGATCATCGCCCCGGTGCATCACGACATGGATTGCCTGAAGCTGGGCCATGCCTATGAGCAGGCTTCCAACTGGACCGCCAAGCATCCGCCGCCGTTGCTGAAGGCCTAGTTCCCGCCAAGGCCCTTGACCATCAGATCGGCGATCTGGCCCCTCTGCTGCACAAAGTTGGTGCCGGTATCCACGTCATAAAGACCGCGCAAATAGGCGAGATCCACCGCGGTGACCGCTTTCGCCTTGGCCTCACATCCCGGCGACAGCAGATTGGTGATGCTGGCCGGCGTCAGGCAAGTGTCGAAGGACCGAGGCTGAGACAAAGCGAGGACCGCGATCTGATCCGCCAGCGGCTCGATCTCCTGGCCGTTGACCTTGTGCAGGTCCACGACAATTACGACATGGTAGAAGTCGCTTTGCAGGCCGTCTCCCAGCCGATTGGCCTGGACGCGCGCGTCCTTGGCATTCTCGGCAAAGTAATCGCGGTGAAGCCGCACCCCGCGGCTCGCCCAGGGATAATCGACCTGCTTCATACCGTGAAGGTCATGGGTTTCCGTGGCGTACCAGGCTTGCACCGGGTAACGCACCGTCGCGATCCGCGTCGCCTGGGCCATGTCGTGATAGCCGAGATACACCGGTTGCCGCTTGCGAATGTCGTCCAACAGATTCTGCGGCTGAAGCGCGAAGACGATGTCGATATTGGGCCTGCACGGTTCGGTGTCGGTCGCCGGAGCCACCGGCGCGCCGACTTGGGCGGCAATCTCGCGCACCCGCTGAGTCACCTGTGCATTGAAGCTCTTCGGCAATCCGGCGGTGATCGGGCAGATGCCCCGGGTCCATCTTGCGATCTTGCCCATCGCCGGCGCGGCCCCGGCATAGGCGTTCACAAAGCCTCTAATCGCCTCTTTGGGCGGGGCGGCGGTTTGGGCCTGGGCCGGCAAAACGCCTGCGGCGGCCAGTGCGGCAAAGGATGCAAGGACCACAGTTCTCATCGGAGATCTCCGTCCTGACGGGGATCAGCATAGCGGCTGGCGGCAGAAAACGATACGGCCGCGCCACCGTTTGCCGGTCGTCCGGTTCAAAGCTAGTCTTGGCCCAGGGGAAGGGAGCGGCCATGGGGTTAAAGCTCGCTTGCGCCATAATGGTCATCGCGTCGGCCACGTGCTTGGCCGTGGCCCAAGCTGCGGAAAATCTCGCCGTCACCGAATCCAAGCTGGCGCCGGAAGAGGCCTTGCAAGCCTTTGTGCGGTCCTACGCTGCACCGGCGCCGGTGAATGGAAAAATGACGCGCTGGAAAGCTCCCCTGTGCCCAGTTGCGACAGGCTTGCCGCCTGAGGCCGGCAAGCTCGTCACCGATCGCTTGAAACAGGTTGCCGGAATAGTCGGCGCGCCCGCGGCGAAGACGGAGACCTGCAAGCCCAATGTCGATATCGTTTTCACGCTTGACCCTCAGGCTCTGCTGGATGAGGTGCGCAAGACCAATCCCATACTGCTGGGCTATCACGATCCGGCGCAGCAGCAGCGCCTGGCCACCGTTACCCATCCGGTGCAGTCCTGGTACACGACCCAGACGGTGGACATTAACGGGGCGACGTCTATCGACGAGAGGCTGCGCAATCGCACTGGCTTCTCCACCGGCGGCTTTGGATCGAAAAACGCACAATCTGTGTCGTCGGATGCGAATGTCGCACATTCCACCGCCA
>Ga0105243_10003403_pt1 | contig 12904 bp, 10 predicted proteins | sample KBSM34metaG_FD_81525 | JGI IMG/M metagenome (GOLD analysis project Ga0105243, IMG submission 81525) | Miscanthus rhizosphere microbial communities from Kellogg Biological Station, Michigan, USA - KBS M3-4 metaG | ecosystem: Host-associated > Plants > Roots > Rhizosphere > Soil | place...
CCATTGCCGCCACCGCCACCGCCACCGCCACGACGATGGCCGTAGCCATAGCTGCCGGTATAGCCGACGGTCCACAGCGGCACCCAGCGCGGATTGCCTTCGTTGTCGTCGCTGGTATAGCGCTGGCCCTCGCTGGTGACGCATTCGTACATCGGCTGCGGCGGTTGCACGGTGACGATGCGGATCTCGCGCTGCGGCAGCGGCGCCGGCGCCGCGGCGTCGCGCGCCGGGTCGGTACTGAGCGTGGTGGTCGGGCGCGGCGGCGGATCGCGCGGGCGCTGCATGTCCAGCACCTGCTGCTGGCGCGCGTTCTCGCAGGGCGCGTTCTGCAGGCTGACCGCGCCGGAACCGCCGATGCAGCGGTAGATGCGCACCGACCCTTGCGCGCCATCGCTGCTGGTGGTCCGCGTGCTTTGCGCCCAGGCGGCGCCGGCCAACGGCAACAGCGCGGTCAGGAGCAGGGAAGGGCGGGCGAGGCTGGGCATGCGCGCATCTTGCGCGCCTTCGCCGACCAGGGAAAGTGAAGGCGGGCGGGGAGTCGCCCTGCGCTCAGGCGCGCAGGATCTCGCCGCTGACCGCGTCGCGGATCGGAGTGGGCTGGGCCAGGCCGCCGGTTTCGCCCCCGACCACGCCGTCGAGCGCGGCCAGCAGGTGCGGATCCAGTTCGGCGCGCTGCCGCGCCGGCGGCTCGCCGCCGCGGTTGGCGCTGGTCGAGACCAGGGCGCCGCCCCAGGCGCGGCACAGCGCGACCACCTGCGGGTGCGCGCTGATCCGCACTGCGATGCTGCGGTGCGCGCCGGTGATCCAGGGCGGCGCCTGCGTCGCGGCCGGCAGCACCCATGTATGCGCCCCGGGCCAGCTGGCCAGTACCGCGGCCAGGCGCTCCGGCGGCAGCGCCGGCAGGTCCAGCAGCGGGCGCAGCGGCTCCAGTTCGGCGGCGACCACGATCAGGCCTTTCTCCACCGGGCGCTGCTTGATCTGCAGCAGGCGCGTCACCGCCGCCTGGTCGTACGGATCGCAACCCAGGCCCCAGACCGCCTCGGTCGGGTAGGCGACGACACCGCCCTGGCGCAGGGCGGCGACGGCTTGGCTGAGCGACAGATCGGTCATGCGCGCATGATGCGGCAGGCTGTTTTGTGGGGCAATGCCGGAGGGCCGGGATGACCAGCCAGTCGGCTGTGGAGAGCGGGGATTGGGGATTTGGGATTGGCAAGAGCGACGCGCGCTTTGCTGCCGGTTCCGGGTTCGATTGCTGTCGGGCGGCGTGGGCGGTGCGCAGGCGGTGGGGCTGATGCGCAGGCTGTGGCGGCTGCGGTTCTTCCAGTCTGCGCGGCGCCGCTTCCGAATGGGCCCGTGGAACTCGATTGCGGCAAGCGCGAACGGATCGCTTGGCGCGATGGATGGCGATTGCGGCCATCCGGCGCCGCTCCTGCGGATGTGGCATCCGCAGGAGCGGGGTGGTGGATCAGGCGGGCTTGGCCGCTGCCTTCTTGACCACTTTCTTTGCGGCTTTCTTCGCGGTCTTCTTTGCCGCCTTCTTGACCGTCTTCTTCGCCGGGGGCTTGGCCGGGGCGTCGGCCGCGGCCTTCTTGGCTGCGCTCTTCTTCGGCGCCGCTTCCTTCTTCGCCGCGGCCTTCTTCGCGCCGAAGCCGCGCCGCGCCGGCTTGCCGGTCTCTTCCAGCAGCTTCTGCACTTCTTCCAGGGTCAGCGTTGCAGGCTCGCGATCCTTGGGGATCTTGCCGTTGAGCTTGCCGTCGCTGATGTACGGGCCGAAGCGGCCGTTCAGTACCTGGATGTCGCTGCCGTCGTATTCCTTGATGATGCGGTTGCGCGCGATCTCTTCCTTCTCCTCGATCAGGAACACCGCGCGCGCCAGGTCGATGGTGTACGGGTCGTCTTCCTTCTTCAGCGAGGCATAGACGCTGCCGCGCTTGGCGAACGGCCCGAAGCGGCCGATGCCGACGCTGACGTCCTCGCCCTTGTCCTCGCCCAGCGCGCGCGGCATCAGGAACAGCTCCAGCGCGTCTTCCAGGGTGATGGTGTGCATGCTCTGGCCCGGCCGCAGCGAGGCGAACTTGGGCTTGTCCTCGGCGTCCTCGGCGGTGCTGCCGATCGCCGCGTACGGCCCGAACCGGCCCAGCCGCACGCTGACCGGCTTGCCGGTCTTGGGGTCGGTGCCGAGTTCGCGCGCGCCGGTGGCCTCGGAGCGGTCCACCGATTCCTTCTTCTCCTCGACCAGTTCCTTGAACGGGCCCCAGAACTTCTCCATCAGCGGCCGCCATTCCTCTTCGCCGCGCGACACCGCGTCCAGCTCGTCCTCGAGCTTGGCGGTGAAGTCGTAGTCGACGTAGCGGGTGAAGTGGCCGGACAGGAACTTGCTGACCGCGCGGCCCACGTCCGAGGGGCGGAAACGGCGCGCGTCCAGCTCCACGTACTTGCGGAACAGCAGGGTCTGGATGATCGAGGCATAGGTCGACGGGCGGCCGATACCGTATTCCTCGAGCGTCTTGACCAGGGAGGCTTCCGAGTAGCGCGGCGGCGGCTCGGTGAAATGCTGGTCGGCATGGATGCGGTCGAGCGGGATGCGGTCGCCGGGCTTCATCGGCGGCAGCTTGCGGCCCTCGTCCTCGTCCTCGGCGGCCTTCTGGTCCTTGCCTTCCTCGTACACGGCCAGGAAGCCCGGGTCGATCACCGTGGTGCCGCTGGCGCGGAAGCTGTGCTCGTTGCCCGCAGCCAGTTCCACGGTGACGGTGTTCATCGTCGCCGGCACCATCTGGCAGGCCACCGCGCGCTTCCAGATCAGCTCGTACAGGCGGCGGCCATCGTCGTCCAGATACTTGGCCATCTGCGCCGGGGTGCGCAGCGCGCTGGTCGGGCGGATCGCCTCGTGCGCTTCCTGCGCGTTCTTGGACTTGGTCTGGTACATGTTCGGCTTGTCCGGCAGCGCGCCGGTGCCGAAGTCGCGCGCGATCACGTCGCGGATCTCGGCCAGCGCGTCCTGCGACAGGTTCACCGAGTCGGTACGCATGTAGCTGATCAGGCCGACCGTGCCTTCGTCGCCCAGGGTCACGCCTTCGTACAGCTTCTGCGCCACGCGCATGGTGCGGCTGGTGGTGAAGCCGAGCTTGCGCGAGGCTTCCTGCTGCAGCGTGGACGTGGTGAACGGCGGCGCCGGGCGGCGCTTGCGCTCCTTGCTGGCCACGTCGGTGACGTGCAGCGCGCCCTGCGCGGCCTTCTGCAGGCGCATCCGCGCGTCTTCGGCGGTGTCGCCGTCGGTGATGGTGAACTGCTCGAACTTCTGCCCGTTGAGCTTGACCAGCTTGGCCGCGAACGGCTGCGAGGGGTGCAGGCAGTCGGCGCCGATGCTCCAGTATTCGCGGGCGACGAAGGCTTCGATCTCTTCCTCGCGCTCGACGATCATGCGCAGCGCCGGCGACTGCACGCGGCCGGCGGACAGGCCGCGCTGCACCTTGCGCCACAGCACCGGCGACAGGTTGAAGCCGACCAGGTAGTCCAGCGCGCGCCGCGCCTGCTGCGCATCGACCAGGTCCACGGCGATCTGCCGCGGGTTGGCCATCGCCTCCTTGATCGCGCGCGGGGTGATCTCGGTGAACACCACCCGGTGCAGCGGCTTGTCCTTGAGCAGCCCGCGCTCCTTCAGGATCTCCGCGATGTGCCAGCTGATCGCCTCGCCCTCGCGATCCGGGTCGGTCGCCAGATAGATGTCGTCGGCGACCTTGGCGGCCTTGGCGATGGCTTCGACGTGCTTCTCGTTCTTCTCGATCAGCGCGTAGCGCATCGCGAAGCCGTCGTCCGGATCCACCGCGCCCTCTTTCGGGATCAGGTCGCGCACGTGCCCATACGAGGCCAGGACGTGGAAGTCCTTGCCGAGGTATTTGTTGATCGTCTTGGCCTTGGCGGGCGATTCGACGATGAGCAGGTGCTTGGACATGATGAGGTGGGCTTCGAATGGGCGGGGCGGGCGCCCTGGGGGCGGTAGGGTGGCGCAATTGCTCCGGTTAGTGAAGCGTTGCGGTGTTCAGAGAGGCCGACGCCCGGGGCTGGTACCCCGGGCGTTCAGCTGCGTCTCTTTTTATTAGTGGACATGTCCGGCGGCGGCTGTCAAGCGCGACCGCCCGATCAAGTCTCCGGCGGGGGCTTCGCCGACTTCCGTCCACCGGGCCCCAGTCCCGAGTCCCGGCCGTCAGTGCCAGCCGCCCTTGGCGGCCAGGCCGATGGCCAGGATCACCAGCAGCAGGATCCCGACCATCAGCACGCCGAACAGCGACAGGATCACCACGGTGACCGTGCCCAGCTTGTGCTGCTGCCACTCCGGGTGGTCGGTGTAGGCCCACTTGTCCACCACCAGGGTGTCGCAGAGCATGTCGTGCAGGGCCTGCTTGCGCTCGGTGAAGGCGGCCATCAGGAAGCCGATGAAGATGGTCAGGCTGCTCAGCAGGAAGCCGAAATAGCGGCCGATGCCGCGGCCGACGCTGATCCGGCTGCCGTCGGTGCGCACCACCTTGATGCCGACCGCCATCTTGCCCAGCGTGGCCTGCTTGGACGAGGCGTGGAACAGGCCGAAGTACAGCGCCGACATGCCCAGCGGCACCAGGTACACCAGCACCAGCATGACGATGCCGCCGGCGGTGGCGAAATCCGGGGTGCTGCCGCCGCCGAGGCCGCTGAAGCCGAAGAAGCCGAGCATGATCACGAACTGGATCACCTGCGCGACCATGCCCACCAGCATGCCGTCGATCAGATAGGCGGCGGTGCGCTTCCAGAAGCCGGCCTGCACCACCTCGCCGCCGGCGACGAAGCGTGGCTCCTCGCCGAGCGTGGCGGCAGGCGCGGCATAGGGCGAATGCGCTGCGGCGTCGGATTCCGGCGCGGCCCAGGCCGCGGGCAACGCCTGCGCGGGCGGCGTCGGCGCCGCCTCGACGGCGTCGTTCGGCGCGATCGCCGCCGGCGCCTGGGTCAGGCCCAGTTCGTCGACGAAGTCGGCCAGCGGATGCCATTCGCTGAGGCCGTCGCGCCACACCAGCGTGGTCAGGCCGACGTCGCCGCGCTGGAAGCGCTGCTGCAGGTCGTCGGCGGGCATCGGTCCGTGACGCTGCTGCGCGGCGTCGGCGTAGTACCACTCACTCATTCCTGTTCCCCGGGGTTGCGATCGAAAAATCCGTTTCCGCTCAACCGCCGCGGCAATGCGCGGGCAGGTAGCGGTCGTCCAGCTCGGAGCTGCATTTCCAGGCCGAAGCCCGCTCATCGTAGTCCAGCCACAGCGCCTTGCCATCCAGCTTGGCGTTGCCGGGCGCGTGCAGGGTGGCTTCCAGGCCGCAATGGCCGTTGTCGAAACGGCCGATCCGCACCTGTGCGACGAATTCGCTGGCGTAGCTCTCGGCAGTGCCGAAGCCTGGGTCGCCGTTGACCGGACAGCGCCCCTGCTGCATGGCGAAGCCGGAGATCCGGGACTTCAGCGGGGTGACGCTGCCGATCGCCAGTGTGGCCTTGGTGCGCAGCGTGTAGTCCTGATACGCGGGCAAGGCGATGGCGGCGAGAATCCCGATCATCGCCAGCAGCACCGCGCCGACCACCACCGCGACGATCGCGCCGATGCCGCAGCCGGACAGGCCGTTGCGTGGAGCCGCGGCGGGGATGGTCGGGGTGGCGCTCGCCGCTGGTGGCAGCGGGGGCGGGGGCGGTGGCGGTGGCGGCGGGGCTGTCGCTGACAGGCCGAGTTCGTCGGCAAGCGCGTGCAGCGGCCGCCATTCCGGCATGCCTTCGCGCCAGACCAGGGTACTGCGCTCCAGCAGCCCGTCGCGCAGGCGTTCCAGCAACGTCGCGGTGCTCAGCGGGCCGTGCCGCTGGCGCGCCGCGTCGGCGTAGTACCAGGCGCTCAGGACCGGTTCCTCGTGCATCCGTGCATGGCCCGTCAGTGCCTCAGTGCACCGGCTCCGGCTCGTCGACGAACATCTGCGTTTCCATCCACGCGTAGGCCGCCTCGGCGCCGGGCTGGTTGAACAGCACCATCAGCACCACCCATTTCAGGTCGTCCAGGTCCAGTTCGTCCTGGTCCAGCGCCATCGCCCGGTCCAGCACCAGCTCGCGCTGGTCGCTGTCGAGGATGCCGTGCTGTTCCAGGAACAGCAGGAAGCCGCGGCATTCCACGTCGAGCTTGTCCAGCTCAGGGCCATGGTAGATGCGGATCGGGCCGTCGATGCGCGGCTGCGGCACGGCCGGCCGCTGGTCGGCCAGCGCATCGAGCCAGTCGAACGCCTTGCTGATTTCGGTGGGGCTGAAGCCAGCCTGGATCAGGCCATTCTGGAGGGAGTCGCGATCGCGGACCGGGTCCGCATCCTCGCTGAAATAATGTTCGAACAGGTACAGCAGGACATCCAGAATGCTCTCTTTCATTGCCCCTCGGCCTGCGTCGCTAGACGCTGTGGAGGTGAAGAAACTAGGGTTTGCGGGTGTAACGACCTCGTTCGACCGCCACGTAGCCATCCAGTTCCATGGCCAGCAGCATGGAGGAGGCCGCCGCGGCCGTCAATCCGGTGCGTGCGATCACTGAATCCATACAGGTAGGGTCGTGGCCCAGCGCCTGCCACAAGCGCTGGTAGTTCGGATCGGGGAAGGACGGCATGGCGCCGGGGTCGTCGGCGATCCTCTCAGTGGGGGCGCGCAGGCGTCCGCGCAAGGCGTCGGCCAGTTCCGCGGCCAGCGGCGCGACCCCGGCCAGCACCTCCTCGGCGTTCTCGACCAGCCCGGCGCCGTCGCGGATCAGCCGATGGCAGCCGCGCGCCAGCGGGTTGTGGATCGAGCCGGGCAGCGCGAACACCTCGCGCCCGGCCTCGGCCGCCAGGCGCGCGGTGATCAGCGCGCCGGAACGGGTGGCGGCCTCGATCACCAAGGTGGCCAGGGTCAGTCCGGCGATGATCCGGTTGCGGGCGGGGAAGTGGCTGGGCCGCGCCGGGGTGCCGGGCGGATGCTCGCTGACCACCGCGCCGCGCGCGGCGATGCGCTCGCGCAGGGCGGCATGCTGGCGCGGATAGGCCAGGTCCGCGCCGGTGCCGACCACCGCCACGGTCAGTCCGTCCTGGCGCGACAGCGCCGCCGCGTGCGCGGCGGCATCGACCCCGGCGGCCATGCCGCTGGTCACCGCCAGCCCGGACGTGGCCAGCGCCAGGGCGAAGCGATACGCATTGTCGCGGCCGCCGGCGCTGGGCGCGCGGCTGCCGACCACCGCCACCGCCGGATGCCACAGCGCCGCCGGGTCGCCTTCCAGGTACAGCGCCAGCGGCGGGTTGGGGCTGCGCAGCAGCAGCGCCGGATAGTCGGGGTCGTGGCAGCCGAGCAGGTGCCGGCGCGGCTGCGCCAGCCAGGCCAGCGCGGCGTCCATCGCGGCGCGGTCGGGTTGCCGCAGTGCCGCGCTCTGCGCCGGATCCAGTCCCGCCGCCTGCCAGGCCGCCGCGCCGGCGGCCAGCGCGGCGGCAGGGCTGCCGTGTCGCTCGAGCAGGCGCCTGCGCGGGGCGCTGGCGCCGCCGGCCAGCGACAGCGCCAGCAATGCGGGGTCGGGACTGGAGTGTGCGTGGTCGGTGGGCAGGGCGGACATGGGCCCCAGGCTAGGCCGCAAACGCAGACGGCGCCCTCGGGCGCCGTCTGTTGCGGATGTAGGACTTGCCCGCGTGCGCGGGTCAGCGCGCGTCCGGGTGCTTCACGTCGTAGCCGATCCGGGTCGGCTTGACGCCGTCCATCACCAGCGCGTAGCTGACCTTGTCGAAGGTGCGGAACACCATGGCGTGCGCGGCGTATTCGTCGGGCAAGGCCACCGAGCCGCGGCCGCCGGTGAAGCCGTCGTCGGCGCGCGAGGTGTTCGGGCGCTGCACGCGGTCGTTGACCCGGGTGCCATGCCGCCACAGCGACACCACCGTGCCGTTGTCGATGCCCTCGCGGCTGCCGCCGGAGATCGCGATCACGTCGCGCGGACCGGCGGCGCTGAACGCGTCGGCCACCGCCAGCACCCGCAGCCCAGCCTCGAGCGCCTGCGCCGAGGGCGGATGCGGCACGAACTGCAGGTCGTAGGGCTGCGCCTGGACCGCGATCAGGCGGTCGCCGGCGCGCACTTCGCGGGCGCTGTCCTGCAGCAGCAGGGTGGTGGCCTGGCTACCGTCGGCGGAAACGCGGGTGACGGTACCGATATTGACCTGGGCCAGCTCGTAGCCCAGCGTTTCGCGGCGCTTGTTGTCCGGCGCCACGAAGGTCTGCCACATGTTGCCGGTGCCCGGGGTGCTGCGTCCCTCGTTGTTCAGGTCGTCGCTGAGCCTGGGCAGTTCGTAGCGCACGGTCGGCCGTACCACCGCGTAGCGCTGCCCGACCTGCGCGTCGCCGAGCCCGGCCGCGTAGACCACCTGGCCGATGGTGGCGCGCAGCCGGTTGTCCTCGAAGCCCACCACGTAGGGCAGCTCGTCGATGCTGTCGGCCACGCGCAGGTTCTTCAGGAACGGCTCGACGTCGGACAGCGGGATCGCGTCGATCGGCGCGTCCTGGCGCGGGCCCGGCTTGACCGTGGCGCGCGCCACCCGGTCCAGGTAGGCCAGGCTGAGCACGTCGCCGGGGTAGATCAGATGCGGGTTCTGCACCTGCGGGTTGGCCTGCCAGATTTCCGGCCACAGCCACGGCTTGCCGAGGAAGCGCCCGGCGATGTCCCACAGCGTGTCGCCCTTGCGCACCACGTAGGTGTCAGGGTGTTCGGCAGCCATGCTCGCGGAAGCGGCATAGGTCGCTACGGTAAGCATCGCCACGGCGACGACCGTACGGAGTCGTTTGAACATGAGTGCGGAGCCTGATTCCCCAACAGGTCCGCGCACTATAGTCCAGAACCCTGGGCGCGGCGCAAGCGTTCGCGCCAGAACGGGGTAGAATTGCCACGTCTTGCCGAATTTTCCGGCGCCCCCATCTGGGTACCGCTATGGCCCTGCTTCCCATCCTCGAATTCCCCGATCCCCGCCTGCGCACCAAGGCGGTGCCGGTCGACCCTGCCGACGTGACCGCGCCGGCGTTCCAGCGACTGCTCGACGACATGTTCGAGACCATGTACGAGGCCCCCGGCATCGGCCTGGCCGCGAGCCAGGTGGACGTGCACCAGCGCTTCATGGTCATCGACGTCAGCGAGGAGAAGAACACCCCGCAGGTGTTCATCAACCCGCAGATCGTGCAGCGCGACGGCGAGCAGGTGTACCAGGAAGGCTGCCTGTCGGTGCCCGGCATCTATGCCGACGTGACCCGTGCCGACAGCATCGTCGTGCGCTACCTGGACCGCCACGGCCAGCCGCAGGAACTGTCCGCCGACGGCGTGCTGGCGGTGTGCGTGCAGCACGAGATGGACCACCTGGACGGCAAGCTGTTCGTCGACTACCTCTCCCCGCTCAAGCGCGAGATGGTGCGCAAGAAGCTGGCCAAGGCGCGCAAGCACGTGGCCTGAAGCCGGGAGACGGGAATGGGGAAACGGGAATCGTAAGAGCGGTGTCCGTCCATTTCCGGGTCCGCGCTTTTCCCATTCTCCATTCCCTATTCCCGGTTCACAGCCTCCATGAAAATCGTCTTCGCCGGTACGCCGGACTTCGCCGTGCCGTCGTTGCGCGCGGCCGCGCAGCGCCATGAAGTGGTCGCGGTCTATACCCAGCCGGACCGGCCCGCCGGGCGCGGCCGTGGGCTGACGCCGTCGCCGGTGAAGCTGGAGGCGGTCGCGCGCGGCATTCCGGTGCTGCAGCCGGAGACCTTGCGCTCGCCGGAGGCGCTGCAGACTCTGCGTGCGCTGCAGCCGGACCTGATGGTGGTAGTGGCCTACGGCCTGATCCTGCCCAAGGCGGTGCTGGCGATCCCGACCCATGGCTGCTGGAACGTGCACGCCTCGCTGCTGCCGCGCTGGCGCGGCGCCGCGCCGATCCAGCGCGCGATCGAGGCCGGCGACAGCGAAACCGGGGTGTGCCTGATGCAGATGGAAGCGGGCCTGGACACTGGCCCGGTGCTGATGTCGCAGCGCACCCCGATCGGCGACAGCGAGACCGGCGGGCAGCTGCACGACCGGCTGGCCGCGCTCGGCGCGCAGGTGCTGGCCGACGGCCTGGGCCTGCTGCGCGCCGGCATCCGCCCGGTGCCGCAGCCGCAGCCGGACGCCGGCGTCACCTACGCGCACAAGCTGGACAAGGCGCAGGCGCGGCTGGACTGGCAGCAGCCGGCGGCGCAGCTGGCGCTGCGGGTGCGTGCGTTCAATCCGTGGCCGATCACCGAAGCGGTGCTGGCCGGCGAGCGCGTGCGCATCCACGGCGCGGTGGCGCTGGAACTGGCGCATGCGCAGCCGCCGGGCACGGTGCTGGCCGCCTCCAGGCAGGGCATCGACATCGCCTGCGGCCAGGGCGCGTTGCGCCTGCGCGTGCTGCAGCGCGAAGGCGGCAAGGCGATCACCGCGGCCGACTACCTCAATGCCCGGCGCGACCTGCCGGTGCTGGCCTGAGCCGGCGCGACCGCCCATGACGCAGCCGCCTGCCGCGCCGCCTGCCGCCGCGCCGCCGCCGCCGGGCGTCGCGCCCCGCGTCGTCGCCGCCCGCGTACTGAGCGCGGTGATCGACCGCGGCCGTTCGCTGAAGGCCGAGCTGGCCACCGCGCTGCCGGCGCTGCCCGATCCGCGCGATCGCGCCCTGGTCGAGGCGATCTGCTTCGCCGTGCTGCGCCGGCGCCCGGCCTACGAGGCCGCGCTGCGGCTGTGGCTGCAGAAGCAGTTGCCGCAGCGCGACGCCGAACTGCGCACGCTGCTGATGGCCGGTTTCGCCCAGCTCGACGTGCTGGGGTTGGCGCCGCACGCGGCGCTGTCGGCGACGGTGGAGGCGGCACGGGCGCTGGACCGGCCGCGCCAGGCCGGCATGGTCAACGCCTTGCTGCGCCGCGCGCTGCGCGATGGGCTGCCGGCGGTGGCCGCCGACGCCGGCTGGCCGCTGTGGCTGCGCGATGCGCTGCACGCCGACTGGCCGGAACAGGCCGAAGCGATCTTCGCCGCCAGCCAGCAGGCGGCGCCGCTGTGGCTGCGGGTGAACCGCCAGCGCAGCACGCGCGACGCCTATCTGCAGCAGCTGGCCGACGCCGGCATCGGCGCGCAGGCGGCACCGGACCTGGCCGATGCGATCCGCCTGGCCGAATCGGTGGCGATGAGCGCCTTGCCCGGCTTCGCCGACGGCTGGGTGTCGGTGCAGGACGGCTCGGCGCAGCAGGTCGCCGACGTGCTGGCGCCGGCGCCGGGCGCGCGCGTGCTAGACGCGTGCGCTGCGCCCGGCGGCAAGTCCGCGCACCTGCTCGAGCGCGACCCGACGCTGCGCCTGACCGCGCTGGACGTGGACCCGCGGCGCCTGGCGCGGGTGCGCGAGACCTTCGACCGCACCGGTGCCGGCGCGCAGGCGCTGCTGCAGGCGGCCGATGCGGCGCAGCCGGACAGCTGGTGGGATGGCGAGGCGTTCGATGCGGTGCTGCTCGACGCGCCGTGCTCGGCCACCGGCATCGTGCGCCGCCAGCCCGACGTGCTGCTGCACCGGCGGCGCGAGGACGTGGTCGCGCTGCAGGCGCTGCAGGCGCGGTTGCTGGATGCCGGCTGGCAGGTGCTGCGGCCGGGCGGGGTGCTGGTCTACGCTACCTGTTCGCTGCTGAAGGACGAGAACGCGCGCCAGCTGCAGGCGTTCCTGGCGCGCACCGCCGACGCCATGGCCGAGGATCCCGGCGCCGCCTGCGGCCACGCGTCCGGCGGCGGCCGCCAGCGCCTGCCCGGCGAGCAGGACCGCGACGGGTTCTTCTATGCGCGGCTGCGCAAGACGGCGTGAACCGGCCCCGGTATCATCCCGTCCCATGCTGAAGACCCGCGCGTCCCGAGAATTCTGGTTGCTGGCCCTGCTTGCGCTGCTGGTGCTCGGCGCGGGCCTCGGCCTGCGCGATCCGCACCCGGCCGACGAGCCGCGCTTCGCGCTGGTCGCCAAGCAGATGGTGGACAGCGGCAACTGGCTGTTCCCGCACCGCGGCACCGAGCTGTACTCGGACAAGCCGCCGATGCTGATGTGGCTGCAGGCGTCGTTCTACACGCTGTTCGGCAACTGGCGGGTGGCATTCCTGCTGCCGTCGCTGCTGGCCGGGCTGGGCACGCTGGCCTGCGTCTACGACCTGGGCCGGCGCCTGTGGACGCGCCGGGTCGGCATGTATGCGGCGTATGCGCTGCTGTTCGCGTTCCATTTCACCTACCAGGCGAAGAAGGCGCAGATCGATCCGCTGGTGGTGTTCTACATCACCCTGGCCAACTACGGCCTGTTGCGCCATGTGCTGCGCGGACCCGACTGGCGGATGTGGGCGCTGGGCTGGTTCGCCGCCGGCCTGGGCACGATCACCAAGGGCGTGGGCGCGCTGGCGCTGCTGATGCTGCTGCCGGCCGCGGCGGCATCGCTGGCGCAGTGGCGCGGCGTCAGGATCGGTGCGCGCAATCCGCGCTTCTGGCTGGGACCGCTGGCGTTCCTGGGCGCGGTGTCGATCTGGCTGGTGCCGATGGTGACCACGGCGCTGTCGGCGCATCAGCCCGAATACCGCGCCTACCTCGACGACATCCTGTTCCGTCAGACCGCCGGGCGCTACGCCAGGTCCTGGGACCACCCGCACGGACCCTTCTACTTCTTCGGGGTGATGCCGAGCATGTGGCTGCCGCTGCTGCTGGCGCTGCCGTGGGCGATCCCGGCCTGGGCGCGGCGCCTGCGCCGGCGCGATCCGCGCTACCTGCTGCCGCTGGCGTGGTGGGCGCTGATCCTGTTGTTCTTTTCTATCCCCACCGGCAAGCGCGACGTCTACATCCTGCCGGCGCTGCCGATGCTGTGCCTGGCGA
>Ga0105243_10003406_pt1 | contig 12897 bp, 9 predicted proteins | sample KBSM34metaG_FD_81525 | JGI IMG/M metagenome (GOLD analysis project Ga0105243, IMG submission 81525) | Miscanthus rhizosphere microbial communities from Kellogg Biological Station, Michigan, USA - KBS M3-4 metaG | ecosystem: Host-associated > Plants > Roots > Rhizosphere > Soil | place: Michigan...
GTCCCGATGCAGACAGGTCGTGTATCCGAACCGGTAGCCTGCCTCTGCGACACAAGACACGACGGAAGGATTGAAGCGTCCGTCCGGATAAGCAAAATGCGACACGGGCTTGCCGAGTTTTTCCTGCAAGGTCAGCAACGAGCCCACGATCTGATTGGCCATGCGCTTCGGATTCTCGAGTGTCAGCAACGCATGGGTCTGCGTATGCGAGCCAATGGTCATGCCGGCCCGATCCAACGCGCGGACCATGTCCCACGTCAACGAGTGAAGCGCGGGAAAATCTTCGTCCCGAATCTGCACCACCGTCTCCAGCGCTTCAATCGCCCTCCGCAGCTGCTTTTGAGTCAACGTCGTGAAGAGCAACCGCATCGTGTCGAACGGATCCTTGATCACGTCTTTCAAGCCGTGCTGTCGTGCCAGCGGCACATCGTGACTCTCGCAGAGGGTGGTGAGCCGTTCAGCGTTATGGTCAATCATGGGCAGCACGCGCGCGAGCAACAGGAACAACTTGTCATACACGTGCAGGTAGTGTCGGCCCAAGGTTTCAGTGACCACGAAGATGCCGGCGGGAATGCCTTTGCGCTGCAGGAGCGGAAGGGCATGATGATAGACGCCGGCGTATCCGTCGTCGAAGGTGATCGCCGCCAGCGGCTCGTTGAACGGATCGCCGCTCTCGAAACGCTCGCCCAGTTCATCCAGCGTCAGAAAGCGGAAGTGCTGTCCCAGCCAATCCAGCTGACGCTCCAGCATCCTGCAGCTGACGAGGTTGGGCAGGATCGCGCGTCCCTGATGCATCCGAATATCCTCGACCACCGAGTGGTAGCCGATCACCAACGGAATGTGCTTCGTGGCATTGATCGTTTCGATCACGCTGCTGGCGCCGGTCCATCGTAATCCAGCGGCCAATGCCGTCTTGACCATCCTGCGCAGCGCCATGTCACGCTCCTCTGCGGTGCTTCATCAGACGGTCCAGCATCGTTTGCGGAAGCCAGCGGCGGGCGGCTTGCTTGCCCTGGCTCTCGGCCTCGAGCGACGCGCGATACAGCCACCCTCGCCACGAAGGCGGAAACAGATGGACCCGCGAGAGGTCCCGCGTTTCTTTGGCCCAGCGGAATTTGTACGCTTCCGTGCCATGTAACAGATCGTATTCTTCGACACCTTCCGCCAGAGCCTGTTTGATCGCAAGCCCCATCGTCACCAAGCCGACACTGTGCTTTCGCCAGGCCGGATCGAACCCTGATTGATAAAAATAAAATCGAGGGCCGCGCCGGAATCCGTACAATGCTCCGACCGGTCGACCGTTGACCCGCAGCAGGAACAGCCGGAGCCAGCCCCGATCCAGGGCGGTCCGGCTGAAGGCTTCATGAAACGCCAGTTCCCGCGTCGTCTGCATCGCCTGCGATCCGCCACGCTCGTGCCAGGCGACGGCATGCAGCGCCATGAAGGCCTGGAGGGCGTCTCGGCGCTGATCTTCTTTTTCGACCGCGTCAAATTCCACGACTCCGGCCTTCTGAAGGTTCTTGAGCCGCCGCATGAAGTTGTAGCGGTGATTGGCCCCGAGAGAGTCCAGATAAGACTCCCAGGTATGGCCGCGCAGCGTGATGTAGGGACAGCTCTCGATGATGCGGCGCTTGGCCTGCCATCCGCTCAGTTCCAACTCTTTGACCAGGCCGTCGGCCTCTGCAGAACGCGCAGGCAGATGGCTCAAGGTGAGCAGCGGCTTTTCGCGATTGAGATATTCGGTCAGTTCCACGCGGACCATTCCCTCTTCTCCCCGTCTGACAATCAGATCCAGGTAGTCGGAGCCGACGACGCCGGTCCCGAGAAACTCCGTGGACTGATGGCTCATCAGACCGCCGAAGGTCCGCGGCCGCGAGAAGAGCGGCGCGATGCCGAGCAATTGGCTCTGCCGGCGCACGGTGATGACACGCAGTGTCCAATCATCCCGCTCGAAGCAGCGCCACCAGGAGGTGAGCCACTCCGGCGTCAGGAACACGCAATCCTGCTCGCTGTTCTCCAGCAGATCCGTCCACTCATCGACCAAATGCAACAGCCGTCCGGGGTCCTCGATGATGGTGATCAAAAGATTGTTCGACGTCCTGAAGGACAGGCGATCGGCTTCTTCCGGCGGCTGAAGGCAGCTGTAGTCATGAATATCGATGCCTTGCCGAACGACCTTCGCCGGCATGCCCGCCATGACGCAGTTGGGCGGAACATCTTCCAAGACCACCGCATTGGCGCCAATCACCGACGACTCCCCCACGGAAATCGGCCCGAGCAGCTTGGCTCCTGCGCCGATGACGCAACGATCGCCGATCACCGGTACCCCCCATCGCCGTGACCGTCCGCCGATCGTGACGTCGTGCCCGATCGACACATAGCGCCCGATCCTGGTGCGTTCGTGCAACACGATGCCCAGCCCGCCGTACGCCAACTCCGTGCCTTCGCCAAACTCCACCGACATCGGAATCACCGCCCGACACAAAAAATAGATGGCGCCGTACGCCAGCTGCGGAATCACCGGAATGCGGCGCTGATAACACCAATTACCGATTCGATAGATCGCCAGTGCGTTCATGATCGAGCGTACCTGTGTGTGTGTGTGGCTCTCGCATACGACGGTCATTCGTGCAAATTGAGACCGATCCGCTGGCCGGCTGATTTTATGATTCGATACAACGGATGATCATGGATGCGCGGCAGCAGCATGAATTTGAAATGATGCAGCACACGGTTGCGGATCCGATTGGGAAAAATGAATATCCATGAGTGCGGTCTCGTGCGGTTCGTCCAATCCAGTTTCCACCGTTCGGCGTCGCCGAGGAAATCGACTTCGGTCAGTTTGCGTTTCCATGCATCACGGAGCATCAATTCGCACAAAAGCAGGGACGGAGAAAATGGCGCATAGTGCGGGTCATACCCGGATTTCAGAATGTAGAGCTTATTGTGAACCAGCAGGGCGATCTGGACGGCAATCCGTTTGCCCTCGATCGTGAGGAAATGCAGCTGCAGCCACCCCGCCTCAGCCGCTTTTGGCAGGAGGCTCCGATAAAAGGCCAGGCGATCCGGTCTATTCAGGATGGCGGTGCCGGCCTTGCCTTTCCAGGCCGCGGCCTCTAACAGAAAGGCTTCATCGAGCGTACGGCTCAACTGCTCTCCGCCTGTGACGATTTCATGGCGGACCTCACCGATTCTGTGCAATCCTTTGGCGCGCCCGCGCAGATTGGACAAATGCTTTTTCGACAAGGTTTTGAGGTAGCTGTCCCACGGCTGATCAATCGGAATGAACGGACCGTCAGATGAATGCCATTGGCCTAGCAGGAAATTGTCTTCGAAGGCGCAGAACCGGAGGTATTCGGCGGCACGCGCATTCTCTGGAATCTGCCGCAACTCCAGCATGTCCCAGTCCGACGCTTCGGCGGCCAGGAAGTTCCAGATGGCCCTACAGGCATCTTTTGCCCTTCGGGTCAAAATGAGATCGAACCGTTCCGTATACACATTGGCGATTCCTCGCAAGCGGCGGACGGCGCAGCCGTAGACGCGTCCCTGGTCGAACATCAGCGGGGCGATGGCAATCGGCTCTGCGCCTTCCATGACAACCAGAATGTGCAGTTTGCCCGCCGGCTTGAAACATTCCCACCAGGTGCTGACCCATTCGTAACGCAAGAAGGGATGATCGACGCGCGCTTCGTCCACCAACCGGTTCCAGACCGGTCCCATCCGCAGAAACGTGTCGTCGTCCTCGACGAGCTCGACGCGGAGACCAATGCGATGAGGCTGCGTGTCGTCACCCTCGTCGGTCAGGACGGGAGCATCTCGAGACGTCCCCTCGACAGCCGGAACGACCGTCGCCGTATTCATGACGATATCCTCCTCTTTTTCGGCCTCGGGCCGGCGTCCACGTATGAAACCGTTAGAAAAAATGGATTGACTCCTCTAGCGTGAAACAGCGACTGTCTGTGGCGTAGTTCGAATTCGTCGATCGCTGGCCCCTCGCCTCCCAGGCGCCTGCTCCAAGGCGATGTGCGCGTCCGAAACCTGCCTGGCCAGATACCGGATCTGTGCCTCATCGACGTCCTGATGAATCGGCAGCTCGAGCACGTGCCGCCTCAGGAACCTCGCTCCAGGCCCTTCGAGCGCTGCCGACAGGGGATCTCCCTCGTTCCAGAGCTCGGTCGCGATGACGCCGCAGGCCTTCAGCTTACGGGAAGCCGTTGGTTTGTCCTTTACCAGTAGCGGAAAAAACAACGGACAGACCCCGTCTTCGAGGGGCCGCCACGGTCCAATGCCGGATTCCGCAAGGAGCTCGGCAAGCAGAGAGAAATTGCGGCGGCGTTGATTCCTGATCGCCGCATAATCGAGGCGGTCGAGCAGCCGTTCGGACAAACAGGACATGGCAATGTCGGCATCAGCGACGTTGAACCCCACATCGCCCACCGGCACGCGCTTCACGCGCAGACCGGTCAGCAACGCCCCGATCCGGCGCTTGGCTGCCGCGAGCGCTGCGCCCACACGCGGGGCACGGCTTCTCGCCCGTTCGAGCCACAGCTCCAGCGCCTGGCCGACTTCGAACGCGCGGCCGATGCGCCGCAGCGGCAGATGCTCGAGTTCCGAAAACCCATGGCGGTGCTGTACCAACAGGCCCCCGTCGAGGACCGGCAATGTCTTATAGAGACAGAACACCGCGTAGTCGCCGAAAGATCCCAACGGGCCTTGCTCCGCTTCGCTTAGCAAGGCCAACGCGCAGTCCTCGACCAACACGAGTCCCTGCTGATCACAGAGCGCACGGAGCTCCGAGACCGGTTGCGGCCATCCGGCATAGTGAATCGTGAAGAGAACATCCGCGCCGCGTGCCGCTTGTCGTGACAGACTAGCAAGATCCGGCCGGCCGTCACGGCCGATGGGATACAGCTCCACTGCCGCTCCGGCCGCTCGGATGGCTCTCAGCTCATTGCCCATGTGGTAGTCGGGAGCCAGCACGCGCGTGCATCCCGAGGCGACCAGGTGTGTGAACAACTGATAGATCGCACTTCTGGCGGTGTGAAAGCCGCGGCCACGCCGATGGCTCAAGGGAAAGGGCGCCGGCGCATTCACCGGTGGCCTCAGGAAATGGCGAATCGTCAGGCCTTGCCAGGCGGGAACGTACATGGTGGCCTCGTCACTCCAGTTAGTCGCCATGAATGGGGACTCCGAACTTCAGCATGGTTCGCCGCACGGTCGGAAACAGATTGGATTGCCGGATACTCGGGATGACGCGGAACTTCATTCCGTGCAGCAGCCGGGATTTCACCCGGTTCGGAAACACGAAAAGCCATGAGTGCGGCCGCCGGTCGGTTGCCCAGCTGAGCTTCCATCGTTCGTCTTCGCCTAAGAAATCCACTTCATCCCATTTCTTGACCCATGCCTCCCGTAGCAGACACTCCGTAAGCACCTGCCCAGGAGAATAGCGGTGATAGGTCTCGTTATAGCCCGACTTGAGCATGAAGAGCTTGTTCCGATAGAGGAGCGAAATGCGGACGGCGATGCGCACTGGCCCGACTTTCAAGAAACACATGTGCAGCCAGCCCAGCTGAGCGGCCCGTTGCAGCATCCGACGGTAAAAGAGGGCCGATTCCTGGCGGCTCCGGAGCGAGGTGCCTTCATCCACTTTCCATGACACGGCCTCGAGCTTGAGGGCATCTTCCATGTCGGCTTCCCACCGGTCGTCGATGGCCACGATGTCCAAGGTCACGGGGCCGTGACGCTCAAGCTGTCGTGTATGATTCCTGACGTTCGAGCGATGGGCCTTTTTCAACGACTGGTAGTAGGTCTCCCACGGCTGTCGGATCGCCACGTAGGGCGCCTCGTTTGCCGACCAGCGGCCCACCCGGTAACCGTCCCGTTCGATGAGGCCAGGCAGGTGGGTGAGTGTCTGCGAATTGCCGGGAAGCTGCCGTAATTCTAAGACGTCCCACTGATCCGCGTGGTCCTTGAGGTACGCCCACATGAGCTCGCAGACTTCCTGCGGACGATCACCAAGCAACAGGTCGAACCGTTCGGTGTACACATTCACGATGGCTTGGAGACGGCGGATGGGGCATCCGTACAATCGAGCCCGGTTGATCATCAAGGGCGCGATCGCAATGATGTCGGCGCCTGACATGACCGTCAGGATGTAGGGAGTCGCAGATTCCGCGAAGCAGTCCCACCAAATGCTGATCCATTCATGGGTAAGAAATGGATGGTCGATGCCCGACCGTTCCAGCAACTTGTTCCAGACCGATCCAAGAGCCAGAAATCGTGAATGGTCGGTAATGACTTCGATATGCACGAGGCACCTACTTGTACAGTCGTGACGAAGCGGCGGCCGCTTCCGGCCGCTTCCGGCGGCTCGCCTGCAGCATATCCAGATAGAGCCGCTCGACCGTTCGAATCATGCGCTCATTGGAGAAATGCTCGAGTACGCGACGCCGTCCAGCCTGGCCGAAGGACGCGCGGAGCCCTGGTGTCAGTAGGACGCGGCAGATCGCCTCGGCCAGCGCCGCAGGATTTTGTGACGGCACAAGGAATCCCGTCTCACCATCCACGATCACTTCCGGATTGCCCCCCACGTTGCTTGCGACGACAGGCACGGCGGCGGCCATCGATTCCAGCAAGGAATTCGACAACCCCTCGCCAATGACCGACGGCAGGACAGATACCGCAAGTGATGAGAGAATTTTCGGCACATCGAGCCGAAAACCCGTGAAGATCACCTTTTCCTGCAGCCCGAGTGTGATCACCTGCTGCTTGAGTTCTTCCCGGTACTGCGGATTGAAGGAATTGTCGCCGATGATCAGGAACTTCGCATTGGGGACGCGCGCGAGCACATCGTGCGCAGCGGCTAAGAAATATTCCAACCCCTTTAGCCGATCAATGCGGGACACGATACCGATCAACAGATCGTCTGAAGACAACCCAAACTCCTGGTGCAGGTCTCGGTCATGACCGTTGCGCAACGGCGGGCAGATGATCCCGTTGGGGATTACAACAATCCGCTCAGGACGATAGCCGTCGGCGACCAACACGCGTTTGATGGCCTCAGCGTTGACAACCACGCGGTCCGCCAAGCGGCACACCAGTTTATTCACTGCCCGTTGCCTCGCCGTCCAGATCTCGCCGGTGTCGCGAATCGACGCGAGGACAACGGGCACGTGGGCAAGGCGTGCAGCCGGCAGAGCGAACACGTTGGCGTAAAAGTTATAGGCGTGCACAATGTCGATGCGGTGGTGCCGCAGGTAGGACGCCAGGCGCAGGCATTCCTTGACCGTGCGAACGCCGTACAACTTCCGAATCTTATAGACCTCCAGGGGTGTACCGGTCAGATCCTCTCCAATCTGCTCGTCGAAACGTCCGAAACATCCAAGATGCACATCGAATCGCGACTTATCGATGCCCTGCCTGATGTTGAGGACTTGCCGCTCTGATCCGCCGATCGCCAGCTGCGCCAGGAATTTCAGCAGGCGGACCGGTTCTCCGGGCATCTCGGCCGTGGACGCCGAGAGCGGAGAGGCCATCGTGATCTGGTCGTCCACTTCAATCCGCGACGGACAACTCATGCCTGGACCTCCGATGCATGCCCATGCGCCGCACTGGCGATGGTTCTCGCGCCGATCGCCAGGCCCGCAATGTAATAGAAATAGTATTGGTAGCTGACCGGATGGAACATGGCCGCCGTCGCATAGGCGATTAAGCTGACCTGAAGGCCTTGCGCGAAACACACCAGATCCGGCGACGATGCCGCGCGTTGAATATCCGCGACGACCCGTAGGCAGGACCATAACAGCACGAGAAAGATTCCCAACCCAATCAGGCCTAGATCGAGGGCATGCTCCAGATAGACGTTGTGGACTCCCAGCCACCCGCCGCGAGCCTCGCGCATGACCAGCATGTTCATGCCCATCCCCGCCCCGATGATCGGGTTCGCGAGAATCGTTTTTCCGGCAATGATCATGTCCGAAATCCGCTCCTGTGCCGAACCCGTGCGGTCCGCCTCCACGTTGGTGATCGTGCTCATCCGGTCGAAGTAGGACGATGGCAGTAATGGGAGGGTCAGGACGGCGGCGAGCAGACCGACATAGATGAAGGACCGTTCGGACTGTCGGCGCAGTTTCCACAGATACGCCAAGACAATCACCGCGAGCGTGACCGCGCCCCCTCGCGAATACGTGAGCACAACCGTTGCGGCTTCCACTCCGACCGCCGTGAAGAGGACCAGGCGTTGCCAGGCCTCCTTCGAGGCAAGAAACAATCCCACCGTCAGCGGCAAGAGTAAATTCACCATGAGGGCCAGGTCGTTCGGATTTTTCGTGAGGGCCCCCTCATTGCCGACGAGCCGATCTTGATTGGCGCCCTGATCGATCATCGCGCCCGTCATGAAATTGTACAGCGCAAACACTCCCAATCCGATCGCCATCCAGGTGAGAAGCCAGGCTGCAAGCCGCAGGCGCGCCATCGTGGTGACCACATGACTCAACAAGACAAAGATCGCGGCGGTCTTGCCGAAATCCGTGAGCACCGCAAGACTGCCTCCGGGCCACAATGAGAACGGGATGGTCAAGGCGGCCAGGACTCCCAAGCCGGTGATGAGGCCGATCTCACGGTTCCATTCGATGATCGGAAGCCGTCGCGCCCATCGGTCCGAGACATAGGCAAGGACGCCGATCAGAATGACGAGAAGTGCCGGCCGAAATGGAGCGAGAGCCGGCACATAGGTCTGGGGAGAAAACAGCAGCACGGCGGTGAACGCCATGACGGACCAGAACGGAAGCGCGGCCTGGTCCGTGTTGGGCGGTGTCTCAGACAGCGGGGAGGCCTGGACCGCTTGCGGCCGCCACCATTCCAGTTCCAGTTCTTGAGCCATGGATACGCTATAGATCTACGTCGTACGCGTCGACCCGCCTACGCGGCCGATTGTTTGTCAAAGCGCGATTCGTCTTTTGAGACCGAAGCGTCTTTCATGATGGCACCAATGCGAGGCGATTCGCTGCCCAGGATGATGACCGCGATCGTCCGGATCATGATTTCCACATCCAACCGCAACGAGTGGTATTTGATGTAGTACATGTCGTACTGCATCTTTTCGATCTCTTCCTGCAGGTCATTGGCATAGCCGTAGCGCACCTGCGCCCACCCCGTGATACCGGGAAGGACGGTCGCCCGGAATGCGTAGAATGGGATGTTCCGCATGAAGAGATGATAGTTGGAGGCGGGATGCGGACGCGGCCCGATCAGATTCATGTGCCCCATCACCACGTTGAAGAGTTGCGGGAGTTCGTCCAGCCGATACTTGCGCAGCCAGCGGCCCACGGATGTGATTCGATGCCCATTGTCCCTCACCCATTCAGATTTGGACGGGACCACGGCGTCCATGGTTCGGAACTTCACGAGCGAGAACTTTCGGCCGTCCTTGCCGATCCGCTCGTGCAGGAAAAAGACGGATCCCGGCGAATCCCACTTGATGAGCAGCGCGATCAGGGCAAAGAACGGTGCGCAGATGACTAAACCTGCCACAGCCAGCAACACGCTCAACACGCGCAGGAGAACCGTGTGCAGTGGTTTGCGCCCCAGTTCTGGGGCGAAGATGAGATGGCTTGGCTGCAGTTGATCCAGCGCCAGCTTGCCGGTCAAGCGTTCGTAGAGATGGACCGCGTCCTCGATCGCAACTCCCTGCCGTTTGGCGTCGAGCAATGCCTCGATAGGCAGCCGGCCACGTCGTTCACTGAGCGCCACCACGATCCGATGCGTCCGGGGAATCGTCCGCAAGCCGCGGTCAAGCGAGCCCACGAACGGGACGCCGTCTTTGAACACGCGTCCAGGCTCTCCCGGTTCCATCAAATCGAGGATTCGGTACCGACGCCGCTTCCGCATTTCCTCGGTGACGGCGTTGGCGAGATGGCTCTGACCCAGCACCAGAATATTTTCAACAAACGGCCGTAGTCGCATGGTGTGTGAACTTCCAGGGTTGATGATCGGAAATGTTCATTGCAATGTGAGATCGGCGTGTTAGTCCTGCCGCGTCAGCTCCTCCTGCTGCGCTTGTGACACCGAAAGATACGTCCGGTACCCGTACGATTCGAGGAGGCCGTCGTCGTTATTGAAGACCAGACCAAGCAGCTTCGAGGGTCCAATGATGTTCAGCGCTTCGGCAATTTCCTTCCGTGAGGTCTTATGCGCGGAGACGATCATGACAAACCCGTCGATACTATGGCCCATCATCAAACAATCTGGAGCGAGCACGAGCGGCGCCGTGTCCAGAATGATCCACTCGAAGTCGCGGCGCGCCTCGTCGATCAATTCGGCAAATCTCGTAGACTTGAAAATCTCGTGCGGCATGATTTGCGCCCGACCGACCGTTGCGACCGACAAGTTGTAGGCGGGCAACCGACGGACGATGTCTTTGAGCGCCAGGTTCGGATTCAGAATCGCATCGCGAAGGCCGATCATGCTTCCATCGCGTAACCCCATTTGAGTCGGCACCGACGGTTTTCTGAAATCGGCATCAACCAGAAGCACGCGGGCCTGTGGCGATTGCGCCAAGGCTCCGGCCAGATTAATCGAGGTGATCGTTTTTCCGTCGCCCATGGTCGGGCTCGACACGGCGACGACTTGAAGAAGCCCCGAGTGACGGCGCTGCTCCAACATCATGCCGAGGGTCCGATATTGCTCCGCTTCGATCGTGGCCGGCGAGACGAGACTGACCAACCGGTCATCGGGCTTCGTGCGAATGGCGCTCTTTTCTAAGATAGGAATCGGTTCGGATCGACCTTCGAGGCGGCCGTAGTTCGACGACGCATGCGGCTCCAGGGGCGATGTCCGGAGGACGGGTTTCATGTGTTCTTTCATAGCGTCATTCCTTGCAAGGAGGACTCCGGGTCCTCAACGGGTTTGCTGCGGCGTCCGGCCTTCACTGAGCGTCCAGACAAGCTGTTCATTGTCCCAGGCAAGATAGGAAAACGCGCCAACGATGAACACGAGGCTGATGATGGAGGCGATGGCCCTCATGGTCGAGCGTCGATAGTTGCGGAGGCGATCGGCTTTTGTGACGATCGCAGGCACTCGGACCAGGATCGGCACCTTGGTAAAGCTCCTGAGGCTTTCCACGTCATGGAAAGACTGGTCCCGGTGCTCGGCCATCATCATGCCGCCGACGGCCAGCGCGATGGCGAGCGCCAGTGCCCCTAGCATGAGCTTCGGTCGGCTCGGCGCGACGGGGGCTCGCGACGGCATTGCCGGATCGACGATGCGCATCTGCCCCACATGCTTGGCCTGCTCCATCGTCTCTGCCAATTGCGCGTCTTCATAGCGCTGGAGCACCGAAAAATAGAGATCCTTGGTCATTTTGTAATCGCGTTCCAGCTGTTGGAACTCCTGGGCATGTTGCGGCGAGCGTTCGACCCGACGCTGGATCGAGGCGGCCTCCCCCCGTAACCGCTGCTCCTCGGATTTCAAATTCTTCAGTTCGTGATCCAATTCTCGCAGGGCATGCTTGATGTCCTCGGGGCTGGACAGCACCGCTGCCGATTGCGCCGAATCCAGTTTCGCGTCTTTCACCGTCTCCTCGAGAGCCTTCTCGATCGCGGCGATCTCGCCCTGCACACGGATGACGTCAGGATGCTTGGCGCTGGCTCGCGTGCGCAGCTCAGTGAGCTCCGTTCGAAGCTTTTCAAGATGATGGGTCATGGAGTCCGGGTTGTAGGCGCTTGCCGAAGGACCGCCGGCGTTCAGATCGAAGAGCTGCTTGCCCAATCGTTCTCTCCGCTCCAGGATCCGCATTTGATGCTCGCTATTTGAGGTCAATTCCTGGTTGAGCCGGCCAAGGGTCGAAAGATTGACATCGATCTGCTCGGGCAATTCGCCCATGTGGCGCTGCTTGAACGCGGCGATTTTTCGCTCATCATCCTCGTGCCGCTGCCTGATGTCGTTCAGTTGCTTTTTCAACAGCAACGTGGTTTCGCTGGCCTGATTTGTCCGCATCTTCATGTTTTCTTCGACATATTGCGTCGCCAGTGTATTGGCCACTTTGGCCACGGTCTCGGGATCACGCCCGCGATAACTCACCTTGAACCCGAATGTCCCGTCGCGCCCATACACCTGACGCTGCAGTTCCTTTAACTCGAGCACGACGTCTTTCCGCATGCGGTCGACCACGGCTTCTTCGCTCGCCTTCTTTCGCAAGTCGGGATAGAGATCGAACCGTGTGACCAGCTCAAGGAGTCCCGCCCGGTTCAACAGCTTCTCCCGAATCAGATTCAGGCGGGTATCGGCCTCCCCGGTGACCGAAGATTTAACGAAGCCCTCGGGAATCTGCTGTTGCTCGACGAGCACCGTGGCCGTCGAGCTGTAGAGGTTGGGCAGATTCACCGCAAGACTCAACAAGCCGGCGGCGGGCATCGTAAACAGCACGATGCCAAGCCATTTTCTGCGCCGCCAGACTTCGGCCACTAAGCTTGCAATCGATCGTCTCTCGTGGTCTTGCATACTTACTCCACGCGGTTATGGGACGACAATGATGTCGCCTGGTTGTAAGAAGAAGTTCTCCAATGCGCCATTGCTCGACATGACCTTGTTGTAATTAAACGGTATCTGACGCATGGTTTTCCCCTCGGGACGCAACACGACGATGCGCCCGCGTCCGGCGAATTCCCCGAAGCCTTCGGCCATCGCGAGGATATCGAGCACCGTCGCGCGGCCCTTCAGTTCGTGGCGGCCGGTCTTCTTGACTTCGCCGATGACCGACACCTTAAAGCTGTGAACTTCACGCACGATGACCGACACTTCCGGCGACGGCACGTATTCGGCCAGCTTCTTCAGCAACACGCTGCGCAGTTGATTGGGAGTGAGACCCGCCGCCTGCACGTCGTTGACCAGCGGCAGGGA
>Ga0105243_10003410_pt1 | contig 12890 bp, 8 predicted proteins | sample KBSM34metaG_FD_81525 | JGI IMG/M metagenome (GOLD analysis project Ga0105243, IMG submission 81525) | Miscanthus rhizosphere microbial communities from Kellogg Biological Station, Michigan, USA - KBS M3-4 metaG | ecosystem: Host-associated > Plants > Roots > Rhizosphere > Soil | place: Michigan...
CACTTTAATTTCTCTGGGGGACTCCCACACTAGGGGGACTGACGGCCAAGCAGGATTGGATGTTTTATATCACATCTTGGACTCTTGTGTCGCCTCGCGTACATTACCTGACAGCATGAAACTAAATCCGGCAAGCTCAATAAGGGGTCGACTGAGGTTACCTGGAGATAAATCAATCTCCCACCGGGCGGCGCTGATTGCGGCCCTCGCGCGCGGCCGATCGGAGATCTCAAACTTCTCGACTGCCCGCGATTGCGCGTCAACTCTTGGATGTTTGCGGTCGCTTGGGGTTTCCATTGAACACAAAAACGACAGGATTGTTTTTGCGGGCAGTCAGGAATTGGTTGCGCCGCGCGAGCCGTTGGATTGCGGGAATAGTGGATCGACTTTGCGAATACTGGCGGGAGTTTTGGCTGGGTGTGATTTCAAGGCGGAACTTGTTGGAGATGAGTCGCTGAGTTCGCGACCGATGAGAAGGATTATCGAACCGCTCGAGTTGATGGGTGCGCGGATCGAGTCGACGGAGGGGAAGGCGCCGTTAAGAGTGCATGGGGCACTAAGACCGGTGCCGATCACGTACAACTTGCCGGTTGCGAGCGCACAGGTTAAGTCGGCGATTCTGTTTGCCGGGTTAAATGCTGAAGGACGCACGACGGTGATCGAGACAACGCAGTCTCGCGATCATACCGAACGTCTCTTCAATGGTTTCGGAGTGCCGGTAACAACAAACAGCGATCTTTCAGTGACGCTCGACGGTCCGGCACGTTTTACTGGCGGCGCGATAACGATTCCCGGTGATGTTTCGTCGGCGGCGTATTTCGTTGCGGCGGCGATGCTGTTGCCCGAATCAGAATTGACAATCGAAGGTGTCGGGTTGAATCCAACGCGCGCCGCGTTTCTTTCGGTGCTCAGCTCGTGGGGTGCGAACATTGAAACTACAGACGTGCAGGTTGAGCGTAACGAACCGTACGGAACAATCAACGTGCGTGGCGGGATTATGGGAAACGCCGGAGAGTCTGAACGAACCCTGGGCCAATCGATGATCCCATCGCTGATCGATGAGCTGCCGCTGCTCGCCGTCGTTGGTTCGCAGATCGACGGTGGAATTCGAATCCGAGATGCGAGTGAGTTGCGACTGAAGGAAAGCGATCGACTGGCGACAACTGCCACGAACCTACGCGCAATGGGAGCTGAAGTCGAAGAGTATCCAGATGGCTTGGCTGTCTCAGGACCAACGCAACTGCACGGCGCATTGCTCGATTCGCATGGCGATCACCGCATCGCGATGGCATTCGCAGTCGCAGCTCTGCTCGCAAAGGGCGAAACCGAAATCACCGGCGCTGAATGCGTCGCGATCTCATTTCCCGAGTTCTTTCCACTACTCGAATCGGTAGTCCAGCGATGAACCTGACTTGGAGCAACTAGCGCGCTGCGCTTGCACCCACCCGCTACCGCGAGGTGGTACTGACTGTGTCCAACTTTAGGGCAAAGCTATGCAGACGATCGTAATCACCGGATTCATGGGTTGCGGCAAGAGCAACGTCGCTCGCGAGCTTGCGCGGCGTCTCGATGTCCCGATGATCGATCTCGACGATCAAATCACGGCACGCGAAGGACGAACGCCTGCGCAGTTGATCACCGAAGCCGGTGAGGAACAATTTCGGGCGATCGAGACAAATACACTGCTCGAACTCTTACAAACAAAAGATGCCCGTGTCATCGCACTCGGCGGAGGCGCATGGATTGAAAGCGCAAATCGCGATCTGATCGATTGGCATGGTTGTTTGAGTGTTTGGCTCGATACGCCGTTTGCAATCTGTTGGCAGAGAATTTCAGCGTCGACTGACGATCGACCGCTCGGCAAAACCATCGAGCAGGCCGAGGCTCGCTACAATCTCCGCCGGCCGGTTTACTCGCTCGCGCGAATTCATATCCAAGTTACCGGCTCGGAAAGCGTGGACCAACTCGTCTCACGCATCGAGGTCCAATTGGAAAGACTTTAGTTTCACAGGATTTACAAGATGTTTTCAGGATTTACAGGATTCAATCTTGTAAATCCTGAAACATCTTGCTCATCCTGTCTAACGCCCCCTCTCAGAACTTGTACTTCAACGCAAACTGCATCTGTCTCGAAGATCCCGAGTCGCCGGTCGCGAAGCGCGTGTTGGTGATAACGCCAAACGACGTGCTACCAACCTGCGCGGTACGTCCGGGTTGTCCAAAGTTGGCGTGATTGAACACGTCAAAGACTTCCCAGCGGAATTCGATCATCTGCCGTTCACCCAGCTTCGTGCGTTTAATCAGAGACAAGTCCGTGTTGTGGAAACCTGGTCCAATGATCACGTTCCGTCCCATGCTGCCGAAATGGTAGATGGTCTTTCCACTTATAAACTGCACCGGCAACACTACGGTCGAGCCTGACGGACATGAACCGCCGGGACGAGGATCGCAAACGAGGTTCGGGAACCACTGCACCCCAATTCCGGTCGCCGCCGGCGCGATTGTAATCGGGACTGGCCCGGTAACGTCAGGACGTAGCGTGGCCAGACCCGTCAACGAGTTTGCGTTCGCAGCGGGTATATTCGCTCCGATTGCCCCCGCATTACCGGCCAGCAAGGTCACTGGATTTCCGGTCTGCGATTGCTCGATGAACGAGAACTGCCATCCTTCTTTGAATTGATTGCCTTTGAACGGCAGTTCGTACAAACCGCTGATCACGAATCGATGACGCACGTCGAAGTCTGACAGTCCGCGATCGCCGAGCAGGTTGTAGCTATCCTGCAAGGTCACGCCCTGCGAGCTTTGCGAGTTGTAGTCGATCGATTTCGAGAAAGTGTACGACGCATTGAACTGAAGCCCTTTGCCCATTCGCTTGTTTGCGGTGACCCAAAGAGCGTTGTAGCTCGAGTTGCCCGTGCCTTCACGGAACGTGATGTTCAGAAGCGGCGTTCCCGGCTTGATTGGGCTGCTCGACGATAACGTCGGAAACGGTCGCACCGGATTTAGAGCCGCATTCAAAAACGTTTGATTCAGGTTTCGCGTGAGCCGGAGGTGCGTACCTTTCGATCCGTAGTAGCCGACAGTCACCGCCAATCCCTGCCGGACTTCTCGTTGCACGTTCAGGTTCCACGATTGAATGTACGCGTTGTTGAATTCCGGATCAGAGGAACTCGGTGACACCGTTGCACCCGGCACTGCATGACCGGGATCGGTGGCGTTAGAGAGTAGCGTAGTAGTATTTGCCGGCAAGGCTACGTTTGCGGCAAACGGCGGATTTGTACCGTTGCCGGTGACCAGGTTTGTGACTGGTTGGTCGGCAAGAATTGCATAGGCGCCGCGGATCGAAGTCTTTCCATCCTTGAATGGATCCCACGCAAAACCGAGGCGCGGTTGAAAGTTTTGCGCGTTGGTGTGGTAGACCGGGGCAATGCCGTTATTGACCTGTACGAGGGAATTGATTTCCGGCACATAGTCGACGAAGCGATTGAACCGTTCGGTTGGCGACATTAACCAGTCGTAACGGAAACCAAGCTCCAACGTCAAATTAGACCGGATCTTGTAGTTGTCCTGAACGAAGAATCCGAGTGCGCCCTGTGCGATCGCAGTGGAAACGTCCGTCACACCTCGGCTCGGGTCGCCTAAAGTGACGTTGAACGCGTTCGCTGTGCCGTTTATAAACGCAGCCATGTTCGCAAAGGTGAACGATCCAGTGTCCTTGTTGGTGTTGTTGTTGTAGAAGCGGCGATATTCCCCGCCGAACCGGAACGAGTGATTGCCACGCAAATAACTGAGCGTATCGGAAAGCACGTACGTTGTGTCTGAGCGCCCTTGCGGGAATCCAGCCGGTCCTCCGAAATTAAAATTAGAGCCGGTTACCGCGATTTGCGGGAGACCGATCGGTTCGGTAACTCCATCGTGGATGCCAAAGTCGAGCGGATTGAATTGTGCATTCGGCGTGAATGAGATGTGTATGCGGTTGAAACCAAACCTTGCTTCATTGACGATCGCGGAACCAAAGGTGTGTGTTTCGTTGAGCGTGAATATCTGACGGCGAGATCGACGGGTGTCGCCAAAACCCGGGATTGTATTTCCCTGGAGCGTGGGCTCACCGCGCTCGTCGCGTTGAATCGCGTAGTAACCATGCACGCGATCGTTAACGCCGATGTTGTGGTTCAGATCGAGGGTCCATTGATCGATATTCACCGGCGCTGTAGCCGAACCGGCAAATCCGTTCGTACCCACGTTCGGAACCGGAATTAGCGGCAGTAGCTGCTTGATTACCGAATCCGTAACCGCCGCACGTTGCGCAAGCGTGGGAACCGTCACACCCGAAATGGTGAGACCCTGTCGCTGTCGCAAACCTTCATAGCTGAAGAAGAAGAACGTTTTGTTCTTACCGTTGTAACCAAACGTCGGACCGCCCTCACCGAAGTGCAACAGGTTAAGTGGTCCGCCGAGATTGAGTCCAAATTGATTTCGTTTGAACGGGGCCGGTTGCGTCGTGCGTTCAAAGAAATTACGAGCGTCGAAGTAGTCGTTGCGGAGATACTCAAAAAGTTCGCCGTGATAGTCGTTCGATCCGGAACGCGTGGCAATGTTCACGATCGCGCCGGAGTTGCGGCCGTACTCAGCACTGAACGTTGAGTTGTCAGCCTTAAACTCCTGAACCGTGTTGATTGATGGCTGGAACGTGATCTGATTCTGGACCATGTCGTTAAGATTGATGCCGTTAATCATGAAGTTGACGGTGTCTTCTCGATTCCCGGCAGTGTTGATGGCAAAAGAGCCCTGACCGCGCAGTGGCGCTGTCAAGAACCCGTTTTGCGGTGGGGTGACGGAACCTGGAATCAGTAGGCCGAGATCGACGAAGTGACGGCCATTGAGTGGAATCTCCTGAACTGTTCGCTGGTTGATGACTGTGCCGACGGAAGTGGTTGAAGTCTCAATAACGGGCACATCCGACGAGACCAGCACCTGCTCGGAGATGGCGCCAACGTCCATCTGAAAATTCTGGACGATGGTTTTGGCGACCTCAAGAGTCACCTGATCGGCAAGTCCTGTTTTGAATCCCTGAACTCTGACCTCGATGCTGTAAACGCCTACCGGCAAAGCGGCCACTTGATAATTGCCATTACTGTCAGTCTGGGTAGTGCGTTCAGAAGAGGTGCTTCTGTTTCTGACGATCACAGTCGCATTCGGCAACACGTCGCCTTTGGAATCGGTGACGGTGCCCTGGACTGTAGCGGTTGATTGGGCCAATGCTGAGGAAGTCGCAAAGAGAGCGGCTACAAGCACTAGAAGAATAGCGATTCTTTTGCTGAGCATTTTAAACCTCCAAAGAAGGTGGACAGACGATTAGTTAGGGAAGGAGATAAACCCCCTAAGCAATGAGAATGCCGTAGAAGTGGCGCAGCGATCTCGAAATTCCTTAGGAAATCGAGAGTTCGAAACTGAACGCGATCCAAAAACCACAAGACACGATCCGAAAAACTCAGGATCAGTCATGGAGAGGATTAATAAGATTTGCATGATGTACAGGATAAATCTTTGTAAATCCTGCTAATCTTCGTAATCCTGTCCAACCTGGCTGACGATCACCAGCGCACCAGGAATTCTCTCAACTGCTCGTACATTTCATCGAACGAATCCGCACAAAAAAGCACTGCCTGGAAGTGTGTTGGGTCAAAGACACTGTTCGCCGCCACACCGAGATCGAGCGGTCGCAGTTCAGCCTTGTGCATCTCCGCGAGCTCTCCGGCCGACGATAGTAGCCCGGTGCCGTAAGCTTTGATCCCACCGTTCTCCCGCAACACACCAAACTCGATCGTGAACCAGTAGACACGCGCGAGGCGATCGAGCTCAGACGCGACATCCGTGCGGCTCACGGCTTCGCCAAACATGCGGTTGAGCTCGGCGAGACGCCGGCTCGCAAGCGTCACAGCATGGCCGATGATCTCATGCGCGACATCCGGCTCGGGCGTGTAAAGCGGTGTGGAATGGTGACGAATGTATTGCGTGGAAAGAAAAACCCCGCGTGCCAGCGACTCGAGAAATACACGTGGCTCGACCAGTCCAGCAACCGGCTCGAGCCGGAAGCCACTGATTGCCTCCACCTTGCGGCTTACTTCATCCAACTGCGGAATGCGATCGGCGTCAAAAGCAAGCCGGTCAAGACAGTCGAGATACTCAGCGCAGGCGTGCGCGCGATGCGCGGGGCCAAGCGCTTCCCAGATTTTCTTCCACACACCGTGTTCAAGATCGGTATAAGGCGCAGTCGGAATTGGTGAACCAGGCTGGTAACTCATCGCAATCTGAGCAATGGCATTGCGGCGAGCGCGATACTCATGATCTCGGAATCCGGGATGGTCCGGATCGAGTTGCACCAGTGAATTGCGATCGAGACGCGTATCGACGTGGTCGAGTAAGACTGTTTGTGATTCGGTTGCTGTAATCATTGTGGTTCACCTTACGTTTTTTATTTGGGACACAAAAAAACCGGCCACCAATCCGCCTGGGATTGATGGCCGGTTTTAGGAATCTTGTCTTAGTGCTACATCGTCAGAGCACGCTGACAGCCCATCGCCTGACCGTCCCTCCCAGTGGAGAGCGGGCCGTAATAGTAATAATGGCGATACAGGCTCTGGCTCATAACTCGCAAAATAGGATAGCGGCGAGGCGTTGAATGGTCAAGGCAAAATAGTCATATAAGTCCTTTAGGACCTATTTTAAGCTGAGCGTCTGGCGCGATTTGAAGAATTCGGCCCACGGATCGCCCTTTTTCTCCAACAGTTCGGGCACGTTCGTAATCGTGAAATCCTGGATCTTCACGCCCTTCTCAACCTGCTTCCATGTTAACGGCATCGAAACCGTCGCGCCGGGTTTGGCGCGCGCACCGAAGACTGATGCCAGAGTCTTACCCCGCGCGTTCTGCATCCAGTCGACGTAAACCTGCGTGCTCTTGCGCTTCGCGATCGTCCTCTCCACCGTGGCTATCTTCGGCGCGCGTTGCGCGACTTCAGTCGCGAAGAGCCGTGCAAACTCCGCCACCTTGTCATATTCATTCGCCGGCTTGAGCGGCACGTAGATATGAATGCCCGACGATCCGGAAGTCTTCGGGAACGCCTGCAAACCAACCTCATCCGCAACTTCCTTCACCACGAGTGCAACCTGCAACACGTTCTCCCACGGCGCACTCTTTGGATCGAGATCGATCGCGATCCAATCCGGCTTGTCGAGACGTTTGAGCGTCGAGTGCCATGGATGCTGTTCGATCGTTCCGAGAGTGACGAAGTGCAAAAGTGATGCGGTGGTCGAGTAAACGCCGTAGTCCAACTGCCGGCCTTCCTGATTCGTGAGCCTCGCAGTTTTGATGAACTCGGGCGCGCTGTCGAGGTCCTGCTGAAAGAACATCGGCGCCTTGATGCCGCGAGGATAACGTTGCAGAATCGCAGGCCGGTCCTGAAGAAACGGCATGATGCGATCGGCGACGTGCAAATAGAAACTGAGCAGATCAAACTTCGTGAGTTTCTCGTCGGGCCAGTAAATACGGTCCAAGCTAGTAACTGACACCTGTTCGCGTCCAACCTTTAGAATTAGATCGCCTTTTGGACGCTTTAGACTCAGAAACTCATCAACTGTGACAACGGTGCCACCTTTTTGACGAGTTCGTTTTACTTCAGACACCTTGATCTGTTCTTTTGCCATGAGCCGATATTTTAATCCTGGAGGTTTACGATGCGAACAATAATCCTTGGTCTCATCTTAGCAACACTTCCCGGCCTCCTCATTCAACCGACACCAGCCACGGTAACCTACAATCTCGACGCCAGCCAGAGTAAATTCATGGCCCACGCAAACAGGAGTGGACTGCTCTGGTTCAAAGGACATAGTCATCATCTCGCCGCGAGCGACTTCAGCGGACAAGTCGAGCTTACACCCGATACGATTACGCCTGCATCGTTGCGACTGGTAGTCAAAGCCGCGTCGCTGCACGAGACCGGTGCTGACTTCACCGACGCGCAGAAACAAATCATCAACAAGGAACTGAAAGATATCGTCTTCCATCCGGATCACTATCCCGATATTACGTTTCAAAGCACTAACGTAATTGTGAAGACCTCCGCTGCCAGTCGCTATGAGGTGCGGATCACCGGCAACCTAACGCTGCACGGCGTCACAAAACAGATTACGATCCCGGCAGTGGTCACACTTCAGGGCAACAACCTGCGCGCGGTAGGCGAGTTCAGTATCGATCGCGGTGATTTTAAGGTGAAGGCGACGTCAGCGTTTCACGGTATGGTGCGTGTTGATGACGACGTGAAGTTTGAGTTTGATATTGTCGGCCACAGATAAACATGGATCAGATTTTCTAATCAGTGTTATCTGTGTTCACCCGTGGCTAATAACCGGCTGGGGTGCAGCGGCATCGGCCTTTATTGATTCCGCCGGCACGTAATAAAGAATCCGCCCGCAGTTATCACACGTGATGATGTCTTCACCACGCCGGATTTCAGCCATCACTTGCGGCCGCAGCGACATGAAGCACGCCGTACACGAACGATTGCGAGCTTCTGCGACTGCCACACCGTCACGAATTCGAGCTTTAATTCGTGAGTAGGAATTGCTGATCGGTTTTGGCAGACCGGCGAACACTTCTTCGCGCTCTTTGCGGGCTGTTGCTAATCGGTCACCAATCGTTGCGGTTTCATCGTCGAAAGCCTTCAGTCTTGCCTCGCGATCCGAGTTGAGACCCGTAATCTCTTCTGCTCTTTCGCTCAAGGCTGCTTGTGCCTGATCGAGCTGCTCCATCTGTTCGAGAATCTGTGTCTCTAGCGCGGAGATTTGTTTGCGGGCTGCATCTGCTTCACGAATTGCCGCGGTGTATTCGTCCGGCTTCTTCGACGACATCAAGTTGCGTTCGGCTCTCTCGGCGCGACCCCTTTGTTCGACGACCTCGTTTTCCAGTCGGGCGCGACTGTGTTTGGCGTCGTCGCGGCGGGTTTCCAGTGCTCTAATTTCAAAGGCGCGCTGATCGAACTCTTTCTCGATCTGAGCGCGCCTTTCGGGTATCGCTTCCTGGTCTTTTTCTAGTTTTCGTATGGTCGTATCAAGATTCTGCAAAGCGATTAACTGCTGCAATTCCGCTTTCAACTTTATTCACTCCTTAAAAGATCAGGACTTTTTATGACTTGTTTCATGGCTCTAGGATCATCACACAACCAGCATGTCCCGCGCAAGTATAGCCACGGATTTACACGGAAAGACACAGATCAGAATCTCTCTTTCTGATCCGTGTCATCCGTGTAAGTCTGTGGCTTTCTTAGATAGGGCCCTGCGGACCGCGGACTCTCACCCGAGGCGTTATGCGGATGCGCGGCATCTGGACGTTGATTGTCGGAATGGTAGGAATGACGATGTTGGGCATTGCAACGTCGATGTCAATCGTCGGAATCTCGATGCGCGGAATCACGATGCGACGCCCGATTTGCGGATTTCCCATGCTTCCCCCAAAGCCACCACCCTCGCGCGGGGTCACGTGAATCGTTTGCTGCGACTTGTTGCGAATGATCGTGAGCGTGACGTCGCCCTCTTTTTTACGATTAATCACGCGCGAGATGTCGCCCGGAGAGTCGACAGCCTCGCCGTCAACAGCCGTTATCACGTCACCGGCTTTCACGCCCGCCTTGGCTGCTGGTCCATCTTCAGTGACTGCAGTCACGAGCGCGCCTTTGCCATCGGCAATGCCGAAATAATCGGCAAGCTGTTTGGTGAGCGACATCGTGCTCACGCCGATGCGACGACTGTTACTCAGGAAGAACGTCATGTCGCCGCCATCGTTATTGAACGGGAAGTTATTTCGGTTGAGTGGAGTTTCCCACTTGAAGCCTTTCAGATCCGGACCTTCCCACTTGAAGATCCTCGGCTCGCCGCCGAGCAGGTTCTGGGCCATCGTGTTGCTTCGTTTGCCGATGGTCGCAGTAACTTCCTGTTCGCTGCCGCCACGACTGATCGAAACTCTCACTGACTGGTCCGGCGACAGTTCAGAAACGAGACGATTGAGTTTGCGAACGCTCGAAACGTTCTCGCCATCAAGCCGCAGGATGACGTCGTCCTTGCGCAAACCGGCTTTGTCGGCCGGACTGTCTTTGATGACCTGAGTCACGCCAACGCCGCGCACCTGGCTCACGCGATAGCGGCTCATGTTCTCGCGGCTGATGTTTTCGGCGTACACACCCAAAAAGCCGCCGCCATCGATGAAGAACGAAAAGTTTTGGTCAGGCGGTTCGTCAGGCGGTTCAGGGGACGCGGGCGGCGGAGTTTGCTGCGCCACTGCGACCCCTGCGGTCAGAATTAGAGCAAGCAGGAGACCGATAGAATTTGCTTTCATTTCGAGTTTCCTCCGGAAGAGTTTGACCCGTACACGTCTCAACCAACGCTCAGTTCCACAAAATTTTTAGCCGCAGATTTCGCGGATGAACGCAGATCAGCGTTTATCTGCGAAAATCCGCGGCTTATAAACTTCGGTTTGACTGCTGAGTTCGTAGGCGATTTTGCCTTCGGAGTGAGCCATATCCAAGTGAGCGATGGCTTCGGAAACTGAAAGAAAACGGTGAACGTCGTCAGCCGTCGGAAACATTTTTAGCGCGACTTCCCACGCAGTCACACCATTTTTAGTGACGAGACCGATGACCTGAGACTGCCTGTCCTGAAATGCCCGGAAGTAACGATGGAAGAGTTCTTCAAAATCTCGTATGGGTTCTCCATGTCCACCGTAAACAAGCGTCGGCGAGAAGGATCTCAATCGCGCCAGACTCACCAAATATTCCGCGAGCGAAGGAAAGCGACGTGAGGGATCGATCGGATCAGGCGACAACACAGGATTCGGCGTAATCCGTTTCAACACGCAATCACCGGCAATGACCGTGCGATCCGCCTCGCGAAGAAACGAGCACGACCCTGGGGTGTGTCCGGGCGTGTGTAGAATGCGCAAACTTCCCGACTCAAACTCGAGTTCGGCTTCATCCCAAAGCGCCGTGTATTCATCGTCGCCAAGCGAGTCAGAATACTTGCGCATGTGATCGTACAGTCCACGCATGCGCTCGATCTCATTGTCAGGCACACCCGCGCGCACCAGTAACACACGATGTTCTTCGTATTGCAGACGGCTGTGAAGATGCCCTGTCTCCCAATTGTGAACAAACACCTCCGCATCCTTTGCTTCATCACGCAAAGACTTGGCGAGACCGCAGTGATCTTCGTGTGCGTGAGTGAGTACGATGCGGCGTAGATCTGAGACCCGAAAACCAGCCTTACGCAGGCCGGCACGCAACGCTTCGATCGTTTCTTTCGTCTTTGGCCCGGTGTCGATGATCGTGAGAGGATCTTCAGCGATCAGATAGACGTTAACCGGGCCAATATAGAACGGCGTAGGCAAAGATATCGGAATGATCCGCATTTATCCGTGTCTATCCGTGGCCGTTTAGTAGATCCACTTGTTAGCCGCGATGAGATCGCCAGCGATACGTTGACGCGCTGCAATCGTGTTCATCGGCTGCAACTTCGTAAAGCGTCGCAGCGCAGCCAACAACGTTCGCAGCTCATCGCCTTCCGACATTCCTGCCAGCGTGCTCTTCGCTCTCGACTCAATGCGGCCGACCGCGTCGTTGCAGAACACGCGGGTCATATCAACATAACGCTCCGCGGCTTTTTCGCTCTGTGATGCGGCGAGCTTTCGCGCGCGCAGAATCGCGGTTTCCATCGCGTACGTGTCCATGATGATGTCGGCAATGCCCATCAGGATCTCCTGCTGATCGCCAAGCTTCATCATGTACTTTTGGGCTGCGGTACCAAGCGTCATCAACGCGACTTTCTTCGCGTTGGCGGTCAGTTTCTGCTCTGCCGCCAGCAGCGTCTCGTCATCGTCAAAGCCCTGCATCTGCGGCGACAACACCTCATCCATCAACGCCTGTGCAGCAGGCAGCAGCGGCAAGTTTCCGCTCAACGCGCTCTTCATCAAGCGGCCCGGAATCAACATGCGATTGATTTCGTTTGTGCCTTCGAAGATGCGATTGATACGCGAGTCGCGGTAAGCACGCTCCGCAGGATAGTCCGCGGAGTAGCCGTAGCCGCCGTAGATCTGGACCATCTCATCGACGACGAAATCGCAGTACTCTGAGAGTGCTACTTTAATTATCGAACACTCCGCAGCGTACTCTTCGATCGCGCGCAAACGTGCATCCATGTCCTTCGAGTCAACTGCGCCGACACCAGCTTCGATCATTCCGAGCGTGCGATAGATCATCGACTCGCCAACCCACGTGCGAATTGCCTGCTCCGCGAGTTTGGCTTTAATCGCACCAAACGATGAAATCGATTTACCAAACTGATGACGCTCATTCGCGTAACGCACTGACTCATGGACCATCAACTTCATCCCGCCGACGCACATCGCGCCCAGTTTGAAGCGACCAATGTTCAGCACGTTGAAAGCGATCTTGTGACCTTTGCCGACTTCACCAAGCAGGTTCTCGACCGGCGTCCGCACGTCGGAGAGCACAAGCGCTGTCGTGCTCGAGCCCTTGATGCCCATCTTATGCTCTTCGGCGCCCGACGTGAGTCCCGGCTGGCGTTCGACGATGAACGCGCTGAACTTGTCGCCATCGACTTTCGCAAAAACGATGAAGATGTCGGCGAAGCCGCCGTTTGTGATCCACATCTTCTCGCCGTTGAGGATGTATTCCTTGCCGTCCTCACTCAAACGAGCAGTCGCTTTCGCCGCCATCGCGTCGGAACCAGAGCCCGCCTCGGTCAATGCGTAAGCAGTGATTAACTCGCCACTGGCAATCTTCGGCAGGTATTTCTGTTTTGCAGCGTCGGTCGCAAAATAGACG
>Ga0105243_10003411_pt1 | contig 12884 bp, 6 predicted proteins | sample KBSM34metaG_FD_81525 | JGI IMG/M metagenome (GOLD analysis project Ga0105243, IMG submission 81525) | Miscanthus rhizosphere microbial communities from Kellogg Biological Station, Michigan, USA - KBS M3-4 metaG | ecosystem: Host-associated > Plants > Roots > Rhizosphere > Soil | place: Michigan...
CGTCGGCCAGCGCCAGCGCACCGGAACTCCAGCGCCGCGCCTGCGGCACGTCGCCCAACGCCAGCGCCGCGCGGATCAGGCCGTCATGGACCCGCAGCTCATAGGCCCGGCGGCCCTTCTCGCGGTAGACGGCCAGGGCCTCCTGCAGCCAGGCCAGCGCCTGGCGTGTATCGCCGCTGTCAAGGGCCAGCTCTGCCATGGTCTCCTGCACATGCGCCGCCTCGATGGAGTCGCCCTTCGCGCGGTTGGCGGCGAGCGCATCGCGGTAGTAGCGCATCGCGGTGTCGGGCTCGCGCAATTCGCGATACACGTCGGCGATGTTGTTGAGCACGGACGCCGCGGCACCACCCTGGGCGCGCTGGATCCCGAGGCTGACCGTCATGTTGCGCAGGGCGCCGTGAAAATCGCCGAGACGGCGCAGCGCCGCGCCCACGTTGTTCAGATCGCGCGCCTCCGCCTCGCGATCGCCGAGCGCCCTGGACAGCGTGACCGCGCACTCGAACCGCTCCAGCGCCTGCGCAATGCGTTCGCGGCGAAAATCGAGAATGCCGCGGCGGCGGGTGAGTTCGTAGCGCAAGCGTTCGTCGCCGCCGTCGCCGATGTTGGCGTCGGCGCAGTCCAGCGCCTGTTCGGCAGCCTCGAAACGGCCGATGTCCAGGCGTTCCTTGGCTTGTGCGAACAACGCTTCCACCCGTCCGTCGCCCGCCGCTGCCGAAGGCGAAAGTCCCGCACGCTGGACGCACAGCACCGAGTCCGGAAGTGTGCGGGCCAGCTTGGCGTCCGTGCAGCCGTACACCGTGTTTCGCGCGATCGAGGTGCCGCTCGCCATGAGCAGGATGAACGTGCACGACAGTCCCAGGTTTGCCGGATGCCGGGCAGCGACGCCGGAAGGAGCCGGTGCGGTCGGGCTCATCCAGTTCCACGCGGATCGCAGCGACCGGCCGGACAGTTCCTTCCCTGGCTTCAGTTTCTCCATGACCCCCGACGTGATCGAGATGCGACAAGCTTGCGCGGCGCCGTGCGTCGGCGCGACAACCAGGCTCGATCGTGGCGTCCTGCCCGGGCTTGCCGCTCCGACGGAAGGCAGTAGACCCGATGGGACGCATGCCGAGCAAGCGCAAGCCGCGTTTCACGAACGCGACGCATCGATCATGGGATGTACGGCACGCCGTGATGCGCCGCGTCCCTCAGCGCGAATGCGCGGCGTCGAATCTGGCGGTCAATGCGGGCGGCACTGGTCGCGGACGCAAACGCTCCGCACCAGCATGCGCAGGCACGGACGCATGACCTGCCGAAGCGCTTGCCCTGGCAATGCGCCGTCTCGCGCAAACCGCCGGATTCAGGCCGCCCGCGGCCAGGCGCTGTCCTGCACCGAGCGCAGGCGCGGCGGCAGTTCGCCCAGCACTTCGTCGCGATGCGAGAGCAGGCGCAGGGTACCGTCGGCCTCTTCCGCGAGCGCGGTCAGGCTCTCGACCCAGTCGCCGTCGTTGGCGTAGACCAGGCCGGCGCGCTCGAACAGGCCGGCGCGGTGCACGTGGCCGCAGACCACGCCGTCCAGGCCGCGGCGGCGCGCATCGTCCAGGCCGGCGTCGACGAAGCGCTCGATGTAGCGCTCGGCGGCGCTGCTCTGCCGCTTCAGGTAGTCGGCCAGCGACCAGTAGCGCATGCCGAAGCGGCGGCGCACGCGGTTGGTCAACTGGTTGCCGGTGAGGATGCGGTAGTACAGCCAGTCGCCGAACTTCTCCTGCAGGCCGCCGAACTGGGTGACCGCGTCGTAGTCGTCGCCATGCACCACCAGCAACCGGCGGCCGTCGGCGGTCACGTGCACCGCGCGCCGGCGCACCTGCATCGCCGGCAGCGCCAGGCCGCAGAAGCGGCGGATCGGGCGATCGTGGTTGCCGGGCACGTAGATCAGTTCGGTGCCGCCGCGCGCCAGCGCGTGCAGCGCATCGATCACGCGCTGGTGCGCCGCGCCCCACACCGCGCGGCGTTGCGCCATCCACCAGAAATCGACGATGTCGCCGACCAGATACAGCTGCTTGCACTGCAGGCCGCCGAGGAAATCGGCCAGTTCGCGCGCGTGGCAGTGCGGCGCGCCCAGGTGCACGTCGGACACGAACACCGCCCGACGCGGGGGCACAGACAAGCTGCTCACATTGTTCATGCCATCACCTCAGCTTCGCTACGTGGCCGTTCCAGGTAGCGCACGCGCTTCTTGCTGCGAATGCGCTGCAGATCCAGTTCGATCAGGCCATCGACCGCGTCGTTGAACGCCGGATCGACGCCGAAGGCGAGGAAGCGTGCGCCGCCCGGCTCGCACAGCTCGGTGTATTGCTTGTAGAGCATCGGCACCGCCGCGCCGAGCGCGTCCAGGTTGCCCTTGAGCACCTTGAACGCGGTGTCCGCGTCCAGCGCGTCGAACGCCGGCGGCGCCTGCGAATAGTCGAACGGCCGCGCCGAGGCGGCTTCGCCCAGCGCATCGCCGTAGTAGCGCGCGTAGTAGGCCACGATCTGCTCGCGCGCCTGCCGCGGCAGCGCCGCGCTGATCGAGACCGCGCCGTACAGGTAGCGCACCTGCGGGTAGTCGCGCAGGTAGGCGCCGATGCCCTGCCACAGGTAGTCGATGCTGCGGCTGCCCCAATAGTCGGGCACCACGAAGCTGCGGCCCAGCTCCATGCCGGCGGCGATGCGCGGCAGCAGCGCTTCGCCGTAGCGGAACAGCCCGGCGGTGTAGAAGCCGGCCAGGCCGCGCTCGGCCAGCACCGGCGCGCCGCGGGCCACGCGGTAGGCGCCGACCACGCGCGCGGCGGCGCCGTCCCACAGCACGATGTGCTCGTACCAGGTGTCGTAGTCGTCCAGGTCCAGGCGCCGGCCGGTGCCCTCGCCGACCGCGCGGAAGGTCAGCTCGCGCAGGCGGCCGATCTCGCGCAGCAGCGCCGAGCCGGCACGCAGCCGGCCCACGCGGATCTGCTTGCCGTCCACGGTCTGGCCCAGGCTGCGCAGCGTGGCGAGTTCCGCCGCCACCGCGGCCGGATCCTCCGCCGCGACCAAGGGTTCCTCGCTCGGCGCGGGCACGTCGGCGCCGGCACGGCCCAGCGCATACAGCTCGCGGCGCAGGCCGCGCATCAGTTCGGCGTCGGACTGCCCCTGCGGCAGCACGCGGGCGCGGCCCAGGCTCAGCGCGATGCGCCGCTCGCGGCGGGCGAACATCTCCCGCGCCAGCAACGCGGTGCCGGCCGGCTTGAACAGTGCCGAGGCGCCATAGAACAGCGCCGAGTTGCGCGCATGGATGCGCACCGGCAGCACTGGGGTGGCGGTGCGCAGCGCGAAGCGGGTGAAGCCGCGGCGCCAGCGCCCGTCGGCCACCCCGCCCCAGCCCAGCCGCGACACTTCGCCGGCCGGGAACACGATCACGCACTGCTCCTGCTCCAGCGCCTGCTCGATCGCGCGCACGCTGGCCGGCGACGGCGCGCCGCCGAGGATGCGCACCGGCAGCAGCAGCTCGCGCAGGCCTTCCAGCGCCCACAGGAAGTCGTTGGCGACGATCTTCACGTCGCGCCGCACCTGGCCCACGCAATCCAGCAGCGCCAGCGCGTCCAGCGCGCCGGACGGATGGTTGGCGACGATCAGCAGGCGCCCGCGTGCCGGAATGCACTCGGGGGGAGTCGGCGCGACCACGTAGCGCGCCTGCAGGAAATCCATCCCGGCCTGGACCAGGGCGAAGCCGCGCAGTTCGTGACTGGCGTCGAGGAACGCCTCCAGCGCGTCCAGGCCCGACCATTTCTGCAGGCCGCGCAACAGCGGCCGCACCAGCCGCGAGCGGCGCCCGGCGAACCAGTGCGGGTAGCGATCCTGCAGACGACGTTCGAGTGCGAGCACGGCAAGCCCCCTTGCTGACTGCGCACAGCTTCGGCCCCCGCGGCGACACCGATCTTGCAATATGACTACGGCAAAGTGACGCCCGCGGCCCCGCCGGCTGACCGGTTAACCTTGCCCAACGGCGGCGGGGCCACAATGCACAGCACCGCGCGCCCGTGTATCATGCGCGTCCATCTTTTCATCCGAATACAAGGATATAGCCGCGATGTCCAGCTATCTCTTCACCTCCGAGTCGGTCTCCGAAGGCCACCCGGACAAGATCGCCGATCAGATTTCCGATGCGGTGCTCGACGCGATCCTGACCCAGGACAAGCGCGCCCGCGTGGCCTGCGAAACGCTGGTCAAGACCGGCGTGGCGATCGTCGCCGGCGAGATCACCACCAGCGCCTGGATCGACCTGGAAGCGCTGACCCGCAAGGTGATCCTGGACATCGGCTACAACAGCTCCGACGTCGGCTTCGACGGCGAGACCTGCGGCGTGCTCAACCTGATCGGCAAGCAGTCGCCGGACATCAACCAGGGCGTGGACCGCAAGAAGCCGGAAGAACAGGGCGCCGGCGACCAGGGCCTGATGTTCGGCTACGCCACCCGCGAGACCGACAGCTTCATGCCGGCGGCGATCCACCTGTCGCACCGCCTGGTCGAGCAGCAGGCCAAGATCCGCAAGAAGAAGAACTCGCCGCTGGCGTGGCTGCGCCCGGACGCCAAGAGCCAGGTCACCCTGCGCTACGAAGACGGCGTGGCGACCGCGATCGACGCGGTGGTGCTGTCCACCCAGCACGACCCGGACATCAAGCAGAAGCACCTGGTCGAAGCCGTGCGCGAAGAGATCCTCAAGCCGGTGCTGCCGGCCAAGTGGCTGCACAAGGGCACCAAGTTCCACATCAACCCGACCGGCAAGTTCGTGATCGGCGGGCCGGTCGGCGACTGCGGCCTGACCGGGCGCAAGATCATCGTCGACACCTACGGCGGCTGGGCGCGCCACGGCGGCGGCGCGTTCTCCGGCAAGGACCCGTCCAAGGTCGACCGTTCCGCCGCCTACGCGGCGCGCTACGTGGCCAAGAACGTGGTCGCCGCCGGCCTGGCCGACCGCTGCGAAGTGCAGGTCTCCTACGCCATCGGCGTGGCCGAGCCGACCTCGATCTCGGTCACCACCTTCGGCACCGGCAAGATCGCCGACGACAAGATCGAGAAGCTGATCCGCAAGCACTTCGACCTGCGTCCGTTCGGCATCATCCAGATGCTCGACCTGATCCACCCGATGTACCAGCAGACCGCCTCGTACGGCCACTTCGGCCGCACCCCGAAGGCGTTCACCTACACCGACGGCACCGGCGCGCAGCACAACGCCACCTCGTTCTCGTGGGAAAAGACCGACCGCGCCGACGCGCTGCGCGCGGACGCGAAGCTGAAGTAAGCCGGCGCTTCGGCGCTTGCACGAAAACGGGCCGCATCGCGGCCCGTTTTTTTTGTTCGCCTCGACGTCGTGACAGAACGCGCATCGCCCCCTGTAGGAGCGGCTTCAGCCGCGACCGGGCGTTACCGGAAGCGCCCCGCTCGCGGCTGAAGCCGCTCCTACAACAAGCGGCGGCAACTCTATTCCGGCAGGCGACACGCCTCCTCACACCAAGGCAAACCGCGGGAATGCCCTCTCACCCGCGCCGCTGCAACGAGTCCTGCAACACCTTCTGGAACTGCTGCAGCGTGCACAGCTGGGTCTTGGCGTCGCTGCAGCCCGGCACGTGCAGGGTCTGCAGCAGCGGCGGCTTGCGCAGGCTCAGCGGGGTGAGCTCGCGCAGCTGGTCCAGCGATTGCGCCTGGTAGCGCAGGCGCACGTAGCGCTGGCCGCTGCGCGTGTCGCGCAGTTGCTCGAGCACCAGCGCGCCGCCCGGCGGCGAGTCGTCGCGGCCGAAGCCGGGCAGATGGAAGTGCAGATCGAGCAAGCCGCTGAGCGCGGCGATGTGGGTATCGCTGGCGACCAGCACGCTCAGCTTCGGCGCCCCCGCCACGCCCAGCGTGTCCAGCACCCGCCGCGCCAGCGGCGCGCCGGCGCGCGCGGCCATGTACTGCGGCCGCGCGTAGATCTCGAACAGCAGCGCATGCAGACGCGACACCACGCCGATGCGTTCGCGGGTGGCGCGGCCCCAGCCGACCTGGTCCAGCGGCAGGCCTTCGGCGTATTGCAGGATGAATACCTCGGCGGTGCCGGAGGTCAGGTCCAGCGGGCCATGCATGGCGATGCCGCGGCCGTTGCCGCTGGCGCTCAGCGACGACGGCATGCGCGCGAAATCGCAGTCCTTGGCGCTGCAGCCGAGGATCTGCCGCATCGTGCGCAGTTCCTTCGCGTAGGGCGCGAGCACCGCGCCGGGACCGCCGGTCTGGCGCTGGATCGACGCCACCGCGGCGTCCGCGTCGAAGTCCACGGCACCGGCCTCGACCGGGCGGAACAGCGGATCGTCGCTGCCTTGCGGCTGATGCCCGGCCTGCAGTCCGCAGCCCGGGGCCAGGGTCTCGGCCAGGATCTGCGCGCTGGCGATGGTGCGCTGGTCGGTATTGGCGTAGACGCTGACCGCGCCGTCGGCAGGGCAGCCGGCGGCCGGCAGCACGCCGTCGCGGACCAGCCATTGCCGGGTGTAGTCGCCGCTCAGCTGCACGGCCACGCGGCCGTGCGCGGTGAGCAGGCTCGCCGGCGTGTTCCACACCGGCCACGGACGGTCGGCCAACGCCGCCGCCGCGGCTTCGCCATCCAGCGGCGCACGCACGCCATGACGGAACAGCATCACCACCTGCTCGACCTGCAGTGACGGCGCAGACGCTTCGCGCGCGGGCCGCGCCTGCGCGCCGGCGGTTGCCGCCAGCACTGTCAACAGCATCCACCGCATCCGCTTGCTCATCGTCGTTCCAGAAAAAAGGGGAAAGAAATCACTCACTGCGCGGCATCCATCGCACTGCATGCCGGTGCGATTGCAGCGCAGGTCCATGGCGATCGCGTGTCGGTCGCCGCGCTGCGGCTGGCCGGACACACCCGCAACTCATCGCTGCCGCAACATTGCGCTGCGGACACCGACACCACCTGAGCGCGCCGGCTCACTGGCGATCATGCGCGCGCGCCACGCGCTCGACGACCGCATGCATGCCGACGCGCGCCGCGGCGACATGCCGCGACGCGCGAGGAAAGCCGACCCATGCACAGGCCGTTGGCTCAGAACGTGTACTTCACGGTCAGCAGGCTGGTGCGCCCGGCATCGACGATGTCCGAGATCGCGGTGCTGTTGCGGCCCACATGCGCCCAGTAGCTCAGGCGATTGGTCAGGTTGGCCACCGACAGGTCGGCGCGCAGGTGCTCGTTCACCGCATAGCCCACGTGCAGATCGACGCGGGTGATCGGCTTCACCCACAGGTCGTCCCAGCTGGCACCCTGGTCCAGGTAGTCGTAGACCGACACGTATTCGCCCGAGTAGTGGTAGCTCAGGTTCACCGACAGCGGCCCCTTCTCGTAGAACAGCTCGGCGTTGGCCATCAGGTCCGGCGCGTTCTGGATGCGCTCGTCGTGGAAGCCGGTCATGCCCAGGTCGACGCGGGTGGACTGGCGGGTAACGTTGGCGCCGATGCCGAAGCCGTCCAGCGGCGCCGGCATGCCCTGCAGGGTCTGCCGCACCGCCGCTTCCACGCCCAGCACCTTGCCGTCGCCGCCGTTCTGCGGACGCACGTAGCGCACGCTGCCGCTGGTGCTCGCCCCGGCATTGGCCGCATCCGAGCCGTTCTCGTAGATGTAGTCGGACAGGCGCTTGTAGTAGCCGGCCAGCATCGCGTGGCCGCCGACGCCGTTGTCCCACTCGCCGGACAGGTCGACATTGACCGCCTTGATCGGCTTCAGATCCGGATTGCCTTCGGTGATGGTGGTGATGCCGTCGCTGGACACGCTGTAGCTGGAACCGCCGCCGAGCTGCACGAACGCCGGGCGCGTGTAGCTGGTCCACACCGAGGCGCGGTACACCGCGTTGGCGTTGCCGGGACGATAGTTCAGGAACACGCTGGGCAGCGGCACGTCGTAGGTGGTGTGGTTGTTCTGGAAGTAGCCGGCCAGCTCGTTGCCGCTGCTGTCCTTGGGCATCGTCCAGTAGGTGTTGCGGATGCTGGTCTGTTCGAAGCGCAGGCCGGGGATGATCTCCAGGTCGCCGGTCTTGAACGTGGCCATCGCATAGGCCGCGGCCACCGCCTCGGTGCCGCGCATGGTGTCGCAGTTCTGATTGTTGACTGCCAGGCTGCCGCAGGTGTCGAAGCTGCTCGCGGTCAGGTACTTGGCGATCGAGGCCTTCAGCGCCGAATTGCTCAGCTTGACCGTCGGGTAGTCGTACTTGCCCGGATACACCGCGTCGTAACTGCCGCTGACCAGGCCGGTGTTCTCCAGCAGCGTGCCGTCGGTGAACTTGGCGGTGGTCCAGTCGCGCTCGGTGAACTCGCGCGAGCTGTCCACGTACTTCACGCCGAACTGCAGGCTGCTCAGCGCGCCCTCGTCGAAGTCGTAGCGCGCGTCGAACTTGGCGCCGCCCTTCTTCTGCCCGCTGTAGGACTTGGTCAGCTGGCCGTGGCGGCGCGCGTACAGGCTGCCGATGTCGTCGGCCTGGTTCTGCATCGCGGTGGTCAGCTGCGGCACCGGGAAGCCTTCGCTGTCGTAGCTGATGAAGCTGTTGGCGCCGTACGGGAACTGGGTGGAGCTGTACTGATCCACGCGCGCAGAGACTTCGATGTGGTCCGGGCGATCGTTGTCGCCGAAGCTGTAGAACAGGTTCGGCGACAGCGTCCAGTTGCCGAGCTGCTTGTCGCCGCCGAACTGGAACGTGGCCAGGTCGGCTACTTCCGGATTGGTCTCGTACCAGTAGCGCACCGCGACGCGATTGATCTGCGGCTGGTACACGCCGGTGCTGCCGATCTGCGTATAGCTGACGCTGGCCGGCACGAACTGCGTATAGCCGGTGTTCTGCTCGGTCTTGGCGTAGGCGTAGGTCGCCCGCGCGTACAGCTGCAGGGTCGGGTCGACATGCCAGTCGAAGGAGACGTTGCCGCCGTAGCGCTTGGTGTCGCCGCCGGAATAGCCGATGTTGGTGCCGGTGGACTGCAGCGAATCTTCCGCGTCGTAGCCGGCCGCCAGCGCGCCCTTGGCGGTGGTGCGGGAGAATTCCCACGAACCGTCGTTGCGCGCAGCGGAGGCGCTGGCCACTTCGCTGTTCACGTAGTGGCGCTCGTCGTAGTAGGCGCTGGCGTAGATGCCGAACTGGTGCTCGCTGCCGAACTTGGCGTGGAACTCGCCGGCCGCGCCCTTGCCCAGGCCGCTCTCGTCGTAGTCGCGGGCGCGGCTTTCCATGCGCCCGCTGGCGGTGATGCTGCCGCCGATCGCGTCGCTGTAGTCGAAACCGCTGGGGGTGCGGTAGTCGATGGTGCCGCCGATCGCATCGCCGTCCATCGCCGCGGTGGAGGTCTTGTTCAACACGATGGTCTGCAGGCCGGACGGCGGCAGCAGGCTCAGCTGCACGCTGCGGCTGTACGGCATGCCCTGGGCGACGTTGACGCCGTTGATCAGGTTGACGTTGTATTCGGCGTTGAGGCCGCGCACCGAGGCGAACATGCCCTCGCCGCGCGCGGCGCCGTCGACGCCGCCGAAATACGACTGCCCGGTGTTGACCACGTTGACGCCCGGCAACAGGCCCAGCGCCTCGGCGATGTTGTGCACGGCGGTGTACTTCAGGTCGTCGGCCGACAGCACGTTGGCGGTGTTGCTGGCCGCCATCTGCATGTCGGCGGCGGTGTAGCGGTTCGCCGCGACGGTCACGGTCGACAGGGTCTGCGCATTGCCCTTGGCGGCGGCCGGCGCGGTGTCGTCGCCGGCGGTGTTCTGCGCCTGCTCCTGCGCGGGGTCTTCGGCATGGGCGGCGGCGGCGAGGGCCAGGCTCAGGGCCAGGGCGATGGATCCGGCAAGCCGGTGCGGCCTGGCGCGGTGCGATGCGTGGTTCATGGAAATTCCATCAGGACGTGGGGTGGTGTCCCGGCACGCGACGACGCCGCGGCCGGAGAAGGCAAAGCGCTGCCCGTATCGCCGGCGCGAAGCCGGCAACTGGGCGAACATCTGGGGGAGTTCCGTGTCGGAGCTGGACCGTGCGAACTGACGGTCCGTTAACAACTGCGGCGCATTGTGTGCGTCGATGTTTGCAGATGCGTGACGGAGTTCATAGGTGAACGGAAATGCGATACGTCAGTGATGCATACGCGTGCGTATCGCAAGTGCGCATGGCTGCGGCGCTTCTGCCGCTGACATCCGGCGCGCCATAACGCCACCGCAGGAGCGGCTTCAGCCGCGACGAACGACGCGGCGGGCCTGATGGCGACGGAGACTGTCGCGGCTGAAGCCGCTCCTACAGTGCACCCAGATGGCGTCGCGTACGCCCTTGGGAGCGACGCCAGGTGACATTCACCATCGGTCGCAACGAGGTTTACCGACAGTGCGCGTCGCGACTGAAGTCGCTCCCGCAGAAGGCGCTCCCACGGAGGGATCTAACCGGGTGCCTATCGACTCCGTCGCATCACTCCGACGCGATCTGCGCATGCAGGATGCGGCGGATCTCCAGGATCGCCTGCGGCGTCTCCTGCACGCTGTGTCCGGAGGTGATCACCAGTTCCGATTCGGCGCCATCCAGGTGCGCGCTGCGGTAGGGCACCAGCCCATCGTCGGCGACGGCCAGCGGCAGCGCCGGGTTGCGCCGGGCGATGATCGAGTTGTAGCGCACCGCTGGCGAAATCGGCAGCTCGGCGGCCGCACGCACGAACGGATCGGTATCGCGCAGATTGTCGATGCCGTTGGGCAGGCGCTGCGGCACGCCGTCCTGGCCGGCGATGTCCTGCATCACCTCGGTGAAGCGCTGCAGCAAGGTCACCGGCAAGCGGATCAGTCCGCCTACCAGGCGCCCGATGCTGCCCTCGGCGATGGCGGTGCCGCGGTGCGGCGCGGCGATGAAGATGGCGCGGTCCACCTGCGGCAGCGGCGCGAAGCGCAACAGCGGCTGCAGGCGCTCGCGTACCCGCGCGCCGCGTTCGCCGCTCAGGTCGCGGCCGGCGAGCAACGCGTTCCAGATGCGCTCGCCGGAACTGCTGACCAGCAGCCGCGCGATCACTCCCCCCATGCTGTGGCCGATCAGCACCATGTGCTGCGAGGCCGGCGCCTGCCCCTGCGGATCGAAATTGTGCAGGGTCTGCTGCAGCAAGGTTTCGATCTGCGCGCGGTTCCAGGCGATCGGCATGTTGGTCGGGTAATAGACCTGCCAGATCTGGTAGTGGCGGCGCAGTTGCTCGTCGCCCATGATCTCGTTGGCGACGTTGACCCAGGCCTCGGGGCTGCTGCCCAGGCCGTGCAGCATCAGCACGATGCGCCGGTTCGGGTCGTAGGGCTGCATCAGGTACAGGTGCGGCTGCTCGATGCCGTGTTCGCGCCCCAGCATCGAGCGCAACGACTGCTTGGCGAAACCCGAACGCGCCAGCCACAGGCCGTAGGCGGCGGTGAAATTGGCCGCCAGCGGCAGCCGCTGGCCGTGCACGACGACCTCGTTGTCGCGATACGGATCGTAGGGCGCGATCACCACGCTGCGCGTGTCCAGCACCTGCGCCAGGCTGTCGCCGTCGAAGCGCAGCAGCACGGTGGTCGGCGCGTACGACAGTTCGCTGTAGCCGGCGGTATCGGTAGCCGCTTGCCCTGGCTTCGCAGCAGCCATGATCGCGGTCGGATCGCCGACCTGCGCCGGCGACACTTCCGCCACCAGTTCGGCCCCGAAGCCATCGCGGCGATAGGTGCTGCGCAGGCCGTCGAAACGCAGCGAGGCGGCAGGCACCATCGCATTCGGCCGCGCCACGCCGCCCGGCAGGCGGAAACTGTCCAGCTGCGCGCGCACTTGCCAGCCGGCGGCAGCCAGCGTGTCGTCGTCGCGCAATTCGCCGCTGGCGCTGCGCGCGCGCCAACGTTCGAACATCGCGCCGACCACGTGCTGCACCGCGTAGTTGTAGTAATCGCGCACCTGCGTCTGCCGGTCCTCGAAGGCGCGCGCGCTGGCCGGGCGTTCGGTATAGAACAGGTAGGCATAGGCGTAGCGCGCGGTTTCCAGCCATGCCTGCAAGGCTGCATCGTCGAGTGCGACGTTGCCCTTGGGCGTACGCGTCGTCGCCGCGCGCAACCACAGCTCCGACAAGGTCGCCAGGCGGCGTTCCTCGTCCAGTCCCTGCAGCGTGCGCAGTTGCGCGGCGCAGGCGGGGATGTCGGCCTCGCAGGGCTTGCGCTCGATCGCGACCACGCGCAGCGTTTCCTGGCTGGCGTCGCTGAGTTCGCCGGTGCTGAGCACGTCGCCGCGCTTGGTCGCGATGTAGTCGCCGGCCGCGCGCGACTGCACGGTGACCATGGCGCAGCCGGACCCGGCGAGCAGGCCCACCGCCAGCAGCGCGCGCGCCGCCAGCTGCCGCACCGCGCGCGCGGCGCGCATCAGCGCGGCGCTCCGGGCGGTTCTTCGCCGGGGATGCCTTCGCGGATGCGCTGCGAAAAGTCGGCGCTGGCGCCGGCCTGGCGTGCGCGCTCGCCGATGCGCCCGCGCGCCTGCAGCGTGGCCAGCGCGTAGCCCGGCACGAAGCCGTGCTGCGCATAGACATAGGACGGCAGATAGCCGGACAGCAGCAGGCGGTAATCCAGCGGCAGTTGCGGCTCGAACTTGCGCACCAGCTCGAACACGATGGTGGTGCAATTGCTGGTGGCGGTGTTGTAGAACTTCGGCGTGCGCTGCAGCTGCTGCGCCTGCGCCACGTAGCCCATGAACAGCTGGCGCAACTGCGCGCGCGGAATGTTCAGCCGGTACAGATAGACGTCTTCGCCGCGCACGTTGCTGCGCACCGCGAGGATGTCGCGCTCGTCGGCGGCGATCATCGCCTGCTCGAAATTGCGGAAGAACCCGGCCAGCGCGGAGAACGATTCGCCA
>Ga0105243_10003412_pt1 | contig 12879 bp, 8 predicted proteins | sample KBSM34metaG_FD_81525 | JGI IMG/M metagenome (GOLD analysis project Ga0105243, IMG submission 81525) | Miscanthus rhizosphere microbial communities from Kellogg Biological Station, Michigan, USA - KBS M3-4 metaG | ecosystem: Host-associated > Plants > Roots > Rhizosphere > Soil | place: Michigan...
CGCTCGCCGTCGCCGCGGCGGCCTCAGCCTCCGGCCGGCGCACGATCCTCGTCGAGTGCGACCTCGCCCGGCCGCGGCTGGCCGCGCACGTCGGCTTAAACGCGACCCCCGGCCTGCACGAGTACCTGCGCTGGGAGGCCGAGCCGCAGGGGGTCCTGCAGCCGGTCGTCCTCGCCGGCTCGGCGACCGCGAGCGCTGCCGATCCGCTCGTCTGCGTCTGCGGCGGGCGCCCGGCGAGCAAGGCCGAGACCCTGCTCGGGCTGCAGAGCTTCGGCCACATGGTCGAGAAGCTCCGGGGCGCCTACGAGCTGACGATCCTGCTGGCGCCGCCGGTCATGGCCGAACCGTCTTCCGCCCTCGCAGTTGCATCGCGAGCCGACGCAGCCCTGGCGGCGCTGCCCGCGGCCGAGGCCCGCGGTCGTTCAGGGCGCTCCCTCCGCTCGGCAATCGGCCACCTACCGGTTCCCACCCTGGGAGCGGTGGCGCTGGCCTCGCCGAGCTGGGTTCAGAGGTCGTAGCGGGCGAGGTCGGCGTCGAGCCGCTCGGCGTCCTCGCCGCTCGGTCCCGCAGAGGGGCGGGTACCCGCCCCGCCTGAACCGCCGCGCCGCCAGCGCAGGACGCCGAGCGCAAGGGCGATGGCGGCGATCAGAAAGGCGACGATCGGGACCACGTAGGCGGAGAGGCTGAAGCCGGAGTTGGGCGGCAGCGCCAGCACCTCGTCCCCGTACTCGGCGACGAGAGCGTCCTTGACTTCCTCTTCGCTGCGGCCTTCGTCGATCAGCCGGTTGATGAAGGCCCGCTCGCGCTGAGCCTGCGGCGATTCGGCCAGCTGCAGCAACGTGCCGCAGACGGGACACATCACCTGCTTTTCGATTTCGGTCAGCGAGGCGCCCCCCTCGGCCGCCGCCGCCGGCGCCAGCACCGCGAGCGCGATCCCCAGGAGAAGAACGAGCCGGCTCAAGATGGCCCTCCCGGAAGGAGGGGCGCGACTTCCTTCTGCAGGTATTCGTCGTCGACCGGTCCGGGGGCAACCAACCGCACCTTGCCGGCGGGGTCGACGAGGAAGTTCTCCGGCACCCCGGTCGTCCCGTATTCGTCGGCGATGTCTCCATTGCCGTCGCGAAGCTGCGGGTAGGAGAGGCCGTAGCGCTCGACGAAGGCCTTGGCGTCGTCGCTCAGGTCCTGGGTGTCGATCCCGACGACCGTGAACCGCGACTTGCCGTGCTGCTGCTGGAACTCCTCCAGCGCCGGCGCCTCGGCGCGGCAGGGCAGGCACCACGAAGCCCAAAAGTTGACCAGCACCCATTCGCCTTTGTAGTCGGCGAGCGACTGGCTTCCACCGCCCGCGAGCCGGGGGAGAGGTTCCGTCGGCACCCCCTCGCCCACCTCCAGCCGCGAGCCCCCCTTGCTGGCCAGCCCGAAGACGAGCAGGCCGACGACTGCCAGTACGGCGAGGACTGCGATGAGGGAGCGAGCGCTCACGAAGAAGCGGACGACGGGGGTCGAACCCGCGACCTCGAGCTTGGGAAGCTCGCGCTCTACCAACTGAGCTACGTCCGCGTAGGGCGGATTCTACGTTGACTGGTTCCAGCTGTCGGTGCGACCGTAGAGGCGGTCCTTGGCGGCCAGCAGCTCGGCGTCGGCTGCGGCGATCAGTGCCTCGCCGTCGTGGTCGATCCGGGTGGCGATCCCGAAGGAGGCGCTGATTACGCCCTGGCCGAGGGCGGCGGCGCGAATTTCCTTGGCGATGCGGGTGGCGGCGACGCGTGCCTCGTCTTCGTCGGTCCCCGGCATCAGCAGCGCGAACTCGTCGCCGCCGATGCGGAAGCAGTCGTCGGCGAGGCGGGAGCCGTCGAGGATGCGGCCGACTTCGCGCAGCACCTGGTCGCCGGCGGGATGCCCGAGCCGGTCGTTGACCCCCTTGAAGCCGTCGAGGTCGAGCAGGCAGAGCGAGAGCGGCCCGGTGCGGGCGGCCCGGGCCAGCTCGACCGGCAGGCGCTCTTCGAAAGCGCGCCGGTTCGGCAGCCCGGTGAGGGAGTCGCGGCGGTTCTCGCGCGCCTCGGTCTCGAAGAGGTTGGCGTGGGAGAGATGGGCCGAGATCAGGTCGCTGAGGAGCTCCAGCGTCTCGACGTCGGTGTCGTCGAAGTGGTGGGCCTCTGGCGAGTAGACCTTGAGGACGCCGATCGTCTCGTCGTGGTGGGCGAGCGGGACACAGAGCATCGAGGCTGCGTTGACGCGCTTGCAGGCGGCGGCGTCGACCCGAGGATCCTTGCTGGTGTCGTCGCTGCGGAGGACTTCTTCCTCGCGGACGCAGAGCCCGGACATGCTCGAAGCCGCCTGCAGCCGCATGCCGTTATACGGAGTGGCCTCGCCGGTGGTCACCGTGTAGACCATCTCGTCGCCTTCGAGCAACTCGATCAAGCCTGAGCTGGCGCGGGTCAGCTCCTGGGCTCGTTCGGCGATCAGGGCCATGATCGACTGCGGGTCGAGGTCGCTGGCGGCGATCTCCGTCTGGGTGCGGATGATCGCCCGTAGCTGGGCGGCGGAGCGCTCGTTGGCCATGCTGACCAAATCGACACGAGGAGCCGCTTGATTTAGCGCGGCAAACGTGTTCCCCTGATGTCTGTCACCCCGACCGAGAAGGAGGACTCATGTACGCACGAGTTGCACGTTGGGAGGGGGCAGATGCAGAGGCGCTGAAAGACAGCGTGGAGAGGATTCGCTCCGAATCGGAGTCAGGGCCGCCGGAGGGGCTGCCGGCGAAGAAGCTCTGGGTCCTGCACGACCTCGAGGGAGGCCGGGCAATTGCGATCACCCTCTTCGAGAACGAGGAGGACTATCGACAAGGGGACGAGACGCTGAACTCGATGAGCCCGCCCGGTGGCGGCATGGGTCAGCGCGTCGGCGTCGACAAATACGAGGTCGCGATCGAGATGGAGGCGTAGCGACCGGAGCCTGGGCGCGGTTTAGGCCATCGCCCAGGCTCGCTCTGCCTCCTCGACGGTCCCTTGCCGCCCGCTGCCGCTTCCGTTGGCCGTAGCGGCCTCCGGCAGCCGGTAGAAATGCTCGGTCGCACCGCGGACCTGCCGCTCGCGAACCAGTTCGATCAGGCCGGATTTCGCCAGCTCGGTGACGTGGTAGTTGGTGTTGCTGAGGGGAATCTGCAGCTCGCGGCTGAGATCGCTCGGGGAGAGGACCCTGCCGCCGTCGATTCCGAGGATTTCGAGGATCGAGACCCGCAGCGGATGGGCGGTCGCCCGGGCCAGTCGCTCCCAGTTGACGGGAAGCGCAGAACGGCCGTTGCCGTTGCCGATGTGCCCATTTTCCGGCTGATTTGCAGGGGAATGGCCGTTTTCAGAGTGGGAGGGGGGGGAACTTCCATTTTGGGTTGGCATGAGTCGATATTACCCAAAAATATTGACTCAAGTCATTAATTTCGGGTAGTCTTTTCGTCGAGGATGCTTTCTGGGAGGAAAAGTCCGATGCACGTAAGCGCTGCACGCGCGGTTCTCGCGCTCTGCCTATGTCTCCTCTTCGCTACCGCCCCGACGGCGCTCGCGGACACCGACGACATCATCGCCCCGAGCGACATCACCCATCCCGAAGTCAACTCGGGTTGGCAGGCGGGGACCTGCAAGCTCGACCCCTGCTCGATTGCGACGCCGGAGCGGTTTTTCGAAACGGCCGGCGCCCACCCGAACGTCGGCTTCACCCAGTTCATCATCAAGAACGAGCCTCCAGGGGAAACCCCGGTTGACGAACTGAAGACGGTGCGGGTCGACCTGCCCGTAGGACTCAGCGTCAACCCGGGCGCGACCGAACGTTGTTCGTTCGACACTTTCAATTCCGAAAACGGAGCCGCCAAATGCGCCTCGCAGCACCCCGAATCGGAGGTAGGCGTAAGTCAAGTGACGGTGGCGATCCTCGGCGTCCCCTTCCCGCCGGCTGCACCGGCGACTGAAGTACCCGTCTACAACGTCGAACCGAAAGCAGGAGAGGCTGCCCGCTTCGGCCTCGAACTGGCGAAAAACCACGTTTATCTCGAGGGTGACGTCGACTGGTCAGACGACTTCCACGAGGGCTTCACGATCCATGTGCCCGCTGCGCTGCCGGAGGCCCTTGGCCCGCTCGTCGGCATGCTTGGCCAGGAAGGCCTGATCCTGAAGAACCGCCTGGTCTTCGACGGTCGCTCCGGCGACGGCACCTTCTTGACCACGCCGACCACCTGCTTCGGCCCCGCTTACAAGGACGACTGGAAAGAGGGCGAACTTCCGGGCGGACCCTCCGGGTCGATCTACTCGACTTTCCTCCGCGCCGATTCAGTCGGGACCCCCGACCCGAACTTCCCCAACGGCTCCTCTTACTTCGAGTCGCCGATTCCGCCCAAAAAAGAAACCGAAGGTCCTGGCACCCGACCCGAAGACTGCGACACGATCCCCTACGACCCGGAGATCGAAGTCGACCCCGGAACCGCCGAGGTGAACTCGCCCGCGGCCGCGAAGGTCAACGTCGACGTCCCGCACCTGAAAGAAGCGGACGGGCAGGACAGCTCCCACACCAGGCGGACGACGGTGACGCTGCCGCAGGGGATGGGCCTCAACCCCTCCGCCGCCAACGGGCTGCAGGCCTGCAGCGATGAGCAGTTCGGCAAGGGGACCCGCAACCCGGTCGCCTGCCCGGCCGAGTCGATCGTCGGCCGGGTGAAGATCGAGTCGCCGCCGCTGATCGACCAGTTGAACCCGCAGCCCGAAGAAGCCCTCGAAGGGAACGTCTACGCCGGCAAGCAGCTGAGCCGCGACCCCGCCTCCGGCGATGAGTACCGGATCTTCATCCAGGCCAAATCCGACCGCTACGGAATCGACGTGCGCCTGGTCGGCAACGTTCGGGCCGATCCTCTGACCGGTCAACTGAGCACGACGATCTCCGAAACGCCGCAGGTCCCGTTCACCTCGTTCGACCTCTCCTTCAACGGCGGCACCCGCGCGGTGCTCAGCAGCCCGCTCACCTGCGGACCGAGCAAAACCGACGCGGTGATGACGCCGTGGTCGGGCAACCCGGCGGTGACTCCGACCAGCAGCTTCACGCTGACGAACGCCCCCGGCGGCGGCAAATGCGCCAAGACCATGGCCGAGCGCCCCTTCGGCCCGGAGTTCGGGGCCGGTCCCGAAAGCACCAAGGCCGGCGCCTTCAGCCCCGTCTCGATCCGGATCAACCGCGGCGACGGCCAGCAGGAGCTGAAAGGGACCGACGTCGTCCTGCCGCCGGGGATGACCGGCAAGCTGCGCGGTATCCCCTACTGCCCTGAGGCTGCGCTCGCCTCCGCCGCGGGTCGCGCCGGTGCCGAGGAGAAGGCGAGCTCGAGCTGCCCGGCCGAGAGCCAGGTCGGCACCGCCGCGGTCGCCGCCGGCACGGGGCCCGCGCCTTACAAAATCGACGGCAAGGTCTTCCTCTCAGGCCCCTACCACGGGGCTCCTCTCTCCCTGGCAGTGGTCACCCCCGCCACGGCCGGCCCGTATGACCTCGGGACGGTCGTGGTGAGGGTGGCCCTGTTCGTCGATCCGGAAACGGCGCAGATCCACGCCGTCTCCGACCCGATCCCCCACGTCTTTGGCGGCACCCTGCTCAGCGTCCGCTCCGTCGACCTGAAGATGGACCGGCCGAACTTCACCCTCAACCCGACCAGCTGCGAACCGTTCGCGACCAGCGGCGTCCTGGCGGGCGGCGGTGCTGACCCCAACAACCCGGCCGCCTTCAGCGCCGCCCCGGTTAGCGCCGCCTTCCAGGCAACCGGCTGCGAGGCGCTCGGCTTCAAACCGAGGCTGTTCACGAAGCTGATCGGCAAGCGCAAGGCGATGCGCCGCAACGGCCACCCGGCCTTCCGCGCGACCCTGGTCGCCCGGCAGGGGGACGCCAACATCAAGCGGGCGGCGCTGACGCTGCCGCACTCGCAGTTCCTCGACCAGAACCACATCGGGACGATCTGCACGCGGGTCCAGCTTGCCGCCTCCGACTGCCCCGCCCGCTCTATATATGGATACGCGCGGGCGGATTCGCCGCTGCTCGACGACGAAGTCGCCGGCCCCGTCTACCTGATCGCCTCCGACCACGAACTGCCGGATCTGCTCGCCGACCTGCACGGCCAGGTGAACGTGCGGCTGCGCGGCGTCATCAGCTCGGTCAAGGAGCGGATGAAGACCGTCTTCTACCCCGTGCCCGACGTGCCGGTGAGCAAGTTCACGATCAACATGAAGGGCGGCAAGAAGGGGCTGCTGGTCAACTCCCGCAACCTCTGCGGCCACCCGAACCGCTCCTTCCTCAAGTTCAAGGCTCAGAACGGCAAGAGCCTGAAGGTGAAGAAGCTGCCGCTGCAGACGCCCGGCTGCCACAAAGCGAAGAAGAAGCACCGTCGCTAGCGGATTAACAGCCCGTCCACCTGGGTACCGGCCTCGCCAGGTGAGGAATCCTGTCGCGCAGATAGTCACGCTTGCCCTCTTCTTGGGCCTTCTCGTCGCCCCGGCGGCGCAGGCGGGGGAAGTCGTCTTCACCCCGCAGAACAACCCGCCGAATTCGCAGGACGGCTGGCAGGCGGGCACCTGCAACACGCCTACCTGCGCCCCCGACAGCCCCAAAGCCGAGTTCTACGAAACGGCCGCCGGGCACCCGCCCTTTGGCATCACCCAGTTCATCGTCCGCCACCAGACCGTGCTGGTGCACGAAGAACCGGAAGTCGACATGAAGACCCTGCGGGTCGACCTTCCCGTCGGCCTCAGCGTTAACCCGGGCGCGACCCCGCGCTGCGAGGCCGAGCACCCCGGCGACTGCCCGCTGGAGACGCGGGTCGGCGAAAGCATCGTCACCGTCTCGCCGGAAGTGCCGCTGCTGCCGCCGGTGCCGATCACGGCGCAGGTCTACAACCTGAAGCCGAAGCCGGGACAGCCGGCGCGCTTCGGCTTTACCGTCGAAGCGGTGCCTGACCTGCCGGTGCTGCCGCCGAGCGACATCTTCCTCGAAGCCGACGTCGCCTACGAGTCCGACTACCACGAGGGCTTCACGATCAACGTGCCCAAGGTCGACGCCGTGAAACTGTTGAAGAATCGCCTCGTCTTCAACGGCCGCGCGCACGCGGGCAACGGGGTCGGCTACTTCCTGACGACGCCAAGCACCTGCTTCGACCCGAACGCGGCCGCCTTCCAGCACACCTACTCGACCTACGCGCGCGCCGACTCGCTGCAGAACCCGGATCCCAGTTTCCCCAACGGCTCCCCCTTCGTCGAGTCGAAGCTGCCCCCCGGAACCAGCCCCAAAGGCTGCAGCTCGATTCCGTTCAACCCGTCAATCGGCGTCAACCCCGGGACCGGCGAGGTCGACTCGCCGGCGGGAGCGGTGACGGAGCTGAAGCTGCCGGTGGAACCGAGCGCGACGGGGCAGGAAACCTCGACGATGAGGACCGCCCGGGTCTCGCTGCCGCTGGGGATGGGTCTGAATCCCTCCGCCGCCAACGGGCTCGCCGCCTGCACCGACCAGCAGTTCGGCAAGGGGACCCGTAACCCGGTCGCCTGCCCCGCCGAGTCGAAGGTCGGCACGGTGACGGTGGAGACGCCGCCGCTGCCGGAGGGGCCGCTGACCGGCAACGTCTACGTCGGCGAGCAGAAGAGCCGCGACCCCGAATCCGGCGAAGAGTTCCGGATCTTCGTCGCCGCCGAGTCCGAGCGGTACGGCATCTCCGTGCGCCTGGTCGGCAACGTCGTCGCCAACGCCAAAACCGGCCGCCTGACCGCCGTCTTCGACGAACCGGCGAAAGAGGGCGTCCTCCGCGGAGGCAACAGCGACAACCTCCCGCACGGTCTGCCGCAGGTTCCGTTCACGACCTTCCGCATCGCCATCGACGGCGGCCCGAAGGCTGCCCTCAGCAGCCCCCCGACCTGCGGTCCCAACACCACCACCAGCGCGCTCACCCCGTGGTCGGCGGAGTTCTCCGGCAAAGGCCCGGCCACGCCCGAGAGCAAATTCGACCTCGCCGCTGCGCCGGGCGGCGGTCCCTGCCCGAAGTCGATGGGGGAGCGCCCGTTCGCTCCGGGCTTCAACGCGGCGCCGAAAACCGACGCCGTGGCGACCTTCACGCCGTTCTCGGCCCGCGTCACCCGCCCGCCGGGACAGCAGGAGCTGAAAGGGCTCGACGTCACCCTGCCCGAAGGGGCGACCGCGAAGCTCAAAGGCGTTCCTTATTGCCCGCCCGAGGCGATCAAGAAAGCCGAAGAGCGCTCCGGTGCCGCCGAGAAGAAAAACGCGGCTTGCCCGGACGAGAGCAAGGTCGGGGTCGCCAACGTCAGCGCCGGCACCGGGCCGAACCCGTTGAAAATCGAGGGCGACGCCTATCTCGCCGGTCGCTACAAAGGCGCGCCGCTCTCGCTCCTGGTGGTGACGCCGGCGCTCGCTGGTCCCTTCGACCTCGGCACCGTCGTCGTCCGCGTGCCGCTCTTCCTCGACCCGGAGACCGCGCAGGTCCACCCGAAGACTGACGACATCCCCGACGTCTTCGGCGGCACCAAACTCGACATCCGCTCCGTCTTCCTCAACCTCAACCGCAAAGACTTCACCCTCACCGGGACCAACTGCCGCAAAACGGCGACCGAGGGCGTCCTCAAAGGAGGCGGGGCGAACCCGCTCGACCCCGCCGCCTACTCGTCCTTCAAAGTCTCCGAGCCGGCGCGGGGAACCGGCTGCCGCAAGCTGAAGTTCAAGCCGAAGCTGAACATCCGCCTGTTCGGGAAGACCCAGCGGGCAAAGCACCCGAAACTGCGCGCGGTCCTCAAGGCCCGCGGCGGCGACGCCAACATCCGCAAGGCCTCGGTGGCGCTGCCGCACGCGCTCTTCCTCGACCAGGCGAGCCTGGCCACCGTCTGCACCCGGGTCCAGTTCGCCGAAGAGAAATGCCCGAAACGGTCGGTCTACGGCAAGGCGCGCGCCTTCACGCCGCTGCTGGGCAAACCGCTCGAAGGACCCGTCTACCTGCGCTCCTCGAACAACACGCTGCCGGACATGGTCGCCCACCTCGAGGGCCAGGTCGACATCGACCTCGTCGGCCGCATCGACAGCTTCAAAGGCGGCATCCGCACCACCTTCGGCCGCGTCCCCGACGTCCCGGTCACCAAGTTCGTGATGACGCTGCCGGGCGGCAAAAAAGGTCTGCTGGTCAACTCCACCAACCTCTGCGCCAAGCCGGTGCGGGCGATCATTCGGATCAAAGCCCAGAACGGCAAGAAGTCGAACAAGAAGCCGAAGCTGCGGACCCCCTGCAAAGGAAAAAAGAAGCGTCGTTAATCCGTATCGGGTTCGGGTACGTAGGGAGTAGGAGTCACCGGTCCTAGACGAAAGTGGTGACACCGATTGGTGTTACGTCACTAATCGATGTCACGGTTACTTGGGTAGTAACACCGGGAGGCACTTGAAAGGCCCGCGTTGCCCTGTAATGTCTTTCGCGGGAGGGCCTGATATTTGGGCGCTACAGGGGGCGTCCTCGTTAGGGAAAACGAGGAGGAAAATTGATGGCAAAGCGCTCAGTCGCGTTGCTTTTGGTGTGTATTGGAACCCTTTTCGCGCTGCCTGCAATGGCGGCCGCGGATACCGGGGACATCATCGAACCGCAGAACGAACCGCCGACGGCAGCAGACGGCTGGCAGTCGGGGACCTGTTACGAAAACCAGGTGGGGGAAGTGCCGGAAACGCCGATTCCCACCAAACCGACTGACGTCAGCAAACCGTTCTGCTCTCCCACCACTCCGGAGATCTTCTACACGCAAGCCGGAGGCCATCCTCCCTTTGGTTTCGACCAGTACATCGTCCGGCACGAAACCAAAGTTCCTGGCGTGGTCGAACCCATCATCGAAGACGATGATGCAGAAGGACTTCCTTTCGAAGACCGGACGCTGAAAACGGAGCGGGTCGACCTGCACCCGGCGTCCACCGAGAACCCACAGGGCAGCCCTCAGTGCTCGCAGGAAGACTTCGAAAGAGTTGTCATCATCGAAGGCCAGCCCCGCCGTATTCCGGGCTGCGACCCGAGCACGATCGTCGGCCGCGAGGAAGTGTGGCTCGCGGTAAACACCGCTGAAGCGGTGCCGAATCCTCTGGAACCGGGCAAATTCCTGCCGAAAGGGTTTGTCGTCAATCCAGACCCTGCGAAAGGCACCCGCGTCGCCGTCTACAACCTGGAGCCCAATGAGGGAGAACCGGCCCGACTCGGCTTCGTCATTGCCTTCAGCAAAGTCATCGAACTCAAAGGCGACGTCGCCTGGGAGAACGATTTCCACGAGTACTTCACGATTGCACTGCCGGCGCCTTCCGTCCCGTTTTCGACGCTGAAAAGCCGTCTGATCGCATTCGGTCAGTCCGGCGATGGGACCCACATCACGACGCCGACCACCTGTTTCGATCCGAACGAGTGGACGCACCTCTACTCGACCTGGTTCCGCGGTGAGTCCTACGGCGAACCGAACCCGACCTTCCCGGAAGGCTCGACGGCCTTCGAGGGGAAGCTGCCGCCCGGCGTAGCGCCGAGTGGCTGCGATCGTGTTCCGTTCGATCCAGGGCTCGATGTCGACCCGGGCACGAACGCCGTCGACTCTCCCGCTGATGCGACGGTGACGACTACGCTGCCGTCCGATCCGGCCAAAGAAGGCGGGGAAGTCAGGAACGAAGGCAATGAAGGAATCTCGCAATCACACGTCCGCAAAGCGGAAGTGGTGCTGCCGCAGGGCATGGGGATCAATCCTTCGGGAGCGCAGGGCTTGGTTGCCTGCACGGACGACCAGTTCAAGAAGGGCCAGCGAGTCTTCGACAATGAGTGTCCGGCTGCCTCGGACATCGGCAGCGTCGAAGTCGTGTCGCCGCCACTGTCGGAGCCGCTAGTAGGCGATGTCTATGTCGGCACCCAGAACAGCCGCGATCCAGAATCGGGCGAACAGTTCCGGATCCTGCTCGAAGCCAAGAGCGAGCACGAGGACATCAACGCTCGCTTGATCGGCAAAATCGTGGCGAACAAAACGACCGGCGACCTGACGGCTGTGCTCAACGACAAGCTGGTCGGCCAGTTCGCCGGCGAGCTGCCCGAAGGGCTGCCCCAGGTTCCGTTCGAATCGATCAAAGTTCACATCGACGGGGCGAAAAACGTGCTGACCACCCCGCCGATCTGCTCGGCGAGCGGGACCAGCCGCTTCGAACCGTGGGCGCGACCCGGCGAACAGAAGCCGGTGACCTCCTCGGTGACCCTGTCCGACGACCCCACCGGTGGGGCCTGTCCGAAAACGCTGGCGGAGCGGAAGTTCTCTCCGTTCTACAAAGCGAAAACCGATAGCCAGAAAGCCGGCGCCTACTCGCCGTTCCACGTCAACATCGCGCGTCGGGACGGAGAGCAGGAGCTGAAGGTCGTCGACGTCACCCTGCCGAAGGGCCTGACCGGCAAACTCGCCGGCATCCCTTACTGCCCGGAGGACGCCATCGCGGCTGCCAACGGTCGCAGTGGCAAGGACGAGCAGGCCAGCCCGAGCTGCTCGAGCGCGAGCCAGGTCGGCTCGGTCACGACCAAGTCCGGCAGCGGTAAAAGCCCGCTGCAGCTCGGCGGCAAGGCCTACCTGGCCGGCCCGTACAAGGGCGCTGCGCTCTCGCTGGTGACGATTACGCCGGCGGTGGCGGGCCCGTTCGACCTCGGCAACGTGGTCGTCCGGGTGGCGCTCAACGTCGATCCGGAGACCGCCCAGATCCACGCGGTCTCCGATGTCATCCCCGACGTCTTCGGCGGGGTGAAGCTGGACATCAGGACGATCGACCTCGACGTCGACCGCAACCAGTTCATGCTCAACCCGACGAACTGCGCCGCCCAGGCGACGCAGGGGGCGATCAACGGCGGTGGCGCTGACCCGACCAACCCGGCCGCGTTCAGCTCCTACGGCGTCAGCGATCCGTTCCAGGCGATCGAATGCAACAAGCTCGGCTTCAAGCCGAAGTTGAAGATCCAGCTGTACGGCGGGACCAAGCGCAACAAGTACCCGCGCCTGAAGGCGACGCTGACGGCCCGCAAGGGTGACGCCAACATCGCCCGCACGGCCGTGACGATGCCGAAATCCCTGTTCCTCGAACAGGGCCACATCGGCACCGTCTGCACGCGGCCGCAGCTGGCCTCCCACACCTGCCCGAAGGCCTCGGTCTACGGCAAGGCGTGGGCGATATCGCCGCTGCTCGACAAGAAGTTGAGCGGCAAGGTGTACCTCGTGTCGTCCGACAACAAATTGCCGGACCTGCTGGTTGACCTACGCGGCCAGGTGGAGGTCTACCTGCGCGGCGTGATCGGCAGCGGCAGCACCGGAGGCCTGAAGACGGTCTTCCGGGCGGTGCCGGACGTGCCGGTGAGCAAGTTCGTCCTCAACATGAAGGGCGGCAAGAAGAGCCTCCTCGTCAATTCACAGAACACCTGTGCCAAGCCGCAGCGTGCGATCGTGAACATGAAGGGGCAGAACGGCAAGAAGAAGAACGCCAAGAAGTTCAAGCTGAACGTCGTCTCCTGCGGCAAGAAGAAGGGCAAGAAGTAGGAGCCGGATTCAGTACGCGTCAGCACCGGCGCGGATGGCCGAATAGCCTCCGCGCCGGTGCGCCCGACGCTCTCAGTCCTGGTCGTCGCCTACGAGAACCGCGACGATCTCACCAAGACCCTCCCCGCCCTGCTCCCTGAGTTGGGCCAGGGCGACGAGCTGGTCGTCGTCGAGAACAAGCCCGGCGACGGCAGCGCCGAGGTTGTGCGCGAGCTGGCGCCGCAGGCGCGGATCGTGCCAATGGGCGGCAATGCCGGGTTCGCGGGCGGCATCAACGCCGGCGCCGAGGCGGCGA